>Ga0115572_10000198_pt1 | contig 51254 bp, 35 predicted proteins | sample COGITO_mtgs_1206_FD_88681 | JGI IMG/M metagenome (GOLD analysis project Ga0115572, IMG submission 88681) | Pelagic marine microbial communities from North Sea - COGITO_mtgs_120607 | ecosystem: Environmental > Aquatic > Marine > Epipelagic | place: Germany:Helgoland, sampling site Kabeltonne... | reverse complement strand
TCACCACCGGATTTTTAGGGACGCCCTTCCTTTGTCATGTATTGTCGGATAATGGAAAAAACGAAGAGGCCATAAAATTATTACTCAGAACAGAATACCCCTCTTGGCTGTACCCCGTCACCAAGGGTGCTACCACCATTTGGGAGCGATGGAATGGTATTAAGCCCGACGGCAGTTTTCAGTATCCCAGTATGAACTCTTTCAATCACTATGCCTATGGTGCCATTGGGGAGTGGATGTATGCCAACCTCATGGGGCTAAAAGTCAATGAGAATTTCCCTGGCTTCAAACGTTATAAAATCCAACCACTTTTTGACAAAAACTTTGATTTCGTAAAAGGAAGTTTTGATTCCAATTATGGAAAAATTCAGATAGCCTGGACACGTAAAAATGGTAAGTTACACTTGTCACTTGATATACCCGCCAATACATCATCGGATATTGTCCTCAACAAACCAATGGAAGGGATTTGGAAATTGGATAACTCCAAATTGGACGCTAAAATTTTAAATCAGCAAGACGATAAGGAAAAAACAACGCTGCTTTTGGGATCCGGAAAGTATAATTTTTCTTTCGAAGCCAATTAATTTACTGGGCGTATTTCGCAATTTTCTGGTCGAGTTTTTCTTGCATTTCCAAGACCACATCTTCATGGTCGGGATGATTCGCCAGATTGTTTAGTTCCTCAGGATCTGAGGTCAGATCGTAGAGTTCGTCTTGGGCTTCAATGTTTCTGTACCTCATAAATTTCCATTTTTCGGTTCTGATGCCTTCGCTGGAGGGAATGGGCTCAAAATCCCATAAATGCTCAATCAGCAATGCATCTCTTTTAAACGGAGATTTACCAGTTTTTACATAAGGGGTCAAGGAATTTCCTTGGGTTTTAAGTTTAGAATTTATGCCTGCAAAATCCAAAATGGTTGCCGCCAAATCTACATTGGCCACCATATCTTCCACATCGTGGTGTTGGTTAACCCTGGGGTCAAAAATGATCAATGGCACCCTGACCGAATTGTCATACATCAACCACTTGCCTGCCATTTGTCTTTCACCTAGAAAGTAGCCATTGTCTCCCATCCAAATGATGATGGTATTGTCCTCAATTCCTTTGGATTTGAGCAGACCCCTAATTTTTCCCAATTCATTGTCCACTCCACCAATCATCCTGAAATAGCCTTTGAGACTTTCTTGATAGCGTTGGGGCGTGTCATATCTCCAATACCAACGGGTTCTGTTAAACCCTTCTTTTATCCCTTCGGGCAGGGCGTTAAATCTTTCATCTGAGGCATTTTTGGGGCCGGGTATTTCTATATCTCTAAAATAACCATCGACTTCTTTTTGCCAGAAATACTGTTTTTGGATTCCCTCCCAAGCGCCGTCGTGGGCATGGGGGGCACTAAAACTAATAGACAAACAAAATGGTTGGTCATTGTCTGTGTTTTCGATAAAATTTAGAGCTTTGTGTCCAGTATATCGGGTGAGATGTACCGTATCTTTTCCAATGGTTTTGTAATAATATCCTCGGTGATCTTTGAATTTATTGTTTCGATCATAGACTTCATGTTCGGAAAATGAGTTGGTCAAGTTTCCATTATTTTTAATTCCGAGTTTACCAAAAAATCCAGTCTTGTACCCTTTTTTTTGGAGTTCATGAGCATAGTTTTGTCGATTGTAAACCGAGTCTAGCGTGGTGCCGCCCAAGGTGAATTTGTGCTTCCGTTCATACAATCCTGTGATGATGGTTGCCCGGCTAGCACCACAAATGGGTGTGGTTACAAAAGCCTTGTTGAAATAAGTTCCCTCTTTTGCCAATTGATCTTGTTCGGGGGTGATGATGATTTCATTTCCAGCGTAGCCAATGGCATCCCACCTTTGGTCATCGGTTACAATTACAATGATATTTGGGGGTTTTTGGGTATCATTTTTTTGGTCGCATGACCAATAGAGTAGCATTAAAAAGAGAAGCTTTATGGTGTTATTCATCATAAGGAGAAAACATTACTTAGGTTCAATTGTTTTGGTGAATGATCGGGGTGCGTTTCCATCAGGTCGCTCATATATTCCCACCATTTTTGTACGATGGGATTTTCACCCAGTGACTGGGAGTCGCTTCCATTGGTTTCTTGAAATGCAAAAAGACAGTCTGTTTCTGGATCGTGGTAAATATGATAAGACTCAACTCCTGTTTCTTTGAGCAACTGCTTTAGCTCAGGCCAGATTTCGTCGTGACGTTTTTTGTATTCCGCTACCGAATTGGGTTTTAAATACATTTTAAATGCCAGTTGATTCGATGTCATTCCATTGATGATTTTAAATTCAATCCATTGGTTGCCACCACTCTTCAATCTGGCGGCTCATTTCTGCAACAATCTCAGGGTGTTTTTCAGCCAAATTGAGTTCTTCTCCTGGATCCTGTTCCAAATCAAATAATTGAATTTGATTAGAATAAAACCCATAGTAATTTGATTGAGGATCTGTGAAATCTCTAATAACTAAATCTTTGTTGGGCACCATCAACTTCCATTTTTTATTCAAGGCAACTTTATATAAAAGTGTCTCAGTTGGTTTTTCCACATTCAAAATGTCGTGGTTGTAGCATTCAATGAAAAGGGTTTCTCTCTCATTCAATTTTTCTTTGTCCATTACGTCTATACCAGGGAGGCTTTGATCAGTAACATTTAAAAAGTTTAACACAGTAGGAACCAAATCAATATTACTGACCAGTGACGAACGATTTATTTCTGGTTGGATTACTCCTGGTAGTTTGAACATGATAGGAGTTCTTACGCCTCCCTCGTGTGGAGCCCTTTTAGAACGGGGAGCATACCGATTGCGTTTTTCCGATTGAATCCAGCCGTTGTCAGTGGTGTAAACAATCAAGGTGTTCTCTTCCAATGATTTTTCTTCTAAGTGGTTCATCAAGTCCCCAACTGTTTGATCCAGCCATTCACACATGGCCCAATATTTTGCAACATTCTCATTGGGAGCTACTTTTAAGTATTTATCCAATAGCTCCTCTGGAGGATTGTGTGGGGTGTGGGGTAAAAAAGGCGCATACCAAACAAAAAAAGGAACATCATCTTTTTGAGTTTGATCGATAAAGTTAAAAATTGGATCCAATCCCTCACGACCAATTTTTAAGCCTTCATCACCATGCCTTCCATTTCTTTGGTAATCACCGTGGGTCATACCTGCATCAAATTTGCCTTCTTCCCAAGAACCCAGCCACCATTTCCCCGACTGGAATGATCGATAGCCTTTTGTTGAAAGATAATCTGTCAAGAGTTTGTGCTTGTAAAATTTTGCTTTGATCAAATCAAATTGATCATTTCTCTCTTTGCTAAAAAGGTAATTGACTGATTTTTTTTTGGCAATCTTTTTTGGTTCTTCATCAGGATAACCACTTTTTATCCATTTACTTGCATCTCGATTTGAGTTTCCTGCATCATTACCTGTTTGGCCGTGCTGAAAAGCATATTTGCCTGTGATGATACTCGCCAATGAAGGACCGCAAAGTGGGCTGGTCACATACCCTCTGGTGTAAGTAGCAGATTCCTTTGCCAATTGGTCAATATGTGGAGTTTGGATATGAGGATGATCCATAAAACCGTAGTCTCCCCAGGCCTGATCGTCGGAAAGAATAAAAATAATGTTGGGTGATTTTCCACCCTCAAGCTTTTGGGATGTGGGACTACCACAAGAGCAAAAAAGGAAAATCAATACCGCTATGTACAATGGATAATTAAGGTTCATTGTGATTTTTCTTTCAAGTTAATGAATTATTAGCGTTCAGAAATTTCCAAAGGTGTCAGAAGAGGGTCTTCCAATAGTCCCGCCTTTAAAATATCCAATGTTGAGGCATCAAAAGGTTTATAATCCAAACTCACCATATTGATTTCATAAAATATTTTCCACGATTCACCTCTCGCTTCTTTGGCCTTGATTCGGTTGGAGCCCGAGTTGGTCACTTGAATGCGAAGACTATTTTTCCCTTTTTTCAAATTTTTAATGGTGATTTGATAGGGATTGGACCAAAGGGTACCGAGGTATTGATCGTTCAACCAAACCTTTGCACTCTCTCTAACATCACCAAGTTGCAATAGCCAAGGGCCACTGTGTTCCATCGGTCTAGTAAATTTAATTTTGTATTCGGCTGTTCCGGAAAAAGCTTCCATTTTTTCACCCCATTGAGTCCAAGAGGTTAAGTGCTTTATTTTTTTTGAAAAATCATCATTTGGCCCTCCTTTAATCAATCTGAAATCCCAATTTCCAGTAATCTTAAACGACTTTTTGGAAGGGCTGTAGTATTGCCATTTTGGCGTGTTTACCCTGTCGAAAGTTTTGAGAAATACACTTGTTCCCGAGGCTAGGGATAGTCTTACTTTGGTATTGTCTCGTCCATGTGTTGTCATTGCTTTTCCCCTTTTTCCTGTCAATGGATCCAAAATCAAAACCTCTTTGGCATGGATACCCAAAGGGACAAATCCCTCTATTTTTTTTGGGGTATGGTTGACCAGATAGTAGATCTTTTCACCAAAGTGGTCCCTTCGGATGAATTTAAGTCCATCTTTCACCAATTCCTCTTTGATTACCCCCGCCTTTCGGAGGGGAATTTCCATTTCTTTGAGGGAATAAACTTTATTGATTTCTTTTTCGGCAAATGATTTCAATTCTTGCTCCCTTTTTTCATGCTCAAAAAAACCGGGAACACTTTGGGGTATTCCCAAAAAGACAATAGATGCCCCCATATATCTTAGAGCAACTAGTTTTTTCAATGTTTTCAGTGGCATGTTTTGGGTGACTGGAACCACTATCGAACGGTATTTTCCTCCCGGCAGTTGAATGATTCCATTTTCGACATTTATTTTTTCCAAAAAACGATCTGATATATAGTCAACGCTATAGCCTTCTTTAATTAGGTGATGAACTGTTTTATAAAAGGGGGTACCCGATAGCCATGTATCCAGACGATGAATGGCAAATTGTACCAAAGGATTCCCATTGTTAAATTTAGCCCAACTGTCGTGGACAGGCCAATAGACCAGTACATCATTGTCTGGCTGACCTTGTTGCAACAGTGACTGAGATCGACTGATGTACTGAAACAATGCTGGGGCATCCTCCCAAATGGGATTGGTGTCATTAAAATTTACGGAGGCATAAAATTTCCAACCTGGCCATTGAGCGGATTTGGGAGAATAGGTTGATCCGTGTAAAAAAACATGATTTATGCCATTGAGAAATAAATCTTCTAGTTCGGGTTTGCATTGAGACAGTGCGGTTCTAAAATGTTCTCTTAACCAAGTAAAGGTTTCGGCCGAAACCTGTTTTTTCCCCGTCAAATGTGCCGCTGAGGAGGAAAATTTGATCATGGCTAGATCAGCATCTCCTGTTCTGAAATTTCGATGAGGATACTTTGGTGAGCTTCCGTTGCCTTCTGTGCGGCGGAACCCTTCGATATTGTAGGGCATAGAACCAAAAGTTTCACATTCGGGAATATCGGCAGTGGCATAAAGGTCAATAAGGTTTCCGGGAGAACCATGTGCTTGATATTTGGTTTTTACCCCTATATTTTGCGCCCAATCATGCCAAACTGGATTGAATTCCTCCACCATTAAATCCGACAATGTTTCTCGGTAGTCACTTCGGATTCGGTTACTAATTTCGCTGTCTTTTTTATCCAATAGTCGATTCAAATACGGTTTAAGATCATAACCTCGGTAATGTTCAAAAGCTTTAAAAAAGTTGGGGGTATAGTCAGAATTGTAAACTTCATAGCTGTCATTGAATACAGAACGAACTTGCCCTTTCATTTCTCCAAGAGTTTGGCTGAAAGATTTTAAGTAATTCTGTAAAGCCGAAGAGGAAAAATGATCCAAAACCCAACCTTCACCCCCTGGTGCAGCTCTTTTTACCTTTTGGGCGGTTCTGTCTTCAAAAACAAAAAACAGTTCTTGATCCTCTTTTTGAGCTTCCCACTTTAGTTTGTGATTGTAAACCAGACTAGTGAGGCCGGTAAAATGGTTTTGTGGATCATAAGCAAATACTCCATACAACTTGGGTTGGAGAGTGCTTTTCTCATTTGTTCTGCTTTTAGGCGATTTTGGATGTATCACAATTCCTGTTTTGAAAGGGGAAATTGATTCAGAAAATGGTGTGTCCTTTTTCAGATGAATTTTTCTAACCAAAAGTCGTTTGGCGGCATCGTCCAAACTTACTTCCGATCCGCCCCAAGGCCAGCCGGTTCCCAAAGTCAAATCAACTCCCATTTGCAAACTGTCTGCCACCTTTACCGTATGATCCAACATTTCGAGCCATTTTGGACTTAAAAAATCAATAAAGTTTTCTTCTTGGCCTTTTACCCCATAAATGGGTTCAATTTCTACCCCGCCGATTCCCGCTTTGGAAAAAGCGACCATTGATCGGCTAATGTTTTTTTTATCGACTGCGCTGCCCATCCACCACCATCGAGTCCAAGTTTTGTTTTCTTTTTTTAACTCCGGCCAATCATATGCGCTACTCTGGGCACAAACAAAATTCATGTTGACTAAAAAACTTCCCAAAAAAATTATGGAAAACCATTTCTTTATTCTAATTTTTTCAGATGATGTACACATAAGTTTCATTCAATGGCTCATGAATATTTATTAAATTAATCAATATAATTCATAAATTGAAACCAATAGAAAAATTTAATTCCATGAAAAAAAAGTATTTACTTTTACTGACCATTGTCCTTTTTGGGCAATCCATATCAGCACAAAATAAACTCAGACTTCCAAGTCTGGTCTCAGATAATATGGTGATTCAGCAGTCGGCAGAAATCAATATTTGGGGTTGGGCGGAGAAGAATAAAAATGTTCAAATCACAGCTTCATGGAACAATACCTCCAAGTCAATTCAATCCGATAAGGAGGGCAAATGGGAAACCACACTCAATACCCCCAAAGCAGGGGGCCCCTACAGCGTTACGATTAGCAGTAACAAAGAGTCTATTACGATAGAAAATGTGATGGTGGGAGAGGTTTGGTTGGCTTCTGGCCAGTCCAATATGCAAATGCCCGTTAAGGGATACGCGTCAGAGCCCATAAACGGTAACAATGAATTGATACTCCATTCTAAGAATTCAAAAATTAGGATGATAACCGTAAAGCGAAATTCAAGCCCTCAACCGGTTGATGATTTTGTAGGAACTTGGAAAGAAGCTAGTCCAGAAAATACAGTAGATTTTAGTGCCGTTGCCTATGTGTTTGCTCAAAAAATCAATCGTGTTTTGGATATCCCCATCGGAATCATTCACAGCAGTTGGGGAGGGACGCCAGTAGAAGCTTGGACACAAAAAGAAGCGATGGACAAAGTAGTAACAGTCGATGAAAAAAGTACATTTCGATACAATAGTGTTGAAAATAAGCGAGAACAAGATGCTCCTTCTCAATTGTTTAATGGAATGATTCATCCTTTATTGAAGTACAAAATAAAAGGGGTGATATGGTACCAAGGAGAGTCCAATCGAAATCATCCTAAAGTTTACCTGAAGACATTCCCCCTGATGATTCAAAATTGGAGGCAGTTGTGGGAAAATGATGCAATGCCTTTTTATTATGTGCAGATTGCTCCCTTTGGGGGATACAACGGTGGGGTCAACAGTGCTTTACTAAGGGAGACACAACTCAAAACCATGGATTTGCTGGAAAATGTGGGAATGGCAGTTACCCTAGACATAGGTGAAAACAAAAGCATACATCCCGCCGAAAAAATTAAAGTGGGAGAAAGATTATCCTACTGGGCCTTAGCGAAAGATTATAATATTGAGGGAATTCAATTTTCTGGTCCAATATATAAATCTCATCATATTGATGGAGATAAAATATTGATTTCTTTTGACCATGCCTCTTTGGGATTATCAACCTATGGACAACCTTTGGATCATTTTGAAATTGCTGGTTCAGATGGAGTTTTTTATCCTGCCAAGGCCAATATCCGGAGAAACGGAAAAATTGAAGTTTTTTCAGAAAAAGTCAAAAATCCAAAAGATGTTCGATATGGTTGGAAGAACTTCCTTGTGGGAACACTCTTCAATACTTTTGGATTGCCTGCCTCATCTTTTCGTAGCGATAAACTAGAATAATTTGAAAAACTAATTCAGATTTCATTCAATAGTTTTTCAAAGGGTTATGGATAACCTTAGATGTATTAAAATATCTATATTTTTACCGAAGCTTAAATTCAACGAACTAAAAATAAAGAATGAAATTAAAAATAAAAGGATTTTCGATACTCGTTTGCGTATGTTTAATATCATGTTCGGAACAAAATAATGTTTCTGGACTGGAAGATTTTATCAATAAAATCCCTTTGGTGGATTATGTAAACCCTTTGATGGGAACCGATTCCACCTTTGAGTTATCCAACGGAAATACCTACCCGGCCATAGCCACCCCTTGGGGAATGAACTTTTGGACACCCATGACCTCCAAGATGGGGGACGGTTGGACCTATAAATATGATGAAAACAAAATCAGAGGGATCAAGCAAACCCATCAGCCCAGTCCTTGGTTGAATGACTATGCTGCTTTCTCTTTGATGGCTGTTACAGGTGATTTAAAGTTTCAGGAGGATGAACGCGCCTCTTGGTTTTCTCACAAAGCAGAAACCGTAAAGCCATACCATTACAAAGTTTATTTGGCCGACTATGATGCCACTGTTGAAGTCGCCCCAACGGAACGTTCAGCTCATTTTAAATTTACTTTCCCCGATTCTGAGGATTCGTTCATCTTGTTGGATGCTTTCAGTAAAGGTTCATTGGTCAAGATCATCCCTGAGGAAAGAAAAATAATAGGTTACAGCAGATACAACCACGGGGGGGTACCTGAAAATTTCCACAATTATTTCGTGGCAGAATTTGATAAAGATTTTGAAGTCAACCACACTTGGGGAGACGGGTGGAAGCTGATGAAAAATTCTACGGAGAATGTTGGAGATCATGTGGGAGCCATCATTGGATTCAAAACCAAAAGGGGAGAGTCTGTCAACGTTAAAGTAGCATCTTCCTTTATCAGTTTAGAACAAGCCCAGATCAATTTGGATCGAGAAATTGGTAAAGATACTTTTAAGCAAACCCAGTCAAAAGCAAAAGATGCCTGGGAGAAAGAATTGGGGAGAATTAAAATAGTGGATGAAAATCTAGAAAACATCAAAACTTTCTACTCTTGTTTGTATCGCGTTTTGCTTTTTCCCAGAAAGTTTCACGAAATCAACGAGTTGGGAGAGGTTGTTCATTATAGCCCTTACAACGGAAAAATCCTGCCCGGCTATATGTTTACGGATAATGGTTTTTGGGATACTTTTCGTGCGGTCTTTCCCTTTTTTAATTTAATGTATCCTGAATTAAATGCCCAAATCATCGAAGGTTTGGCCAATACCTATAAGGAATCCGGTTGGCTTCCCGAATGGGCCAGTCCGGGACACAGAAATGTGATGATTGGTTCTAATTCTGCCCCCATCATTGCCGATGCCTTTTTAAAAGGGGTAAAAATGGAACAAGCCGACCTTTTGTTAGAAGCCATGCTCAAAAACGCAACCACCTCCAAAAACCGACCCCAATCCAACGGAAGGGTCATTAACTCTGTGGGTAGGGAAGGAGTCGAGTACTACAATCAATTGGGTTATGTACCCTATGATGTAGGGATTAATGAAAATGCAGCTCGTACTTTGGAATATGCGTATGCAGATTTTACTGTGGCTCAAATGGCCCAAAAAATGGGAAAAAAGGACTTGGCGGAACAGTTTTTCAAGAAATCATTTAACTATAAAAACTTGTTTGATCCTCAAACCAAATGGATGCGTGGTAAAAATGAAGATGGAAAATTTCAATCTCCGTTCAATCCTTTGAAATGGGGTGATGCTTTTACGGAAGGAAATAGCTTGCATTATACTTGGTCTGTTTTTCACGATATTGAGGGACTCATCCAGTTGATGGGTGGAAAAGAGTCTTTTGCCTCAAAATTGGATGAAGTTTTCGAAATGCCACCAAAGTTTGACAATTCTTATTATGGATTTACGATACACGAAATACGTGAAATGCAAATCGTCAATATGGGGAACTATGCTCATGGTAACCAGCCCATACAGCATATGATCTATTTGTACAATTATGCCAATCAAGCTCACAAAACACAGGAAAAAATCAGAGATGTTTTAGCGAAATTGTATGCTCCAACGCCCGACGGATATTGTGGTGATGAAGACAATGGGCAGACTTCTGCTTGGTATGTGTTTAGTGCTTTAGGCTTTTATCCCGTCACGCCTGGGGTGGATCAATACGTTGTGGGAAGTCCATTGTTTAAAAAAGCTACACTCACCCTACAAAATGGTAAAGAGTTTGCCATTTTGGCTCCCGATAACAATGGAGATAATATTTATATCAGTGCTGCCTCCTTAAATGGGCAAACCTGGGATAACAGTTATATAGACTTTGACAGTATTCAAGCAGGGGGTCAAATTGAGTTCCAAATGAGTGAGCAACCCAACCCCAATTGGGCTGGGGATAAAGAACATGTCCCCTACTCAATGAGTCTTTCAAACTGATGGATCTTATTTTTTAGGTTCATTACTCATCACGATGATCAGTTCACACATGGTTCTGTCTGATCTTAAGCTAGGCTGAAAGTTTTTTGAGATATATAATTAAGTAAAATCTCTTGAACACACTTTTTATAGTTTGTTGTATGGCCGATCAATGAGTGGGTCTAAGGATAAAAAAAATGAGTTAGGAAAAACAGCCCTAGGGTTGGAAAAAAGAAAAAATCAATAAGTGTAGTAAAAAATAATAACAAAGACTGTATCTAAAAATATAGTTTTTTTTGTTCAAAAAACATTAAAGTAAACCTCTAGATCGGCTTTAAAGAATATCCTGTATTCGCTTCATTAAACTTGGAGTCAAACAATATTAAGATGACAAATTGTTCTATCTCAATCCATTAATATCATACTTTGATACAAAATTCCAAATCAGTTCAGCTGTATTTTGACCTTGATAGGTTGCGTTAAACCAAACATGATCACCTCCGATATATTTGTAATGCTCTACAGAGACAGCATTGTCTCCTTGGCCATAGACATAGTGTTCAATTGGTATTACTCCACTATTGTCACTGCTTACCGTTGGGTTTGTGGACGTATTGTTAAAATCAGTCCAATAGTCTAAGGTGCTTTGCGCAGCGCTGTAATCGTCCCCTCCCTCATAAGGGATAACATAATCGGAAGTTCCGTGAAGATGTACTACTGGCATCGGATGACTTGTAGAACCTTTACAATCTAACATTGCTCCAGAAACAGAGGCTATTGCAGCAATTAAATCACTTTTATAATTGGCAAGCCCATATGCCATCATGCCACCGTTTGAATAACCAGCAGCATAAATTCTCTCTATATCAACATTGTGCTTGGATGAAATCTCATCTATCATGGCTTCAACAAATCCTAAGTCATCAGCAGTGCTTTTATTATCCCCACCTACTGGACATGGATTCCAATGGGAGGAACCCTCTGAGCAACTACCTTGAGGATAGACTAAAATAAAAGTGTCAGATTCAGCCAGTGCACGCATGTCAGCATTGATCATATGATTACTTGCACTATCACCAAATCCATGAAAGTTTAGCATTAAAGGAACAGTTGATGACCCGTCATATGAATCAGGGATATACAATACATATTCCCTGCTTGTACCATTATGAACTATGGATTGGGTATTAGTATTGGAATAACAGGATTCTAAATTGTCTTTGACATCATTTTTTTTACAACTACTGTTAATAGTGATTATGATGGTAAATAGGACAAGAGATCTATTCATTTTGACATCATTATTTTTGATTATTTTAATTACCCGATTCAGAAATGTAATACCCTACTTTTATTCTGATTTTTTTCAAATCCAAGACGTTTGTTTGACCTACAGAAACGGTCAGGGACCCTAAAAAAGTATCCCCAAATACAATTAATTACTAAGCTTTGTGTTAAATATATATTCCCCTGATTCAACTTTAAAAACACGAGTATTACCCTCGTTTCTTATAAAGTTAATTTCTCTAATTCTTGAAATTTTTTCACCATCTACCAAGGTCTCTTCACCGGGAAGGTAAACCGTTGCTGTGCTGTTGGGGGGGATGCTTACTTCCCATATAAATTCGCCAGCCTCTTTTTTCCAATTACTAACGATTTCCCCATAGGGGGATTCATAGCTACAATTTACCCAATCAACACTGTTTACCAATGCTGGACGAAGGACGATATTTTTAAACCCGGGATTGTTGGTATCCCACTGAATTCCGGCCAAACCACGATAAAACCAACCCCCAATATAGGGAAAGCAAGAGTGAATTTGTGAATAATAGCCGTTCCATTGCTCCCAACAGCTTGTTGCCCCTTTTTCGACCATATACCCCCATCCGGGATAGGTTTTTTGATTTACCATAATGTCGATTAGGTCATTTCGATTGTTTTCAAGTAAATAGTCAAAAGTAATTTGAGTACCCATCATACCACTGTTGAGATGTCCCTTGTCTTTTACCATCATGGTCCGAATGTATTTTTCAAATACAGCCTCTTGGAGTTCATCGGGTGTAATGCCGGTTTGTAGGGGAAAGATGAGATAGGGCTGTTCTCCATTTGCGTATGTATTGTCTTTTGCATTGAACCACTTCTGGTGAATGGCATGCTGAGCAATTTTGAGTTCCTTTTGAAAAACTTCCACCTCTTTGGTTTTGCCGAGAATTGTACCCACTTTAATCATGGTCTGAAGCAGGTGGGTTCGGAAACAATTATTGAAAAAACGCCGAGAGTGGTCATCGACCCAATCTTTTTTATCCATACCCCTGCCGGGAGGTACCCAGTCTCCAAGGTTATGCCATTTTTCTCCAGGAAACAAATCCTTGAGAATACCATTTTCACTGTTTGATCCGAGGTATTCAATATACCTTTTCATGAAGGGGTAGCCATTTTCGAGCAACTTTTTATCGTTGTAAAAAAGATAGGTTTTCCAAGGGACTAAAATACTCATTGCGCCCCAAGCCGGCCCTCCTCCCGTCGGATGTGGGGTTGGAGCAACAAAAGGAACAAAGCCATCTTCATGCTGTTCATCCCACCAGTTTTGTGACCACTTTGTATATAAAGTAGCTGCATCAAAATTATAACAGCCCACGTCCATGATTGTTTGTCCGTCTCCATAACCAACCCTTTCCCTGTGGGGACAGTCAACCGTTTGACCACCCAAGTTTAATGCGCGGTAGGTCCATCGCACCATTTTATGTATGCGATTGTATAGATCATTCGAACAAAGGAACGAACCTACTTCAGGCACCTCCGTTTCAACAGGAAGGGCAACCATATCATCTTTCTCAGGTAAATAGTCCAAACCTTCAATCAAGACATATCGAAAACCGTGGTAATTAAATACATTTTTAAACTGCTCTCGTTGCTTTCCGGCGGAGATATATTCATCTCGTTGATTGTAGGTAGAGAACCCTTTTACATTCATATTACTGATACGCCAAGCCTCATTGGGATCACGACCATCAAAATCAGCATAATGTAGAGTGATTTTTTCACCTCTTGTAAGTCCATACAATTGCAGTTCAAGAATGCCAGTGAGGTTGGTACCAAAATCAACCATCACGGTCGTATCATCTAATGATTCAATGGAGACGGGGGTGATAGGGTCTAAGGTGATGTTGTTTCGGCTTTTTTGGGCAGTGCAGGATACGGCTGCCGTTTTGACCTTAATCACAGACTGCCAATCTTCAGAGGTCTTTACAGTATCCCACCATTGGGGATCATTCAAGCGGGCGTCCACCAATTCTCCACCAAACTTACCCCATCGCCATTCTCCAATCAGAGAACGGTCACTCTCCTTAGTTTGCCAAGAGGGGTCAGTAATGATTTGCTGTTTTTTTGAATTTGTAATTTCCAATTGCGCTCGTACAACAGGGCTGTGGTGTTCAGCACCTGGAAGACCTGGAGAATACCAGCCTGTTCCCATCCATATTCCTATACTGTTCTTCCCTTTCTTAAGATAATGGGCTACCTCATAAGTTTTATAATAGGAACGTTTACTAAAATTGGAGACTGCTGGAGCGAGGATTTCATTGCCTACTTTTTTGCCATTGATATAAAGCTCAAAATACCCCAAGGCAGCAAGGTAAAGTGGGGCACTTTTGGGGACATTGTCCAACTCAAAAGAATGTCGATAATAGGGAGCCGAAGTGGGGGTAGGGGAACCGATCCATTGTGCTTGCCAGTCCTCTTGTTTTAGTAAACCCATTGTCCAATAGGACGGATTACTCCATGCCGAGGGCTTTCCTTCTTGATCCCATATCCTTACTTGCCAATAACATTTCATCCGAGACTCAAGGGTTTTGCCTTTATAAGCCACTTGAGTGGAATTGTCAGAACTCACTTGCTCCGAATCCCATAAGTCGGGTTTTCCTTTTTCTAATTTATCCAAAGAGGAAGCAACACGGATGTGATAGGCAGTTTGTTTTTCGCCACGTACTCCTAGGCCACTGATTTGCCAACTTAATCTGGGTGAGGGCTGATCGATTCCAAGGGGATTGTCTAAATACTCACACCTCATTTTTTTGACCCTCAAGACCGAACCATTGTTTTGCTCTTGGCATGAAAATAAAAAGCACATCAAAAGGGAGTACACAAAGAATTTCAAAATTTTGTAGTGATTCATCAAATACTTTTATAATACTACTATTATCTCCTTTTTTGAATTTCAATTTGAATGGGCGCTATACCTTCAAGATATAAATAATTCAATTTTTGTTCATTAGATAATCCAGAATTTAAGTTGATGGCTACAGAGTTTTTATTTGAATCATATCCTTCCCAACCGTCAAATTGATATCCTTGATTTGTAGTTGCAATAAGATCAATAGAACTGCCAGACTCAAAAATCCCTCCGTCTGTTGAAATAATTCCACCGTTTGATGATGACACCTTTAGTTCATACATTGTGGGTTCATCCGGTTGATTTATAGTAGATTCATCTTTTGTAGTGCATCCAAAAAAGACTAGTAGTGCAACAATAGTTAAGAGTTTTTTCAAAACAACGGATTTATGGTTTATAATGCCACTAATTTAATGAGATAGGGGTTCATATCAAATTCCATCACTTGTTTTAATTGAAACCCTGTTTTCAAGTTTTTTTCTCTATTGATGGCCTGTTTTTTTAGCATTAAAAATTCTACATGAATTACTTCCCAAGGTCTGTATCTGACAGTATATCCTTTTTTACTCAAGAAATTATGTGAATAAAAACGTTGTGTCAGGTTTGAGGTATATCCAATGTATATTTTATCAAACTTGGAACTAAATAGTATATATACGACATATCATTTCATCTTAAACCACAAAAAACCCTCTTATAATTAGAGGGTTGTAGTAGATAACTCATTAGAAATATCGAACTACAACATTACTCTTAGGATATTTTTAGAAACACTATTTTTGATTTATTCAATTACTTTAAAACTCAATGAATAAAAAAGTTACTTTTATAATCGGAATAATAGGGATTAGTCTTCTTTTTTCAGCTTTTGTTTTCTTGGAGTTAACTATTTTCAACCTAATAGACTTTTAAAAATAGGGTTCTATGGAATCGGAATTTTTTACGGATTAGGAACAATATTTACTGGAATTTTTCCTTTCGATAGTGGTTGTAATAGAGAATTAATTGATCCTAGTTTCTCCCAAATAGCTCATAATTTTTCGGCATTATTAATGTATTTGCTAACTCCTTTATTTTTGATTTTAATTGGACTCGGGCTAAAAAAATCAATCTATATGAGTTTTTCTATTCAATGCTTTTTATTAGGGTTAATTAGTTCTTTTTTTGTAATAACCTAAGGATCAGATTTATTACCTGAATATATTGGAATTTATCAAAGAATTATTGAGTTTCTCTTTATTTTATGGGTAGTTTTGTGTGCTTTTGAAATTAAAAAAACGGTTAACTATACAATAGTATAACCGTTTTATTGTTTTAGTAGATAACTCTTTTGAAATATCGAACATTTTTAAATCTATAGCTTTTGAACTAACAATCAAGTTGATACAAATGGTTATAAACAAATAAGAAAAATATACTTTCAAATTCATTATTACTGTAATCTATGAAATGTAACTCACTAAGATTTATAATTTTAATTCTGATAATTTCCTATTCTTGTAATTCCAGCGTTTCCTCACATATTTCTAATAATAAATTGGATATTATTATTACTAAAAAACTTCGAGGTGAAGCAGCATTAGAGCTAGCAACAGGAGATCTCTCAAACACATTGAAAAACCTGTTTGATATTGAATCAAGTTTGAGAACAGAAATGGGCCTTGAGCAAGCAGCTCCTAATTCCATATTTGTTATAAAAATAGATGATGACTTGTGGCAAGAAAAACTTACCAATAAGTTTGGAATAGTAAAACCATTTCTTTCAGAGGATGGTTTTATCATTAAAAGAATCAATTATAAAGAGAAACCACTGATTTTGATTTCAGGAAATGGAGTGCGAGGAACCAGTTATGGCATTTTTCATTTCATTGAAAGAATTAAATTAGATTATTCGTTTGCATCTGGTAAAATAGACATAATTAAACAACCTGATATGAAGATAAGGATGATTACCCAACCTTTCGAAGCTATAGGTTATCCTGATGTTGCAAATCTTCCTAAACCAATAACAAAAAATATAAAAAGAGAATTTGACCCAATGCGACCTTGGGAAGGTTTAGGTTATAATCCTGAAGATGAAGCTCGAAATATTCTTAGATCAGGACTAAATGCAATGTGGGTTGGGAATTTCTCTTTTTCTACAGTATATGATAATTATGACTCAAGTGTATTTCCTAAAAATTCTGAAGCTGGACAATGGGTTCGTGAACGTAAACAAAAAATTTCTGAACTAATTGATATTGCAAACAAATATCATCTTAAAACTATCGCTAGCACTGATATATTTATTTATCCCAAAGGTCAAGATCCATCTAAAAAATGGGACTTACTAGATTATTCACTTAATGAATTCTTAACAAATTTTCCAGAGATTGATATTATAACAACCAGATTTGGTGAATACTATTCTTATTATAATAACTTTTTTGTTGGAGAGGGTTTAGATACTAAAGGAATAGAAGAGAAATTTCCTAAGCTTATTGATTTTATTTATAAAATCGTGAGCAAAAAATATAATAAAATTTATATGCCCAGAACTTGGGCAGTTGGTAATTCTAATTGGGGTGCAAATACAGAAAGATATAATGCAGTAATTGATAAGGTAAAGGCTTTTGATAATATTATATTTTCAGTAAAAAATACACGAACTGATTTTTGGCGTTATAATTTATTTAATCCAGTTATTGGCACTGGAGATAAAGAACAAGCAATGGAGTTTTTATGCCAGGATGGCTATAATTTTAAAAATTCAATACCTTATTACGATGTCATTAGAATGGCCAAAGGACCTAAAGAACTTGGCGGACAAGGCGGGATGAAGTATGGATATAAAGCTGGTATTAGGACTGCTTGGGGTTGGTTATCAGCAGATGGATGGTGTGGACCATATATAAAAAGAGAGGAGTGGCTGGGTGCCAACATATATGGATTTAGTCGTCTGACATGGGACGTTGATAGCGACCCATTAGTGCTTGCTAAAGAATGGGCTGCAATTGAATTTGAAGTTGAGTCTAAAAGTAAAGTTGCAGAGGAAATTGCTAAAATTCTAATGTTATCTGAAGATTTAATTCTTAAATCAAGATATTTTAAAAATTATAGTATTAAAAAGAAGGATGGTTACCTTCTAACAACTGGATAAGAGATGAATTAATTGGCGGCGGTACAAATTCTAATGATAAATTAAGCGTTGGAAAATCTTTTTCGCCAGGAACAATAAAATCAATATTTAATTCAGAAACAATTGAAGAAGATATTTTAGAAAAGGAGGAGGCCCTATCTATAATGAATACTATGCTTTCAAAATTTGCTGATATCAAAGATCAAATTCCAGAAAAAGAAAAGGCAATGGAATTATATAATACATTATTATACGGAAAATATCTTATTAGTACTCTTAGATACTATGTAAGTGGAATGTTCAGATTTTATAATGGTGAATATGATAAATCTGTAGCTGACCTCAGAATGTGGAAAAAATATTGGGATTTTTACAATAGTGAAATTCCTAAATTGCCTGGTACAGCATCTCTAATGTTAGATGGGGGTATGGTAGATACTTGTATTGAAGCAATGCAAATCATGAATCAATCATTTTAAATTTAAAAACAGTTACACTATTATAGTATAACCGTTTTATTGTTTTAGTAGATAACTCATTGGAAAAATCGAACATCAGTCTAACTCCAAGAGATTTTGAATTAGCAATAAAAATGATAAAACTTATTGTTGAAAATGAGAATAAATATATTTTTTAAAGAGTAGTTTAGCATTCCATGAGAAGTAATCATTTATTTAGAGTTATAATAGTAAGTCTATTTTCTTTTTCTCTTACAGGGTGTTTTAAATGGGCAGCCAGAGCTAAAAGTAAACTTCCTGAACAAACAGCACTAGAAAAAAAATATGATTACAATGGAAGGGTTTTAATTATTGGGGCTGGAGCTTCAGGGTTGGCTGCAGCAAAAGTATTTGAACAAAACAATATTGATTACCTAATTCTTGAGGCAACTGACAGATATGGTGGAAGATTAAAAAAGGATACTATACTGGCTGATTTTCCAATAGATATTGGAGCTGAGTGGCTTCACAGCGCACCCATTACTTTGAATAAATTGAAAGGGAAAATTGGAGAGGAAATTGATGAACAGCTTATACCTTATCGTCTTGAAAACACTGCAAGCTGGGATGGAAAAGAATATAAAGTCAATTCAGATTGGATAAATAGTTTTGCATACAATTTTATGCCAGAGTCAAAATTTAAAAATTCAACTTGGTACGATTTTGTGGACAAGAATATTGCTAAAGAGGTAAAACACAAAATTCAATTCAATTCACCAGTAACAGATATTGATTATTCGGGAAATAAAATCATTATCACAACTAAAAGTGGAAAAAAACATGAAGCTGATAAAGTTCTTGTAACGGTTTCTATTGGAGTTTTGAAATCTAAATTAATTAGTTTCAAACTAGAAATGGGAGTAGAAAAAGAGGAGGCAATAGAATCCATTGTTTTTGAGCCTGGTTTTAAAGCCGTTATGAAATTCAATGAAAAATTCTATCCTGACGCAATTGAATGCGAAGTTGAAAACGGAGAAAAAGTATATTATGACATGGCCTTTAAGAAAGAGTCACAATCTCACATTTTGGGCTTTCTGTGCAAAGGAGATTTGACTCAAAAATATTATGAGCTTGATTCAGAAAACGAAATAATATCTGATTTGATTCAAGAGTTAGATCTTATGTTTCATGGGAAAGCATCTTCATCATTCTCAGGAGAATATATTTTAGAAAATTGGGGAAAGTATGATTATACTCTTGGGACATGGACAACCGCTGCTTTAGAAAAAAAATCAAACCTTAAAATACTAAATCTTCCACTTGATAAAAAGGTTTATTTTGCTGGTGAAATTTATGATCCATACCAGCAAATGGGTGTGCCAGGAGCAATTTTATCTGGATATTACTCTGCTGATAAATTACTAACAGAATAAAAAAAACGGTTAACTATATAATAGTATAACCGTTTTATTGTTTTAGTAGCGAGGGCTGGACTCGAACCAGCGACCTTCGGGTTATGAGCCCGACGAGCTACCTACTGCTCTACCTCGCGATGCGGTTGCAAATTTACAAAATTTATAGACCACCACAAAGGCTATTCCAAAGATTGTATCTTTACCCCATGTCAAAAACGTCTCATAAATCAGGTTATGTGTCCATTGTTGGAAATCCCAACGTGGGTAAATCTACCTTGGTCAATGCTTTGATGGGTAAAGATTTGTCCATCACTACACCCAAGGCACAAACCACTCGCCACCGTATCTTGGGATTGATCAATGGGCAAAACCATCAATTGATATTGTCCGATACTCCGGGTATCATACAGCCCGCATATGAGATGCAAAACTCCATGATGGATTTTGTCAAGGAATCTTTGATCGATGCCGATGTATTGCTCTATATGATTTCCATAGAAGAAAAACAGATCAAGGACGAAGCTTTGGTAGCGCGCATCAAGAAATCCAAAATCCCATTGTTCGTTCTGATCAATAAAATCGATACCTCTTCTCAGGCAGCATTAGAAACCGCCGTTCAAGAATGGTCTGACGTTTTTCCCAATGCAAAGATCATTCCCATTTCTGCCTTGACAGGTTTTTTTATCCCCGAGCTTTTACAAATGTTGATCGATCTCCTCCCGGAATCGCCTGCTTATTTCCCCAAAGACCAACTCAGTGATAAGCCAGAAAGATTTTTTGTCAATGAATCCATCCGAAAAAGTATTTTGGAACATTACGACAAAGAGATCCCCTATGCGGTTGAGGTGATTACTGAATCTTTTAAGGAAGAAGAAAAAATCATTAGAATTCGAGCGGTAATCTTGGTAGAACGAGAAACCCAAAAGGGGATCATCATTGGACATAAAGGGGAACAACTCAAAAAAGTAGGCATTGGTGCCAGAAAAGATTTGGCTTCATTTTTCGGGAAGAAAATCCACATCGAACTCTTTGTAAAAGTCCAAAAAAATTGGCGTTCCAATCCCCAACAACTAAAGCGTTTTGGTTATCAGCAGTAAGGACGCTGACTTATCTCACAAATTCAATTACTTTTGCACTCAAATAAACCGTAATGGGAGGTATCGTTGCAATTGTGGGAAGACCCAATGTAGGAAAGTCCACTTTTTTTAATCGTTTGATCAAAAAAAGAGAAGCCATCGTAGATGCTGTGAGTGGCGTTACCCGTGACCGTCATTATGGACAGTCCGACTGGAATGGCGTATCGTTCAGTTTGATCGATACTGGGGGTTATGTCGAAGGAAGCGATGATATTTTTCAAAAGGAAATCGACAAGCAAGTCAATTTGGCCATCGAGGAGGCCGATGCCATTTTGTTTATGGTCGATGTGGCCGAGGGTCTCACAGGAATGGACGAAACCATTGCACAATTGCTCCGTCGTTCACAAAAGCCCGTATTCCTTACCGCCAACAAAGGAGACAATTCCAAGGTCATTGAAAATATGACCGAATTTTATGCTTTGGGTTATGAACACATTTACACCGTTTCTGCCATCAATGGAAGTGGAACTGGAGAGTTGTTAGACGAATTGGTCAAAGTTTTACCCGAGCAAATTGAACCAGAAGAAGCATTGCCCAGATTTGCAGTGGTAGGAAGACCCAATGCTGGAAAATCTTCTTTTATCAATGCGTTGATAGGGGAAGAAAGATATATCGTGACTGATATTGCCGGAACGACCAGAGACAGTATTGATACCAAATACAATCGCTTTGGTTTTGAATTCAATCTCGTGGATACTGCCGGAATCAGAAAAAAAAGTAAGGTAAAAGAAGACATCGAATTTTATTCTGTTATGCGATCGGTCAGGGCCATTGAATATTGCGATGTTTGTTTGTTATTGGTCGATGCAACCAGAGGTTTTGACGGTCAAGTTCAAAATATATTTTGGTTGGCTCATAGAAACAACAAGGGCATTGTTATTTTGGTCAACAAATGGGATCTTGTTGAAAAGGAAACCCAATCTTCCAAACTTTTTGAAGAAGAGATAAAGGAAAAAACAGCCCCCTTCAAAGACGTTCCCATTGTATTCATCTCTGCCCTGAACAAACAGAGAATTTTCAAAGCTATAGAATCGGCCGTTACCATCTATAAAAATCGATCCAACCGAATCCCAACCCGAAAACTCAATGATACCCTGCTGCCCATTATGGAAAGTCAACCCCCTCCATCTTACAAAGGGAAGTTTGTCAAAATAAAGTTCTGTACCCAATTGCCTACCCCACACCCACAATTTGCTTTTTTCTGTAACCTTCCCCAATACGTCAGGGAACCCTATAAAAGATTTCTAGAGAACAAACTCAGAGAACGCTTTGAGTTCAATGGCATTCCCATTCAATTGTTTTTTAGAAAGAAATAGTTAGAGATTTTCCCGCAGTTGAACCAGATCAGATTTGAGTTGTTCTAATTTCTGAATCAGTTTCAAGTTACCATCTTCGGAAAGATTTTTTAGTTTGAGTTGTTTTTTGGCTCCCTCAATGGTCAGTCCTTTTTCCTTCAGTAGATGATATATTTTTTGAATGGTGTCTACATCATCCGGGGTGTATTTTCGGGCGCCGCCTTCTTTTTTTCTGGGCTGGATTTCTTTAAACTCTTTTTCCCAAAAGCGGAGCAAAGAAGGATTTACATCGAAGGCTTTGGCGATCTCACCAATTCTATAATATCTTTTTTCGGGGAGGTTAACGTGCATCAGTCCATGGATTGGTTTTCCTGACTGGCCAAATTAAGCATAATATCAAACTCCTCAGCGGTTAAATTACCGGAGTAGTAATTCAAGGGATTCACCCTTTTTCCGTCTTTAAATATTTCGTAATGGAGATGGGGTCCCACAGAGCGACCTGTGCTACCTACATATCCAATGATATCTCCACGTTTTACTTTCTGTCTTCTTTTGACATTGTATTTATTCAGGTGAGCATAAAGACTAACATAACCAAAACCATGTTCAATTCTCACGTGTTTTCCATAGCCTGCAGCTCTATTGTCTGCACGACCTACTATCCCGTCACCAGTAGCATAGACCGGTGTTCCTCGGGTGGCAGTAAAATCCATTCCCTGGTGAAACCTTCTTTTTTTTGTAAAAGGATCCGTGCGGTAACCAAAACCTGAAGCCATCCTTTTTAAATCGTTTTTATGAATGGGTTGAATCGAGGGCATGGCACCCAAGAGGTCTTCCTTGCTTTTGGCCAAACTCTCCAATTCTTCCAATGAACGGGATTGAACCACGACTTGTTTGGTCAATACTTCCAAACGCTTGGTAGTATTTACAATCAGTTTTGAATTGTCATAGCCTTCTAATTCTTTGTAGCGATTGACCCCTCCAAAACCCATTTTTCTCTGTTCTTCGGGGATTGGACTGGCTTCAAAGTAGACCCTGTAGAGGTTGTTGTCTCGATCCGCTACATTGACCATTACTTCCTCAATTTTTTCAAGTTTTTTGTTCAATAGTTCGTATTGCAACTTGAAATTTTCGATCTCCCTTGCTTGCAAAAGTTCTTGAGGAGTATTGAGCGTATCGGTATTCAATAAGATGAACAAGGCCAATATACCAAACAAGACAGAAGACAATATAAATAAAACCACACCAGACAATTCAGAGACCCAGCCCGAATTTACAGGTTGGTAGGATAGGGACTCTTTGTCGTAATAATATTTTAATTTAGGCATAATCAGCTTTAAGAGCCACAATGAGCTTGATCCATCTACAAATATACAAATTATCTAAATCATCGCCACTTCCCTTTATTTTCAGCAAACCTATCGATCTAATGAACTATATTTGTAACGCTTTTAAACATCAAAGCTACTTATGAAATCCGCCGAAGTCAGACAACAATTTCTAAAATTTTTTGAATCCAAAGCTCATAAAATAGTCCCCTCGGCCCCCATGGTCATTAAGGATGATCCCACTTTGATGTTTACCAATGCAGGGATGAACCAATTTAAACCTTATTTTTTGGGACATCAAAAACCCAAAGACAATAGAATAGCCGATACCCAAAAATGCCTCAGGGTTTCTGGTAAACACAATGACCTTGAGGAAGTGGGAATTGACACCTATCACCACACCTTTTTTGAGATGTTGGGCAATTGGAGTTTTGGCGATTATTTCAAAAAAGAAGCCATAGCGTGGGCGTGGGAACTTTTGACGGAGGTTTATAAAATTGACCCCGATAAAATATACGTTACCATATTTGAAGGGGACCCTGCCGAAAAGCTTGAAAAAGACACTGAAGCTTCCGACTATTGGAAGGCCATCATTCCTCAGGAAAGGGTTTTGTTGGGAAATAAAAAAGACAACTTCTGGGAAATGGGTGATCAGGGGCCTTGTGGTCCTTGCTCCGAAATCCACATCGACCTCAGAGGCGAGGAAGAAAAATCCAAAATCTCTGGTGCTGATTTGGTCAACCAAGACCATCCCCAGGTAATTGAAGTATGGAATTTGGTATTTATAGAATTCAACCGTAAAGCCGATGGTAGTTTGGAGTCCTTACCCCAAAAACACGTGGATACAGGAATGGGATTCGAAAGACTCTGTATGGTGTTACAGGGCAAAACCTCTAATTATGACACCGACGTTTTTACTCCATTGATCAAAGAAATTGAAACCCTTACGGCCTCAAAATACGGGACAGACCTAAACACCGATCGAGCCATCAGGGTGATTGCCGATCACCTCCGAACCGTTTACCTTGCCATCACCGATGGACAATTACCCTCCAATACTGGTGCAGGATATGTAATCAGAAGGATTCTCAGAAGGGCCATACGCTATGGTTTTACCTTTCTCAACCAGAAGGAACCTTTTATTTATCATTTGGTGGATACCCTCAACAACCAACTCAAATCTGTTTTTCCCGAACTGGACAAGCAAAAAATCATTTCTGCCAACGTAATTCGGGAGGAAGAAAGCTCTTTCCTCAAAACACTCGATCAGGGACTGACCCTTTTGGATACTGTTTTGGCCTCTACACATGACAAGATTGTGAGCGGTGCTAAGGCCTTTGAACTCTATGATACTTTTGGCTTTCCCCTCGACCTTACTGCTCTTATCGCAAGAGAGCGGGGATATGAAGTGGATGAAAAAGGCTTCGATACCCAGATGGCAAAACAAAAAGAACGATCACGGGCTGCAGCGGTTTCTGCCACAGACGATTGGCAAATCCTTAAAGAAGACGATGAAGAAGAATTTGTAGGATATGACCTCTTGAATACCAACGTTCGTATTACCAAATACCGAAAAGTAAGTTCCAAAAAAGAGGGAGAAATTTTTCAGTTGGTTTTTAACATCACACCATTTTACCCCGAAAGTGGCGGACAAGTTGGGGATAAGGGCTATCTCGAAGCCCCCAATGGAGCCCTACATTATATCGTAGATACCAAAAAGGAAAACGATCTGATCCTCCACTATACCAAAACCTTACCGTTAGACCTCAATGCCAAATTTAATGCTGTGGTAGATCGAGGTCAACGTTTTAAAACCGCTTGCAACCACAGTGCCACCCACCTCATGCACCAAGCCCTGCGTTCCATATTGGGAACCCATGTTGAACAAAAAGGGTCTATGGTACATTCTGGAATGTTTCGGTTTGACTTTTCGCATTTTGCCAAACTCAGTTCAGAAGAATTGGCGGCTGTAGAACAATTTGTCAATGCACGAATCAAAGAGCAAATCCCGTTAGAAGAAAATAGAAATGTTCCCTACGACCAAGCTTTATCCGATGATGCTATGGCACTTTTCGGTGAAAAATACGGCGACACTGTGAGAACCATACGCTTTGGCCAATCCATAGAACTCTGTGGGGGAACCCATGTAGAAAACACCGCCGAGATATGGCATTTTAAGATCACTACCGAAACGGCAGTAGCAGCAGGTATCAGAAGAATAGAAGCGATCACCGGGGAGGCTGCCCTTCAATATTTTGAAGATCAAAACCAACTTTTGCAACAAATCAATGTTTTGCTAAAGAATCCCCAAGACTTGTCCAAGGCCGTAACCCAATTGCAAACCGAAAATGCTGGTCTTAAAAAGGAACTCAACGATCTGAGAAAGCTAAAAAGTAAAATCCTCGTGCAAGAGGCACAAGCAGAAATTCAAGTACACAATGGTATTGCCTTTCTGGCCAAATCGGTTGATTTGGATGCACAATCCATCAAAGACCTCGCTTTTGCTTTGGGAAAAGATAGAGACGATCTCTTTTTAGTATTGGGTTCTACCAAAGGGGACAAGCCCATATTAAGCTGTTATATCTCCAAAAAACTGGTCAGTGAAAAAGGCATGGACGCTGGAAAAGTAGTCAGAGAGCTGGGTCAATACATACAAGGCGGTGGAGGGGGGCAAGCCTTTTTTGCCACTGCAGGTGGGAAAAACCCCGCCGGAATACCTCAAGCACTAAGTGCGGCAAAAGATTTGATCTCATCCTAAAGGGCAGACCCCGGGGGATAATTTTTCAGTATTTCCGATACAAACACACCAATCCTTTCGTCTCGGTTTTTGGTGTATTCACTGATTCCGCCTTTCCCTTTGCCTTGCCAAACCAACTGTTTGGTTTTCGCATCGATCAAATCAATGTAAAGGACACCTTCTGTTCTGGTTGAAACGGTGTTCTGATTGGGACCCCACATCCAAGGGTTCCAACCCCAACCCCAAAAACCATAGTTCATGTTATTGACATAAACTTTTTCTTTGGCCGTAGTATTGATGCTCACCAACAGATCGGGCATATCTGATTTCATCAACGATTTTTGGGACATTTGAAGGTCAATGGCTTTCAAAATTCGACGCTTATCAAGGTCTGAGATTTCGACCTTATCGATTCCGGGCTTGAAGTAGGCAAAAGTCTTGTACTTTGAAAAATCAACTCCCGAATCGTGATCTGTAAAAACGCTGATGGAACTGCATCCCAACATTGAGATCGCCAACAACAATAGAAGAAAGTTTTTCATGATGATTTTTTTATACAACTAAAAACAAAAACTATGCCGAAATTAAACGACCCTTCCCGGATCATAATCATAAGGACAGTGACGGCAATTCGATCGGCAACAATAGCCCCTCTTGAGGTGGTACTTTTCCGTAAAGACACGATATCCCTCAGGGGAAATGTAAAAATCGTCTTTTTCTAGTGGTAAATCAGGCTCCATATCTCAAATACAAAGTTAGCCATATTTAAAGTTTATCCTTTAATTTTACGGTTATATGTCTTTATTTAAAAGCCAAAATTCTGTCAATCAATTCCTGACTTCCATCGACGGTTTTGAGATTTTCCTTAAAAGAGAAGATTTGTTGCACCCCACTGTTTCTGGGAACAAATTCAGAAAACTAAAATACAATGTCCGCCAAGCCCGAGCGACGGGGTACGACACCCTATTGACTTTTGGCGGCCCTTTTTCCAATCATTTGGCGGCTACTGCCGCCGCCGCTAGGATCAAAGGGATAAAATCCATCGGCGTGGTCAGGGGAGAAGAAGCGCGAAATCTCAATCCCACCCTACAATTCTGTCAAGATCAAGGGATGATTTTGTATCCCATTTCCAGAGTGGACTACCGCCAAAAACACTTGCCCGAGATGATGACCAAACTAAAAAACAAATTTGGAGCGTTTTATCCGCTGCCCGAAGGAGGAACCAATTCCCTGGCCGTTCAAGGCTGTCAGGAAATACTTACAAAGCAAGATTCTCTCTTTGATACCATCGCCTGTAGTGTGGGTACCGGAGGTACTTTGGCAGGCTTGATCGAAAGTGCCCTGCCCCATCAAAAAGTAGTGGGTTTTTCAGCCTTAAGAAATCATAACATAGCAACAGAAATCAAAAAATGGACCTCGAAGCAAAATTGGAACCTTAATCACGACTATACCTTTGGAGGCTATGCCAAAGTTTCACCCCCCTTGATTGAGTTCATCAATACCTTTAATAAAAATTTTAAAACTCCATTGGATCCCGTTTATACAGGAAAGCTCCTTTTTGGTATTTTTGATCTTATAAAAAGCAAACAATGGATTGGGGGAAAAAAGATATTGGTCATTCACACCGGGGGATTACAAGGAATCCTGGGCATGAACCAAAAACTATCCAAAAAAGAATGGCCTACCATCGCTACTTGATTTTCGCAATGATGTCATTGACATTTTTGATCAACAGTTGTGGGAGTGCCAAAAGGGTAAAAATAAACGCTTCTCCAACCCCTGCTAAATCTGCTGAAAATAAAACCCAAGTCCAGAAAATCAAACCCTCCAATAGCCTCAGGAAATTATCAGTAGCCGAGCAAGTCGATCGTTATGTAAAAACCTATGCTGAAGTGGCGCAGCAGGAGATGAAATCCTATGACATTCCTGCCAGTATTACCTTGGCGCAGGGCATACTGGAATCCGGAATGGGAAACAGCCGACTGGCCACCCAAGCCAACAATCATTTTGGCATCAAATGTCATAAGGAATGGCGAGGGAAGCGCATCTATCACGACGACGACGAAAAAGGCGAATGTTTTAGGGTGTACAAAGACCCCCGAAAATCCTACAGGGATCATTCCCTGTTTTTGACGACTCGATCCCGCTATGATTTTCTTTTTGACTACAAAAAACACGATTATAAAGCCTGGGCCAAAGGCCTTAAAAAAGCGGGTTATGCTACCGACCCAAAATATCCCGACAAACTCATCAGCTTAATCGAGCGTTACCGTTTGGATCGCTATGATCTCAAAAAAAAGAAAGTTAAAAAGGAAACACAAAGCACTCCTCTAATTGCTTATGAGAAAGTCCATCAAGTACAAAAGGGAGACACCCTCTATTCTATTTCTAAAAAATATCAAGTGGATTTACAACTGATTGTACAAGAAAACAAAATCGAAAACAACACCATATTTCTCGGTCAAAATCTAATCATCCCCCAAGCACAATAGTATGCAATATCAAAGAAGCAGTGCCCTATTCCAATCCGCCCAAAAAGTCATTCCTGGCGGGGTCAATTCCCCCGTCAGAGCCTTCCAAGCGGTGGGGGGAACTCCCATATTTGTCCAGAAAGCCAAAGGTGCCTACCTCTACGATGAGGATGGCAATACCTTGATCGATTATATCTCCAGTTGGGGACCCATGATTCTGGGGCACGCCTTTGAAGCTGTTATTGAAGCAGTAAAAGAAAGGGCCGATCGTGGTACCTCCTATGGCATGCCCACCGAGCTGGAAACCCAAATCGCGGAATTGGCCGTGCAGATGGTACCCAATATCGACAAAATCCGAATGGTCAACTCCGGAACCGAAGCCTGTATGAGTGCCGTGCGACTGGCCAGAGGCTTTACCGGACGGGAAAAGATCATCAAATTTGCCGGATGTTATCACGGCCATTCCGATGCCTTTTTGATTCAGGCTGGAAGCGGTGCCGTTACTTTTGGCGCGCCCAACAGTCCCGGGGTGACCCAGGGGACTGCCAAAGACACCCTCTTGGCACAATACAACGATTTGGAAAGCGTAAGCCTGCACTTTGAGCAACATCCCGAACAAATCGCCGCCATCATCGTTGAACCCGTCGCCGGAAATATGGGCTGTATTCCCCCAAAAGCAGGCTTTTTGGAGGGATTGCGAGCACTTTGTGATGACCATCAGGCGCTGTTGATTTTTGACGAGGTAATGACCGGTTTTCGCTTGGCCAAAGGTGGTGCGCAGGAAAGCCTAGGGATTGCCGCAGACATCATGACTTACGGAAAAGTTCTGGGCGGGGGACTGCCCGTTGGGGCTTTTGCTGCTAGGTCGGAAATAATGAGCCATTTGGCCCCCGAAGGGCCCGTATATCAGGCCGGAACCCTAAGCGGAAACCCCCTCGCCATGGCCGCCGGTTTTGCCATGCTCAACCACCTCAATGCTCATCCCGAAATATTTAAAAGTCTGAACAATAAAACAGCCCTGCTCCATCAAGGCATGGCGGAGGTGTTAAACCAAAAAGGCATCCCCTATCAGATCAACCGCTATGGATCCATGTTGTCTCTACATTTTACCGACCAGGAGGTGGTGGACTTTAAAACCGCCGCTTTGGGCAATAACGATCACTTTAAAAACTACTTCCACGGTATGCTGGAAAGAGGAATATATCTTCCCCCTTCTGCCTTTGAAAGCTATTTCCTTAATGATGCTTTGTCGTTGGAAGACATTGAAAAAACAATTGATGCTTTGGCAAGCGTCATGGCAAAATGGTAGTTTTTTCTGTTGTAGATAACGGTGCGGCTATGATCTCGTTGCGGAATCATCCCCAGGTTTATTCCGCCGAAATCCAGCCTTTTGATTTATATTTTAATTTTGGTGAGGATCAAAACCACAATGAATTATAGCCATTGTTGTGTGGCGTTATTTATCTTTTTTCAGCATATTTAAACTTGTCAAATTTTTTCGGAAACTCATTTGTCAATTCTAATTTATTTGACGTAATAGTGGGTTTGATTTTAATAACTTTAGTTTCGTTATCAATTTCAACTTCGTGTTCACTTTTCATATTTACAACGTCAATATGCAAAACTTTAAAATGATGTTTTCCGTTTTTAAGGTTTATAATTACATATTCACTTGGTCTAATTTGTCCAAGAGATTTATTGTTGAGCCAAATATTCAATCGAGCTGTGTTGTCTATTTTGTGCAAAATATTCGCATCATTATAAATCATAACATTTCCATTCCCCAAATCATTCAGTTCAACATTTTCAATGTTAGTTTTTATAAATGTATATTCAGATTTAATTGGTTTTAATGCGCAAGAAGTCAACAATATAAAACTTAATGATACGATGATTATTCTGATATTTTTCATTTTAATGTTTGGGTTTAATGACATACAACGGCTATGAATAAGAATAGTTGTGGGTTTGTTACGTCTGATTATCCTAGGGAAAATCCTCGCAAACAAACCCATAACTATCTTTTTTAAGCTCATAATCGCAATTATTTTTATACGGTCTTATGGGCTAGTTTTAATTACTTACCTCTACCAAATGATTCTTCCATTCAGTCGGGATTTCGTTCAAGGCGTAAACTTTTAGTTCCTCTTTTTGTACACTCGCGGTAGATTGTACCAAAGTTTCATTTAGGAATTCAGTTTCCAATTTATACATTGCTCCAGTCGCAGGGTCAATTATTAACATACCTATAAGCCCTCCTAAAAGTATGTTCCCAAAATACCAACCATCAAGTTTAAATTCCACAGGAACAGTTTTTGTGTCATAACCATTTTTTGTGTAAGTCACTTGGTATCGTGCTTTTCCAAAAAATCCGCTTCCAGCTTTTAGTTTCAAAGTTGCAGGAGTTTGTCCAGAGAAAATTTCGATGTCTTTTTTATCTTTAATAACAATTTTGGCTTCACTCGGAACACTATTTATTGATATTGTATAACTACTTTTGCTTACAATAGAAGCACAACTTGAAAAAAGGAATGTTGAAGCTATAAAAATAGCCATCATTTTGAGGTAAGATTTTTTAATCATTTGTCAATTATTTAAACTTTCCTAATCGTAAGGCTTTTCGGTTTCGCCTCGTTTTTTATAGTGGTTTCTGAACTCCACTTTTTTGAAACTATCTTCGTTGCTCATTTATTTGTCAAGAAGAGGTATAATTTTTATTTAAATCCCCTGTTTCTTAAATTCATAATGTTTTTCATCAACTTGCCCATAACTACCGTATATATTCACCTTTATGGTTTTTAATTTTCCCGATTTCTTGAATCGAAGCTTGGGTGTAGCCTTCAGTAGTCTTGATACTGTTGTGTCCTAACAGAATTTGTATATGCTCTAAATCGATTCCTTGTTTTTGAAGATGTGTATCAAAACGATGTCTCAATAAATGGACTGAAATAGCAGGGTCAAAAGCAAAGTTTGCTTTGACCATCGCTTGTGGTGGATGAATGTTGGGAATCAACCGTAGGTTTTTCATCTATGGAACAAAATTTAGGGTATTCTAATTTACAAAAAAAAGTTTAAAGTTGAAGGGCACGGGAAAATTCTGAGGCACAAAAAAACCCTTAGCTCCCGCTTGGGGCTAAGGGTCACTTAAAGCAGTTTTGGGTTTATCCCCTTTTGTGAGGACGTCTTTCCTTTTTCATAGCAGGATTTTTCCCTTTACCACTTCCACGATGTCTCATGGCCATTCGCTTTTTGTATGCCATTGTTTTTTTCCAGGTCTCGTATTGTTCGGCTGTCAAAATGGATTTCATTTGCTCTTGTAGGGCCATTAGGTTTTCCAAATGCATTAGCTTTCTGTCATAAACCGACATCTTAGTTTCCTTGGCTTTTTTTCGATGAGTTTCCATCGTTTGGATCTGATTTTCCAAGACATTTTTAACTGTTCCTTCTTGGTTTTCGGTCAAATCCAATTGCAACCTCAAGGCTTTGGCCTTGAGGACGGCTTGTTGTTCGGGACTCATTTTTTCTCCTTGGTGATGATGCGGTTGGGCCACCATACTCAGGGGTAAAGTCAGCATTAGGGTAAAGAATAGTTTTCTCATAGCATATTTTTTGATGATACCTTTTGGACGCTCGAAGCGCAATAGGGTTTAATGCTTTAAGAAAACTTTAGTATTTGGAAAGATTTTAGGATACAGACTCTACCCAAAGTCCTTGGTCGTTTTTGGTGACTTTGGCCCTGTTGTTTTTGGTCAGTCCTTTGATGGCCTTATCCCATTTTTTATTGCTTAATCCCGACTGTTCTTTGAGTTGGTTTAAGCCGACGGGACTTTCTTTTTTAAGTAGATCCAAAATCAGCTTTTCTTCCTCCGAGAGAGGAATGGCTTTTTGCTCGGGTTTCATTTGTGGGAAGAAGAGTACTTCCTGTATGGAACTGTTGTTGGTCATCAGCATTACCAATCGGTCGATCCCGATCCCAATCCCCGAAGTGGGGGGCATACCGTATTCCAAAGCTCTAAGAAAATCTTGGTCGATAAACATGGCTTCGTCGTCTCCTTTTTCGCTCAAAGCCAGTTGGGCCTCAAATCGTTCGCGTTGATCCAAGGGATCGTTCAATTCCGAATAGGCATTGGCGAGTTCTTTACCATTGACCATCAACTCAAAGCGCTCGGTCAATTTGGGATTGTCGCGGTGTTCTTTGGTCAGCGGACTCATGGATTTGGGATAGTCAATGATAAAGGTGGGTTGAATGTAGTGGTGTTCACACTTTTCTCCAAAAATCTCATCGATCAATTTGCCTTCACCCATGGTGTCGTCCACTTCGATGCCCAAATTTTTTGCGGTGACTCTGAGTTGGTTTTCGTCCATTTTGGATACATCGATCCCGGTGTGAATCTGAATGGCCTCCAAAATGGGAACCCGAGGATAGGGAGCCTTAAAATCAATGGTATTGTCTCCCACAGTGAGTGAGGTAGTTCCGTGGGTATCTTGCGCCACTTTTTCCAACAAACTTTCTGTCATCTCCATCATCCAGAAATAATCTTTGTAGGCAACATACAATTCCATAACAGTAAACTCGGGGTTGTGGGTTCGATCCATTCCCTCGTTTCTAAAATCTTTGGCAAATTCATAGACGCCATCAAACCCCCCTACGATGAGTCGTTTGAGGTACAATTCGTTGGCAATTCGAAGGTATAGCGGGACATTGAGGGCGTTATGGTGGGTCAGAAAGGGTTTGGCTGCGGCCCCTCCGGGGATGGGTTGAAGGATGGGGGTTTCGACCTCGAGCCAGCCTTTTTGGTTAAGAAAACTGCGGATGCTGCTGGTGATTTTGGTTCGTTTGACAAAGGTATCTTTGACTTTGGGATTGACGATCAAATCCACATAGCGCTGTCGGTAGCGCAGTTCGGGATCGTTGAATTCGTCATATACATTTCCTTCGGCATCGGTTTTGGGCAAGGGCAGAGGACGCAGGGTTTTGTTCAGCAGTTCAAAGGATTGAACCATGATGGTCTTTTCCCCTACCTGAGTGGTAAACAGATTTCCTTTTAACCCGATGATGTCGCCAATGTCGAGTAGTTTTTTATACACATCATTGTAGAGGGCTTTGTCCTCTCCCGGGCAAATCTCGTCCCGATTAAAATAGACCTGAATCCTACCATGACTGTCTTGCACTTCGGCAAAACTGGCTTTTCCTTGAATCCTTCGTGACATCAACCGTCCAGCGATGGTAACGCTTTTGCCTTCTTCGAAATTATTTTTGATGCTGTCAGAATTTGCATCTATAGGAAATAAGGCTGCGGGATAGGGATTGATGCCCAATTCTCGCAGTGCCTTTAGTTTTTCTCTTCTTACTTGTTCTTGCTCTGAAAGTGCTGCCATAAGGCCTTTTGATTTGTGCAAAGATAATCAGACTAAAGTAATCGGGAATCAAATTTCCTATCTTTGCCAAAAGCATTTGATTTTGAGTTTTTGGCGTGTCCTTTTATCGATTCTTTTCCCTCCCTTGGCTGTCGTTGATCAAGGTTGTGGCTCTGTCCTCATCGTCTTTTTACTGACCCTTTGCGGTTGGGTTCCCGGAGTGATTGCCGCTTTGGTGATTTTGAACAATCCCGATCGTTGGGTAACATGATGAACAAAAAAGTTAGAGTTTCAGACTGGGGTTTGCTCTCCTACGGAGAGGCATGGGAACGGCAAGAGGAAATTTTTTCTCAAGTCATTGCCCTTAAAAGGGAAAATCGAAAGCTGGAGCGACCTTTTCCTACAGACAATCACCTTTTTTTGGTAACCCACCCTCCTGTTTTTACCATTGGTAAAAGTGGAAAAATGGAGCATTTGCTGTTGAATGAAAAGGAGTTGGAAGCCAAAGACATTTCCTTTTTTAGAACCAATCGTGGGGGAGACATTACTTTTCACGGTCCGGGACAAATTGTGGGTTATCCAATTTTGGATTTGGATAATTTTTTTACCGACATTCACAAATACTTGCGATACTTAGAAGAGGTGATCATAAGAACCCTATCCGATTATGGTCTCCACGGCGCGAGAAGTGACGGCGAGACTGGGGTTTGGTTGGATTTGGATACTCCCTTTGCCCGCAAAGTATGTGCTATGGGAGTGAGAGCCAGTCGCTGGGTGACCATGCACGGATTTGCACTCAACGTCAATACCGACTTGTCTTATTTCGATCATATTGTCCCTTGTGGGATTCAAGGAAAAGGGGTGACCTCAATGGCTCAAGAATTAAATAAATCATTGGACACCCAAGAGGTCAAGGATCGGATTTTGACTCACTTCTCAGAAATATTTGAAGCAGAAATGATCAGTTGATCTCATAGATCAAAAGGTTGTTGTCTTCTGTGGCTACGACCATTTCCAGCGCTTTGTCTTTGTCACTGTTGGCCATATCGATTGCAGATTTTCCATAGACTGGAAATCCAGGTACACTTTCTCCATTGCTGTAAAACAAATATACTTTTTGTTCATTAGTATCTGTGGTGCTGAAATAGAGGGTGTTGTTGAGGTAAAAAATTTTGGGCGGGGTATATTCTCCGTAGGGAAGGCTAACGGGAATGCCTTTGATGTTGAGCTTGTTTTCGGAAAGGGTGACCAGTGTTTTTGTAGTGGCATCGATCCGATGGCCAGTTGTCAATTGGAGGGCTGAGGAGACTTTATTCCCTTTGGTGTCCACCTGAATCAAATTCCCGCCTTGATCGGTTGTCGAAAAGGTGTTGAGATAGGAAAAAATTTCATTGTCTGAGAAAGCGATTTTTCCTTTGACCTTGACACGGTCTTTTCCTGTCCGAGAAACGATTTTGAGAGTGTTGTTCTCCAAGGGGATCAATATATAATCCTTGCTTTGAAGGCGGATGTGTTTTGGAGCTGCAATGATATTGGCATTGACCTTTTTGAGTGTAAATCCATTGAGTTTTTTACCTCGATTGTCGAACATCAAAAGGGAACGATCCTGAGCGATCAAAAAACGGTAATTGCGATTGTTGTCATAATCAAAAACAGACAGGGGGAGGGGTTGGGTGTTTTTGGGAAGTTTGATGTTGAAGGGTTTGACGATTTTTCCGTTGCGATCCAATATCATCAGTCGGTCGGCAGTTCTAAAAGCCAATTGCCAACGGTTGTTCTTATAAAGATCGACTTGATGGATGCCCCCAATGATTTTTCCTGAAAGTTGTTTTTTCCAATACAATTTACCAGTATTGGAAAACAGATAAAGAACGTTGTCATTGTCCTGAACCACTACGTCCATTCCCTTGTTTCTGTGGTTTTTGAACCATTGTGGCGGGATGATGGAAGGCTTGTTCAGTTCGAGGGTGTAGGCATTTTTCACCCCTGCTTTGTTGTTGGAGGGCAAGTTTTTTTGAAGGCTAAAAAAAAGATGGGTAAAGTCATCTTCAGATACCCCTTGAAAAGCACTAAGGGGAAAGGTTTCAAAAGATAAGTTTTTGATGTTATCGGGGGCTTTGTTTTGCGGCCAGGATTTGACCAGATTTTTGTTGTTTCCGATCCACAAGAACGAATTTTCATCGGCAAGTTTTTCCTTTAAGTTTTGGAATGCAGGAAGGCGATCCAATGTATTTCGATCCAGATAACTTCCCAAAATGTTTTTCAATCCCGACTCTGTCTCACTCATAATCAGGAGATTTTTGTGCCAACAACCCCATTGGGGGGCGATTTTATCGCCAAAAACATCAATCAAAGCTTTGAGGTTGTTAGGGAGGTAGGTAGGATAATAGGAGAATGACCGAAATTTTTTGGGTTCATTTTCCGTGGAAAGAAATTCAGGAAAGTTTTCTTCAATATCATCAATACTAAAAACAAGAGACTTTTCACCAGAGGCAAAAATCCAAGCCACTTCATTCAGGCTGTTCAGTGAAGATAGATCGGTGTTGCTGACAGGTAAGTTGACCCGCCTGCTGTAGCGTTTAAAATTATCCTCTAACTGTTGCATATTGTCTATGGGGAAACCGAGATAACTGCTAAAGTTTTCAGGAACAATTTGAGGTGTTACCAGTTTTTGGGGATTGAGGTTTTTGACCAAGATCAAACCATCGGGTATGGAGTCATTGAGAAAGGCTACACCGTTGAGGTTGATGGCATTTTCTGAAACCTCCATACCCAATTCAATCCAATCTCTTCCGGTATTGGGAAAGAAAGGCGTTTTTGGAAACAACGAATGCGTCAATGGGTTGGAGGAGGGGTGGATCAAAAAGTTTACCGCCATGTCTACATCCATGCTTTCAGCCAATTGATAAAAAGCCGGACTTACAATTCCTCGCTGACCTTTTTCAAAATTTCGAATACCGTTTTCAATCACCAGTTGTGATTGGGACCACATTCTCAGAGGACCCAAATCAGTGGTGTAAAAAGTCTGATCGTCTTGATGGAGCACTCCAATGGTTTGTTTACTATACTCAAAAGTCTTTTGATAGACCAACAGACTGTCTTCTGGACTGCTTTTTACAATCAGACTTACGGCATTTTCGTTTTTCCCTACAGGGGTAAAAAACAGTAGTTGGGGAGAGGTAGTATTTTTGGGGATGATATTCTGAACGGTTTTCTTCAAATCCCCGTTCAAAGAAAAGAGTTTAGACAATTCCATTGAACTTTTCAATGAAATGCTATCGTTGATCTGAGCGACAAGACTGGTGTTTTGGGGAACCAAATCAATCAGATTGATTTCTACTTGATTATTGGGCGTACAAGCCAGTAAAAGCCAGAGGGAGATTAAGGGTAAAATTCTTTTTATCATCAATATCAAAAATATTAAATCAAGCCTTTGATTGAGTGATAAAGGAACGATAAAATTCAACTGACTTTTCAACATTTGAGGAGGTGGATCAAAGGGGGAGTTCCAATTGTTTTGGTAGTAATTGAAAAGATTTGCGGTGATGGGGGTTAGGGCCAATTTTGGCAATGGCTTCACGATGGGCTTTGGTGGGGTATCCCTTGTTCTGATTCCACGAATACTGGGGAAATTTTTCATGTATTTTTTTCATGTAGTCGTCCCGATAAGTTTTGGCCAATACCGAGGCAGCTGCTATATTTTGGTATTTGCCATCGCCTTTGATGACACACTGATGGGGAACCGACTCAAAAGGGTGAAAGCGATTGCCGTCTACGGCAATAAAATCAATGGGTAAAGACAGTTTTGTCAACGCCAAATGCATGGCTTTGATGCTGGCATTGAGAATATTGATTTGATCGATTTCTTCAGGGAATACATGGGCGTAGGAAAAGGTGATGGCTTTGTCTTCGATCAGCGGACGAAGTTCGTAGCGTTGTTTTTCCGTTAGTTTTTTGGAATCGTTCAATTCCGGCAAATCAAAATGGGAAGGTAAGATCACAGCAGCGGCAGTAACAGGCCCTGCCAAGCAACCCCTACCGGCCTCATCTGTTCCCGCTTCTGTTTTCGATGTAATTTGTCTGATTAGCAAAACCCTATAATCGTTTGGTTTAGTCAACCCAAATTAAACACAATTATTTTAACTTCGCATCAAATTCATTTTAATGAAGCGACTTCTCCTTGTTTTTTTGCTTGTGGCTGGCTACCTCTCCCATGCGCAAGAAAATCAAGATACTGAAAATTCTGACGCTGAACCGAATAATACCCTCGAGGTAACGGGCTTTTCTGTGGTTGTTGAGGAGGTCAGCGACAGTCTGTCTGTTGGTATTGATAGCCTGGCTGTTGAGAAAGAAAAAATTATCAGCCGCAGAGATTCCCTTTTGTTTTTGTCTTTTAGGTTGCCCAAACCGGGGATTTTAAAAAATATTGTTCCAGACACCCTCCCCAAAACACCAGATTCTATCGCTAAAGAGCAGCTTGGCCCTCAATACCGATACATGAAGGGTATTGGGTTGGAACACGACAGTAGGCTTTTGACCGATGCTATGATCATACAATTACTGGATTCTTTTTCCTTACAAAAGACGCTCTACTTCGAGCGGCTAAAAAAATTGAGGGAAATTGCTCCTAAACCCATTAAGGAAATGGAAGAGGTGACCATAGAGGATTATAAAATCTATTATTCTGATGGTACAGTAAAGCATGTGGATACCACATTGACCATCAATAAAGACTATCATTTTAATTATCTGCGGAAAGATTATTTTGAATTACTGCCTTTTGCCAATACAGGCGAGGCTTTCAACAAACTGGGCTATGATTTTCAAGATCAAAAATTAATCCCCGACATAGGGGCTCGGGCAAAGCATTATGGCTATATGGAAGAGGATGAAATTGGATATTACGAGGTGCCTTCTCCATTGACAGAATTGTTTTTTAAAACAGTTTTTGAGCAAGGACAGTTGATAGACGCCTTGATTACAGTAAACACTTCCCCAAGACTCAACATTACCCTAGCTCACAAAGCCTTTCGCTCTTTGGGGAACTACATCAACACACTGGGAGGAGCCACGAATCTTCGTTTTATTTCCCAATATACTTCTAAGAATTACCGCTATCGCCAGCGTTCTCATTTTACAGCTCAACGCCTTGAAAACCAAGCCAATGGAGGGTTGGATTCGCTCAGTGTGTATTTTTTTGAGAAGGCAGTGGATGAATTGGAATACGACGGTTTTTTGGATCGTTCCCGATTGACCAACAATACCAATGTTGACAATACGCTTATCGGAAGGCGCTACTACTTGGATCATCAGTACGATGCTAAGTTGGGGGGCAATGACAAAATGAAGAACTATGAAAGACCCAAAGTTTTGACCATTGGATACAAATTTAGTTATGAGGGTAAACATTTTGATTTCGACAATTTGACTAGAGATTCATTTTTTGGGACTGTTTCGCGCACTTCTTTTTTTGGAATTCGAAACTCTTTGGAGGTAATGGATAATGAGTTTTATGCCATCTATAATGAAAAAAACTTGGGTGAAGTCAAAGCTGGTCTTCGACTAATACAATCGGACTATAGCATCACCTTGCCCGAAAACACCAAAAATCCTGACGAACCCTATGATTATGGCACTGATCCCACAGGAATCAAAGCCAATCAGTTGGCACTTTCTGCCTATTGGAAAAAAACATTCTTAAAGTTTGATTTTAAAGCCGAGGGCTATTTTTCTGCCGCTAAGGCCTACTCCAGTCAATTCATTTCCGGAGCCATTAGTAGAGATTTTGAAAATGGGATTTTTACAAAAGCCAAACTCAGTCTGAGGTCACAAGTCCCTAATTTTAATTTTTTCCTTAATCGCAGCAATTTTGTTGAATACGATTGGTACAATCCCGACTACAAGAACCAATTGATCAATTCGCTCAATTTCTCTTTTGGCCATCGCAAGTGGGGGAAGCTTGAGGGACAGTACGAATTGTTGAACAACTATACTTATTTTAGGAATCTTCTGCCGGGTTACGGTCAGGACACCAATTCTGGTGAATTCAACAAGAAGGAAGAAGAGTTGGTGGTGACTCCCGAACAGTATGAGGGAACAATAGGTTATCTAAAATTGCGTTTTTCACAGCAATTGGATTTTTGGAAATTCACTTTGGTCAACACAGCGCAGTATCAACAAGTTTCACACGATGGTGATATTGATTTTGAGCCGCTGAATGTTCCAGAGTGGAATTTGAGGACTTCTTTTCTTTTTTCCAGTCAACTTTTTAATAAGGCACTTTATTTACAAACCGGAGTCACCGCCCAGTATTTTACTGAGTTTTACGCTGATCGATACAGTGCACATTTGGGAGAGTTTGTTTCTCAAAACCATACGAAAATAGGAGAATTCCCGAGATTAGACTTCTTTATCAATGCCAAAATTCAGCAAACACGATTGTTTTTGAAGTATGAACATTTCAACAGTAAAACGACAGGATACAACTATTTTTCAGCACCTTTCACACCCTATCGCGATTCCTCAATTCGCTTTGGTTTGGTTTGGAACTTTTTCCAGTAATGTTCAAAATTAATTCTCAGCAAGCCTAACCTCTTGACCGGTTTTTCTCCGATTCTTGTCCAAAGTCCCGAAATGCATCGGCTTTCGTTTTGAAGTTTTGGTCTATAGAAAGCAGTGGTTCTCTTCTTCCCGCAGTGATGATTTTAACATAGAGAAGTACAGATGTTGAGTATAACTACTGTTCAGTAAGTCGTCCAAAAGGATAGAATTATTTGTAATGAAAGGCAAAAATCACCCAATTTGGGAAAGGATAAATCAGCCAATTATTTTTAAAATAAGTTTTGTAGATAGGCTACACTGCCATTAAATCTCCGGCTATATTTTTTTGGGGAAGATCGGAACTACCCATGAGGTAGGTGTCGATCTGATGCGCTGCTTCTCGACCTTCAGATATTGCCCAAACAATTAATGATTGTCCTCTACGAGCATCTCCTGCGGCGAAGATATTGGGTTTGTTGGTCTGGTATTGCTGCTCTCCTTTGACATTTCCCCTGGGGTCGAAAGTCAATCCGAATTGTTCTGGGAGTGATTTTTCAGGACCTGTAAATCCTAAAGCCAACAAGGCCAATTCACAAGGCCATTCTTTTTCAGAACCTTCGAGTTCAACCAGTTGAGGACGCTGTCCAGGAATTTTTTTCCACGCCACTTCGACTGTTTTAAGACCTTTAAGGTTTCCTTTTCCGTCACCAATAAATTCTTTGGTCAAGATATTCCACTCTCTGTGGCTTCCTTCTTCGTGAGAAGAGCTGGTTTTGAGTTTGAAGGGCCAGTAAGGCCAAGGATTGTCTTCTGTTCTTCCGTCGGCTGGTTTGGGCATGATTTCAAAATTGGTTACACTTTTCGCACCCTGACGGTTGGAAGTTCCGATACAATCTGATCCCGTATCTCCACCTCCAATAACGATTACATTTCTGTCTTTAGCCAAGTATTTTGGATCGCGTTTGTGTTGTCCATCAACGGCTTTATTGTTGTGTGGTAAAAAGTCCATTGCCTGAGTTACTCCTTTTAGGTCAGCACCTGGAATAGGGAGTTCACGTTTGATGCTGGCTCCCGTACAGAGCACAACGGCATCAAATTCCTTTTCGATTTCCTCGGCATTGATGGTTTTCCCCACTTCAACCTCACATTTGAAAATGATGCCTTCGGCTTCGAGAATTTCCATTCGGCGGTCGATAACATTTTTTTCCATTTTGAAATCAGGAATACCATAACGCAGTAGTCCACCGATTTTATTATCTCTTTCAAAAACAGTAACGGTATGTCCAGCTCGGTTGAGTTGCTGTGCGGCAGCTAATCCGGCGGGGCCTGATCCGATTACGGCGACGGTTTTACCCGTTCTTGTTTCGGGGGGTTGAGGTTTGATCCAGCCTTCCGAAAATCCACGTTCTACGATGTACTTTTCTATCAATTCAATGGATACTGGGGGGTTGATGATACCCAATACACAAGCCTCCTCACAAGGAGCAGGACAGAGTCTGCCAGTAAATTCGGGAAAGTTGTTGGTAGAATGCAAAATAGTGAGGGCTTTTTCCCACTCATTCTTGTGGACGGCATCGTTAAAATCTGGAATCAAATTACCCAGCGGACATCCACTGTGGCAAAAGGGAACGCCGCAGTCCATACATCTACCGCCTTGTTTTTGTAGCTCCTCATTTTTGGGTGCAACCGTAAATTCTTTGTAGTTCTGAATACGCTCATCGGGAGCCACTACAGGCTCTTTGATTCTTTCGTATTCCATAAATCCTCTTAATTTTCCCATGATCAATCGATTTTTGCTTCTTCTGCTTCTTTTGCTAATATTTCTAATGCTCTTTTATAATCCGTAGGCATGACTTTAATGAATTTTCTACTGTTTTCCTTCCAGTCTTTCAAGATGCTTTTGGCCCGCGAGCTGTTCGTATAGTCAATATGATTGTTGAGTAGTTCTTGTACTTTTTCGAAATCTTTGTCAGTAAGGTCTTCCAATTCAACCATTTCGAGGTTGAATTTTTTATCGTCAAAAGTGCCATCATCACTGTAAAGATAGGCAATTCCACCACTCATTCCTGCGGCAAAATTTCTTCCAAATTCACCGATGACCAAAGCAGTCCCTCCTGTCATGTATTCACAACCATGATCTCCAATTCCTTCAACCACAGCCGTAGCTCCCGAATTTCTGACACAGAACCTTTCCCCGGCAACTCCATTAATATAGGCTTCGCCAGTGACAGCCCCGTACAAGGCAACATTTCCGATGATGATGTTTTCATCGGCTTTAAAAGTAGCCTCTTTGGGCACCTGAGCGATCAACTTTCCACCAGACAAACCTTTTCCAAAATAATCGTTACAATTTCCAATCACTTTTAGGAATAATCCTTTGGTGGCAAAAGCACCAAAACTTTGACCCGCAGTTCCTTTGAAATGGATACTCAAGGTGTCTTCGGGAAGTCCATTAGCTCCGTGTATTTTAGAAATTTCATTACTTAGGATGGCACCTACAGATCGGTTGGTGTTTTTGATATCAAATTCAAGATGTTGGGGGTCTTTTCTGTAAATGGCCGTATGGGCTTTGGATACAATTTTAAAGTCCAAAACTTTCTCCAAACCGTGGTCTTGTTTTTTGGTATTGTGGGTGTCCACATAGTCTGGTACATCAGGCTTGTAAAGGATTTTAGATAAATCTATTCCTTGAGCTTTATAGTGGTTGATGGCTTTGTTCATGTTCAGTTTTTGGGATTGCCCAACCATCTCGTTGATGGATCTGAACCCTAAACTGGCCATGATTTCTCTCAATTCTTGTGCTACGAAATACATAAAGTTGATTACGTGTTCCGGTTTTCCTTTAAAGTTCTTGCGCAACTCAGGATCTTGGGTGGCAATTCCTACGGGACAAGTGTTGAGGTGACAAGCACGCATCATAATACAACCAGAGGCTACCAACGGGGCTGTTGAAAATCCAAATTCTTCCGCACCCAATAGGCAAGCTATGGCAACATCACGTCCGGTTTTCATTTGACCGTCGCACTCGAGAACAATACGCGAACGCAAATCATTCATAACGAGGGTTTGTTGCGCCTCGGCAATACCCAATTCCCAGGGTAAACCAGCGTGTTTTAGTGAGGTCAGAGGCGAGGCTCCAGTTCCACCGTCAAAACCTGAAATCAAAATCACATCGGCTTTGGCTTTGGCGACCCCAGCGGCGATGGTTCCTACACCTACTTCTGAAACGAGTTTTACATTCACCCTCGCTTCGCGGTTGGCGTTTTTGAGATCATAAATCAATTGCGCCAAATCTTCGATGGAATATATATCGTGGTGGGGTGGAGGAGAAATCAAACCTACATAGGGAGTAGAATTTCTAACCGACGCAATATAAGGATTGACCTTGGGACCAGGCAATTGTCCCCCTTCTCCAGGTTTGGCCCCCTGGGCCATTTTGATTTGTATTTCTTTGGCAGAACTCAAATAGTGACTGGAGACTCCAAATCGTCCTGAAGCTACCTGTTTGATGGCACTGTTTTTCCAGTTACCATCCATATCGGGTTGGAATCTTTTTGGGTCTTCCCCACCTTCCCCTGAGTTACTTTTGGCACCAATACGGTTCATCGCAATGGCCAAGTTCTCATGTGCTTCGGCACTGATGGATCCCAAAGACATAGCACCAGTTTTAAAGCGCTTGACGATTTCTGTCCAAGGTTCAACTTCCTCCAATGGGATGGGGTCAAAGCTGGAAAATTCAAACATCCCCCTGAGGGTCATCAACTTTTCGCTTTGTTCATTGATTAACTTGGAATAAACTCCATAGGTTTCAAATTTGTTTTGTCTGACGGCTTGTTGAAGCTTAGCGATACTGGCAGGGTTCAACATGTGTTTTTCCCCATCTCTTCTCCAACGGTAATCCCCTCCAATTTCGAGTGGCATTCCGGCAAGATTTTCTTGGCTATAGGCCTTGTGGAAACGTTTGTTGATTTCCTTCTCTATCTCATACAGGCCAATTCCTTCGATACGAGTAGCGGTTTTACAGAAATAGGTTTCTATGAATTTTTCATTTAATCCTAATGCTTCGAATATCTGAGCACCACGATAAGAATGCAGTGTTGAAATTCCAATTTTATTCATCACCTTGACAATCCCTTTTGCGATAGCTTTGTTAAAGTTGTCAATGGCTTTTTCTACTGAAATGCCTTGGATGATATCATTTTCTACTTGATGGGTAATGATTTCATTGACCATGTAGGGATTAATAGCACTGGCACCGTATCCAAAGAGTAGAGAAAAATGATGTGGTTCTCTGGGTTCGGCAGATTCAATGATGATGCCGAAGAGAGACCTCTTCTTTAGTTTTTTAAGACCATGATGCGCATGAGAACAGGCCAATAACATTGGAATAGGAGCCTTTTCAGGAGATACGCCGCGATCGGATAGGATGATGATGTTGGCACCGTCGTCCACCACTTTTTCAATTTCTACAATCATCTGATCTAGAGCAGCTTCTAGTCCGTTATGTCCCTTGGCTACATCATACAAGGTATTGATGGAGACCGCCTTATAGTCATTGTGTTTTATGTATTTGATCTTGTCCAAATCCTCATTGGAAATGACGGGATTTTGGATTCTCAATTTTTTACATTGTTCGGGAACGACATCAAAAATATTGTGGTCGCTTCCAATGCTTAAACTAGTGTCAGTTACTATTTCCTCTCTGATACCATCCAAGGGAGGATTGGTTACTTGAGCAAAAAGTTGTTTGAAGTAGTTGTAAATCAATTGGGGTCGGTCAGACAAGACAGCCAGAGGGGTGTCAGTGCCCATAGAGCCAATGGCTTCTTTCGCATTGACACTCATGGGGTTGATGATGGTTTTCATGTCCTCTTGTGTGTAACCGAAAAGACGCAAGCGGGTTTCGAAATTTTCTTTTTCTACAGGAGTCTTATTCCCAGTATAGGGAACTTCTTTCAACTCAAGTAGATTTTGATCAAGCCATTTTCGATATGGTTTTTTACCTACGATTTCTTTTTTGATCTCACCATCTTCTATGATTCTTCCTTCATCCATGTTGACGAGGAACATTCTTCCGGGTTCTAACCTTCCGTGTTTTTCAACATTATCGGGCTCAATGTCCAAAACACCAGCTTCGGAAGACATGACCACATAACCATCTTTGGTGACGGTGTATCGGGAAGGTCTTAACCCATTTCTGTCCAAAAGTGCTCCGATATACTTTCCGTCGGTAAAAGGAATGGAAGCGGGGCCGTCCCATGGTTCCATAATACAAGCATTGTATTCATAAAATGCTTTTTTGTCATCATCCATAGACAAATGTCTTTCCCATGCTTCGGGAACCATCATCATCATCACCTCGGGCAGTGACCTTCCAGTGGCCAACAGTAATTCTACGGCCATATCCATAGAGGAGGAGTCGGATTTGGCAGGCAATACCACGGGGAGTATTTTTTTGATGTCATCTCCAAAGGCATCACTTTTAAATAGCTCCTCTCTGGTTTGCATACGGCTGTAATTTCCTCTAAAAGTATTGATCTCTCCATTGTGGCACATGTATCGGAATGGTTGAGCCAAGTCCCAAGTTGGGAAGGTATTGGTGGAAAACCTTTGGTGTACCAGTGCCAATCGGGTGACCACTAGAGGATCATTTAAGTCTTTGTAGTAGGCATTAATGTCTTCAGGGGTCAAAAGCCCTTTGTAAATAAGGGTGTGGGTTGAAAAACTAGGAAGATAGAAGTAGTTGGCTTGCGATAGCTTGGAGCCCTGAATATGATGTTCGGCCACCTTTCTAGCAATGTAAAGCTTGGTGTTGAATTCCTGTTCGGAAAGCTGCTTTTGTCCTTTTCCTACAAAAATTTGGCGCACTTCGGGTTCTGTCTGAGCAGCTATGGCTCCAACTTGGCTTTGGTCAACGGGTACTGCTCTCCATCCCAAAACTTCTAGCCCTTGTCTTTTTATTTCTCCCTCAAAAGTTTGAATGCAAAAATCCATCTGGTTCTCTTTTTGCGGAAGAAAGACCATTCCTACAGCATATTCGTGGAATTCAGGGAGTTTAAAGTCACATTTCTTTACAAAAAAATCATGAGGGATTTCGATCAAAATTCCCGCTCCGTCTCCTGTTTTTCCATCTGCACTTACCGCACCTCGATGCTCCAACTTAACCAGAATGTCCAACGCTTTGTGAATGATGTCATTGGTTTTCTTTCCTTGAAGGCTGCAAATAAAACCTGCACCACAGTTGTCATGTTCATTCTCCGGAGAATATAATCCTTGTTTTTCTGGTAACATTAAATCGGTTTTTTTTAAATAAAGGACTTCAAAATTAAATGTTTAAAGTTTAAGCCCAAAAGTTTGTCAATTACAATAAAATACAATTATCAAATTACGATTATAAGCTTTAATTTTTGTTAAATATCTAATCAATGGTTCATTTTAATCATTTATTTTTAAAATTGATTTTCAATAATAAAAACACAAGCGTAAATTGATTACCCAAGTAAAGTCTAATAATTATCACATGATCGGCTGTATGTCGGGAACATCATTGGATGGCATAGATCTGACTTATGTCAAGTTTACAAAAAAGGAGACTTGGGCTTTTCAAATTTTGGCTTCTGAAACCATTGATTACAGTCAAGACTGGAAAAATAAATTAAGCAAATCCACTGAATTAACTCCAGCAGCACTCGAAAATCTCAATAATAAATATACTGATTATTTGGGGAATATAATCTCTGATTTTATTTCCAAAGAGAAAATAGAAATGTTGGAGGCAGTGGCCTCTCATGGCCATACTGTTTTTCATCAACCGGAAGAGGGCTTTACCCTACAAATAGGCAATTTGAGTCATTTGGCGGATCACGTCGGATGGCCTGTCGTCTGTGACTTTAGAACCCAAGATGTAGCTCTGGGAGGGCAAGGTGCTCCGCTGGTTCCCGTGGGGGATTTGATGCTATTTAATGAGCATAGCGCTTGCGTCAATCTTGGAGGATTTTCAAATATCAGTGTTTTGCATAACCAAAAGGTTTTGGCCTATGATATCTGTGCCGTGAATACCGTTCTTAATTTTTTGGCCGAACGCCTGAATTTGCCTTATGATGCTGGTGGAAAAGCAGCTGCCGAAGGAAAAATCATCTCCGCACTTTCTGATCGATTGAACCAACTTGATTATTATTCCAAAAAACCACCGAAATCATTAGGGATGGAGTGGGTTCAAGAACATGTTTTTGATATTTTGGAGGACTTCGCCAATGAAGAAACAAAAGATTTACTTCACACCTATACCCTCCACATCGCTCAAGAGATTGCAAGACGTTTGCCTGAAGATGGATCTGTGCTATTTTCTGGAGGTGGAGCCTTCAATACCTTTTTGGTAAAGGCCATTCAGGAAAGGACTCATGCGAAAATAGTGATCCCCAATTCCGATATTGTAGAATTTAAAGAAGCGTTGATTTTTGCTTTCTTGGGTTTGCTCAAGTGGCAAGGGTCGATCAATTGTCTTGCCAGTGTAACTGGAGCAGAAAAGGATCATGCTACAGGGAAAATATTTATTCCAAATTCACGGATGGATTGAGATTATTTTTTACTTTCGGTAACCAAAACATGATTCAACCCTACTTTTAAAATCGATCCTTATGGAGATTACCCTTATCACCATCTTTACATTAGGCTATTTGGCCATCACTCTGGAACATTCCCTTAAAATTGACAAATTAATACCCGCTTTGGCCATGATGTCCATTTTGTGGGCTATGATATCCGTTTATCACCTTCCTGTGTATGAAGTTGATACACTGCTGAGAGAACTCAAACCCAGTCATTTAGAGGAGGTGTTATTGCATCACTTGGGCAAGACTGCTGAGATCATCATTTTCTTGTTGGGAGCCATGACCATCGTTGAAATCATCGATTATTTTAATGGATTTGCCACCATCAAAAAATTTATCAAAACAAAATCCAAAAAGGGTTTACTCGTCATATTCTCTTTATTGGCATTTATTCTTTCCGCCATTATCGACAATCTAACCGCCACCATCGTTTTGATTACCATACTCCAAAAAGTCGTCAAAAAACGCAATACCAGAATATGGTTTGCAGGTTTGATTGTCATTGCAGCCAATGCCGGAGGAGCTTGGTCTCCCATCGGTGATGTGACTACTACCATGCTGTGGATTGGAAATAAAGTTACTACTCTCAAACTCATTAAGTACCTACTGATTCCTTCATTGGTCTGTATGGTGGTTCCTGTTCTGCTTGCCACCAGATTGCCAGCGTTTAAGGGAGATATTTCCGATGCCTTAGAGGATAAAGATGGAGATACACATAAATATGGAGCTGCTATGCTTTACTTGGGACTTTCTGCTATCGTTTTTGTTCCGGTTTTTAAAACCCTAACCCACCTGCCTCCCTATGTGGGAATGATGCTTTCATTGGCTGTTGTCGCTACTTTTGCCGAATACTTTAGTAGTGCCAAAATCAACATTACCTCGATTGATGTGGAGCATGAGGAATATTCCAGTCACAGCCCGGTTCATAGTTCCCTCTCTAAAATCGAATTGCCCAGCATACTTTTCTTCTTGGGGATTTTATTGGCCGTTGCAGCTCTAGAATCCTTGGGAATGTTGTTTGAATTTGCAGGTTCTCTCAATGCTACCATTCCCAATTCGGATGTAGTCGTTATGCTACTAGGAATTGGTTCGGCAATTATTGATAATGTTCCTTTGGTAGCCGCCAGTATGGGAATGTTTTCTGAAATGATGGATCACCCCCTTTGGCACTTCATAGCTTTTTCTGCAGGAACAGGAGGAAGTATGCTCATCATCGGTTCGGCAGCTGGAGTTGTGGCCATGGGAATGGAGCGTATTGAATTTTTCTGGTATTTGAAAAAAATATCGTGGTTGGCCTTGGCAGGTTTTATCGCTGGCTCGCTTACTTTTGTTTTGATGCGAGATTTTATTTTGTAGTGGAGTAAAATTTTTTTTCGCTACCATCGTTGTAATAATAAACCTTTGGCCTATATGCTATTTATACAAAAAACCCCTCTTCAGACTGAAAAAACCCTTTCCCTGATCGAGTTAATCAAAGATGGTGGTTTGGGGGGTCAATTGATTATTGGATTGCTTTTCCTTTTGTTGATCATTGTCATTTACATTTATTTTGAGCGATTATTTGCTATCAAGTCGGCCTCCAAAATCAGTCCCAACTTTATGGCACAAATCAAAACCTATGTTTTAAACCACAAAATCGATGGGGCCCAAGCGCTGTGCTTAAGTGAAAACAAACCCGTTGCCCGATTGATCGCCAAAGGACTCTCGCGCATCGGAAGACCTTTGGAGGACATCAGCACCACCGTAGAAAATGCTGGCCGATTGGAGATTTACAAATTGGAGAAAAACGTCAGTATTTTGGCGACCATAGCTGGTGCTGCTCCCATGATTGGGTTTTTGGGCACGGTCATCGGAATGATTTTATCGATTTTTGAGATTTCAAATGCAGGTGGGAATATCGATATGCAGCTTCTGTCCAATGGACTTTACACTGCCATGACGACAACCGTAGCAGGTCTTATCGTAGGAATTGTTGGTTATATCACCTACAATCATTTGGTGGTGAAAACCAATAAAGTAGTTTATCAAATGGAGGCCACTTCTTTAGAGTTTTTCGATTTACTGAACGAACCCGCCTAGGATGAATCTAAAAGGAAGAAATAAGATCACCCCCGAATTTAATATGTCCTCAATGACAGATATCGTTTTTCTGTTGCTGATCTTTTTTATGATTGCTTCAACTTTGGCCAAAAACTTGGACACCATTGATGTAAAACTTCCCCAAGCCAAAGGAAAAACGGAAAACCGAAACACGGTATCGCTGACCATCAACAACCGTTCTCAATTTTATTTGGATTCCAAACAGATTTCCAAAGGTCGAATTGAACAAGCGTTGATTGCAAAACTCAAGGGCTCCAGTGCGCCTGCCATTGTCCTTAGGGCAGAGGAGAAGGTTCCCATAGATCAGGTGGTTTATGTAATGAATATTGCGAATCAGAACAGCATCAAAGTTGTTTTGGCGGTAGATGCACCATGAAATATCTCAAAACACCACACGAAAAAAAATCGGCGGTCATCACTACTTTGATTACCACACTGTTGATCCTTTTGTTTTTTCTGCTGGGTTTGAAGTACTACGATCCTCCCATAAGTTTTGGAATGGAGGTAAATTTTGGCAACGCCTTACAGGGCATGGGAAAGACACAACCCCAAAAACCTGTTACTGCCAAAACCAGTCCCCAGCCGACTCCAAAAAAAGTAACCCCAAAAGCAGCACCTAAGAAGGTAGCCCAACCCAAAGTGGCCACTCAAGAGAGCAGTGATGTGGCTGTCCCCGATAAAACCAAAAAAAAACAAAGTCCCCCTGTAAAGGAAGTTTCCAAAAAAGTGGAACCACCCAAACCAAAGGTAGATCAGGCGACCAAGAATATTTTGTCCAAATTGGTCAATCAAAAAAAGGCAGCTAAAAAAGCGAATCAACAAGGAGAGGGTAATGACCAAGTTGCAGGAGACAAAGGCAAAATTGAAGGCAATCCCTATGCGAATAGCTATTTTAATTTGGCTGGTCCAGGAGGAATGGGCAAAGGATTTGGATTGAATGGTCGCCGCTTGGAATCTCGAGGAAAAGTTACC
>Ga0115572_10000190_pt1 | contig 52911 bp, 82 predicted proteins | sample COGITO_mtgs_1206_FD_88681 | JGI IMG/M metagenome (GOLD analysis project Ga0115572, IMG submission 88681) | Pelagic marine microbial communities from North Sea - COGITO_mtgs_120607 | ecosystem: Environmental > Aquatic > Marine > Epipelagic | place: Germany:Helgoland, sampling site Kabeltonne... | reverse complement strand
TATTAGCAGGTGTTTCAAGAATCGATGGTCAAAACATCATACAAATCGTAGATGCATTAACAGTAGACGCTTCTACTAAAATTACAGATAGATATGCTGACGCAGAATTAGTTGCGGCATTAAACGATCATATCCCAGGATTTGTAGGTCAAGCAGATGGTAAACCATTTGATAGAGCTACTGGTGAATCTACGGCTGATAATTTAATGGGTCTTTCTTTATTCTCTAAAGCAATTGAAGCAAAAACTTACCAAGTTGCTGCTGCAGTTACTAGAGAACAAGTTCAAGATTTAAAACAATTCGGTGTTGATGCTGTTGCTCAAGTTGAGGCAGTTTTAACTAACGAATTAACACAAACTATTAATGATTTAATCATTGACGAAATCAAAACATTAGCGGAAGCTAACATGACTGCATCTGGAGTTTCTTTAGATGTTGCGTTAACTGTACCAGCTGCAGGTGGTCAAACTGAAGGTTCTGAACACAGAAAAGTATTAACTGGTATTTTAGCTGCTGCTAACTTAGTTGCAAACAGAGGTAGAAGAGGTGCAGGTAACTTCGCGGTTGTAGGACCACAAGTTGCTACATTAATTCAATCTGTTGCTGGTTTCGTACCTAATCCATTCGCTAACACAGCTACTCAAGCTGCTGGTGCTATTTACCCAGTAGGTTCTGTTGCAGGTGTTCAAGTTTATACTAACCCAAAATGGTCTTGGTCTTATAACCAAGTATTAGTTGGTAGAAAAGGTGATGGTAATGGTCCAGGTCTTGTATTCATGCCTTACTTAATGGCAGAATCTGTACAAGCAATAGCTGAAGGAACTATGGCTCCTAAAGTTGCTGTTAAATCAAGATTCGCATTAGTTGCTGCAGGTTTCCACCCTGAAACACAATATGCTGAGTTTACAATTACTACGCCAAGTGCGGCATTAGATATGATTAACATAGCTTAATAATTACTAATTAGTAAATAATAAATTAAGGGTTCTAAGAAATTAGAACCCTTTTTTATTTTCGGGATATATAGAATATAAACATTTTTTAAAATTTATGAAAATTAAATCTAAAATAAAAAACTTAACGGAATTTATCTTTGAAATGAATTCTAATAAAACTCAAAAAATTAACGTTCAACCAACTGGCGCGTTAGATTTAAGCAAAGAAATAGATTCTATTTTAAATAACTTACAAGATTTAGAGATTAATTTAAATAAAGACATTTATCAACAAGACGATTCTAAAGATATTAAAGAATCTATTCAACCATTATATGAAGAAACAGAGTCATATCAAAAAGGATTTGACAAAGGTGAAAAATTTGCAGCAGCAGTCGGTGTAGTCTTATTAATAGTTTATTTAAAACAAAGAGCTAAGAAAAGAATTAAGAAAAAACAAGCGGCTTATACAAAATATTGGCCTGCAAAAAGCAAATTACAAATAGATAAATCTTACTCCGATAAAAACTTTGATTTAGATTTTAACAAAAAAGAATTTATAGAAAAAGAATTAACTGCAGTTAAAGATAAAATAAATAAGAAATTAGATAAATTAGATCAAACCACAGATAAAGGTAAAAAAATTGCAAGTGATCTTAGACAGAAAAGAGATGAAAAGATTAAAAAAGTTGAAGAGCTTTTAAATAAAAAAATTGATCAGAAAAAAGAAAGATTAAAATTAGAAATAGATAGAAAAATAGAAGATCTTGATCTTAAATGGAAAAGAGATGATGCAGACACAAATATTGCAAGTCTTTTTTCAAAAGTATCTGGAAACCCAGCCGGAGGTAAAATGGAAAGAACGTGGCAAGATTGGAAGTTTGAATTTGATAGAAAGACAGAAGATCAAATGATAGATTATGAAAGATCTATTATTGATAAAATAAACGGAGACGATGACGAACAACTTCAAAAAGAATTAAAAGGACTTGATGGAAAAATTAAAAAGGCTAAAGAAGAACATGCATTGGCTAAGAAAAAATCAAGTGAAGAAAAAGCAAAACTAGATAAAGAAGAAAAAGAATTAGAAGCAAAGGAACAAGCAAAAGAAGAGCAATACGGAGATGAATATGTAAAAGCTAAAGGTAAATATAGTGAATTTATGCAAGCTATTTCAAGGTTTGGATCTTCTCTATCGTTTGCTGAAAAAAATACAAGCGGTTCGAGTGCAGAAAAAGCAAAACAAGATTTAACAAAGTCTTGGAAAAACCTTCAAATGAGAAGCAATTTTAGTAAAGCCGATGCAAGGGAATTAATGCCAGATGGTAATGATAAAAAATATGAAGAACTTTTAAAAGATAGACAAGATCAGATGACTGATTTTAAAAAATCTTACAATGAGATAATATCTAAATTTAAAAATGTAGAAAAGCCGACTGATAAACCTACAGAAGAAAAGCCGACTGATAAACCTACAGACGAAAAGCCAGCAAATAAACCTACAGAAGAAAAGCCTACTAAAGAAAATGAGAGTCTAAAGGTAAAATTTACCGAGAAATTACTTAATCTTAATGAATTCTGAAACAATTAATCTAATTATCATATAATACAGTGTTAAACAAAACACACAAATATGAAAAAATCAATAATCACAGGTATACTGTTTTTAGCAGTTGTTGCAATTTCCGCACAGGAAAAGGGACACAAAAACACTAAACCTATTAAAAATACAAAAGGAACTAACAGTTCTGTTATAGTTGAAAAAGAAATTAAAACAACTACACCAATATCTATTAGACCTACAAACAGTAACTCAACAAATAGAGCTGCTGTAAATTCTACTAACTCTAAAGAAGTTAACACAACGAGACCAGAAAGGGTTAAAGTTAATACTAATAGAGCTGCACAGAATTCTAACGAAACAACGAGACCAGAGAAAGTTAAAGTTAATACTAATAGAGCTACTCAATCTACTAATAATACAATGAGACCTGAGAAGCCAGTTATCCTTAAAGAAAAAGAAGACAAACCTACTTTAGATAGAGCTACTAAGTCTGAGGTTGTAACTGATAAACCAGAAAAGGTTAAAGAAGAAAAGCCAAGAAAAGAAAAGCCTTCTAAAAAAGAAAGAAAAGAAAAGTAGAATCTTTTGAAAATTCAAAAATCAAACAATCCTAAACAAGCCCATCGATATGGTATAAAACTCGATGGGCTTCCTAGGAGTATCAGACAATTTCTAATAGAAAATAGAAGCCTAAATGAATGGGCAAATGATGTTCAATTCCTCGAACAAATAATTAGAATAGAGTCAAATAATCTTAAACTTAAGAATAGTACAAAAAGAAATAAACTTTATTTTGACTGTACGACAGAGACGCCAGTTCCAATGGATGACTTAGTGGAATCCTATGACACTGTAGAATGGACTTGTGCAATCAGTGGTAGACCCATTCAATCTAAGTTTAATAATTTTAGTCTAGAAAATTTTATACACCCTGAGTATCTTGATGTGCTTAAAGCACCAATGGTAGATAGTCGTATACTTAAAAGTAGTGTTGAATTTCGTAAATACTGCAAAAAACTCTTATTAGAAGAACAAAAGGAGTTTATGAGAATAATTAAAAAGGGAAAAAATCCATAATTGTTCATAACTTTTGAAAAAAAGTTGCCTCAAAATTTTCACAGGTCAAAGATTATAGTTATATTAGTATTATAATTAAAACTTAATAATAATGCATAATAAAAATACAACCATCGATAAAGTAGCTTTAGAATTATTTAATAAACACTACAGTGAATTAAATAAGACTAAACAATTCGAATGTAATCAAGAAATGGTAAACAATCCAAAATGGCTAGCTCCTTTCTGGAAGCAGCCAATTTATAAATCAGAAACTCAAAAAATTTGGGATGAAATAATTAACCATGCAAATAAAGCGGGTAAGGTAGTAGATTGTGGAGCTTGTAAAAACAACGGATGCATCGTTTGTGAAGAAACAAATCATTAATAAATCATATAATAACTAAACAAAAAATAAATGCAAGCAGTTCAACAACTATTCACAGAAAAATACAGACCTAGTAATCTATCAGAACTTATTTTACCAGAAAGAGTTATGGCCAAATTCAAAGATGGCTTAGTTCAAAACGTTTTATTAGCTGGTTCTCCAGGTACTGGTAAAACTTCTACTGCAAAGGCTATTGTTAATCAATTCAATATGCCATATCTTTATATTAACGCATCAACCGATACATCAGTAGATGTTATTAGAACAAGAATTACAGATTTTTGTTCAACTGTTTCAATTATGGATGGACCAAGTTCTATGAAGGTTGTAATACTTGATGAGGTAGATGGTGTTAGTGATCAGTTTTTTAAAGCATTGCGTGCGACTATGGAAACATTCGCATCAAATAGTAGATTTATAGCCACTTGTAATTACATTAATAAATTACCAGATCCTATACTTTCAAGATTTGAAGTAATTAACTTTGACTTTGACAAAGAAGAAGAGGCTGAATTAACTAAAAAATACATGAGAAGAGTTTATGAGATTTGCACAAAAGAAGAAATGTCAATCGATAAAGCTGCTCTACTTGAATTTGTAAGAAGAAATTTTCCAGATTTAAGAAGTACATTAAATAAGTTACAAGGGTTTAAGGCACAAGGAACTACAGAAATTAAGGTAGCAGATGTTAAAAGATTTAATTCAGTTTATAAAGATGTATTTGAATTAATATTTAATGAAACAAATCCTGTTAGTAACTATAAAATATTAGTAAGCAATTATTCTAATAGAGTAGATGATGTGTTACAAAGCTTAGGTGAAGACTTCATCGAATACATTCAACAGGAAAAAGCACAAAGTGCTAAACACATTCCTGAAATTGTAGTAGAAGTAGCAAAGCATCAAGCACAAAGACTACATGTTATCGACCCTGTTATTACAATGCTTTCACTTGTGTATAAAATACAAGAAACAATTAGAAAAAACTAAATTATGATGAGAAAAGGCGGACATACATTACTTATTGACGGTAACTATTTTTTACATAGTCGCCTCTTTGTTTTACCAAGACCAAAGAATGGTGTAATGTTAGAAGATGAAGCATCGCGTGCTTCACTAATGAGAAAACTTGCAATTGATCTTGCATCGGAAGTAAGAAAAATGCGTGGCTTTATAGATAAAGTTGTTGTTGCAGTAGATGCAAGAAGCTGGCGTAAAGATTTATTTCCAACTGCAGAATATAAAGGCACAAGAAAAGCAGATAGTTCTATAGATTGGAATGCGGTCTATGGTGTATATGAAGAATTTCAAAACATCTTACAAAAACATGGCGTAGTTGTACATAAAATAGAAGGTGCAGAAGCAGACGATGTATTATTTGGCTGGTCAACTTTACTTATTAACAGAGGTCGCAATTCTATTATATGGACAGGCGATAAAGATCTTATTCAGCTTGTTAACTATTCAAAGGCTAATGATTCTTATTCCCTGTGGTATTCTCCAGTACAGAAAAGTCTATATTGTTTCAAGGATTTTATTAATGTCTTAGACACATCTGAAACAACTGACACAGACGACCTATTATTTAATCTATCTACATACTCAGGTGTTAGAGAAGAATATAAAATTGCAATTAAAGATTGGATTCAATCTAATAAAGTTAAATTAACAGAAGTTAATTGCGACGAATTTATGTTCAATAAGTTATTGATTGGCGATAAGTCTGATAATATCCCATCAGTTGTGTTATGGCAGAAAGAAATGAAAGGCGGCAAACTTAGAACATATTCAATTACAGACAAACTTGCAGATAAAATATTTCAACAATACAATAAAGAAAATAGTCAATTCGTTATCGATCAATTGTTTAATAAAGATGAAATAGAAAAACTTGCAGATGTAGTTTATAGAGTTATAGGTAAATCATCAATTGCACAAATTAAAAATAACATCTCACAGAATATGAGTCTAATGATGTTGCATACTAAAGTTATTCCAGATGCAATTCAAAATGAAATATATTCAAGTGTAGAATCAGAATTAAAAGTATTAGAAGGTACAGATCTTTCTCAATTGACTAATAAAGAAAAAATCTTAGAAGGTACAGGTTGGCTAAAGGTTAGTCAAACGCCAAAGCAATATGATGCCTTTGCAAATATTCCTGAAACAAAAGAGAAAAAGAAGTTAAAACTAGTAGGTAAGAAAACAAACACTAAACTTTTTTAATATGTTAGATGAAACTAAACTTTTTGACTTTGTAAAAATCATGTTTACAAAGAGAGATAGTTATGCAAATGTAAAAGAATCTTCTAAAAAGAGACATCATTTTATGATTAATCGTTTTATGTCAATTAAGTTTCCAGCAAATGCACAATTATTTAATTTTAATGGCATTAATGGAAGTAAAGTAATTGATTCTTGGCAAATGGTTGCAAGTCGTTTTAATAAAGTACCAGGTTGGATATATACTAGAACAAAGAGTTCTAATAAAAATGTTAAAGAAAAATATCAGCCATCTGATGAAGCTTTAAGATTTTATATGGAAAAAAACGAAATTGGTAAGAGAGAAGTAGAAGAACTAAAAGAGTTTAATAAAGAACAGTTTTATACAGACCTTAAAAAATTAGAAAATCAAATAAAAGTTTATGCCTAGATATTTATTTCCAGAAGTAATCGCAGTTACTTTATATAAATATAATTCAATAGATGGAAAGCTTTATACGTTGATATGTAATGAGTGTAAAATTAAACAACATCAAAATACTATATTAGTAAGAAGAGAAGACATCGCTAGACTTTTATATAAATACTTTAGAAATGAAGTAGATGATTTGCCTTTAATTCCTCATGAGGTTTTACATAAAAAAGCAAACACTGTCTATTTTCTTAAAAAAATATTAGAAGAAATGCCTAACTTAAGATGGTTTCAAATATCTTATTCTAAAAATAGTAGATTTACTAGATTGAGTGAAAATACAAAAGGTGAAAAAACTTTAAACTTTGAGTTTAAGGCTATTAGAGGTAGTTTTAGAACTTTTGATTTTTTTAAAGAAAAAGACATGGAGTTTGTTAATTATGTTTTAAAAGAAGTAGGTTGCATAAAAAATATTAATTATTCTTTAGTAAAATTAAAAGCTCTTTCAGATAGACTTGAAAAACTAGGAGTAACTGATGACCAAAATGTAAAAAATGTCTGCGATAGAATTTTACAAGAATTTGATTATTGGTATGAAGACAATCCAGAAGCGTTAATAATTACTGACTATTTGGAAGATATATAGCAAAAAGAAGCCTTGCTATATGGAAAATAAAAAATCTTATTTAGAAAAGATATTAATGGACGTCGATGGTCAGCCATCATCTAAAAGACTTATTACATTAATTTCTTTTGTTTTAATTTCAACTGCATTTATTGTAAACATTTTTGTTGAAATTCCATTAAAGGAATATATGTTTGAAGGCATGTTATGGCTAGCAGGCGCAGGTCTAGGTTTTACTACTGTTGAAAAATTTAGTAGAAAAACGGGCGTTTCAGGAGACGAGGATCAATTATAAAATCAGATAAATAAAATATGGTTACAGGTTATATAGCAACTGAAGTCGGAGATAAGATAATTGCAAAATTAGTAGACCCTTATTTAAAGGTTAAAAAAATTTTAGATTGGAATATTAAGACTGCATTTTCAAATGAATTTACAGTTGGTAAATTAACATTTGAGACAGGAAATTCCACAGTCACAGGTCTTGGTACAAATTTAGACTTAAACAATGGAGACATCGTAATGGCAGGTGGCTATGAGTTTGTAGTAGATAATACTCCTAATATTGAAACTTTAGTTTTACAAACACCGTCACAGGTAGATCTTACCGATGTTACCTTTTATATTAAGACAGATCAATATAATTATTTTAGCTATGAATTTAGATGGAGTCAAAATGATATTATAGAAAAAGGTGGAGAACATGCTGAATGGCATCCACTCACAAGAGGAACTTTAGTAGGAGAATTATTAGATATAGATTTTGATCCAAGTAAACCTCTTTGGTTAGAGATTAGAGCAACTGTCGAAGACATACAGCCGCTACATGAACTTATATTTTTAAGTATTACATACACTATAGAATATGAAGATGGAACAATTGAGGAATGTCCACAAACATGTGTTGATTGTGAACCTTTCGAATTAGATGGATGCGCAAATATTATAGTAGAATGTGAAGCTGCTAATTTATATAATCCATATGGCTTACAAAAACCAGCACATCTTTATAAAAGTCTTTCAAACCTTGCAAATAGTGTTTATGGCCATAATGTTACTTATTATAGAGTAGAACCAAATGTAAGAAGTAAAGACGTTATTTTAAAAGAATATTCATTATATGATGTAATTGAAAAGGCAAGCATTAAGGTAATGGTACCCGATAATGAATTTCCAACAGAACAGGCTAATTTTGATATATTCGGAATGGGCTTTGAAGACTTTGAAATCCATATTACAGGTGAAGAATTTAGAAAACATTTTGGAGAAAATAAAACTCCACGTAGTAGAGACTACTTATATTTTCCTTTCAATAATAAAATGTATGAGGTTAGTATGACAAGCCTCGCAGATGAATTTAATAGAGAGCTTACGTATTTTAAAGTAATGTTAAAGAAATATGAAAATAGAACCTCAACAAATAAAGAAGGATTTGAAGAAGATCTTACTGATTTAGTAAAAGGAGTTGAAGAAATATTTGGAGAAGAAATTAAAGAAGAATTTGACAAGGTTACAAAACCACTACAATATCAAAGTACTCACCATAGGGCACAGGATGGAGTTAGAAAATTTGTACATAAAGATCTTGCATTAAACGATATTAATCTTAAAAATAGATGGACTGTTGTTACAAGAAATTATTATGACATGTCAACTGTATTAGCAGATGAATTTCAAGCACCTGCTGTGGTTTATGAAGCTATGTCTAATTTAAAAATGAATGAAAATAGGGCATTTACGTTTTGGGTAAACCCAACAAATACTTTTAATTTTACAGATAGTGAAAATCATGAAATAATAGATGGTACTAATATTCTAGACAAGGGCTTAATTATAAGTATATCAAATATGTACATTAAAATTATTATAAATGCACAAGAGTATTCATTTTTACACAATATAATTTTAAGTAAAGATAAATGGTACGGGGTTGTAGTTAATTTAAGTAATACATATGGAGAGGTAAGTGCATATATTTATGTATTAGACAAACAAAATAATTATACAGATCCAACTGGCCAAGCTGACTTAGAACAAGGGTTCGCTGGTAATTTAGAAACATTATCCCCTCATATTTGGGAAACTGATGTTAATTGGAGTCTTAGAGGAAATAAATTTAATGTAACTAATATTAGAATGTTTGATAAGACAATTGAAGAGGAGCAACACACGAATGTATTGCAGCAATATGTTGTAAGAGACTCTCAACGTGCTTTAATAATTGATAATGCAATACCTTCATTACAGCTACAAAAATATGGTAGTTCAAGATAATCGAATATATAGATTATAAAACTATAGATAATGTCAGAGAAAAAGAAAACTATTTCAGAACAAGCCGACGAGATTAAAAAAGAGTTAGAAGATCTTTTAGGCCCAGATGAAAAAATAGACGTAGAGCAAGATCCAAGCGATTTGCCAGTTCCTAAATTTCATAATGCAACTCCAGCAATTAATTATGGTGATATGAAAGCTGGTGCTGAAAAGCAGGCTAAGAAAACTATCACAAGTCTTATGCAATTTTATCTCGAAGCTGACATTATAGAGAAGGATGAATATTTAATGGCTAAAAAGAAAATGGACGAAATGACAATGAGTTCATTAGTCTATCAATTAAATGCAGGTGAGAGAGCCCTAACTACATTGTTAGAAACTATAGAAGGTGGAGAACTTGCACCTAGAATGTTCGAGGTACTTGCCACACTACAGAAATCAATGTTAGATATTATTAAGAGCCAGACAATGTATTTAATGGCAACTGAAGAAAGTACAAAGAGAATTGCGAGAGACATTGAACTTTATAAAAAGAGAGATGATGACCAAGAGTTAGACAGTAGAGTCGGAGGTAATAACTCAAGCGCAAATATACAAAGAGGCACAAAAGATTTAATGAATCAAATTCAGGCTGGAATTCAACAAGCTGATATAGAAGACGCAGAGACAGAAGACAATGAGTGATAATTTTTGGATACCGAAAGAAACGGAACAGGCAAGTAGTGACCGATTAGTGTGGTCAACTAAAAAGATCCAAGATCTTGAGGTTGCACTAGACCAAGGTTATAAGCCTCAGGTTAAAATGCCGTTTTATGAAGGTAGACAATTCTTAAGAAGAGGTAATATTGTTTTTGAATATACAGATGAAGAAATTCAAGAACTTGCAAGGTGTGCTGCAGATATTGTTTATTTTGCAGAGAAATATGCAGTAGTTCTTACAGATGAAGGTATTCAACAGGTAAAATTGAGAGACTATCAAAAAGATATGTTGAGAGCCTTTCAAGAAAATAGATTTAATATATGTCTTGCAAGTAGGCAAATGGGTAAGACAGTTATGGCATCTATATTTAATGCCTGGTTTCTAACATTCTCTACAGACAAGAATACATTACTGCTTGCAAATAAATCAGATACTACAAAAGAAATTATAGATAAAGCAAAGGTTGTTATAGAAAACTTACCATTCTTTATGAAGCCAGGAATTACAAAGTATGATGTAATGAATGTAAAGTGTGATAATGGAAGTAGACTTGTAGGACAGAGTACAACTGCAAAGGCAGGTATTGGTTTTACAATTCACCTCTTGTTCTTGGATGAGTTTGCTCACATTCACCCTTCAATTGTTGATACCTTTTACGAAAACGTTTATCCAACGCTTTCAGCTTCTAAGGTTTCAAGGATTATTATTACAAGTACGCCAAACGGTTTTAACAAATTTTATAAGATTTATAGTGCCGCTGAGCGAGGAGATAATGAATATGCTCCAATGAGAATAGATTGGTGGCAACATCCAGATAGGGATGATGATTGGTACAAAAGAGAACTTGGAAACTTAGGAAGTATAGAAGCATTTAATAGACAGTATGGAAATGAATTTGTAAGTTCATCAAATCTTTTATTAGATCCAGGTTCTATGAAGAAATTGAGAAGTAAAATGAAAGATTATATCTATCATGATATTGATGATTTTGTAGATGCACAAATAGATACTAAAGGTTTTTTAAGTTGGCATCCTGGATTTGATGTCGAAACACTAGGAGACCAGGACAAATATTGGTTACTTTCAGTCGATATTGCTGAAGGCAATGGGGGTGACTACTCAATCATTAATATATTTAGGGTCGATCCAATGGCAAAGAAGGAAATGGATAATCTGGCAACGCCTGGTGCAATGTATGACTTCTTTAAACTTAATCAAGTAGGCACGTTTAGATCTAATGAACATGTAATAGAAGATTTTGCAAAATGCTTATATATTATAAGCGTAGATCTTTTATATAGTGAAAATGTTAAGATGGTTATAGAATTTAATACATATGGTTCTGTATTACTTAAATATTTACAAACAGTATTTCCAAGAAGAAATGATTTTGATGAAGAGATGGTGCTTAGATTTAAACATAGACATGATGCAAAAGGAGTTAAACATGGTATTAAAATAAAAAATGATAACAAGCCAATATTTTGTCAAAATTTTAAATCGTTGTTTGAAGCTAATAGAATGAATATAACTGAATTTGAAACTGCAAATGAAATAAGTCTTTTTGGTACACTGCCAAGTGGCAAATATGGTGCACAAATGGGACATGATGACCTTGCAATGTCAAGTATAATTGCAACTGAATTTTTTAACACAACCTCATATGCAGATTCAATAGAAGAATTACTAGATATTATAGATCCAGAAATTCATGACTATATGGAATTAACACTGTATAAAGACAGTCAAGAACAAGGAGACCTTAACTTTGACATTTACGACTTATTATAGAATACTCTAGATTTAGGTAGATATATAGATTATAAAAACTAAAAAAAAATAGATAAAAATTATGGCACTTAGTCCTCAATTATTACAATTCAAATCTTCGGGAGTTTACCGTTTAGAATTTGATAAGTCCCAGGTATCAAGTATATCTGCTGAGACAATAAGATTAGTTGCGGGTCACTCAAGAAAGGGACCTTACAACACGCCGGTTTTCGTTGAAGATACAGAAACTTTTGTTTTAATCTTTGGTGGAATCGACAAAAAATTAGAAAAGAAAGGAATGTTCTTTCACAGATCATGTCTAGAAGCATTAAAAAGAGGTCCGATTCTTGCTATGAACTTAGCAAGTTTTGATTCTAATGATGTAGCTTCTTATGCTAAAATTAGTACAGATGGTTCTGATGATGCAGCTGCAAACGTTTCAGCTACAGATGAATTTGCAAAATTTCATAATACTGATAAGTTTATGTTTCCATCTGATCAATCAGTTTTAGAAACATTAGGAGATTTAGAAACATCTCTTACAGCTTTAAATTTAGTAAACATCGGTCAAAAAAATATTACAGTTATTGTAAGACAAGCACAGGATTTAGATAATTCTTTTAATGTTATTGCAAGAGAGTGGTATGGTGAAGACAATATTCCAGATGGAATTAACGAGTTTGATTATATTTCAGACTACATGGTAGATGTTTTAGTATTTCAAGGAAAATTCGAAGCTTCTGCAATGGATTTAGATCCAGTTTATGGAGATTATTTTACTTCAACTGGTTTATTAAAAGATAAATTAGTAGATTTTGCAAATGAAAGACAAGTTAGTTTATTAGCACAATATACTGGTTCAATTATCCCAGGATTTACAGATTTAGAAGGTAATGGTTTATACGTTGAACAACAAATAAACGCAGAGTCTAGAAGAACAGGTTTATTCTGTGCAATTAATGAAGATGCAGTTGAAGCTGGAAATACTGATTTAATAGGTAACGCATATGATGCGACAGATGCTAATACTTTACTTTCATATAGTTTAAGTGCAGGTGATAGATCAATTGATTTTTCTGGAACTGACTTCGTATTTGCTGCAACAGGTTCATCATTTACATTTACGTCAGCAAATGACGATGCATTGGCATTATCTGTAGGCGATTATATGCCAGCAGCTGCTACTGATACTTTAGCTAGAGTAACAAGAATTTCTCAATCAGGTGCTGCACCAACAATATATACTGTGACTTGTTCACAACCAGTTGATGCTACATTTGATCCAGCTACTGATCTTGCTGTTAAATCATTTGAAGCTTCTGCTACTGAATATTCTTTATTTAATTTAAATAAAGCAGCAATTGCTGATCAAACAATTCAAGGTTGTTTAACTGCATTCTCAAGTGGAGGTGTTAAAGCTGCATTAGTAGATAGAGACGTTATTGATTTAAGATATATTGTTGATTCTTTTGGATCTTATGAAGGTGGTATTTTAAATAAAGTTGAATTTACACAAATTGCAAAAGAGAGACAAAACGTTTCTTGTATTTTAAATGCTCCAACTGTTGAAGAATTTAAAAAATCTACAGATCCATCCTTTATAGATGCATTTACTAAAAGTTTTGAAACAAGATTTGTAAAAGACGGAGGTGATTTATCACAGAATCCAACTGGTACATATTCTTTACCTTCAATTGGAGATGGTGCTAATTACGGATTCTACTATGGTCCTGGTTTAAATGTAAGAGAAAACGGTAAAGTAACAGTTGTTCCACCAGCAGCTTATGTTTCTAATAACTACATTGATAAATTTACAGATTCATTACCATGGTCAATCGTCGCAGGTCCAAGAAGAGGAGTTATTGGCGGTACTAATGTAATTGGAGCTGAATATCCATTTGATAAATCAGATAGAGATAACTTAGAACCATTTGGTTATAACCCAATCGTATTCGAAAGAGGAGTTGGTCTTGTAATTAAAGGTAATAAAACTGCACAACAGTCTATTAAATCAGCTTTAAGTTCTGCTCACGTTAGAGAAGTATTAATTTACATTGAAAATGGTATTGCAGATATTCTTAAAGATTATGTTTTTGAATTTAACACTGCACAAACAAGATTAGAGATTAAAACTCTTGCAGATTCATTTATGGAATCAGTTCTTGCAGATCAAGGTGTTTACGCTTATAAAAACGTAATGGATCAGACAAATAATACTAATGAAATTATCGATAACAACATGGGTATCTTAGATACATTTGTTGAACCGGTTAAAGGTTTAGAGATTATAGTTCATAGAACAACAATCTTAAATACTGGAGAAATCGCAACAGGTAACTTCTAAAAAATATAAATTTTATTAAGAGGGTTGAAACATACCCTCTTAATTTTTAAAGAAATTTTAAAGATATATAATTAAAAATAAAAGAAAAACAAAATGGCATTACCACATTATTCAAACGATCAAACTAGTAAGAAGGGTAAGAATTTCGAACCAGTATTAGCTAATATGTTTGAGGTAACTATTCTTCCTCCAGCAGGCGTTGGTGGCCAAGAACAGTTAATTCAACATGTAAATTCAATTAGTGGTTTAGAACTTCATAAAGAATTAGGAGTTGTAGATCAAAAATTTAAATGGTCAACTAGATCTTATTCTGGTATTCCTGCTGATTCATTCTTAGATGTTACTGTTAATTTTTCATTAAACTTAAATGATGCAAATCAAATGTATCTATATAAAACAATGAGAGATTGGTATAGATTAGCTTATAATCCAGAAACCGGTGAAACTGGTATTAAAAAGGACTATGTAGGAACATTAGTTATAGTACAATTTAACAGAGCAGGTGATATTTATAGAAAAATCACATGTGAAGATTGTTTTATTACTTCAGGTCTTAACCCAAATGCAGAATTAAATTATGAAACTGCAGATGCTCAAGCATTAGATGTTACTTGGAGAGTTAACACATGGGCTGAGGAATTAGTTTAAAAAAAATTAGAGTTTAAAATTTTAGAGAAGATGCAAGTCTTCTCTATTTTTTGCTCAGTAAAAATATTATATTATTATAATAATATGTCAAAGGAAGACTACATAGTAAACAAATTAATTAAAAAAATTCAAGTACTTTTAACAGAACCTGAGTTTGAAGAATTAAATCACATTATATTAAGTAAGGCAATGGCTGAAAAACAAAGGCCTAAATCTGTTAGTGCTTTTGTAAGAGATTTAATACAGAAAGAAATTAAAAAAAATTCTGAAACAAAATAAAAAACAATTATATAATCTAACAAACACATTGATATGAGTGAAGACAATAAAGATTTTGATAAGTTCTTAAACAAAAAAGAACAAGAAGGAGAAGCATTTGAAAATACTTCTAAAGAAACTACAAGCAATGATAATAAAGATACTGTAGAAACAGTTGATCCAATTGAAGATACTATAAATAAACAAGGTTTAGGATCAGTGGATATGTCTAAATTTGGAAAGCAAAACGCTGAAAGTTCTAATTTCCATTTAGGTTACCATGATATTGATATGGAAACTCTTTTTTCAAGAGGTCGTTTTTATCCACAAGATACTAAAATTTCTATTAGATCAGCAAAGGTTGCTGAAATTAGACATTTTTCAACAATGGATGAAGGAAGCTTATTAGACATTGAAGATAAGTTAAATGGAATAGTAAAAGGATGTATGAGGATTGACGCTCCATCTAAAAAACTTTCTTATAAAGATCTTCTAGAAGAAGATAGAATAGCAGTATTATTAGCTATTAGAGATCTTAGTTTTCCAGAAGCTGAAAATAAATTAATGTTAACTGCAGAAAATAGTTATGGTACCACTGCTGAAGTTGAACTTGCAACTAGAAATTTAGTAGGAACTAAAATACCTGAAGAGATTGAAAAATATTATGATGCAGTCTCTAGATGTTTTAGAATTAAAACTAAGAGTTCTGGCGAAATATTAATGAGACCACCTTCTATAGGTGTTATGGAAGAAATTAGTAAATATCTTAAAACACAACAGGAATCTAGAAAAAGATGGGATCAAGCATTTGTTCAAATCTTACCATACATTCAATTAGATTGGAGAGGTTTTAGTCAAAAAGAGATATTTAATCAAGAAGTCGCATTCCAAGGATGGAATGAAAAAAAGTATATGGTTTCTTATAGATTAGCTGAAAAAATGAAAATAGGTGCCCAACCTGAAATGGAAGTAGATGTCGACGGAGAGACTGTAATGCTCCCTCTTGACTTCCCAGGTGGAATCAAAAGTCTTTTCATTATTTCGGATCTCGCTGGAGAACTTCTTTAAGACTAAATTCTATCTGGGCTTACACTTACATATCCAGCCTAGTGAAATCGATCAACTCGAATATTACGAGTATTATTACTATGTGCAAAATCTAAAAGAACATTTAGATAAAAAGAAAAAGGCACAGGACGAGCAAGAGGAAAATACACAAGATAAGATGGCAGGTTATAAATCAAAAATGCCAAAAATGCCATCTTCATCTAGTTCTTCTTTTAAGGCCCCTAATATAAGTATGCCGAAATTTTAGGGATATATAAAAAAAAGATAATCTTAAGTTGAGTACATTTAAAAGTCCTTTTGAAAAGCTAAGCTATGAAGCTCAGGAATCCATGGCAATTTCTTTAAATCCAGGAGGAGCAGTATATTCTTTATTAGATGAGTTAAAAACAGTAGTAGGTACCTTTGTAGGAGGAGGTATGGTTGCTGATAAAAAAATAAGTAAGGAAGCACTAGTAGCAATCGAAGGACTAGGTTTAGCCAGTAAGAGACTGGCAGGTGCAATCGCAGTAGTTTCAATGTCATCTTCATCCGATATTGAAAAATTCTTTGGAGTTTTTACTCAATTAAGAAAAACATTAATAGAAGAACTCCCAGATGACGTTGCTGAAGAAATGTTAAGAAAAAGTGCAATATTAGGAGTAATGGCAGATAATGTTACTAGGTTTTCAGTCTCGTTAGCTAGATTTGCAGCAATGACTCCTATATTATTATTTGGATCAATTGCGTTTGTTACAATAGCAACAATAGTAGGTAGAGGTGTATCACAGCTAAAGGGAAGTATATTTGACAGGTTAGTCGGTTTTAGTATGAAAGACGAGCTATCTAGAATAGCTGATGGAATTTTAACTCTAGGTAAAAATCTAGCTATTTTCGCATTATTATCTCCAATGGCAAAACTCGGAGCTATGGCTTTTCATAATATAGTAGCTTCAGTACATTCTACTATGATGTTATTAGGAGAAGGTACTTCACCAGCAGGATGGTGGGGTAGAAAGGTAATGGGTAGAAGAGGAGTTTTAGAAAGAGGAATAAAGGCTCTAAATAAAATGACAAGGGCAATTTTATTTTTTGGTACAGTACTTGCAATAAATACACCTTTATTTTTAATAGGAATATTAGGTGCATACGCTTTAAATTTAATTATTAAAATATTAGGAGGAACGCCAAGACAAGGCTTTAGGGCTCTAGGAGATAAAAGAACCAGTAAAATGATAGCAAAGGGTTCAATGACATTAATTTTTATGTCAATGGCACTTGTTTTATTCATGCCAGGCGCAATAGCTTTATCGTTAATGGGAGTCTTTGGAATACTTATGGTATTAGGTGCATTTTTATTAAGTGCATCTCTTAATATTCTTAGACCTGCTCTTATGATGTTTGGTAAAGGATTTATGCAAATTGCAAAAGGAGCGCTTGCCATAGGTCTAATGGGACTAGCATTGATCCCACTTGCATTCGGTATAGGAATATTGGGTAAAGCCTTTTCAGACGTTAGTAATCCATGGGAATTTCTAGGATGGACGGCTGCTACGATATTAGCATTAGGATTAGAATTTGCAGCAGCAGGTTTAGGGGCAATATTTATTCTTCCAGGCGCCCTTGCTATTGCAGCAATTGGAGGTGCATTAATTCTTTTAGGAAAGGGTTTAAAGGAAATGCAAAACATAAACTTTACTGAAGAAGATTCTAAAAAACTAGCAACTACACTCGCAGGAGTAAAGGCTGCGTTTATGGGTACAGAGAAAAAAGAAGAAGGAGGAATATTTGCAGCAATTGGAGGTGCACTTAAAGGCGCAATAGATTCTGCTAAAATAATTGCATCTGCGGCAGCGTATGCAGCCGCTGGAGAATCTTTAATATCACTTTCAAAAGGCTTACAAAAATATAAAGAATTAGGCTGGTCAGATACTGATAGTTCAGAATTAACTAGAATGTTAACAGGGGTTTCAAGCGCCTTTGCCGTAATAGGAGGACAGGATCAAGTAGATAGTGGAGGATTTTTTGGAAGCATGTTTGGAATTAAAAGAAATGCTGCCGAAGAAGGAATTAGATCAGTACAAGGAGCTGGAGATGCTCTTACTGGAATAGCTAAAGGGCTAAAAGGTTTTCAAAAACTAGTAACTAGTGGAATTAAATTTGGAAAACCAGATAATCAAGGTAATTATGAGGAAGGTACATTAGGATACGCTGTTACAAATACAATGGGATTTATTAATACTGCATTTGCAGCAGTCGCAGAGCAAGGAACTGTACAAGGAGGAGGATTCTTTGATACTTTATTTTCGATTAAAAGAAATAAAGTAGAAGAAGGAATTAGATCAGTTATGGACTCAGGTGAAGCTCTTGGTGGAATAGCCAAAGCTTTAAAAGGTTTTCAAAAACTAATAAATAGTGGAATTAAGTTTGGAACGCCTGATAGTGAAGGTAAATTTGAAGAGGGAACATTTGGGTATTCAGTTACAAGAACATTATCATTTGTACAATCTGCATTTGCAGCAATCGCAGATGAAGGAAATGTAAAAGCAGGTGGATTTTTCGGCTCTGTATTTAATATTAAAAAAAATAAAGTAGCAGAAGGAATTGAATCAGTACAAGGTGCAGGACAAGAATTAGAAGGAATAGCCAATGGTCTTTTAGGTTTTCAAAAATTAATACAATCTAAAGTAAAATTTGGAACACCTGATAAAGATGGTAAATTTGAAGAAGGAACTTTAGGTTACGGCGTAGTTCAAACTTTAAGTTTTGTAAAATCAGCATTTGCCGCACTGGCTGACTCTGGTAAAGTAGAAAAATCAGGATTTTGGGGAGGCCTATTAGGAATACAGCAAAGTAAAGTAGAGGCAGGAATAGAATCAGTACAAGGAGCTGGAGAAGTTTTAAATGGAATTGCAGACGCTTTAAATAAGTTTCAAGGACTTGCAGATCCTGAAGGAACATCTGAAAAAATAACAGCAACAATGTCTATTGTTGGAGATGCATTTATGAAGTCAATTAAAATAGGAGACCCTGATGATGCAATTGATTTAATAAAAGCAACTGCTAAAGGGTACAAGACAATATCAAAGGCATCTAACGAAATGAATGTTGAGGCAATTGCAACAACTGCAAGAATGTTTGAAGCTCTTGGTTATCTTTCAGAAGCCGGAGGAAAGAATGCAATTGAATCATTAGGAGATACTTTAGTTGAAGCAGTTCAAGAACTTGCGAATATGATAGCTAATTTTGGAGGTACTGTTGAAAATGCAGCTAGCAGTAATGAAAGCTTAATAGATAAAGTTGGAGGATTTGCAAGTAGCTTAAATCCATTTTCAGATAAAGGCCTTGATGTAAAAGATGCACAAGGAAATCTAATAGGTAATACTAAATCTACAAACACAGGCGGAGGAAAAAGATCCGGAGGTTCTTCATCATCTACAAGTGGAGGAGGTTCAGTTGACGTTGGGGAATTAGTGGCTGAAATTAAAAGACTACAAAATATTTTAATGTCAGGAGACGCTGTAGTACAGGTAGAAAATAATAGCTTTTAAACAAATTTCTTTTTTCATATATAAATAGTATGAAAACAACAGAAACTACGTTTTATGAATCAAGTACAATTAAATGTTCACAATATAATTTTAAAGATAAAATAATGTTAGTAACATTTAATTCAGGGATAACGTATCAATATGATAACGTCGATATTAAAACTTATGAAAAGTTCTCTATGGCTGAATCACAAGGTAAGGCCCTAAACGAACATATTAAAAATACAGAAATTAAAGCAACTAAAGTAGTATAAATATTTAAATTAATAAAAAAATGTCAAGAGTAAAAGCAGCAGGAAATGGAAATATAGACGGCATAAGCAAGAAAAGAAAAGGAGTTCATGCTAAGTCAAGTTCAAAAAATCCAAATTCAAAAAAATATAAAAAGCCTTATAGTAGAGGAGGAAGATAGATGAACGTTTTACAAAAATACATTACATATTGTGAAAAGAAAGGAATTGCTTTTCAAATGGATAATCATGTAAGACCCTATGATGATACAACGCTTTTCTGTCCTGCTGGCATGCAGCAGTTTAAAGATCGTTTTAAAAATCCAGATAATACTACAGTTGCAAATGTTCAATCCTGTTTAAGACTACAGGACATTGACGAGATAGGAGATGGAAGCCATCTTTTATACTTTAACATGTTAGGTCTTTTTAGTTTTGGAGAAATGACAGTTAACCAAGCCGTTGAATTTTGGATGGAATTTGTACAAGAAGAACTTAAAATCCAAGTAGACTGTGCAACAATTCATTCTGATAAGTTTGATAATTGGAAATGGATGTATGATATTTATAAAACTCCATTAAAATTAGACGATGAATGTATTTGGACTGATGGAGAAATGGGAGGTTATTGTACAGAGTTTTACCATAAAGGAATAGAAATAGGTAATATAGTAAATACGTCAGATGAATTTATAGATGTCGGGTTTGGACTTGAAAGACTTGAGGCTATAGTTAATGGCAATGAGGTAAAGAGTGCAAACGAGACACTTGAAGAGACTATTTTAAAGATAGCAGATTCTGGTTATAAGCCAGGTCCACAGAAACAAGGATATGTACTTCGTAAACTTCTTAGAATCTTATACAATAATAATGGTTATATGGATCATCCATTTTTTAAGAGAGAAGTTGAAAGACAAGAAAAAACAAAACTTAGGTATCTTAGACTTAAGGAAAAGCACCAAGATAAAGACAAAGAATGGTGGTTTGATACACATGGTATCGATATTGATGAAATGAACGAACTAGGTTTATAAGCCCTTAATTTTTAGATATATAAATAAAGTAAAAAACAACATTATGAAATATACTAAATTATTTGAAGAATTTGTAAATGAAGCTAAATTCTCATTCGGGAAAAAAGGAATTATGCAAAGAGCTCAGGAAATCCTAGATATGGCCAAAGATTCAGGAGATAAAAATTTAGGCTTTATAGAAAAAATAGCAAATAGCGGTAATTTACCAGATTATAATCAACATGTAAATATTAATGTTGAAAAACCAGATCAATATAAAATATTACAAGGAAGCAACACATTGTTATTAGCAAAGGAAATTAAAAAAGTTATTAAAAAATATAAGAAACATGAGGTTGTCGAAGAAATGAGAGGACGTTTAGTATCTAAAGACGGAAAAGTCCTTCATGAATTTAAACCAGATGGAAAAATCCTAGGAGTTGCAAATAGACATGCCATGAATTTACCATCCTTTTCCGCAGATGCTAATGAACCATCACTTATAATTGGAGTAAACTGTGGTGATAGAATTAATAATAGTATTAAGGAAAAAATGTTTAATGAGGTCTATCAGTTATTATTTGTATTTAACGAGTCTAACAATATTGATGGAGGTGTAAGTATAGAGGTTATCTCATATGATGATGACCACAGTATTATTGGATTGTCTGTAACTAGTGAAGATAATTTAATTAGTGGTTCTGCTGCAATGACGGCAAAATCGATAATGGAAGTAAAGTAAACTTAATATTGTTAAGATGAAAAAATACATTAATAAATACACACTAACATGGGCTGCATATTTAATAGCAGCATCTATTGCACTTTATCTATTATACTGGTATGGTTAAATTGTTAATAAGTTTTAAAAAAAGCGACCCTGGATTTTCACGGGTCGCTTTTTTTGTTTATATTAGTACTATAATTATAAACTATGAAAAATCAATTAGAAGAATTTAAAACAAATACAAGAGTAGTTTCACTATATGGTTCTTTAACTGCTTTACAAGATGTTAAAGATTATCATACTGTTACAGCAAGAGATTCAGTAAGTAGGGCGGTTAGAAGAATCCATAAAACCTACAAAGTTCTTTTAACAAAAAGACTACAACAAAAATTAAAAGAAATAGGCTGTGACTATAATGAGTATATGACAACCTCTGAAATTTATAGACTTAATCACAAATTAAAAAATAACTTTAAAATAGATAGAATAATTCATGTTGAACATATGAATGGTGGAGTTAAGTCAATTGCAGACAAATTAATGAGCACTAATTTAAGTTCAGTCAAAGATGTTTTACAGGTTATAGATAATATGACATTTATGGCCGCAAGATTATTAGAAGTCGAAGATCATTTATGTGAAAACACTAGTATAGAAGAATTTAAAAAATGGAATTGTTAATAACTTTTAAAAATAAGTGTTAAAAAGTTTTCACGTGTCAAAAATTATAGTTATATTAGTATTATAATTAAAACTTAAAACAAATGGAAATAGTAAAAAAATCAAAACAACAATTAGAAGGAAGCAATACTGTATTTTTTGGCAGTGTTACTCAAAAAGACAATAAAGGTAAATACTTAAAATTTACAGTTTCAAATCATTTAGAAGAAGGAGTTGAATACAAATTCAGATATACTTGTAAATGTAAAGCTGGATTTTTAAATATCAGTGACCAAACAGCTACTCCGGAAAGATTTATCTCATCAACTTATACTTTTTTAGATAATGTACAGGTATTAAAAAAATTCAAAGATGGTTCTGAACATTGGTTTAATGTATTAACTACTAAAGGTGGTAAATTTTACTCAATAGATAAAACATTCTTAAACAACTTAAAAGTAACTCACATGCACAATGCTTGGAAAAAGATGGTTGACTATGATTTATGGAAAAGCATGAACTCAAGTAGCCATGACAGTTACGTATATAAAATAAACAAATAATATGTCGGATTTAATTGCAATAATCGGAGTAATCGCAGCAACCTATTTAATGGGTTGGCTACGAGGCTCTGAAACAGAAAGAACAAGAATTAGAAGAATGCTAAACTATACCATGGATGAGTGGGAAGAACTATTTAAAAAACACAAAGATGAGTAATGTAATAAATGATAATCTTTTGGAAAAGTTTTTTCAAAAGTATCTAGACTTAGGTTATACCGATAAAGAAGCAGAAGTAAAAGCAAATAACGACTTTTGGGAAACTTTAAACGTTTAATTGTTCATAGCTTTTTGAAAAAAGTTGCCTCTAGATTTTTTTATGTCAAAGATTATAGTTATATTAGTATTATAATTAAAACTTAAACAAAACGAATTAATCACAAATTAACACTTGAAAATAATGGAAAGTAAAGAAAAAATATACGAAGAAGTTTTAGAAACAATGGGTGCAAAAAATATCTCATCTAAAACACAAAAGAAAAATGGTACTTCAATGTGGAAACTAAAGACTGGAGAAACAGTAGCAGAATATTCTACTGGCTATGTTAGAAAAATAAGATATTGGACTAGAAGGTCAGATAATAAAAAACTACAAGATACTTGCTGGCAATTAAACCCAACTAAAACTTATCCAGCATCTTGGAAAAGTCAAGAAACTGGAGATACTTATAATTGGGTAGGTAAAGAAAGAATCATGCTTCTTACAAGAGAAGAAAGACTTAAAAAGATTCTAAATTATGCAACTAAAAAAATGTTGAAAAAAGTTGCCTAAAAATTTTCACGGGTCAAAGAAAATAGTTATATTAGTATTATAAATTTAAAACGTAAAAAAATGACAGATCAAAAATGGGTAATATTCGACTTAGATGGAACTTTAGCGAATATAGATGCAAGAAGAAAGCTTGCAACTAAGCCAAATGGTAAAATAGATTGGGATATATTTTTCGATCCTGCAAATATAAAGTTAGATCAGCCAAACCATGCTGTGATAAAAATGGCTCAAATTCTTGCAGAGTCTGATCACATGATCGCTATATTTAGTGGTAGAAGTAAAGGTACTCAATTGACTACTAAGAATTGGTTGGTTAAACACAATGTACCTTTTCATCTAATAAAGATGAGACCAACTGGCAAAGATTGGATGTTTAAGCCAGATGATCAACTTAAACAAAATTGGTTAGATGATTTATTTCCAGATAAAAGCAATATTGTTTGTGTCTTTGATGACAGAGATAAAGTTGTAAAAATGTGGAGAAACAACAACCTAACATGTATGCAAGTTGCTCCAGGCGACTTTTAACAATAAGATTCATATTATATTGTTTTAAAATAAAAGACCCTTAATGGGTCTTTTTTAATTTTTATGTAAATTTCCCAAGAAACATGTAATTATAATAATATAAGGAAATACAAAAAACATAAGTTTTAAAAAAGTTTTAATTTTTATGTAAATTTCCCAAGAAACATGTAATTATAATTATATGAAACATCAACAAATAAAAACACCAATAGCATGTTTAATTGAGCAATTCGAAGCTGAACTGTACCATGATAATACAGAGGCTGGATTGAAATATGCTATTGAACTTTCTAAAAGAATGCTTAGAAAGGAAAAGAAAATGATGTGCTGGTTTGCTCAAGAATGGCACAAAATAAAAATTAAAAACGATTAACAATGAAACATTTATTTAAAGAAAAAGTAAATTACACAAATTTAATAGGAAAAGAACAAGAAGTATATAATTATGCAAAAACAGCATCAACGCTTGTAGAATATGGATATGTATGTAATTTAATTACCGCAGATAAACACGGTGCTGATATGATAGCCTATAATTTTCTTAATGGTGAAAATATTCAAATCCAGTTAAAAGGATCTAGGGCCACATTAGATAAAAAATACATAGGTAAAAACTTATATATTGCATACACTGATAGAAATACTAACGAAATTTGCATTTACGACCATGATCTTGGAATTGAAATATTTGAAAATACAAAAAGTGCACTAACAAATACTTGGAAAAAAACAGGCATGTGGAGTTCTCAAACACTAGATAAGTTACTTAAAGAAATTACAACACGTTTACCTATAAAATAAACAAGGTTAACTTTTTTAATATAATCAACAATTAAATACAATTTAATAAAATCAAGTTACGTTTAATTATAAAAATACAAAAAAACATGAAACAAGCAATAATAAAAAGAATAACTGAAAACGAAGGTTTAATAGGTTTTATAAATTGTTATTTAATAATAATGGGTTATAGAGATATAATGGATCCAAATTCTAGTCAATTTAGTGTATGGTGGGGATGGACAATTATGGCACTTGCTATTTATAGTTCAATTCCATTTTTTAAGAAATTGATTTTAGGTAGATAAACAAAACTACATTTTTTCATATAATCTATATGAAATGTTCAATATGTAACAATAAAATAACAGACTTTGGTAATAACGCAGAGCCTGTTAATAATAAAAGATGCTGCGACACTTGTAACTTTACACATGTAATTCCAGCAAGATTAAAAGAATTAGAAAAATGATAGAAATTTTAGGATACGTGGCAACTGCTCTAGTTATATTTTCGTTTACTATACAAAATATAAAAAGATTAAGAACTGTTAATACAATAGGTTGTTTTTTATTTACAATTTATGGTTTACTTATTTTAAGCATGCCTATTATAATTACTAACCTTGTAATTATGGCAATAAACTTACATCAACTTTTAAAAATTATAAAAGAAGAAAGTGGACTTGAATAGTTATTATGCAATGACAGCTTCTAAAAGAAATGGCACACCTATTGAGTATGAAATGGAAGCAATGGGATATGTAAAAGATTATTATATAGGCTCAGGTGCATGGCACTGGAAAAAAAGTGAAAAAAAGTGTTAAAAAGTTTTCACGGGTCAAAGATTATAGTTATATTAGTACTATAATTAAAACTTAAAAAATATGTCAAAATTAACATTCATCTTAATTCTTATAGCGTTAATCATGCTAAGTACAGTCTTTTTGATGTGGCTTATAAAGCTGTTTTTTAAAGGATTGTTATTCTTAATGATGCATCCTCTTCAAACTTTACTTTTGCTAGTATGTTTTTGGATAGCTACTTTAATAATTAAAAATATAATTAAAACAATAATATAATATGTTAGAAAAAATAAAAGACTTTGTAGAGCAAAGTAATTCATCAAACTCAAACTTAGATAAGTTAAAAGTATTAGAACAGTTTAAGGATGATCTAGAGGTCACTAGAATGCTCAAGTATGTATACTCACCATTTAAACAATATTATGTTACTTCAAAAAATCTAAAGAAGAGAAGTGACCTAATGAACTCTCACACTGACAACGATTTGTTTAATTTATTAGATAGATTAAACAATAGAGAAATTACAGGCCATACTGCACTTGCAGAAGTTAATGGTTTTATTAATAACAATGAAGAATACGCAGATCTTATTTATAATATTATTGATAGGAATCTTAAAACAAGATCTACGACTTCGATGATTAATAAAATTATTCCAGGCTGTGTTCCAACATTTGATGTAGCATTGGCATCTGCGTATGATGATAAAACTAAAAAGAAAGTAAATTTCATAGAAGACGATTGGTACCTTAGTAGGAAACTTGATGGTGTTAGATGTCTTGCAATCTTTAATGAATGGGGAGAAGTAAGTCTCTACTCAAGAAGTGGTAAATCATTTCTTACATTAGAGAATGTTAGACAAGAACTTGAAAGTTTAGAACTTACAAACATGGTAATGGATGGTGAAATATGCATGGTAGACGAAGATGGAAATGAGGACTTTCAATCAATTATTAAAGAGATTAAAAGAAAGAACCACACAATTGAAAAGCCATTATTTCAAGCATTTGATTTAATTACAGCAGAGGATTTTGCAAATAAAGTTTCAAAAGAGCCCTTATATCTTAGACTACAGACGCTTGAGATGATTCTAGGCAATCCAAACCTAGAGTATATTAAATATTTACAACAGTATTTAACTACTGGTGAGGACATGGTAAAGGAACAAATGGCAATCGCAGCTAAAGAAGGTTGGGAAGGTTTGATGCTAAGAAAAGACGATGTTTATAAAGGTAAGAGAAGCCAAGACATTTTAAAGGTTAAAAAAATGTTTGATGCTGAATATGTCGTAGTAGGTCTTGAAAATGCAATTAACAGAGTAATTGTAGATGGTAAAGAAGTAGATGAGATGATGCTTAAAAATGTAGTTATAGAACATAAAGGCAATAGAGTACAAGTTGGCAGTGGCTTTAGTCTTGAACAAAAAAGAAACTTTTTTGAAAATCCTAATAAAATATTAAACAAAACCATAACTGTGCAATACTTCGAAGAAACTACAAATCAAGAAGGAGAACATTCACTAAGGTTCCCAGTAATTAAAGCAGTCTACGAAGAAGCCAGAGATTTTTAAAGAAAACAAAATGAAAAAAGCACTAAAACTAGTACAATTTTTTATAATTTTAATTCTTTTATCCTGTATTATAATTTTAAGAAAAAATATAAAAAATTCAGAAAAAAACTATAAAGAAAAAGAAGCTGAATTAATAGATCAACATTTAGACTTACAAATTGACAACTCTAAATTATTAGATTATATTAATGAACTCGATGAAGAAATTCAAATATTAAATTCATGTTGTGCAAACGAGGGGTTAAATCCTAAAGATATATGAAATTCTCTTTTAGAAGAAGACAAATGAGACATAGAAGTTACGTTGAATCAAGAATTCATGAATTGCACCAATTAATTGTTAAAGAAGTAATAGAAGAAGGAACAGTAGATCAATTTTCAAGAAAGTTATTATTAAAATATCACAGTAAACTAAAAAGATTAGAATGATTTTAGAAACAATGTCAATACCAAGAATTAGTTCATTATTAGTTCCATTTGCATTTTGGGCAGGTTCTATCACCGGCGATACTGAAAATGTAGAAGATTGTTTAGAAAACGAAACAATAATTAACGTAATTAATGATACCGTAAAGGTAATAGATTCTACTTTAATATATGCATTAATTAATGTTGAAAGTAGAGGTAAGTCAAATCTATTAGGAGATAAACATTTAGGAGAACCATCAGTCGGTGTCTTACAAATACGTCCAATTATGGTGAGAGAAGTAAATAGAATCTTAAAAATCCAAGGTTCTAAACTACGTTATAAAAGAAAAGATCGTTTTAGTAGACAAAAATCTATCGAAATGTTTGTTGTTTGGAGAGACTTTCATCATATAGAAGACAGTGATGAGGTAATTGCAAGGTGTTGGAATGGAGGTCCTAGAGGCCCTAAGAAGATTAAGACTCAACATTATTGGAATAAAGTACAAAAAGAACTTAAAGAAATAAGAGGATGAAAAATTTAGAAAATAGACTTAGACTTTTTATAAAATGGCTTGAAGACTCAGAATTCTATAGAGACAGTTATAGAGAAGGTCAGCTTGAGACAATGATTAAGAATGCACAAGAAGAAACTTGTAGAAAAGTGGCAGATTATTTAAGAGAAGTTTTAGATATGTCAGATGCTGCAGTTAATGAGTGCTTAGATAAACCAGAAATAATAGACGTAGACGAACAAGAAAAATGAATATAGATCAATCATATGACAATGCTTATAGATTATACATGGGTGAAATAAACTATGATGATTTAGGCAAAGAGTTTTGGTTACCAGTTGACCATACAGATAGAGATGTAATATTAAAACATTACGAAAATGAAGAAGAATATGAACGTTGCCAAAAAATAGTAAATGCAGTTAGTTAGTACACACCCAATAAAAAAATCAGATTTAGGCTTTCATGGAAACTTGTTTGGAGGGAAACTTTTGGCTTGGTTAGATGCAGCCGCAGCAAGTTATGCAGCAGAAATGTGCGATACTCCAAGAATGGTTACAAAATGTATCGATAAATGTGTTTTTACAAAGCCAGCAAAGGAAGGTCAACTACTAAAAATGTATGCAAAGATAGATAGTATAGGAACAACTTCTATAGATTTATACTTAGAAGCAAGAAGCCATAACGTTTATAATGGCAAGCAAAATATTATTTTGCAAACAAATATAAAGTTTGTAAGAATTGATGAGATGGGAGATGCAATTCCAATTTCAGAAAGAGTAAAAGATAAATTTAAATAAAATAAAATGGCACACATACAATGGGGCGGATATAAATGGCGTCCAAGAGAAAAATGGGGAACATATCACCCTGACAAAACATATTGTTATTATGATAGAAGTGCAATAGAAATAAATGAAAAGGACGAAATGATCTTAAAGACTCAAATGAATCCAAAAACATTTAAAGGCAAGACACTTCATTATAGTTCAGAATTAACAGAACTTGAAATTCCAATAGGAGTAGGTTTAGTATCAAGTGTCGATGGCTTTGGTTATGGATATTTTGAAATAGAGGCTAAGTTACCAACAGGTAAGAATCTATGGCCTGCATTTTGGATGAGTCCATTTGAAAGTTGGCCACCTGAAATTGATGTCTTTGAGGCTTATTCAAAAAACAAAGAACACTTTTTTCATTTTGATCTTTTTAATCCATTTGGCTTTTGGAGAGTTGAAACTAATTTTCACTGTGGAAAGCAACCCGATAATTATAATTTAGGAGCAAAGACACATTGGCTAGGTTGGAAAAATCCAGCAAAACACTTTAATAAATTTGGATGTTTATGGACTGAAGATGTGATTAAAATATTTTATAATGATAGACTAGTTAGAGAGCTTAAAGATCCAGAGTTATTAGATGAATATCGTGGTAAATCAATGAATGTAAAAATAAATGCACATGTCGATGCAGGTGTAGATGTAAACAATCACCCTACTTCAGAATATGTTGTAAGAAATTTTAAATACGAACCACTATCTACTAAGTGAAAGAATACATTTTAAAAATAAGGTGTGAAGATGGCTTTGGAATAGTTTCTAGAATTTCAGAAATTGTTACGAAACTTGGTTTTTTCTTTAGAGAATTAAAAGAGTATGGAGACAAAGATACGAATACTTTTTTTATGCTAACAAAAATAGCATCTCTAAATGAGTTTAATCATGTTGAATTTCAAAAAGTAGCAGATGACATTGGTGCAACATGGTCTTTAAATGAAGTAGAAAATAAACCAAAGACAGCAATATTTGTTTCTAAATATGGACATTGTTTACATGATATTTTATATAAGTGGAGTGTAGGTGAACTAAACATAGATATTCAATGTGTAATTTCAAATCATGAAGATATGAGAAAACTTGTTGAAGGCATGGGCATAGAGTATCGATACATTCCAATTACGAAAAAAACTAAAGAAGAACAGGAGGAAATTACATTTGAAATTTTAGAAGAAAGAAACATAGAATTAGTTGTACTCGCAAGATATATGCAAATTCTATCTCCTAGGTTTTGTAAACTATATTCAGGTAAGATTATAAATATCCACCATTCATTTTTACCAGGATTTAAAGGAGCAAGACCATACCATCAAGCACATGATAAAGGAGTTAAGATTCTTGGAGCTACGGCACATTATGTTACTGCAGATCTTGATGAAGGTCCAATCATTGAACAAATGGTAGAGAGAATAGATCATTCAAAAAGCCCAAAGGATATGGAGTTAATAGGCAGAGACCTTGAAAAAGCCACACTATCAAAAGCAATAAAATATCATAGTGAACAGAGAATATTTTTAAACGGAAATAAAACTGTAATTTTTTAAACTAACCAACTTTTTAGTATATAATAAACATGGAAGAAGCTGAATACAACAAGATAGAAATAGAAATTTTAAAGGAAATGGAAAGCCTATTAGCGAGTGAAACTAATACTTCCAATTTAAAAGAAATACAAGGACTAAGAGAAAAACTTAGGAAATTAAGATTAGAGAACTTAGATAAGTCAAACATTCGTAATTAAATAATACATGAAAATAATATTAGTAGGCAAGGCAGCAGCAGGTAAAGATTATTTTAGAGCAAGGCTGGCAGATAAAGGATTTAAAGGAGCTGTAAGCCACACAACAAGATCTCCAAGAGAAACAGAAACAGAAGGTGTAGATTATTATTATACAGATGATGAGACCTTTATGAAAATTGTAGAATCAGGCGATATGCTTGAGTATATGGATTTTAAAGGTTGGAAATATGGAATGACAAGAGAAGAATATGAAAAAAGTGATGTCTTAATTATGTCACCAGATGGCCTTAAGTTATTACCAGAAGAAATTAAAAAGGAATGTTTAATAATTTACTTAGACATTAACCCTACCACAAGGTTAACTAGATTAATCTTGAGAGATGATAAAGCCTACCATCCAATGTCAAGAGAGATAGAGGATATGAAGCAATTTAACGAATTCGAAGATTATGATCTACGAGTGACCAATCCAGAATTTTAGGATATATAAATAGTAATTTTAAAACAAACAAACAATGACAAATTTAGAAGATTTAAAAACAGAAAGAACAGAACTTGAAGGTAAAGTTACTGAACTTGCAAAGGCAAATGCGGCTATGATTTTTAACGTAGAAGTTGAAGACGTATCAATGATTAAAACAATACAAGACCACCTAAATAAAGGATATACTTGGGAAACTAAGAATGCAGCAATCGTTGTAACTTTATTTGATAGGTTAAAGGCAGAAAGAAGTAGAATTAAAAAAGAACTTGAAACAGCAGGTGACGATTATAAAGTAACACTAGAGCTTAAGGCTTATGAGTTAAATGGTCTCTATCAAGCACTCTTAAATGTACAAGGAACTGGCGTTGAAAGCGCAAGAAAATTTGTAAAGATGCTTACAATGGTAGGTGAGTCAGTGACTAATGCAATGAATGAACTTACTGAGTCTAATAAAGAAATTTCAGGAATGCATGTTAGATTAAGAGATCTTGACACTAATATTACTGCAATGGAGAATACGGAAGAAGTTGAACCTACGTTAGAAACTGCAGATGAGACAAAAGGCTAAGAGTCAAAAAAGATTAGACTTCATGGAATTAATTTCTGAAGCTATTACACAAGACGATATATTTAATACAATTGATTATAAAAACAAGACTGAAGATCAAATCAAACAATTTGTTTATCCTCATCTTGTACAATCACTAACTCAATATTTAGTTGAAAATACTGACACTACTGCTGAGAAGGCAAAGGCAAAGGTAAAGAAAAACTTAAAATGGGAAGGTGATGTTAATACTACCGTACACCATACATTATTTATGGGAACATTAAATAGACCAGATATGGTACTAGAAATGAACGGTATGAATATCGCAATTGAGTTTAGAAGAGGCGAGAGTGGAAATAGCTTAAGAAGTGGAATCGGACAAAGCCTTGTTTATTCAACAAATTATGATTTTGTAATGTATCTTTTTATTGATACATCAAAAGACCAAAGAATCAAGAATGCTCAAACAGGCACGAAAGAAGCCCAGTTAATGAATGATCTTTGGAATAGATACAACATTAAATTCACAGTAGCCTAATGGGTAAAACATTTATAACAGGTAATATGCAATTAGGGCGCCAATCAGCTATTGGAAAATGGAAGCGCCCTTATAGCACAGTAGATTCAATGACTTCTGATTTAATTAAAAATTGGAACGAGGTTGTAACTAATGAAGACGTTGTATATCATCTTGGTAATTTTGCATGGGATCCTAAAACAGCATATGATTCATTGCTTTTATTAAAAGGTAAAAAGATTTTTATGATAATTGGAGAAAATGATCAGCCAATTCTAGATCTTTATAATAAGGGCAATTTACCTAAAAATGTAAAAATATTAGATCCATATTTTTCAATAGACGTTTTAAAGATATGTTTAAACTACTGGCCTATGCAGGAATGGCCTAAAAAATCTAAAAAGTATTATGGAGTTATAGGCTATCCAACTCGTAAATACAAAACAGTACCAAAAAAGAGAATGATAAATTGTAGCACTGATCAATGTAACTTTAAGCCACAGGATATTAATTCACTTATGGACTTATTAAAAGAAATAACATGATGACATTTTTCGAATTCACATTTCAATCAATATGGCACTTTCTCGGAATGGTGCTACTAATTTCTATCGTGGGCAATACCGTCCTTGATTTAATAAAAATTTTTAAGAAATAATTGTTAATAACTTTTAGGAAAAAAGTGCCTAAAAGTTTTCACGGGTCAAAGTTTATAGTTATATTAGTATTATAATTAAAACTTAAACATGACAAACATAATCAACACTTGGACTAAAAAAGAATTTTTACAGGTAATGAGCGACGCCTATAAAGACGCACACGGGATTAGACCTAGAGGAATTAAATATTCTGAATGGTCTTTAGCAGAACTTAAAGATGAGTTCTTAATGTTGTGTTCAATCGCAGCCGAAAATGAACAGTGGGATAGAGAACATTAAATTGTTCATAACTTTTGAAAAAAAGTGCCCAAAAATTTTCACGGGTCAAAAATTATAGTTATATTAGTATTATAAATTAAAAACGTAAAAAACAATAAATATGCCAAAAACAAAAATCACTTACAGAGAATTAGCAGAAAACTTCGTAGCAACAAGATCACATAAAGATTATAATGCAATTTACAATAGAGTAAAGCCAGGTCTTAAAACTTATATCTACAAAATAGTAAAAGACAACAGTATCGCAAGCGACTTAACATCAAATGTGCTAATTAAACTGTGGACTAAAATCGATCAATATAAACCAGAATGGCAAATTACAACATGGTTATACAAGATCGCATTCAATGAAGCCCTAGGTTATATTAAAGAAAGAAACAAAAAATCGTCACTTGATCAACTAAGAGAATTTGGTGTACAAGTAGGTGATGACGGTATTATTAATGGTTCTGCAAATGGACTCTTAATGGAATACGAACAAAAAACTGAAAATGACTACATTGAAGAAGACGAAGAGCTTATGCAAAAATACGAAAGTGCACTTAAAGCAATTGTAGATCTTAAGCCAATGTACAAAGAAATCATGGAAGATAGACTTTTAAAAGGTATGAAATATGAAGACATTTCTGCAAAACATAAGGTCAATTTACAAACAGTTAAAAACAGAATCCGTAGAGGTAAAACATTAATCGCAGAAAAAATATCATAATCTTAAATCTTAAAAAAAATAAAATGAATAATAAAACAAACAATAGAAAGACAAGCCAATTATTAGTAGACTTAAATAAAAGAGCATTAATGCTTGTAGAAATTTACAACTATTATGAACAAGTTGGAGAAGACATTGATAAAGAAAAAATAGATCTACTAACTGATCAAAAGCTAGAAGATCTACATGGTCACTGTATGTGGGAGATGGATCAGTTTGAAACTCAGGAAGAAAAAGATATTAAGAATAGTATCTACGGAGAGGAATATTAATAGGATATATAAACAAATCTAAAACATAACATATAATAAACATGGAAGAACAAACACATATTTTAGACGTTTTAATAGAAAAAATATCTAAAGGATTAGATAAAGATGTTAAAGTTTACTTAGCAATGGATGACGATAAAAAGGAATTACTTGCTATAAAAAAAGGAGATGATGAAAGAGGCTTAGACCTTGCACAAATAGTCAACTCTTATGGATTTTATAGAATTTATCAAGCAGATTCTGAAGAAGAAGCACTAGATAAATTAGCTGAAGGACTTGTTAAATCTATCGCAAATATGTTAGAGACAGAAAAGTCTGAAAAATAAAAATATGGGGGATTAGCTCAGCTGGCTAGAGCGCCTGCCTTGCACGCAGGAGGTCATCGGTTCGACTCCGATATCCTCCACATATTTAAAGTATGAAAAACCTTATACTAACCGCAAGTGAAGGAGATAGACCTTTTAAAAAATATTCATTTTTTTCAATTAGTAAATATGCTAAAAGGGTAAATGCTGATTTTATAATAGCAGAAGATATAGAAATTCCAAAAAAATTCAATAATATAAAAATAGGTAGAGGAAATAATAAAGCTTATTTAAAAAAAGTTTTATGGATTAGAAAATATTTAGAAAAATATGACAAAGTATTATGGTTAGATGATACCTGTTATGTAAATCCAATTTGTCCTAATCTATTTGAATATGTGCCACAAGGATATGTTGCAGGGGTTCCAGAATCTCTTTTATTATATCCTGGATATGGAAAGGCATTTGAAGATTTTATAAAAAAATACTCAATTTATAAAAATGGAAAAGAAACCAGTTTCAATACAGGCATAATGCTCTATTCTAAAGAATGTAAACATATTTTTAAAGATAGTGTTTTAAATGAAACAACGGCTAGGGTTACGTTAGGTACTCCATGGCCAGATCAAGCATTAATAGATTATTTAATAGTAGTAAATAATATACCTAGAATAGTTTTAGATTCTAAATTTAATAGAATGTTAATATGTGAAAAATATGAGCCATATATAGAAAGACATGAAGTCACTTCTAGGGAAAATAATATTTTAAAAGACGTTTCCAGTAATTTTTTAAAAAAAGTAAATGTTTTTAATAAAGAATTATTAAATAAAAATCCATTTGTTTATGAGGCATTTATATATCATATTGCAGGAAAAACAAAAACAATTAGGGAAAGACTTTTAAAAGATATACATGAGGTTTTTTCAAAAGTAAAATTATGAAAATAGGAATTACATGTTCAACATTCGACCTTTTACATGCGGGTCATATTAAAATGTTAGAAGAAGCCAAGAGTCAATGTGACTACTTAATATGTACTCTTCAAACAGATCCAACAATAGACCGACCAGATACAAAAAATAAGCCAATTCAATCTTTAGTAGAAAGGTTTATTCAATTAGAAGGTTGTAGTTACGTGGATAAAATATTACCATATCAAACTGAGAAAGATTTAATTGATATTTTTAGTTCATTTAAACTTGATGTAAGAATCATAGGTGGAGAATATTTTGGCAAGGAATTTACAGCAAAAGACATTTGTGAAAAGAGAGGTATTGAAATCTTTTACAACAAAAGAGATCATGGGTTTTCAAGCACTGAATTAAGAAATAGAATTTTTGAATTAGAACTTAAAAAAAGAAACAAATAAAAACTTCTTTATATAATATTAGTAAATTAATAAAAATAAAACATAAATTATGACAGAATTATTAGAACAATTACAAACAACTTTAGATAGTATTCAAGATGATGCTTCAAAGTTCAATGAAAAAGGCAACAAGGCTGCTGGTACTAGAGTAAGAAAAGGAATGCAAGCTATTAAAGCTTTAGCACAAGACGTAAGAGTACACGTTTCTGAAACTAATAAAACTAACGGTTAAATTACAAAATTAGTAGGTGGGTTACAAGACCTTCTAGATCACCCTAGATAACTTTGTTTCCCGCCTATTATGTTTTTGCCTTTGTAGCTCAGCTGGCTAGAGCAGCTGATTTGTAATCAGCAGGTCGTGGGTTCGAGTCCCTCCAAAGGCTCTAAATAAAAATTATGAAACTAACAAGTATTTTATATTGGTTATATCAACCCTTTAGTTATTGGTATAACTTTATTCTAGAATTTAGAATTTGGTTTATTTTTCAAACTGCTACTAAGCGAAACAGAAAAAAACTCGAAGAACGTGATTTAAGAGTAGATTGGATCGGTAGAGTTTACGGTGTTGTGAATATGCCAGATGAAGTTTTAGGTGCTGCTGAGGAAATACAACAAGCCTTTGTATTAAAACAACTTGGCCAATTCGGCGGTATCTTAAATGAACTTAAATTATCAAACGTTGTCTATCCACAGATGCAAGAAATTAAAGGCAGTGGAGCATATCTTGTTATATTTTGGCCAGTTCTTGATCGATTAAATGTATTTGCAATTATCGGTAGTATATTATATACGCTAATCTATGCATTTATTGTTTATTTAATAGCAAGAATTTTTATAGTCAATGAAGTATTTGGAAACTTATTTGATTTTATCAATAAATTATTATAATGGAAGAAGTAAAAAGAGTCCACAAAGATGGAAAAAGGTTTTATCAAGTCACAAAGGATAATAAGGTAATTGCAACACTACCTTCCGTAACTACGGTTATGGGAGAGATGTCAGATAAGAGTGGCCTTGAAAAATGGAAGAAGAGAGTTGGTGAAAAAGAGGCTAATAGGATTAGTCAGCTATCTATGAATAGAGGTACAATCATGCACCGTCAAATAGAATTATATAAAGGATTTGCAGGTACTCCAGAAGAAATGAAAGAACAGCTTACTGAAGTTTGTAAGACTGATGAAGAAATTAACGAAATAGTAAAATTAGAGAATGGTGAATTATATTTAGAAGAAGCATGGAAAATGTTTGATAAATTCTTTTATAATCAAAGTAGATTCTTTTCAAGAATAGATGAGGTATTGGATGCTGAAAGGTTTCTTTGGACTCTTAAAGGTGGTGAATATGCAGGTACACTTGATAATGTATCAAGAATGAAAGATGGCAGCGTACAAATCATAGACTATAAAAATAGTAGAAGACCTAAAAGAATTGAATGGGTTAGAGATTATTTTAGACAAACTGCAGCATATTGGGTAGCCTATTGGGATAGAACAGGTATTAAAGCTGATGGAGCTGAAATATGGATAGCCAATGAAGAGGATGACATGCCACAGTGTTTTACATTAGATCAAGAAGATTTAATGGATAATTATAAAAGCTTTATGGAAACAAGAAAGGCTTTCAAGAACAAGTTCGGATATTAAGAGGATATATAATCCTATAAAAAAACTTAAAGACATGTTTAAAAATTTATCTGAAAGGTTATTTCCTTTCTTAATAGCATTAACTGCACTATCTGTAAGTGCCTCTGCGGCATTTTATTCAGTCAGTGGTTTAAGTAAACTTTTTGCAGGTGCAAGTTTCGCAGTTATAATTATGGCAGGTAGTCTTGAAGTTGCTAAGCTAGTTATCGCATCATTATTATATCAATATAGAAATACAATTCCAAAAATGCTTAAGTATTATTTAACAATAGCATGTTTTGTTTTAGTATTAATAACATCAATGGGTATTTATGGATTTTTAAGTGCGGCATATCAAGAAACTGCAAATAAAGAAGGTAATAGAGATGCACAAATTACTTTAATAGAAACTAAGAGAGATAATGTACAAGGTCAATTAGATGTATATACTGAAGAAAAATCTAATATTGATGAGGCAGTTACAGAATTAAGAAAAGGACTTTCAAATAATAAAGTTCAATGGAGAGATAAAGAAACAGGTCAAATTATTACATCAACTTCAAGCAGAACAAGAAAAGCTTTAGAAAAACAACTTGATCAAGCAATAGGAAGACAAGATGTTATTAACGAAAAAGTAGATGTATTAAATGAAAAACTGTTTAATTTTGAAGCTGAAATTGTTGAAGCAAAAATAGGAGATGGCAGCGCAGGCGAACTTGGCCCATTAAAATATTTAGCAAGTGTTACAGGAGTTCCAATGGATAAAATTATTAATGTGCTTTTATTAATTATAATATTTGTATTTGATCCACTTGCAATTGCATTGGTAATTGCAGCTAACTTTGCATTTGAAAGACTTAAGAAAAAACAAAAGGAATGGATTGAAGATAAAGCATTTTCAGAACACGTTGATGAAATTCTACATGAAGATGAAGAAAACATTTTAGATGTGAATTCACCTTTACCAGGAGAAGAAGATGAATGGGGAAGTGAAGGCCCACTATGGTATGATGAGGAATATAATGAAGATCTTCCGGAACCTAATGATAATTTAAAAAGGGCATCAGAAAAAAATAAAGAAAAACTAATAGAAGAAGAGGAATTAACTAAAGAAGAAGAAGCTTGGAAAGATGAAATGGATGAAAAAATACATGTATTATCTTCAGAAAAAAATAAAGAACATTTAGAAGAATCAATAGAACAGGCTGAGGAAATAGAAAAAACCTTTCAAGGAAGTGAAGGACTTTTAAAAGAGACTAAAGAAGAATCAAACAAAAATGGTTTTTTAACTAAAGAAACTAAAAAAGAAGAAACTAAAGAAGATTTATTAAAAGAAGAAACTAAAGAAGATTTATTAGATAATGCTACTAAGAAAAATGAAATAGATCAAAGAAATGGTTTTTTAAAAAATAAAAAAGAATAATGGTATTAAAATTAGGAAGTACTGGAGAATTTGTTGGAATTTTACAAGAGATATTAGGTATAAATCCAGTTGATGGCATTTTTGGAAAACAGACTCAACATACTGTCCAGTCATTTCAAAAAAGAAATAAGTTAACAGTAGATGGAATAGTTGGTCCTATGACATGGAAAAAACTAAATTTTAACCCAATTGAACATTCACTTGATAGTGATAGACAGTCATATGGAAATTGGATAGAAGATTATTTTTTACCAGAAGGACAATATGTAAATGAATCAACTAGTAAATATTATATAGTTCTCCATCATACGGCCGGTAGAGAAAATCCATATAAAACAATAGATCATTGGGCAAATGATAATAGAGGTAGAGTTGGAACTAATTACGTCATTGGAGGAATATCAGTAGATGGTAAAAGCAATGAACATGATGGTAAAATTCTTAGAGCAATAGATGATGAATTTTATGGATGGCATATTGGCACAGGGGCAAACATGTTTGTAAAAAAACATTCAATAAGTATTGAACTATGCAGCGCAGGAGGTTTAACCGAAAGAGACGGAAAGTGGTATACGTGGTTTGGTGAAGAAGTAGATAAATCACAAGTACGTTTACTTAAAGATAAATTTAGAGGCTATCAAGCTTTTCATAAATATTCAGATGAACAAGTAAAGTCATTAGAAGCTTTATTAAGATACCTTTCACAGGCACATGATATTGATTTAACAAATGGAATGAAGGACATATTAAGTAAAGGTATAAATCCATTTGAATTAAATTTAGAGGCAAGTGCTGGAAAAATAAAAGGAGTATTATCACATACTAATTTCAGAAAAGATAAATCTGATATATTTCCTCAATCTGAAATAGTTGAATTAATTTTAAGACTATAATAAACTTTTATATTTTAAGTAATATAATATTTAAATAATTAATTATAATGGCAAAAGAAAAAACTATAGAAACATCATCAGTTTTTAAACAAGCTCAGGAAATGACAGTTAATCAAGCAGTTGGTGTATTAGCACAAACTGCTACGATAGCACAGAAACATGGAATATTAACAGTTAATGATGCAGTGTTAGTTGCAAGAGCTTTAGAAATGGTAAAGTATAATGAAAAAGCTTAGTTTAGTATTACTATTAATAATACCAATATCTTTATTTTCACAAAAATCTAAAAAGATTAAATTTGAAAAAGAACATTATTGGGGATATTATAGTGAGGTATTTGAACAACCTCTTTTTATAGAGTATAAAATACACCGATGTGATTATGGAGAATCTAGAAAAGGCATTAAATTTTTTAGAGATAAAGAAATCCATACATCAGATAATGGTGACTATTATAAAAATCCATGGGATAGAGGACATCTAGTACCGGCAGCTAGTCAAAATTGCACATATCCAATGATTAAAGAAACTTTTAATTATTTAAATTGTGCTTTACAATATTATACATTAAATCAAGGGGTTTGGAGAGAATTAGAAGAAGTTGAAAGAGAATGGGCTTCTAAATATAAAGTTACGGTTCAAGTTAAAGTTGCGTTTGGAGAAGGAAGTAAGCAATTAAATACAGGGGCAGTCGTACCAGAGGGCTTTTATAAAACTATAATTTTAGATAATGGATTATTTGTATATGAATACTATTTTCCAAACATAGACCCTGTTCATAAAGACTATGAAAAATATCAAATATATAATAAATAAATCACTAATTTTTAAATTATGAAAAAAATAGAAAGATTTTTACAGTTATTCTCAGAATTTAACTTAATAGTAACCGAGCCTGGTAAACATGCAAGTGTAAATTCTAATTATTTAGAAGAGGAACATGTTTTAAGCCCACTAGTTCAAGACTTACAAAAAAGCATTAGAAAATTAGATAGAGAATATTGCGCTGCAAAGCGAGCATTTAAAGCAGGTAGAATTCCAAGAGAAGAACTTTTTGATTATGAATGGAGACTCTTTGAATTAAAAGAAGAGCTTAGAAAAATACAAGGAGAAGATTAATGGAAGACTTTATTTTAAAGTATATTGGAGAATGGGGGCTTTTTGCCCTTTCTGCTTTTCTTGGCTTTGCATTCAAAGATACTATTCAAAACTTTTTTACAGGCTTACAATTCTTATGGGGCCATGATTTTGACGTTGATGATATTGTTTATATTAAAGGGGTTAAAGAAGCAAGGATAGTACGTCAAAGTGTTTGGAAAACCACATTTTATGTACTTCCACATCAAAGAAAGTTTATAGTCCCTAATCATTTATTATGGAAACTTGACATTGAAAAAGAACTTCCAAATAGAAAAGATTAAACAAAAATAAATTAATTATTAGAGAACGTAAACCTTTTGTAAAGAGGTGATATATAGATGCAACAATTATAAATAAGCATCATGATAAATTCAATAGTTTATGGCCTTTTAGCCTCAATATTTTTAGTCTTAATTACAAGAATTATTATTCAACTTTCAAAAAGATTTAAACAAATCGGCATGGGCTTAGCCTATGGAAGTCTAGGTGTTAAACTTTTCTTTCTAGGTATTTTTACAGTGGCACTTAAAGGAGAGATAGAAAACTCAATAGTTTATGCAACTATTATTCTTATGTCAATTATTTATTGTAACGCTTATACATTTCTCGCACTCACTAAAAAGTAATAAAGATATATAATCTGTTATGAGTCCAACAGAGTTATATGAAGCGAAGCCCTATAAGATGGGAAAGATCCTAGTCTTTGACTTAGATGATACTATCGTTGTTACGCCAGCCAAAATTCAAGTAAAGAATAAAATGACTGGTGAAACGTTTTCTATTACTCCAGAAGAGTTTAATACTTTTCAAAAAAAACCACATCAAATCCTAAGTTTCGAAGAATTTAAGAGTCTTGAAATAATGAAAGCAGGTAAGCTTATTAATTATTATTTTAAAATACTAAAGAAGGCATATAAAATGAGAATAGCAATAGGAATTGTCACAGCAAGAGATGATAAAAAAATGATTTACACTTGGTTAAAAGATCATTTAAAAACTCCAGTTGATAGTGATTTGATATTTGCAGTCAATGATCCAGTACATGGATTTAAAGGAGATATTGCAGAAAAAAAGAAAGAAGCATTTAGAGAAATTATAAATCAGGGATTTAACGACCTACAATTTTATGACGATGATGACAATAATTTAAGGTTAGTAAAGTCTCTGGAAGAAGAATTTCCAATGATAAATATATCAACAATTAAAGCATTTAAGTCTAGAGGATGAGAAGATTGAAACTATATGAAGAATTTAGTCTCATTCAAGAGGCTCAACAAAAACTTAAATTAAACGTCCCAAAGGACGTTAAAAAATTACATGCACTTTTCAAGAAAAATGGAAAGGAATTGTATATAGTGGGAGGAGCAGTTAGGGACGCTCTTCTTGGAACAACACCGAAAGACTTCGATTTAGCAACAGATGCGTTGCCAAACGAAGTAGTAGCCATAATTAAGTCCGGAGGCTACGATACAATAGGTGAGGTTGGCCAACAGTTCGGCGTTGTTATTGTGAAGACTCCCTCCTTTAGGGAAGGCATGGAGATAGCTACGTTCAGAGAAGATATCGGCAAAGGTAGAAGACCTGACGCAGTCAAATATTCTACGATTGACGCCGACGTGTTGCGAAGGGACTTAACAATCAATGCACTCTTCTATGATATCGATAGAGAGGAAGTTGTAGATCTTGTGGGTGGAATTGCTGACATTCAGAGCAGCACCATCAGGACGGTAGGACGGGCACAAGAGAGGTTCGATGAAGATCCCCTAAGAAAATTGAGAGCCTTGAGATTTGCGGGCAGAACAGGAAGCCGCTTAGAAAAAAATACAGCAGAAGCAATTATAAAAGATAATAGTCTTGAAGGAGTAAGTCCAGAAAGAATTAGAGATGAATTTAAAAAGTCAGTAGTTTCGGCAAAGTCAACTAAAAAATATTTAGAAATGGTTGAGGAGTTTAAACTATGGGGAGTAATGTTTCCGGATATTAATATTAATAAAACATTTATCGATAATAAAAATTGGATGATTCAAATTGCAACACTTTTTAGAGATAATGAAGTTGACACAATTAAGAAGAGATTAAATAAGCTTACATTTTCAAATGAGGAAATTGACACAGTTGTATTTTTAAAGAATTTACTGGATATTAAACCAGAAGAAATATTTGAACTCTATAAGAAATTTAAAACAACGAACATTGATAAAAGAACAATTTTAGATTGGAGTCGTTTAAACAGATTAAATACAAGGATGGTTAAAGCCTTCCTAAAATATAAGCCATCAACCGACGGTAGAACTGTAATGAAAGACTTTGGCGTTAAAGGTCCTGAAGTTGCACAAAAGATTAGAGAAATAGAAACAGAGAAGTTTAGAGAGTTGTTATGAGAAATATAAAGTCATATGATGAGTTTCAAAAGAAGTCTCCTTTAATGAAAGAGATTGATATGTTATATGGCGATAAGATTAACTCACTGTGGATATTCGAGGACACAGACAGTATTTATTTAGATCAGATAATAATTAAACCGCAATTCAGAAACGAGGGGCTTGGTAGTGATATAATGAACATGCTAGTCACCCACGCTGACCGAGAAGGAAAGACAGTTGGAGTTACTCCAGTTGATGAGTTTGGTAGTAATATTGGTAGACTTAAAAAATTCTACAAAAGCTTTGGTTTTAAACCAAATAGTGGTAGAAACAGAAACTTTAAATATAGAGACACTTTTCTCAGAGAGCCTAAATAATGGATGTAATAGAATTCCATTTCTTTACAGATACACCGATAGATTTTGAATTTAAAAAATATAGTATGCTCTCTTACTTAATGAAGGTGGATGCAAAATATCTTGAATTAGAGTTTTCACCTTGGCTATTACATAATGAAAGACTCTATATTGAACTTAGTAACTATATTGACAGTTTTAACATTATTAAAGAGCAGCTTACAAATAAAACAGTAGGTTATTCAGATCGTGCAATATTTTATCATTATGAAGAGCCTGAAACATTAGATGAATTAAAAGACATTGGTAAACTAATAAAGTATGTAAAGCCAATTCTTTGGAAAAGTAACACGTATGGTAAAGAATTAGCCAGAGATTCAGGTATAATTTTATGGTAATAGTTTTAGATCAATATACACCACAAGATATATTTGTAAAAATACTAACAAAATCATTTAATAAACAATTAGAACAAAAAAGTAGAATAACACGTTTAATTAAAACAACTAAAGGGGGAGAGCAATTATCATGGATAAAAAAATATAATGGACTTTTTATTCATCCATGGGGCTATAAAGAAAAATCAAGATATTAGACTTACAACAGTTGCTCCAGTTTCTAAAGTTGTAACTGTAGTAAGTACAATACCAAGTGGAGGTATTGCTGCAATTAGTCCAAGTTGAAGAGGTTTTCTCGCTACTATTTCAAGACCAATCCCTACAATCGTTCCTAAATCTGGATATTTCCAAGGTCCAGTTGCACCTGCTGTTTTATTTAAAAATACAGAAGCTTTATGTAATGCGTTTCTTCCTACCTTTTCAGCATATTTACCAAAATCCCAAAGTTGTTTAAAGGGAGGAATGTTTCTTAAACCATCTACCATTTTTTTAAGGAATGGAATTTTAGGCTGTCCTTTTGCATCCTGTTCTATTAAAATGTCTATTGTTATTTCACCAGTGTCTAATGCTTCCGATAATGCTTCATAAATAAATATTTCTAGGCTTTCTTCCATTTTAGATTTTTTTTGCATAGATTTTTGCAAAGCATTCATAGGATCTTTTTTAGCCCAAGCAATTCCTTTACCATACATATCCTTGAAATGTACAACTTCTTCTTGAAATTCTTTTTTATCTTTATTTTCAGCAATAGCCTTTTTAATTTTTTGACTACTTTTAACTACCTTTTGAGTGTGTTTTCTAATTTTACCTATTGCCTCAGCTAATTCTTTTTTAATTATTTTAATGACATTTCCTATATACTGTTTAACATTAGTTCCTATTTTTATTATTTTTTGCTGAGTAATAGAAAGAGCTTTTTTACCTTTATCCTTTACTGTATCTTTTATCGAATCTACTTTATTATCTAAGCTTTTTTGTAAATCAATTTCATTTAATGAATATACTTCATTTACTAGGTTAGATTCTATAATAAAATCTATAACATCTTTATATTTTTTATCATGTCTACTAATGTTATTTAATAAATTTAGTTTAGCCTCTTTTAAATCTAAATTAATATCATCATAGTTAATAAACTGATCAAAGCTTTCAAATATTTCCATAATTTATATATTTATATCTTTTATTAAACATTTTGTTTTTTTCTAATATAACTAACATGATAGGACAAATGACAATCTTAGAAGTAGAGCCAGTATTAATAACAATTGCTAAAGAATATGGTTTAAAATTAAATAAAATCAAAGAGTTTAATATTGCTAAAAAATTACTTTCAATAAGATACTCTTACTATAACAATTACTCATGAAATTCTTAAAGAAAATAGAAAAATGGTTTGATCTTAACTGCAGCTGGTTTTTTATAAATGGTATGAAAAGAGAAGCACACCAAGAATACCTCAGGAATAAATATAATAAAGATATATAATTAAATAGAAAAAATTATAATATTTAATGGAAACTTTATTAACTTTAGAAATGGTTACTTTGGTCAATGGCTTAGCCATTCAACATTCTAGTGAGTGGGAAGACTATGTAGAAATGAATGCACAGATACATGGTTTAACAAAGGAAGAATACACTGCATATTATTTAGGCACTCAATGGCAAATGCAATGTATGGAAAGTTTACAAATGTTAGCAGAAAAGAAAGTTACTCGTAAGCAATTAGATAAAGCACTCAATGATGTTGCGCAAATTACAAATGATCTTAAAAAGGTAGTTAAAGAGTGGTCAGTTGCTAGAGATGCTGGTAAAACTGAAAAGCAAGAAGAGAAACTACAAGAACTTAAAAGGTTAAACGATGATAAAACAGCTGCACAAAAAGTGGTTGACGATCACATTCAACAGTTAGATAAAAATGCAACTTTACAGGCTGAAGATTTAGAATTAGACATTGAATTACGTCCTAGTAGAGAAAAAATGTCAGTTACAATTCCTGGTGATTTTGAAGATAATGAAGGAGAAAAGGCAGTAGAAGATGAATTAAAAAATCAAAATAAAGAATATAGAAGTTTTAGAGTTAAAGATATTAAATTAAAAGAATCTATAGATGAGAAATACAGAGAAACTAGACATCAATCTACTGATTTTTCTAAGCCTGGTAATGACGGCGATATTTACTTTTCAAAAAGAGAGGGTGATGCTGTTGGTGTAAAAAGAGGAGATAAATTACAAATGATTTATGTTTTTCAAAAAGAACCTAAATTAGGAAAGATTCAAAAATCTGATAAACGTTGGGAAAACATGGGTCCAGCTTCTGAAGAGCTTTTAATTGATTTAAGAGGTAGAGAAGAAGGTAAAATATTATTTAAGTTCGTGTCTACTCTTAAAGAGTCTATGAATGAAAAGATTGAAGTTGCAAGTTTAGAAGATGCAATAGACGCTGAACAAGGTGGAGATTTAAATAAAAGACATTTAGATAAAATCTTAAAAAGAAAAGAAGATGGTACAATACATCAAATGACAAGCTCAGAAGAAAAAACTTATCATGCACTTCTTAGAAAATATAAAATTAATGAGTCTTTATCAGATGATGCATATTCATTACATAGACTTGCATCTAATGTAGGAACAGGAACAACTGAAGAATTTTTATCAAATCATAATCTTGATATTAAATTAGTAGCAAATGCAATAAGACAAGGAGTTATTAATAAATATGAATTAAGAGACATTATTTTAGGAAAAGCTCCAAAATCAAAAATAAAAAGTTTTATGAAAGAATATGTTAGTGAAGCAATTGACATAGATATGATAAATACTGAGTATGGCTTTTGGGGAACTATGTCAAACTACGAAGAAGAAGATTCTATTGAAATAGCATTTGAAGATGCAATGAATTATTTAATAGGATCTCATAACTTTACACAAGATTCTGCATATAATTTCTTAAACAGTAAATGGGGAAGAAAACTTGCAGATGAGTATTATGATGGAGACCATTACAGTATGGTAGATGCTATTGACGCTTTTGGAAATAAATCTACTTATAAAAAATATGCAAAACAATTTAACGAAGCGAAAGAAAATACTATGAAAAATTTACAAACATTAGAAAGTTTTATAAATGAAGCTACTGTAGTTATGGATGCAATGGATCCTAAATCAAAGATACTTAAAAAACTTTTAAAGAAACATAAAGTTACAATGAAAGTTTTAGATCCTAGTGGACCAAGTGGTTGGCCAGAAGTTGAGCTAACAGGTTCAAGAGAAGATCTGCAAGCAGTTTTAGCATCTGAAGATGGTTGGGACGACCCAGAATTAGGAGAGTATATTGAAGAGGCTAGTGCTGAAAAACTAGAAGAAAAGATTAAGGTTACTAAAGACGAATCGAAAGAAAATACTATGAAAAATTTACAAACATTAGAAAGTTTTATAAATGAAGCTGCACCTAAACTTAAAACAAGTAAAGAAGAAGCAGGTTTATTAAAGCTAAGAGACGAAATACGTAGATCAAGCAAAGGTGGATCTGCAAGCAGATATTCAAAAGAATTCGATGCTGCAAAAAAGAAAGCGTTAAAAGCTGTAGAAGATATGATAACATATGCCAAAATTGGCGTTTAAAAAAATAACAACCTAAAGGGAGGTGCTTAATTATGAAAAGAGTATTAAAATACGAAGAAATAAAAAAACAAATAAACGAAGAAGTAAACGAAGCAAAATATAAACACATGTATTCTGCAACAATTTCAGATGAGGAAGATGAAAGATGGAATAAATGGGAGTATGATTTTTACAGAGAAATTACTGAATATATTGAAGGTGTAAAAAAAGATTGTTACGAAATTGGTGGAGATTTTAGAGGTCCAGGTTATTGGGCTACTGCTAAGAAACTAATTGAACAGAATTTAAGAAAAGCAGGTAAATAATGAAAGATATGAGAACCTTTGAAGAATGGATTAATGGAGACTCAATGGATGAGTCAAAGAAGTCAGAAGAACTTGCAAAGTCTATTGATAAAGCAATGATTAAAATAGACGACTCAATGTCTTATAAAGATTTTGCACTGGCAGTAGGTCAAATACTTAGAGATGAATATGGTCAACAAAACTTTATGCCATTTATGGAAGTTTTACACAAAGATTTAGGAATAAAATAAAAATCATGAAAATATTAGAATCATTTAATCAATTTATAGGAGAAGCATATTCACCTAACAATACTGAAAAGACAATTATGTCTTTATTCAATAAGGCAGGTCTTGAAGGTGCAAGTTCATATAAAGGTTACGGCGGTATTATGATAAGTGTAAGCTTAGATAGTTTTGAAGGTCCTTCAAAGAGTAAAGCACCTAAAGAAGTTGTTAAATTACAAAAACTAATTAGAACATGGGCAGGTAAAAACGATGGAGTACTAACTATGAAAACTTCGTTAGGTTATTCTAGTGGAAATGAATTCACAGTTACATTAGCTGATGTAGAAGCAAAGGCCAATAAAGTATATCATAAAACAGGTCGTAAAAATGTTGCATCTATTTTAAAAAATGGAATGCAGTCTAAAAAAGCACATGGACATAGTGATACATTTGGCAGTGGAGTAACAGGTAGTAATGACACTGAACAATTATATAGCGCAACATTTGCAGTACCTTCAAAAGGAAAGGCAAAAGAATTAGATGATTATTTTGATTTTGTAGACCCTGTAATTTTAGAAATTAATGCAAAGTCATACACATGGTACAAAGATCCATTAATGCCACCTGATATGAAATCAATTTTTAGTTATGACGATATTAAGCCAGAAGATATTAAAGAAATATGAAAACATTAAAGACATTTGAAAGCTTTGTAAATGAAGCAAGGCCTCAGTTTCAAGATACACCTAATGAACTTGCTTATTTAGATTTTAAAAAATGGGCTTATAAGAAGAGAGGTCAAATTAAAAAACAATTAGAAAATATTTCAGACTCTTCTAAATTCTTTGTAGAACTTAAAAAAGTTTGGATGCAATGGGCAAATGCAAATGCAAAAGAATGGAGTTATATACATTCAACTTCAGTTGCAGAAAAAGATTTTGGTAGAGCTCTTGCTTCTATGTTAAAGGATGACGATCTTATTATTAAAAAGGCAGGTAATAAATTAATAGACCTAAAATAAAGGAATATATAGATTATAAAAAAAGATTAAATAGTGAGTAAACTTTTAGATAATTATACAGCAGCAGATTCAGATGCATTTGCAGATAACATTCATAGAGAGGCTGAAGGTTATTGGAAACCTATATATCCAGATGAGGTAGGTAGAGCACTAAAACACATTGAGGCTAATTATAACTATAAAGTTCTCACAGGTACAGTTGCAAATTATAGAATTTATCCATCTGCAGTTTCTCCAGGTTCTACTGGAGCACAAGTCGAAGATTTTACAGGAGACGATGATAAAGTACTAACATTAAAGTATGATGGTACAGAAGGTTGGTATTGGACATTAAGCCAAGGTGGTACAGGTGGTGGTCCTTCAGGCCCAAGTGGCCCATCAGGTCCTCAAGGTAATGATTCAACAATTTCAGGTCCAAGTGGTCCATCAGGTCCTCAAGGTATAGCAGGAAAAGGTATCCCAGGTAACCCAGGTCCAACCGGCCCTTCAGGTCCTTTAGGCCCAAGCGGCCCATCAGGTCCTCAAGGTAATGATTCAACAGTTTCAGGTCCAAGTGGTCCATCAGGTGCTGATTCAACAGTTTCAGGTCCAAGTGGTCCATCAGGTGCTGATTCAACAGTTTCAGGTCCAAGCGGTCCAGGTGGAGGTGAAGGCCCAAGTGGTCCATCAGGTGCCGATTCAAAAGTTTCAGGTCCAACTGGCCCAAGTGGTCCAGGTGGAGGTGAAGGTCCAAGTGGCCCATCAGGCCCAAGTGGAAGTAAAGGCCCAAGTGGTCCTTCAGGCCCGGATGGAACTAATTATTGGCAAGCAGGCGTTGCTGCCGGAGATATTTATTATAGTGGAGGAGATGTTGGTATTGGTACAAATGATCCATCAGAAGCTTTAGAAGTAATTGGAAAGATTGAAGTAAGTGATGAATTTATTGGAGATCTTAGAGGAGCTATTAGATTTAATGCACAGGCAGGAGAGGCTTTAGGAGCATGTGATGTTGTTTATATTAGCGGAGTTAGTGGAAATACTCCAATTGTAATGAAGGCAGATGCTAATGATGCTAGTAAAATGCCAGCATTTGGTTGTACATTCAGTGCTGCATCTTTAAATACATCAGTTGAGGTAGTTACATTTGGAACAATTAGTGGACATGATACTCAAACGCCTGGTTATAGTTTAGGAGATACTCTTTATGTAAGTGCAACTCCAGGTGTATTAACTAATGTAAGGCCATCAGGTGAGGATCATTTAATTCAAAATATTGCAAAAGTAGAAAGAGTAGGCACAAATGGCTCTATTAAAATAGGAGGAGCCGGTAGAACAAATGATACACCAAATTTAAATACTGGTAAAATATTTGTCGGAGATATAAATAATGATCCAGTTACATCAGATTTAGTTTATATAGACATTGCAAATACAAAAGTTGGTATAAATCAAACTACGCCGACTCAGACTCTACAGGTCGGAGGTAATGCATATGTTGAAGGGCAGAATTGGTCAAGTATGTCAACGGGCTCGACTACAGTGAATTTAAACAATGGTAATTCTGCAGAAATACAATTATTAGGCGGTAATACAACTATAACTTTACAGAATCCACAAGAAGGCGCAACTTACTTTTTAAAATTAATAACTGCAGATGAACCACTGAGTACTGGCGTAACATGGAGTATAGGTGCTTCAGATATTATTTGGCCAGGTGGAACTGCATATAAACCATCAAATGGTTCTGGATTAATAGATTCTGTAGTTTTATTTTATGATGGCTCTACATACATGGCCAGTTCAACATATAATTATTCTTAATTAAAACGATGCATGCACTTCATTTTATCACATCTCAAATAGATCCTATTGATCCAGATCCTAAGGATCCAGATCCTACTGATCCAGATCCTACTGATCCAGATCCTACTGATCCAGATCCTACTGATCCAGGGGATGGCGGCAAAGGCGGCAAATAAGAATCTATTAAATTTATAATATATTTGACATATTATAAAAGTTCTTTAAATATATAGTAAAAAGAACTTATTACATATTATGCCAAATAGTCAAGAAAAATCTAATTCAGAATTAGTAAGAGAATTAATACAAGCATTTTCACAGTTAAAGGAAAAGTTTGAGGATCCTAACAGAATTTATTTAGAGAAATCTATTAAACAAGTAATGGATAATCAAACTGAAATGAAAGAACAAATTTCAAGTTTAAAAAAAGAACTTTTAAATCCAAGAACAGGTGTAGTTGTAGAAACTATTAAGAATACTGAGTTTAGAGAAAAGATTGAAGAGAGAGGAGATTTAGGTATTGATTTATTAACTGAACATAAGGAATTAATAAAATGGAAAGCAAATATTAGTAAAGCATTTTGGCTAATGATAACTACAATACTTGGTATTTTAGCCTTTCTCGTAACAAATAATTTATAAAATGATAACAGACAGACTTTCATTAACATATATTTACAATGCTCTGAAAATAGTTGAAGAGAATAACGGAAAAATAGACTCTATTCTTCTTAATAAAACCTCACACTATGGTAAGAAGACTGTACCTAGGTTCGATAATATAAATGAACTCAGGGCGTTTATAAATCAAATGTTTAAATATACTGAACCTGTTGACAATTGCAAATGTTACACAAAAAATGAAAATGTTTTTAACGTTTTAAGTTTTAGCTTTAAAAAAGGAACAGATACTATATTTTTAAATAATTTAGAAGCAGGTTGGCAAACACAAAAACCAAATCAAATTAATCAAAAAACGTTTAAGAAATTAAATGAATTAAAATTACAACTTAAAGGCTTAAATGATCTTTTTGAAAATTACACATGTTTTCCATATATTGAATTCGGTTATATTGAATGTGAATATATTGAAATAGTTAGAAACGATGAATATTGGAACTTATTATCTCTTTATAAAAAAACAAGGTAAAAGGTGAGTAAGTCATTAGATAATTACGGTGCAGCAGATTCAGATTCTTTTAAAAATCTAAGACATAGAGGTGAAAAAGGCGCATGGCTTCCAATATATCCAGAAGAAATAGGTAGAGGCCTAAAACACATTGAAGCTGATTATAATTATAAACTACTAACAGGTTCTCTTGCAAATTACAGAATTTATCCAAATGGTCAAAATCCTTCTAATTATTTAAATGTAGAAGATTTTTCAGGACAGGAAGGTCAGTTATTAAAATTAGCAAAAGATGGAGATCAATATTATTGGACACTTGTATGGGTGACAGGAGCCGATGGTACAAATCAAGGACAAAAGGGTGAAATAGGTCTAAGTGGTCCTAAAGGTGAGAAAGGAGAACCAGCTCCAGATAATTCTGCTAATAGGCTAAGCGTCTCAGGTCCATCAGGTCCTAAAGGAGATAAAGGTGATGATGGTAATGATTCAACAACATCAGGTCCTAAAGGAGATAAAGGTGATGATGGTAATGATTCAACAACATCAGGTCCTAAAGGAGATAAAGGTG
>Ga0115572_10000185_pt1 | contig 53455 bp, 50 predicted proteins | sample COGITO_mtgs_1206_FD_88681 | JGI IMG/M metagenome (GOLD analysis project Ga0115572, IMG submission 88681) | Pelagic marine microbial communities from North Sea - COGITO_mtgs_120607 | ecosystem: Environmental > Aquatic > Marine > Epipelagic | place: Germany:Helgoland, sampling site Kabeltonne... | reverse complement strand
CTTAGGTTTCAAATAGACGACTTGGATATTGAATTATTAGATACCTTAAAAAGAAGAATGGAGTTGGTTCAAAAAATTGGTTCACACAAAAAAGAAAACAAAGTAACTATTCTTCAAAATGACAGATGGTCAGAAATGCTTAAAACCAGATCTAAATACGGAAAAGAGAATGGACTTAGCGAACAATTTGTACAGCAACTTTTAAAAGCTATTCATCAAGAGTCTATAGACAAGCAAAACAACGTAATGAATAATAATGATGAAATATAACGTACTTCCAAACACCGATATTAAGGTTAGCAAAATATGTCTAGGCACCATGACCTATGGACGTCAAAACAGCGAAGACGATGGGCATGACCAAATAAATTATGCAATTGAAAGAGGTGTTAATTTCATTGATACTGCTGAAATGTATCCTGTTCCTGCCGAAGCTACTAGATATGGAAACACGGAAAGAATTATCGGTACATGGATTAAGAATTCGGGAAAAAGAAATGATATTGTTTTGGCTAGTAAAATTGCTGGACCTGGAGATTACACCAAGCATATCAGAACAACAGGGTTTTCAGAGAAAGCTTTAAATGAAGCAGTAGAAAATAGTCTAAAACGTTTACAGACCGACTATATAGATTTATATCAACTGCATTGGCCTGACAGAAACACCAATAAATTTGGTATAAGAGGTTTTAAACACCAAGATCACGAATCATGGGAAGATAATTTTAATGAAGTCCTTTACTCACTTGATAAACTCATAAAATCTGGTAAAATAAGATATATTGGACTTTCCAATGAAAACCCTTGGGGTATGATGCGTTTTATTGAAGAATCTAAAAAAAATCTTCCTAGAATGATTACTATTCAAAATCCGTATTCGTTACTAAACAGACAATTCGAAGTAGGAAATGCTGAAGTGTCAATGAGAGAAAATATCGGACTTTTAGCTTATTCCCCCCTAGGATGCGGCGTACTTTCTGGTAAATATATCCAGAAAAAAGACCAAGAAAATAGCAGACTTAATTTATTTAAAAGATTTGTAAGATATAGTAGTAATCAAAGTACAGAAGCTACCAAATTGTATTTAGAAATTGCTCAGCAAAATAGCATATCACTTACCAAAATGGCTCTCGCATTTATCAATCAACAACCATTTGTAACAAGTAATATAATAGGAGCTACCAATTTAGAACAGCTTAAAGAAAATATAGATTCTGTAGAAATAGACTTAAACCAAAATACTTTAAAAGAAATTGAAAAAGTTCATGAACTAATTCCGGATCCAGCAACTTAATTTCTAAATAGTTTATTTATTAAAAAATTAGTTTACTTTCGCGAAAATTTTAGCAATGGAATTAAATCTGAAAGAAATCCTAACCATATTTATGGTTCTTTTTGCAGTTATTGATATTATAGGAAATATTCCCATAATTATCGATTTAAGACAAAAAGTAGGACATGTTCAAAGTGAAAAAGCTAGTTTAATTGCTGGTTTTATTCTTATTATTTTTTTATTTATAGGTGAACAATTACTAAGTATTATAGGAATTGATGTTCATTCATTTGCAGTTGCTGGTTCTATAATAATATTTTTCATTGCTCTAGAAATGATACTAGGAATTAAAATATATAAGGACGAAAAAAACCCTTTAAACGCTACTGTATTTCCTTTAGCATTCCCCCTAATTGCAGGTCCAGGTAGCTTAACTACGCTGCTTTCTTTAAAGGCAGCTTACAGTAATGCTAATATAATTGTAGCAATTATTATAAATATGGTATTTATCTATATAGTCCTAAAAGGTTCTAGTAAAATTGAAAAAATAATAGGTGAGAATGGAATAGGTATAATAAGAAAAATTTTTGGAGTAGTTCTTTTGGCAATTTCTATCAAACTATTTACCACTAATATTAAATTTCTTCTTTAATTGTCATTTTTAACTTTTATTTAACTGCTTTAAATATTTTTTTTTGGAATAAATCATGTACTTTTATTTAATAAATTAATCATTATGAAAGCATTTAAAATTTTCACATACGTATTCACACTAACTATTCTTTTCACTTCTTGCGCTATAGTTAAACCAGGCGAAGTGGGAGTTAGAAAATATTTAGGAAGACTTAGAGGGAATGTTATTAACCCCGGTCCTGCGTTTATAAATCCTTTTACTACATCTTTAATTAAAATACCAACTAGAACTGTTAACAGAGAAGTCAAATTGAATTTACCTTCCAAAGAAGGTTTAAATGTAAATGCTGAAATTTCTATCCTTTATCATGTTAAAAGAGAAAAAACTATTGACATTATAAACGAAGTTGGAACCAATTTTGAAAGAGTACTGATACTAAGTACTTTTAGATCTGCTGCTGCAGATGTTTGTGCAAAGTTTTATGCTAAAGATATGCACTCGGGAAAAAGATCTGAAATTGAACAAGAAATCAAAGATAAAATGATTGTTTTGTTAGAAAATAGAGGTTTTGTAATTGAAGCAGTACTACTTAAGAGTATTGCACTCCCTTCTGGTCTTTATGCTGCTATAGAATCCAAACTAAGAGCGGAGCAACAGGCTCAACAAATGGAATTTGTATTGCAGAGAGAAAGTAAGGAAGCTGAAAGAAAACGAATTGAAGCTGAAGGTATAAGAGACGCTCAAAGAATTATTAAAGAAGGAATTACGGAAGGAAATATAGAATGGAGAAGCTTAGAAGTATTAAAAGAAATTGCCACTTCTCCAAATGCTAAGTTAATTATTACAGACGGTAGAACTCCTGTTTTAATTAATGGTGATGATTAATGGAATCTCACGTTATTGATTATAAAATTCATGGTGACGACATGCAAGTGGTTGCCATTGAGCTTGACCCAAACGAAACTGTTATAGCCGAAGCTGGTTCCATGAACTGGATGGACGGAGGTATTTCTTTTGAAGCTAAAATGGGAGATGGAACTAATGCAGATAGCAGCATAATTGGTAAGTTATTTAGCGTTGGCAAAAGAGTTTTAACTGGGGAATCTATCTTTTTAACCCATTTTACTAATATTGAACATGGAAAGAAAGAAGTTGCTTTTGCGGCTCCTTATCCAGGTTCTATAATCCCAATTGATTTAAAGGATGTTAATGGAGAAATTCTTTGTCAAAAAGATGCCTTTTTATGTGCAGCTATGGGAACAAATGTATCCATAGCCTTTAATAAAAGAATAGGTGCCGGTTTTTTTGGCGGAGAAGGATTTATACTTCAAAAATTAACTGGAAATGGCCTAGCCTTTCTTCATGCTGGAGGAACTGTTGTTAAAAAAGAACTTCAAGACCAAACCATACTTATTGATACTGGTTGTATTGTTGCTTTTTCTCCTAGTTTAGAATACAGTATAGAAAGAGCAGGTAACTTGAAATCTATGATATTTGGAGGTGAAGGTCTATTTTTAGCTACCATAAAAGGAACTGGTACTTTATATTTACAAAGTCTTCCTTTTTCTAGAATGGCTGACAGAATTTTACAAAATGCTCCTAAAGCCGGAGGAAAGTCTAAAGGAGAAGGTTCTGTACTTGGTGGTATCGGAAGAATTATTGATGGTAATAATTTTTAATCATTTTTGGATTCACTTACTCAAATTGTACTAGGAGCCTCTGTAGGGGAATTAGTTTTAGGCAAAAAAATCGGCAATAAAGCTATTTTATGGGGAGCAATAGCAGGTACACTTCCAGATTTAGATGTTTTATTGAGATATTTTACTGATGAAATATCAGCCACCCAAATGCATAGAGGGTTTTCACACTCTATTGTTTTTGCATTATTAATTGCTCCTTTACTAGGTTGGATTGCTAAAAAAATACATTTTAAGTTAAAAGATGTTTCTTTTAAAGATTGGACAAAATTATTTTTCTGGACTACAGTTACCCATCCTTTACTAGATGCGCATACAACATGGGGAACTCAGTTTTTTTGGCCATTTAATTACCGATTGGCGTACCAAAATATTTTTGTTGTTGACCCTCTGTACACACTACCTTTTTTAATGTTTTTAATAATAGTGATGACGTTAAAAAAAGATAATCCTAAAAGGTCAAAATTTAATACCATAGGTCTTTCTGTAAGTTCTACTTATTTACTATTAACCTTAATATTTAAATGGATTTCATTTCAAGAATTTAAAGAGGGTCTTCAAAATCAAGAAATCGAATATGTAGAGATAGATACCAAACCATCTCCATTAAACTCAATACTTTGGTCATCCTTAATAGAAACTGACAAAGGATACAGAACTGCTTATTACTCGCTCTTTGACAAACAAGAGATTACTTATTCAAAAGAGTTTTTAAAGAACCATCATTTGCTAGAACCTTATTTAGAACAAAAAGTCATAAAACAATTAATTGATATTTCTGCAGGCTGGTATAGAATAGAAGAAAAAAATGGGAAATTGCTTTTTTGGGATTTAAGATTTGGTCAGATGGGGATGGATGTAAATAATGCCTCTTTTTTGTGGTATTACGAACTTAATATCGAAGAGAATGGTAATGTATCAGCTATTAAAAGACAACCAGAAATTAAAAATTTTAAATTGATTTTTAAAGAACTTTTTAATAGAATTACAGGCAATTAATAATATAAATGGACTTTCTTACAGAAATTTTAGGAACTAAAACTAAGGTAACAACTAAATACTTTAAAAAGAGAGAAATCATCCAAAAACAAGGATTTGTTTCAAAGAATGGTTTTTATGTTAAAAAAGGACTAATTAGGAGTTATTCTGTGGATGAAAAAGGTAAAGAACATATTTTTATGTTTGGTGCAGAGGAGTGGATTATAGCAGACTTAGAGTCCAATGTATTTAATAAACCTACCCAACTGTATATTGACACTATTGAAGATAGTGAGATAGTTATTTTTAGTTTAGATTATTTTAATCAAGATCAATCAACTAAAGAAAAACTTCAAAAAAATTCAAAATTATTAACTAGAAGAATAGGGTCGTTGCAACAAAGAGTTATTCAATTGATGAGTTCCTCTGCCAAAGAGAGATACGAGATGTTCTTAGAAACCTATCCTCTACTATCAAATAGAGTTCCTCAGAAAATGATAGCTTCATATTTAGGAATAACACCTGAAGCGCTCAGTAAAATTAGAGGAAAACGGTAATCAATTTTATTTCTTAATCTAGATTAATAGAAAGACATTTTTATTTTTAGAATTTAGCTCATCTAAAATATAAAAAATGAAATTTAAAATATATAGTTCAGTAATAGCACTTGCATTATCAGTATTTGGAATCAATGCTCAAAAAGTAAATATAGAAAAGTCTAAAGTAGAATGGATTGGTGAAAAAATAGGTGGTCAACACAATGGGGAGATTCAACTCAAAAGTGGTGAAATTCAATTTATAGATAATAAAATTAAAACTGGTTCTTTTTCTATTGATATGAACACCATAATATGCACAGATTTAGAAGATGCAGAATACAACCAAAAATTGGTAGGACATTTAAAGTCAAATGACTTTTTTGGAGTAGAAAAACACCCAATTGCAACTTTTAAAGTAACTAATTCATCATCATTTAAAAATAATAAGGCAACTCTGACAGGTAATTTAACTATTAAAGGAATTACAAAAAAAACAACATTTAAGGTAACTAAAAGTAAAAATATCTACACAGCAAATCTTGAAGTTGACAGATCTGAGTTCAATGTAAGATATGGTTCTAATTCATTTTTTGACAACTTAGGAGACGCTGCAATCTATGATGTTTTCAAACTAAAAATTAAACTAATAACCAACAATTAAACTATGAGTAAAGACAGACCAAAATGCGGATGCGGCAACACTGCTGATCCAAACGGATATTGTGATGGATCTCACGCAAATAATTAACTTTTAAGCCCTTCGGGGCTTTTTTGTTAAAATATTTTAACAAATAACTAAATCATAAAAAACTATATTTGCACCACCATATATGACCTATGAAAATTCGTAAAATCATTATTATAGTAATTCTATTACTTCTCTTTGGACTTTTATTTATGGTTGGCAGCATATGCTACGAGTCTGGAGTAAGTTTCGGAGAAGCAAACGCCGAGGAAATAAGAGCTTCTAAAATCAAAAATGTAAATGCTGTTATTTCTACAAAATTTGCTAATGTGAAAATGGTTGTAAACGAAACCCATCCTGTAACAGTTGCTGGATCTGGAAGAGTTATGGCAGGAACCATGATTAATATTTCTTCCGAAGTTCAAGGAATTTTAAACACCCCTATTTCATTGAAAAAAGGAACATCTTTTAAAAAAGGTGATTTACTTTTTAGAATCAAAAATACAGATGCAAAACTTATGTTGGCAGCGAGAAAAAGCAACTACCTAAGCCAATGGACAGCTGTATTGCCTGATTTGGCAACTGACCATTCGGATCAGTACGACAAATGGTATTCTTTTTTTAATTCCATCACTGTAGATCGACCTATGGGAGAGTTTCCAAAGTTCAGCACTTCAAGAGAAAAAAACTTTATTATTTCTAGGAAACTTTTAGCTGAATATCTAAATATTAAAAGTGATGAATTTAGACTGACTAAGTATTTTCAGGTTGCTCCCTTTAATGGCTCCATTGTAGAAGCTTTTATTGATCAAGGTGCAATTGTAAATCCTGGAAGTCCCGTTATTCAAATAATAAGAGATGATGAGTTAGAAATAGAAATTCCTTTGGCTGTAAAACATATGCAAAAAATTAAAATTGGAAGTTCAGTTAAACTTATTGATAATAATATTGAATTTATTGGAAAAGTTGTGCGTATTGGAAACTTTATTAATTCTAAAACCCAAAGTATTCCAGTATATGTAAAACCAATCAACAAAATCCCTTTATACTATGGAATGTATGTAAAAGCAATATTGGAGCTTAATGGATTAGAATTGGTATGTAAAATTCCAAGAACAGCAATTTTTGGAGATAACAAAATTTACAGATTGGATGTTGATAGTACCATTCATAGTATACAAATAAATATAAAATCTAGTGATGATAGATACTACTATGTAGATAATCTAAAAGATTCTATGATTTATCTCCCACAGCCCATTGTTAACGCAAAAGATAGTGTGAAAATAACTCCGATTTTCAAATAAGATGAAGAGACTTATAGCCTATTTTATTAAGTTTCCAATTTGGGCAAACGCACTAATTGTTATAACAGGAATAGTAGGCCTATTGAGCTTGTTTTTAATGCCTAAGTCATTTTTTCCTGAAATGAATCCCAACAGGGTTTATATAGCAGTTTCTTATCCAGGAGCATCGCCTAAAGAAATCGAAGAAGGTATTACAACCAGAGTTGAAGAATCTTTAAATGGAATCCAAGGAGTAAAAGAAATTACTTCAAAATCTACTGAAAATGTTTCTAATATAACTGTAACAGGCATTGAGGGGATAAATGTAGATGAAATGCTACAAGATGTTAAGAATGCGGTAGACGGTATTTCACAATTCCCTGCAGGTGCTGAAAAGCCACTTGTTTATGCCCAAACATCTAGAGGAATGGGAGGAATGAGTAATGTCGTAGGATTTTATTCATTGTATGGACCAGACAATCTCTGGGAATTAAAAAAGATGGCTGAAAAAATTGAAAGAGAATTACTAGCTTCTAAGGAAATAAGCCAAATAGAAGTCCTGGGTTATCCACCTGTAATTATTGCCGTAGATATTAGAGAAAATGATTTACTTAAATATGGACTAAACTTTAACATGATTTCAAATGTTATTAAAATGAGTAACATAGACCTTTCTGGTGGAAGTGTTAAAACTAATGAAGAAGAAATTATTATACGTTCTATGAACAGATCTACAGATCCTGAGATAGTTAAAGAAATAGTGATTTTCGCAAAACCTAACGGAGATGTTATAAAATTAAAAGATATAGCCGATGTGAAATTAGATTTTTCTGAAGTTCCACTAAAAAACTATATCAATGGAAAACGGGGAGTAAGTTTTATTGTAAAAAAGACTACCGACGAGGACTTGGATAAAATAGCAGATGAAATGACATCTTATATATCTAAGTTCAATAAAAATGAGGAAAAATTTAAAATGCGTTCTCTTTTTCAGTTTGCCGATTTATTAGATCAACGTATTGATACGCTTTCCAACAATTTAGTTATAGGTTTATTCTTAGTTTGTCTTGTTTTAGGATTGTTTTTAAGTTTAAGATTATCTCTTTGGGTGGCATTTGGAATACCCTTTTCATTCATTGGTATGATATCATTTGGAATATTATATGGAATGACTATAAATATGATTTCTTTATTTGGGATGATATTAGTAGTCGGGATATTGGTTGATGATGGAATTGTAATTGCTGAAAATATTTATGCTCATTTTGAACGTGGGAAATCTCCAATGAAAGCTGCTTTAGATGGCACTACAGAAGTGATGAATGCTGTCTTCACATCTGTATTAACTACCGTATTTGCTTTTTCTACGCTTTTATTTGTTGGAGGAGAAATGGAAATGATGCAGGAGATGGCATTCAGTGTAATTGCTTGTCTACTTTTTTCTTTAATAGAAGCTTTCTTAATTCTACCCTCTCATCTAGCAAGTAAAAAAATACTAAAGCCCAATAGTGATAATAAATTTAGAAAGGCTTTAAATAAAGGAGTTAATTCTGTAAAAGAAGGTTACGGCAAATTATTAGAAAATATTCTTCAAAAACACCGATTACATGTATGGGGTCCAATGGGTTTTATTTTTTTAATTGTTATGCTATTCAACTTTGGGTGGATTAGATGGACATTTTTCCCAAGCATACCTTTTGACAGTATTATTGTAGAATTCACTTATCAACCTGGAGAAAGAGAGACAAGAACTGAGAAATTTCTTTGGTATTGTGATTCTGTAGTAGAAGACTATAACCAAGATCTGATTAAAAGATATAATGATACTATAATTACTTACACTTCACTAAGTGTTGGGAGTACAGAGAATTTAGGAGAGTATGGAAGCCATGTTGGTTCTATTAGAATTTCTGTTAAAGAAAATGACCATATTTCCACCATAGATATGTCTAATGAATTAAAAGCAAAATTCCCAAAAGATTCTACACGACTTTTAGAAAAATTTGCTGTGGGTGGCCAACAGAGATTTGGTAAAGAAGTATCTATTTCTTTACAGAGCGAGGAAAGTGAAGAACTTGAAACCGCGGCAAACTGGATGAAAGAGCAAATTGGTAGCTTCCCAGAAGTAAAGAGTGTACTAGATAATAGTGGGATTGGGAATAGAGAATTGCATCTTGAATTAAAGTCTAAAGCATATCTATTGGGATTAAATGAAATGTCTATTTCCAACCAAATAAGACAAGGCTTCTTTGGGCAAGAAGTTCAAAGACTAATTAAGGGAAGAGATGAAATAAAGATTTGGCTGCGATATCCATTCTCTGACAGAAATTCAATAGCAGATATTGAAAACACTAGAATTAAAACTGATTTAGGTCAAGAGTTCCCTCTTAAAGAGTTGGCAGATTATAGCATTGAAAGAGGTAAAATAAAAATTAATCACATTGATGGGAAAAAAGAAATAAGAGTAGATGCTAGTTTAGTTGACTCCGAACTTTCAGGACAAGTAAATTCACAAATCAAAAGGGATATTCTACCTAAACTATTATCCAATTTCCCCAATGTTAATTATCAAATAAAAGGACAGGCTGAACGTGCGGAAGATTCTGGAGTTAGACTAGGCATAGCGTTCTTAATAAGTATTGTTCTAATAATGATGACTATCTCTTTAAACTTTAAATCTTTCTATCAAAGTAGATTAATACTCATGGTAGTTCCTGTGGGGGTTTTTAGTGCTTTACTAGGGCATGGTATAGTTGGAAAACCTTTTTCTACTTTAAGTGTGTGGGGAGTTGTTGCATTAGTTGGAATATTGGTAAACGATGCTGTAGTTATGTTAGATCAGTTTAATAAAAACTTAGCAATGGGAATGCCCATTAAAGAAGCAGTTTTAAAAGCAGGTGTTTCTAGATTTAGAGCAATTACTTTGACAACAGTTACTACAGTTGCAGGTTTATACCCATTAATATTAGAAACTAGTTTTCAAGCCCAATTTTTAATCCCTATGGCTATTTCAGTAGCTTATGGCGTACTGTTTGGAACAATTATTCTTTTACTTTATTTCCCCCCTTTAATATTGTATTTCAACGATATTAAAAGAACAAGAAAATGGATATGGGAAGGTGGAAAAAATGCTCCTCATTGGAAAGATGTAGAACCAGTTTTAGAAAATCAAAAAAGAATTCAAGAATTTGATGAAAAAGATCTTTAGCATATTTATTTTTTTTCCTTTGATATTTTTTTCTCAGGATTCTTTAAGTCTAACTAAAGCTGTAGAAATTGGCTTAGAAAAGAACTATGATATTAAGCTTACCTTGAAAAATGTAGAGATAAATACTCTATTTAACAACTGGGGAGAAGCTGGGAGGTTGCCACAGATAAATGTTAATGCTGGTCAAAATAACACTTTATCAGATCAAAGAAAAAACCCCATTTCATTTGCACCTTACCTTTTCTTATCTAATGATATAAATGGAGGTCTTGCAACGAATTGGACTTTATTTAATGGTTTTGGAGTTAGAGCGAGTAAGACAAAATTAGAGCAACTGCAATTGCAAAGTGAAAATACAGCAACCCTAGCAATTGAAAATACTATTCACGGTGTAATACTTGCTTATTATCAAGCTAAAATGCAGTTAGAGCAATTAAGTTTACTAAAAAACATACTTAAATTAACTAAAGAAAAATATGAACAGCAACAAACAAAAAGTGATATTGGTGTAGGAGTAAAGTTTGACTTACTTCAGTACGAAGGCAATCTGTATACAGATAGTTCCAACAAAATTTTACAAGAACTAAATCTTAATAACGCAATAAGGAATCTCAATTTAATAATGGGAGAGGATATTGAAAAAAAATGGATATTGAGTTCAGAAATTAAGCCTCAGTTGATGGAAAAAGATTTATTAACCCTAAAAAAAGAAATGCTATCAAACAATACTAATATCAAAAACCAATTTGTAAATATTGCATTAACTCAACAAGATATTTCTATAGCAAAATCTCAATTTTACCCAGTTATAAATTTTAATGCTGGGTTAAACTCTAGTTTTGGTCAGCTAAGCACTAATGATGCCAGTTCTCCTTTAGGAAATGTTGCGAGTAGAAATTTAAACTATTATGGAAATTTTACATTAAATTTTAAATTGTACGATGGTGGTAAAGTAAAAAGAGGTATAAAAGCCTTAGAATTACAAAACGAAGTTGATCAAATTCAAATGGCTCAAATGACTGATCAGCTCAATTTTGAACTAACTAATGTGTATGAGCTTTATCAAACACGAATTACTATTTTTGATCTTACTCAAAAAGCATTTTTAGTCGCTAAAGATAATTTGGCAATTGCTAAATTAAAAGAACAAAACGGATTAATTAACTCTTTTAATTTTAGGGATATAGAAATGGCATATTTATCGTCTGGTGTTTCTCTTTACCAAGCAAGTTACGATTTACTTGAGTCCAACGCTACCCTACTTAAAATGACTGGTAAAATTATTCAGGAATAACTTTTTTTACCATAATAGTATGCACGCATACTATTATTTTTATATATTTAATAAAAGAATAAATGAAGCCACAAGAAACTGTAGATTTTCATATAAGATGGTCTTGGTATAATATTTCAAGAATGTATAATACTAAAGCAAATGAGTTTGGTGGAACCATGTCTATTGGATATGCTTTATTAAATATTGATATAGAGGGCACCCCATCCACTAAATTGGGTCCTAAAATGGGGATGGAACCAAGAAGCATGACAAGAATGATAAAATCCTTGGAAAAAAATGGATGGCTTGAAAAAAGATTAAATGAAAAGGATAAAAGAATGGTGAACCTTCACCTTACAGAAGAAGGTAAAAAAATGAGGAATTATTCAAGAAATTATGTAATTGAATTTAATAATAAAATTAAAGAAGAGATAAACGAAAAAGATATGAAAATATGCTTTAAAGTTCTTAATAAAGTAAATAATTTGATAGATAATAATAATATTTTTTAATACAATTAATATGGTTAAAAACATAAAAAAAGTAGCAGTACTAGGATCAGGAATTATGGGTTCCGGCATTGCCTGTCATTTAGCTAATATTGGACTTGAGGTTTTATTATTAGATATGGTTCCCAAAAATGAAGAGGCTAGTAAGGATAAAAAAGCACGAAATAGTCTCGTTAATAACTGCTTAAAAAAAGCTATAAAATCTAAACCATCACCTGTATTTACCAAGACTATAATCCAAAACATAAAAACTGGAAATTTCAACGATAATTTTAAAGAAATTCATGATTATGACTGGATTATTGAAGTTGTAGTAGAAAGACTAGATATTAAAAATATAATATTTGAACAAGTTGATCAATTTAGAAAAAAAGGATCTTTAGTTTCTAGTAATACATCTGGAATACCTATTAAATCTATGATTGATAAAAGATCAGATGATTTTAAAACTCATTTTTTTGGAAGCCACTTTTTTAATCCTGCCAGATATTTAAATTTATTGGAAATTATACCTACTTCATTTACCAAAAATGAAATAATAGATTTCATGATGAATTTTGGTGAAAAAATACTTGGCAAAACAACTGTTCTTTGCAAAGATACCCCAGCTTTTATAGCAAATAGAGTAGGCGTTTTCGCTATACAAGAATTATTTCATATTGTTAAGGAAATGAATCTTTCTGTTGGGGACGTAGATTCACTTACTGGCCCCATTATGGGACGTCCAAAATCAGCTACATTTAGAACGTGTGATGTTGTTGGTTTAGATACTTTAATACATGTTGCCAATGGTTTAAAATTAAATTGTCTTACTGATGAAAGAAAACTAGTGTTTGAATTACCTGTGTTTATTTATAAAATGAAAGAAAATAATTGGCTTGGAAGTAAGGCTGGTCAAGGGTTTTATAAAAAGACAAAAGATGAAAATGGTAAGAAAATCATATTAGAACTAGACCTTAATTCTTTAGAATATAAACCATCTAAAAAAACAAAATTTGATACCATTTATAAAGCTAGAAAAATAGATAATTTGACTAAAAGAATAGAAATTCTTTTCAATGGCAATGATAAAGCAGGGGATTTTTACAGAAAAATATTGGGAGGTATTTTTAGTTATGCTGCTCATAGAATACCAGAAGTTTCTGATAATATATATCGACTTGACGATGCGATGAGAGCTGGATTTGGTTGGGAAATGGGACCTTTTGAACTCTGGGATGCAGTTGGCTTTAAAAATGGAATTAAGATTATTAAAAAACTTCATTTAAGTATTCCCAAATGGATTGAAGAAATTGATTTAAATAGCGATTTTAGTTTTTATGAACTAAAAGATGATTCAAAATTTTATTACAGTAAATTAAGTAAGAAAAAAGAAAAGATTCCTGGTTTAGGAAAAATTATAAGTTTAACTAATCTTAGTCAGAATGCTGTAGTTTGGAAAAATAATGAAGCTTCAATTTTAGATATTGGAGATGGTATTATAAATGTTTCCTTTCATTCAAAAATGAACACAATAGGCAGTGAAATTCTTCAAGCCATAAACCATGCTATTGACTTAGCAGAACAAGGCATTTACAAGGGGATTGTTATTGCAAATGAAGGAGCTAATTTTTCAGCAGGAGCCAACGTTGGAATCATTTTTATGTTGGCTGCTGAACAAGAATTTGAAGAGTTAGAAATGGCGGTTAGAAACTTTCAAAATACTACGATGAGATTAAGATACTCCTCAATTCCAGTAGTTGCTGCACCACACGGACTGACTTTAGGAGGAGGATGTGAAATTTGTTTACATGCTGATAAAGTAATTGCCCATGCTGAAACCTATATGGGTTTAGTAGAATTTGGAGTAGGTCTTATCCCCGGAGGTGGCGGAACTAAAGAAATGGCTTTAAGGTTTTCTGACGAACTAAAGCAAGGAGATATGAGAATCAACAGATTTAGAGATACTTTTTTAACTATTGGTCAAGCAAAAGTATCTACTTCTGGAGATGAAGCAATGGAATTGGGTTTTTTGAGAAAGGGGACTGACGAAGTTATTATTTCAAGAAGAAATCAAATATCGTACGCTAAAGAAACATGCTTAAAAATGATTGATAAGGGATATGTTCAAAAAAATCAACAAAAAAATATCACTGTTTTAGGAAAAGAAGGTCTTGGAATTGTTTACGCTGGGGCAAATTCTATGATGTCTAGTAATTTTATGTCTCAACACGATCAATTAATTTCTGAAAAGTTAGGTTATGTTCTTGCAGGTGGAGACCTATCCCAATTAACTGATGTTTCTGAACAATATTTATTAAACATGGAGAGGAAAGCATTTGTAGAATTATGTGCAGAAACAAAAACTCTTGAAAGAATTCAAAGTCTATTGCAAACAGGAAAAATATTAAGAAATTAAAATTAATTGTTATGAAAACAGCATACATAGTTGGAGGATATAGATCTGCAGTGGGTAAATCAGGAAAAGGAATTTTTAGATTTACTAGGCCTGATGAAATAGGTAAACAAGTTGTTCAACACTTACTAAAAGATTTTCCTGAACTAGATACTGAAAGAATCGATGATATTATAGTAGGAAATGCAACTCCTGAAGCAGAACAAGGATTGAATTTAGCAAGAATGATTTCTTTGATGGGTCTTAATACAGATAAAGTACCAGGGATGACCATAAACAGATATTGTTCTTCTGGTCTTCAAAGTATTGCATTAGCTAAATATCAAATTGAATCGGGTGCAGCTCATTGCATAATAGCCGGTGGAGTGGAGTGCATGTCTTCTATTCCATTTGGTGGATGGAGAATTGTTCCTCATCATAAAGTAAGTAAAGAGAATCCAGAATGGTACTGGGGCATGGGCCTGACAGCAGAAGCAGTTGCTGAAAAATTCAAAATTAGTAGAACTTCACAAGATGAATTTGCATTAAACTCTCATTTAAAAGCTATTTCAGCTATTGAAAAAGGTAAATTTGAAAAAGAAATAGCACCCATAGAAATAAACCATATTTTTCTTGATGAAAATGAAAAAAAACAAGAAAAAAAATACCTTGCTAATATTGATGAAGGGCCTAGAAAAAATTCGACTATTGAAGCCCTTAACAAACTAAAACCAGTATTTAAAAACGGTGGAACTGTAACTGCTGGCAACTCTTCTCAAACATCAGATGGTGCTGCATTTGTTATGGTAATGTCTGAAGAAATGGTTAAAGAACTTAACATCAAACCATTAGCCAGACTAATTTCTTATAAAGTAGTAGGATTAGATCCGAAAATCATGGGTGTAGGTCCGTTATATGCTATTCCAGAGGCTTTAAAACTTGCTGGGATGAAATTGAAAGACTTAGAACAAATTGAACTTAATGAAGCATTTGCATCTCAATCTGTAGCTATTATAAATGAGTTGGGATTAGACTCTTCAATTGTAAATGTTAATGGTGGTGCCATTGCCCTAGGCCATCCTCTGGGTTGTACAGGAGCAAAACTTAGTGTACAGTTATTAAATGAAATGAGAAGAAGAAAGCAAAAAATTGGTGCAGTTACTATGTGTGTGGGGACAGGCCAAGGAGCATGTGGAATATTTGAACTATTAAATTAAAGAATTTTAAAATGGAAAAAGAAAATATAAATAATCAAGTACTAAAGGGAGGAGAATTCATAGTGAAAAATTCAAAAGCTGAAGATATATTTATAAGAGAGGAATTTGGAGAGGAGCAAATGATGATGCTAAAAGCAACTGAGGAGTTTTCAGATTTGGAAATTAAGCCTAACCTAATGAGATTTGAAGAAAAAGATTATCAGCTCGTAGAAAATTTAATGCGTAAAGCTGGTCAGCTAGGATTATTAGCGATAAGTGTTCCAGAAAAATATCAAGGACTTGGTATGGGATTTAATACTGGAATGCTTATTTGCGAAGAAATATCCAGTTTATCAGGTTCAGTTGCCACTGCTTTTGGGGCACACACTGGAATTGGCACACTTCCTATTTTACTTTATGGTAACGAACAACAAAAAATGCATTATTTACCAAAAATATCTTCTGGAGAATGGATAGCGTGTTATAACTTAACTGAGCCAGATGCAGGTTCAGATGCTAACTCAGGGAAAACAAAAGCTGTTTTAACTGATGATGGAAAATATTATGAAATTACTGGACAGAAAATATGGATCTCTAATGCAGGGTTTGCACATGTATTTATAGTATTTGCTAGAATAGAAAATGATAAAAATATTACAGGTTTTGTATTTGAAAAAGACCAAGTAGAAGGATTAACTCTAAATCCTGAAGAAGCTAAGCTAGGGATTCGCTCCTCATCAACTAGGCAGGTATTTTACAATAAAGTGAAAGTTCCAGTCTCAGCTATGCTTGGAAAAAGAGGAGAGGGATTTAAAATTGCTATGAATGCTTTAAATGTAGGTAGAATAAAATTAGGGGTAGCTGTCACGGGAGCATCTAAAAAAATAATTAATTATGCTGTAGGATATGCTAACGAAAGAAAACAATTTAAAACCCCTATTTCTTCTTTTGGTGCTATTCAACATAAAATTGCTGAAATGGCTACCAAAATTTATGTGGCTGATGCTGCGAATTATAGAAGCGGTCAAAATATAGAGAACCATATAAAGAGATTAGAAGAAAAAGGCCTTTCAGCACAAGAAGCGAAACTACAAGGAGTACAAGAATATGCAATTGAATGTGCTATTTTAAAAATATTTTGTTCCGAATTGGTGCAATTTGTTTCTGATGAATCTCTGCAGGTCTATGGAGGAATGGGATTTTCTGCGGAATCTGAAGTTGAAGCTTGTTACAGAGACGCTCGTATTTCTAGAATTTACGAAGGGACTAATGAAATTAACAGATTATTAATTGTTAAAATGATTTTAAAAAAAGGTATTACTGGTGAAATAGATTTGATGGGACCTGTTAAAGCAGTTGCTAAGGAAATATTAAGTATCCCTACTATCAATAACACTCCTGAAAAACTATTTTTAGAAGAAAAAAAGGTGTTAAATAATTTTAAAAAAGCTTTTTTATTAGTTGCGGGTTCAGCAATGGAGAAACTTGGTAATAAAATTTCAGAAGAACAAGAATTAATGATGAATATTTCAGAAATGATTATAGAAACTTACATCCTTGAATCAGCTATGTTAAAAACTGAAAAATTAGTAAATAAAGACGGAGAGAAATATCATAAAGAAAAAATAGCCATGTGTATTAATTTTCTGCATCATTCAGCTGATAAAATAAATAAAAACGGGAAAGAAGCAATCTATGCACTTGCTAATGGAGATAAACAAAATATTTTATTGCTAGCATTAAAAAGGTTTACAAAAGTTAAACCAGTTAATTTAAAAGATTTGAGAAGACTTATTGCTAAAAAAATAATAGAGGAAAATAAATATTGTTATTGAACTAGAAGATAATACTTCCTCCAAAAACAAAATTAAGTCCTTGGAAAGAGGCATACATATAAGATGCATCGAAAGTATAACCATTTGGGTTATCAATTGTATTATTTATTTGCTGGTCAAAAGGGTCAAAAGATCTTAAAATAGAGTAATTAGGTGGGGTGAAATTTGTAAAGTTTCTTACACTTATAAATGTGCTCCAACCACCACTAAAGTTTTTTGTTAATTTAAAATTATGAATTGTATAAGGTAAAGAGTATTCTCTTCTAAAATCATTTTCCAATAAAGGAAGTCTAATGGGACCATAATTGGTTGCAGCATAATTAAGGTCTAAGCCCAATTTTTCAAATGAATAAAAGATTGTCCATTTTATACTATATTTTTCAGCCAATAATTGAACACTTTTTACTAGATTATCATTATTTGATTCTCGTTCAAAACTTGAAATATCTAAGAGAGTACCATTAAGAGAAAATTTTAAGGGACATTTTTTAAATTTTAAAAATATTTCAGAGGAAACTCCTCTTGCTAAAGCATATCCGTTAAGATTTGAATATATTATTTGATTGTCATTAGTTAGAAAATCTGGAATAATTTTATTGGAAAATTTAGAAGAAAAAATTGAGGATTCTATAGAAATATTGATATGTTTATTATCCCAATTATTACTGATACTCAAATTTAAATTTTTAGATTTTTCAGGTTTTAATTCTTCTAAAAAAACAACCTCTCTAGAACCTGTTAAAGCAGCATGATCTTCAGTAAATACATTAACAACCCTAAATCCATCACCATAGCCCAACCTTAAAGTAGTATGTTCTGCTAAATCCCATTGATAATTAATTCTTGGAGAATGAATAAAGCCATGTTTGATATGATAATCTGTTCTCCAGCCAAATAGTATTTTATGATTATTATCTACATTAAAATTGTCTTGAAAAAAAAGACCTGGTAGCCACCAGCTGTCAGCAGATGAAGTTGCTGGTGTGTTATCGTCATAGTTATTATACCTTAGGGCTAAACCACTAAGAAAATTATGTTTTAATTTTATTTTTTTGTGAATAGTAAGTTGACTAAAACCTATAATTTGTTTGGCCTGATAATAAACAGTACCATACCAAGATTTTTGATCATGTAGACTAAAAGAATTTTGCCATTTTAATTGTTTTAACTTTGGAAATTGAAAAAAAGCGCTTGATTCTAGCCTATTTGTTAGAATTGATTCCCCATACACTAAATTCTTTCCTCTATCCTTAATTGTCCAATCCATCTCCCCTCCCCACCTATCTTCATTTAAATATCTAATTGAAATATTTAAAGGGTTCAATCCATTTTTTGAAAAAAACTGAAATTTATTGAAAATAGAATATCTTTTCTTCAAACTTAAATCAGTAAAATTATCTTCGTTATTATCGATTGGATTATTATAATAAAATACGTCAACAGCACTAAAAGCTTTAAATTTCTTTTTATCTAAATATTTAAAACTAAATGAAGTTTGAGACTCCCCCCAAGAAGAAATGTTAAAATCAACAGCTAATTTTGGAATGCAATCCACATTTTTTGTTACTACATTGATTAATCCAGCCATAGCTTCAGAACCATAAATAGTGGATGCTGGACCTTTTATTACTTCTACTTGATCAATGAGACTGGTAGGAATACCTTGCAACCCATAAACAGTTGATAAACCGCCCATTATTGGCATGCCATCAACAACTACCATTGAATAAGCACCTTCCATTCCATTTATATGGATATCACCAGTATTACAAACAGAGCAATTTATTTGAGGTCTTAATCCAGAGATTTGATTAGTAGCTTCTACTAAACTAGGTGAGGGAACAGTATTTAAAAATTGTGTTGAGTAAACAGCAATAGGAATAGGACTATTTTTTCTCTCTATTAATTCTAGTGTCCCACTAATTACCATTTCGTTAAGTAAATCATTATTTTCATTTAAAATAATAAGCTGTTTATTTAATATTGTAGTATTAATTATAAATTCACTTTTCTCATATCCAACTGCGGAAACTACTAACGATTTGACTGACTGATTAATATTAATAGAAAAACTCCCTGAAGAATTACAAACAACTATATTATTTGAACTTAAATCAGCAATATGAGCATAAGGAATATGATTTTTTTTAATATCTACTACTTTACCACTTACAGTAATAATTTGAGAAACAGATTGAAAAGAAAGAAAAATTATTACAATTAATAGTAAACTTTTACTCATTAAAATTAAATTATAAATTACTAAAATTTAGATTAGCCTAAAAATATCAAAACTATTAAAAATATTTAATTATTTAGACATAACTAAAAAAATATTTACCTTTACAAAAATGAATTCACAATCAGAAGAAGACTATTTAAAAGCGCTCTACCATTTGCAAGCGGAAAGCAACACAGTTACCACTAATTCTGTAGCAGACTACTTAAAGATGAAACCATCAAGCGTTACGGATATGTTGAAAAAGCTAGCAGAAAAAAACTATGTGAATTATCAGAAATATAAAGGGACATCTTTATCAAAAAAAGGCAAATTAGTTGCTCTTCAAATTATTAGAAAACATAGACTTTGGGAGACGTTTTTAGTAGATAAATTAAATTTTGGGTGGGGTCAAGTTCATTTAATAGCAGAACAACTAGAACATATAAAGTCTGAAGAGCTTATCGAAAAATTAGATGCCTTTTTAGGAAATCCTAAATACGATCCACATGGTGATCCAATCCCTAATAAAGAGGGAAGAATTGAAAAAATGAATCAGAAACTCCTTATTGAACTAAAACAAAATAAAAAAGGAATAATTACCGGAGTAAAAAGAGGAACTGCAACTTTGCTAAGCTATTTAGATAAAAATAAAATAAAATTAGGTGACGCTATAAAAGTTTTAGAAATTATAGAATTTGATGGAACATATATTGTAGAAATCAATAAAAGAAAAGTAACTTTTTCAGAAAAAATTTGTCAAAATTTACTATTAGAAACTTATGATTGAGACTATTAAATTTTGGTTTATTAATCAAAATCCAGTAATTCAAGCTCTATTTGCTGGTTTATTTACTTGGTTTATTACTGCTATTGGTTCTGGATTTGTTTTCTTTTTTAATTCGTCCAACAGAAAAGCTTTAGATATTTCACTTGGTTTTACAGGTGGGGTAATGATAGCAGCCAGTTTTTGGTCTCTTTTAGCTCCTGCTATTGAATATGTAGAAATGCAAAAAGAACTTGGATTAACTACAATGCCTTCTTGGCTAGCACCTACGATTGGGTTTTTTCTAGGAGCTTTATTTCTTTTTGGGTTAGACAAAATTATTCCCCATCTTCATATGTTTGAAAAAAAAACAAATGCAGAAGGAGTTAATACAAAGTGGCAAAAAACAATACTATTAGTTTTAGCTATTGCCATGCATAATATTCCCGAAGGTTTAGCTGTTGGAGTTGCTTTTGGAGCTATTGCTTCTCCAGAAATAGTGAATAATTTAAATGTTGAAATTTTCACTCTAGGGTCTGCAATTGCTTTGGCAATAGGAATTGGCATACAAAACTTTCCCGAGGGATTTGCAGTTTCTATGCCACTTAGAAGACAAGGTATGAGTAAATTTAAATCGTGGCAGTGGGGACAATTATCGGCAATAGTAGAACCTATATTTGCTGTAATTGGAGCCGCGATAGTTCTACAGGTTTTACCAATTCTTCCATATGCATTAGCATTTGCTGCTGGAGCTATGATTTTCATAGTTGTTGAAGAAGTGATTCCTGAAAGTCAAAAGGGAGGGAATACTGATTTGGCAACAATGGGTTTGATTGCTGGTTTTATTGTGATGATGGGATTAGACGTGGGACTAGGATAAACTAAATAAGAATCAAGTCTACTAAATGATTTTTGGACAAAGAAGAATTTAGCTGTTCTAATAAGTTAGTTTTTTGCATAACTAATTCCTGCTTAAAAGCAGCACTAGAAAGTTGTAAATAAAGTTTTTGATTTTTTACATAAGATTTTTTAACTTTTTTCATTAAGAAAGGTCCCATAATATTTTTAAAATTCTGTAGTATTTCTTGTTCTTGGAATTTATGACGAAGTCCGGACTGATCAATAAAGTTATTTACTACACTTGATAATTTCTCTTCATTTGCCGTTCTTTTTTTCATCATTTACAATTTTATGGAATTGCCATTTTCAATCCAAAATAAATTACTTTCAATTTTTAAATTATTTAAAATATTAGGAATTTTATCTTTACTTGTATCTGTTATAAAAGTCTGTCCCAAATTATTTTTCTCGATTAAATTTAAAATATAGCCTACCCTATGATCATCGAGTTTATCAAAAATATCATCTAATAGTAAAACTGGAGTAATATTTTTTTTCATTTTAATATATTCAAATTTAGCAAGTTTAAGAGCTATTAAAAAGGTCTTTTGCTGCCCTTGAGAACCAAATTTCTTAATAGGATTTTCATTAATTGAAAAATGGAAATCATCTCTATGAATTCCAGAAGATGTATAACCAACTAACTGATCTTTTTCTCTGTTATTTAAAAATATTTCTTTCATACTTTTTTCAATAAGAGCTGAATGATAGTTGAGAGATACTATCTCTTTATTAGATGATATATCTTTGTAAAATTGACTAAAAACAGGGGTGAATTCGGTAATGAAATTCTTTCTAGAATTAAAAATAGAATGAGCTTTATCTACCATTTGGTCATTGTAAATTTGAAGTAAGTCCTCAGAGCTATTTTTAGATTTTAAAAAGGCATTTCTTTGTTTTAGTAATTTATTGTATTGTAACAGATCTATTAAATAATTTTTATCAAACTGAGCAATTAAAGCATCAAAAAATTTTCTTCTAGTTTCACTTCCATCTAAAATAAGGTTAATGTCATACGGAGTAATCATAACAACAGGGAATAAACCAATATGATCAGCAAGTTTTTTATAAATTTTTTTATTTTTTTTAAAAATCTTTTTTTCTCCTTTTTTTAATCCACAATAAAGTTTTACATCGTCTTTATCGATTTTGACTTCACCTTGTATAACGTAAAAAGATTCATCAAACATTACATTTTGACTATCTATTGAGTTAAAAAAACTTTTAGTGTAACTAAGATGATATATTGCGTCTAACAAATTTGTTTTACCTTGTCCATTATCACCTAAGAAACAATTTACCCTATTAGAAAGCTCTAAATCAACTTGAAAAATATTTTTGAAATTAACAAGAGATAAGTTTGATAAATACATTGTATAAAATTACAATATAAAAGATTAGTTTATAGTCTATAAAAAAAACTATTTTTGCAAACTAATTAAATAAATCGCAAGATTTCTTATTTGTATACAAATGGCTGAAGAAAAAAACAAAGTGCAAACAGAAAATGTTGAAAATAAAACTGAAAATACTGTTGTTAAAGATCATTCTGATGAGAAAAATGTAACAGAAAACACTCTAGAACTCATTCTTGGAGAAAAAGGGTATGAATATTATCTGAACAATAAAAAACAAGTTACCCTCTATGCTATTATAATTGGATCCATAATATTAGCTGCACTTGCCTACAAATTAGTTTACGTAAAAATGATTGTAGAGCCCAAAGAAGAAGAAGCCATAGAAAAATTGTGGCAAGCAGAATCAAAAGCATTTGATGAAAACGATTGGGAAACTTCAATTTACGGGGATAGTCTTGGTTTTTTTAAAGGTTTCAAACAAATATCAGAAAAGTACTCCGGACAAAAAGCTGGGAAAATTGCTCAATATAATTTAGGAATATCTTTTCTTAACAACAAGGAATATGAAAATGCCATATTAGCTCTTAAAAAAGTGAATTTTGACGATGAACTATTAGGAACCATCACAAAAGGAGCTATTGGTGATTCTTATTTACAACTTGGTGCTGTAAGCGATGCTTTAGAATATTACATTTTAGCATACAAAAGAAGAGATAATGATTTAACTACTCCAATTTATTTAATGAAAGCTGCATTATGTCATGAAATTGAAGAAAACTATCCCGAGGCAATTAAATTATATGAAATGGTTTATAAAAATTACCCTAATAACAAAAGTGCTGTAACTGCTGAAAAATATGCTGAATCATTAAAACTGGGATCTCCAGTTTATAAATTTGATAAGGGCAACAAAGAATAATGGCTACAGTTGGAAACAACCTTTCGAAAGAAGAAACATTCCCAATTTCAAACCCTGAAAAACTCAAAATTGGAATTGTTATTTCAGATTGGAATTCTCATATTACTGAAAGACTTTTAAAAGGTGCTGTCTCAGTACTAAATAACTCTGGAATACCTGCCGAAAATATTATTATTAAAAATGTTCCTGGGACATTTGAACTACCATTAGGTGCTCAATACATGCTTGATAAGAACATGGTAGATGGAATGATATGTATTGGTTGCGTTATCCAAGGTGAAACTAAACACTTTGACTTTGTTTGTCAAGGTGCTACCAATGGGATTATGAGTCTTGGGTTAAGGTATAATAAGCCAGTAATATTTTGTGTGTTGACAGACGAGAATGAAAACCAATCATTAGAAAGGTCTGGTGGGAAACATGGAAATAAAGGAATTGAATGTGCTATATCATGTCTTAAAATGATTGAGCTAAAATCAAAAATATCCTCCCCAGATAAAAAAATTGGTTTTTAGTTATTTAAAATTTTTTTTAAATCTGGTTTAAAATACAACTCCGATTTTAACACCTTACCATCTTCTCTATAAATTGGTTTTCCATCTTTATCTAACTTACTCATATTACTTCGTTGAATTTCTTCAAAAACATCAGCAATTTTATCCTGAAGTCCATGTTTTAAAATTGTTCCACATAAAATGTATAACATATCCCCTACCGCATCTGCAATTTCTGTTAGATCACCATCTTTTGCCGCTTGTAAATATTCTTCATTTTCTTCTTTCATTAAATTAAACCTGAGTAAAAAATCCTTTTCAGAAATATTTGATTTGAGAGAATATTCATTGGCAATACCAAATGCATTGTGAAATATTTCAACTGACTTAATGCATTGACTTAGTTTTAAATTATTTTTCATACACAAATTTATATTTACAAATTAATTTTTAATTCATAATTGCAAAAAAATTAGTTAACATATATTAACACTGGGATTTTTTTGATTTTTAAAAGATTGTTCATTTTTACTCTAATTAAAATCAAAAAGTATGGAAAATCAATCAAATATTGATTCTGATAAAAATATAGATATAAGTAAAATTAACGAACTCATTGAAAAAGAAAGTGGCTTCATTGATTTACTAAATATGGAAATCAAAAAAGTAATTATTGGTCAGCAACACATGATTGAGAGCTTACTAATAGGTCTTCTTTCTAACGGACATATTCTTCTTGAAGGTGTTCCAGGTTTGGCCAAGACACTAGCGATTAGTACACTTTCTAAAGTAATTAATGTTGATTTTAAAAGAGTTCAGTTTACACCTGATTTATTACCTGCTGATTTATTGGGGACAATGATTTACAACCAAAAGAAAGAAGAATTTATTTCAAAAAAAGGTCCTCTGTTTTCTAACTTCATACTCGCTGATGAAATAAATAGAGCACCTGCAAAAGTTCAAAGTGCTTTATTGGAAGCTATGCAGGAAAGACAAATTACTATAGGAGATCAAACATATAAGTTACCAGAACCATTTTTAGTAATGGCCACACAAAATCCTATTGAACAAGAAGGTACATATCCATTACCCGAAGCCCAAGTTGACAGATTTATGCTTAAAGTAGTTCTTCCATATCCCTCAAGGGAAGAAGAAAGATTAATTGTAAGAGCAAATGTTTCTAGTGAGGGTTTTCCTACTCCCAAAAAAGTAGTGGATCCAAAGCAAATAATAAAAGCTAGAGATATTGTGAAGAAAATCTATATGGATGAAAAAATTGAAAAATATATTGTAGATATTGTTTATGCAACAAGAGAACCTGATCATTATCAACTTGATGAAATTAAACATTTCATTTCTTTTGGAGGTTCTCCAAGAGCAAGTATATCCTTAGCAAGTGCTGCAAAAGCTTATGCTTTTTTGAAAAAAAGAGGATATGTAATTCCGGAAGATGTAAGAGCTGTTTCTAAAGACGTACTTAGACACAGAATTGGTTTATCATATGAAGCAGAAGCAGAAAATATTTCTGCTGAAAATATAATTACCACAATTCTAAACAGAGTTGAAGTACCATAATTAATACGCTGTTTTGGAAACAAGTGAATTATTAAAAAAAGTTAGGAAAATAGAAATTAAGACTAAGGGTCTTTCTAAGCAAGTGTTTTCTGGTGAATACCACTCTGCATTTAAAGGAAGAGGGATGGCGTTTTCTGAAGTTAGAAATTACGTTCCAGGTGACGAAATAAGAACTATAGATTGGAATGTTACTGCAAGATTTAATGAACCCTATGTTAAGGTTTTTGAAGAAGAAAGAGAACTCACTGTAATGATAATAGTGGATATATCTGGATCAGAATCTTTTGGATCAGATGAAGTTCTAAAAAGAGAATTTATAGCAGAAATTGGGGCGGTTTTAGCTTTTTCAGCAACTCAAAATAATGATAAAATAGGAGCTATTCTATTTTCAGATAAAATAGAATTATACATACCACCAAAAAAAGGGAGAAAACATATTTTAAGAATTATAAGAGAGTTAATAGAATTCAAACCGAAATCAACCCTCACTAATATTTCAGAAGTAGTTCAGCATTTTAATAATCTAGTTAAGAAAAGAGCCATTGCTTTTCTAATATCCGACTTTCTTGAAAGTAATTTAGAAAAGGCATTAAAAATAACAGCTAAAAAACATGACTTAATTGCTCTAAGAGTATATGATGAGAGAGAAAAAGAATTACCCAATACTGGAATAACCTTGTTTTCAGATGGTGAGACAGGTCAAAAAAAATGGATAAATACAAGTAAAAAAAGAGTGAGAGAAATATATTACAACAACTCTTTATCTAGAGAACATAGTATTTTAGAAACCTTTAAAAAATCTAAGGTTGACCATGCAAATATTTGTATTCAAGATGGATATATACAACCTCTTATGAATTTATTTAAAAAGCGTTGAGAAAATTTATTTTTATATTATTATTTAATCCTCTTTTCTTTATTTGTCAAGAAATAGACTTTCAGGTAGTATCACCTAAAAAAGACTTAATTGTTGGTGAACCAACGACAATTCAATTAAAATTAAAAGTATCGGCAAAGAAACAGTTAGATACTGTATTTTTTGAATTATCAGAAATTGGCGATACAATGGGGAATAATTGGGAATTATGGGGGAAAGAAAATTTAACAAAGGCAATGGAAGAAGGAAAAGATGGAGATTATTTAATTATCTATTCACAAAAGTATATTATTGCCAATTTTGATACTGGGCAATTTGTATTTCCACCATGTGTTGCTTTATTAGATTCCAATAAAATATTTTCAAACCCATTAACTTTTAACATAAAACTTGAAAAAATTGATGAAAAAAACTTTATTAAAGATATTAAACCAATTAAAGAAGTTTACATCTATTGGTACGAATATGTATTTTTCTTTATTAAAAAATATGGTTGGTGGATATTACTTTTTTTAATATTTAGCAGTTCCATAATTTATTTAATAAAGAAGTATAGTAAAAAAACTATTGAGAAAAAGAAGGAACCTCAAATACCTATAGAAATCATACTCCTTGAGAAACTTTCATTAATAGAAAATGAAAAATATTGGGAAAATAACTTTTTTAAGAAATATTATAGTGAATTATCAAACATACTCTGGAAATTTCTCGAATACCGATATCAAATAAAAACTTTTGAAAAAACAAGTGATGAAATTTTAGAAAGTTTAAAATGGAGTACCTTTCCCAAAGATTTTCATCCAAAAATCGAACGTTTTTTCAATCTTTCTGATAGTGTCAAATTTGCTAAATTTAAAACTCGAGAAAAAGATAATTTAACAGCAATTGAAACAATAAGAAATCTAATTGAAGAAGAAAGATTAGATCAAGCCATACAATTTGATAAATCTGATATAAAGGATGAATAACTTATTTGAAAAATATCAATTCAACGATCCTTGGATATTATGGCTTTTACTTCTAATTCCTATATCTATTGTTTTATATTTCTTTTTTTACAAGAAAAAAAATGAACCAATATCCATATCTAGTATCAATTTTTTTGAAGGAATTTCTGATAGATGGACCAAAATTTTTCAACATTTTAGCTTTATTACCAAATTAATTGGAATAAGTTTTCTAATTATCGCTATGGCAAGACCTCAAATTCCAGTTGAAGCACATTCTGAAACTGAATTATTCAAAGAAGGTATTGACATAGTAATTTCAATGGATGCTTCTGGCAGTATGCTTGCAAAAGATTTTTCACCCAATCGTTTTGAGGCATCTAAAAATCTAGCCAAAGAATTTGTTAAAGATAGAGTAAATGACAGAGTTGGGTTGGTTATTTTTGAAGGAGAAGCTTATACCCAGTGTCCCTTAACTTCTGATAGAGAAATTTTAATAGAACTAATAGAATCCTCAGAACAAGGTATTGTAGAACAAGGAACAGCCATAGGGATGGGACTTGCAACTGCAGTAAATAGACTTAGAGAAAGTGAAGCTCCTAGTAAAGTAATAATATTGCTAACAGATGGTGTTAATACACACGGGAAAATTCATCCTTTAAACGCAACTGAAATTGCAAAACAATTTAATATTAGAGTGTATACAATTGGTGTAGGAACAAATGGCAAGGCTAAAACCCCTGTAGCTATTGATCCATTTACAGGAAAATATATATATGATTTTGTTGATGTTGAAATTGATGAAAAAACTCTAAAAACAATCGCCAGTGAAACTGGAGGTAGATATTTTAGAGCTACTGATAACAATAAATTAAAAGAAGTTTATAAAGAAATAAATGAATTAGAAAAAGCTAAAATAAAAACTATTGAATATGATATAGATTTACCCGAAAAAGGAAATGTTTTTATTTTAATTGGGTTAGTGCTACTATTATTCGAGTTTTTTGTTTCCAAATACTTTGTTCCTGGTATTTCATGAGGATTAATAAAAAGAAATATTATTCTAAAACCTCCAACTCAATAGTGATTTTATTGATTCTGGAATTATTATTTTGGACTGCTACTATATCTGTTTATCAATATCTCACTTTAAATGTTAGTGAATTCAGGTTAGAACACCCTAATGTATTATGGCTTTTAATTTTACTTTTTCTTCTTAATGCTATTTGGGTTTACAATAAAATATGGAAGAAAAAAGCTGTGAATAGTTTTGCAAAACTTTCTACTTTAAGTAAAATTTTTAATGGCTTTTCTAATAACAGATCTACATTTAAGTATATATTGTTTAGACTAGCAATAGGTCTATTAATTATAGCCGCTGCCAATCCTCAGTATGGAGAAAATGAAAGAACAGTAGCTACAAAAGGTATTGATGTTATGATTGCTTTAGACATTAGTAAGAGCATGATGGCTGAAGATATAATTGATGAATACAATAGATTAGATATTGCTAAACTGTCTATTGGTAAATTAATGAATGAACTTAGAGGAGACCATATAGGTATTGTTGTTTTTGCTGGCGAAGCTTACAAACAACTCCCTTTGACACCTGACTATGAAGTAGCAAAGCTATTTTTGAAAAATATTGGTACTGACATGATATCGTCTCAAGGAACAGATATTGGAAATGCTATTGAACTTTGCATGAGCTCCTACAATGATGAGAGAGAGACTAATAAGGCTATAGTTATAATTTCAGATGGAGAAGATCACGAAGAAATGGCTATTAATGCAGCTAAAAAAGCTAGTGAAGAAGGTGTGATTATTTGTACTGTTGGAATGGGCTCAGAAAAAGGAGTTCCTATCCCCATTATAAGAAATGGTAAAAAAATAGGAATAAAAAAAGATCAAGATGAAGCAACAGTACTCACAAAACTTAACGAAGATAATTTGATAGCAATAGCTCAAGCTGGAAATGGAACTTATACTAAGACAAGAGGACTTAATCTAAATTTAAGAAAGATTTTAGATAGAATAAATCAAATTGAAAAAACAACTATTAAAAAAGATAGATATTCCACCTATGATGACCAATTTCAATTATTTCTTCTGCCAGGATTATTGTTATTACTTTTAGACTTTATGATATTTGAAAAAAGGGGTAAAATTGATGACCAAATAGTACTATTTAAATGAATTATTTATTAAAACTTTATATTATATTAATGTTTAAATTTTTAATTATTGGCTCTTTTTTTAGCCAATCAATTGAAAGCAAACTTATTCTTAAAGAAGGTAATGAATCTTACAAAAAAGGTGACTTTGCAAATTCTTCTAGTAGTTACAATAATTCCTTAGAATTGGACCAAGATAACTTAGATGCTCTCTACAATAATGGAAATTCTTCAATAATGTCTGGTGAATTTGAATTAGCTAGAGAAAATTTTAAAAAATATATTTCAAATTCTAAAAATGATGAAGATAAATCAAAAGCACACTATAATATTGGCAATTCATTTCTAAATCAATATGAAAAAGAAGTTAAAGATGGTAAACAACCTTCTAGTGAATATTTAAAAAACGCAGTAAATGAATATAAACAATCAATCAGATATAATCCTAAAGATAGTGATGCTAGATACAATTTATCTTATGCATTAAAAATGATGCAAAAGCAACAAAATAAAGACCAAGAAAACAAGGACCAAGAAAAGAAAGACCAAGAAAACAAGGACCAAGAAAAGAAAGACCAAGAAAAGAAAGACCAAGAAAACAAGGACCAAGAAAAGAAAGACCAAGAAAACAAGGACCAAGAAAAGAAAGACCAAGAAAAGAAAGACCAAGAAAACAAGGACCAAGAAAAGAAAGACCAAGAAAAGAAAGACCAAGAAAAGAAAGACCAAGAAAAGAAAGAGCAAAAAGAAAATAAGGCAAAAGAAACCAAACAGCAAGCCATTAAAAACCTAGACGCAATTAACGGTGATGAAGAAAAAGTTTTGCTAAAAGTTAATCGTAAAAAAGGAGATCAAAATAAAAAAAGTAAAACTAAAGATTGGTAAATGAAAAATTTATTCTTTTGCATATTTATTTTATTTAGCGTAATACAAAATCATGGACAAAATTTTGTATTTAAGGCTTATGTAGATCAAAATAATATTTCCACTGATGACTTTATACGATTTACTGTTGAATCAAGCGAAAGAGTTCAATTAAGTAATTTAAAATTTAATAATTTTCTCATAAGACAAGGTCCTTTCACAAGCTCATCTAGCCAAACAACAATCATAAACGGGAAATTTAAATCTAAAAATGAGTTTAAATCAACTTTTATAATTGCTCCTAAAAATGTTGGTAAATTATTTATTGAATCGATAAAAGTAAACTACGATGGCAAAGATTACCAGACAGAGATAATTCAGATAAATGTTTCAAAAGGGCAAAAAAATATTACATCATCAGAATCAACTAAATCTTCTTCCAATAACAATAATAGTACATTATTTGCAAAAATATCATGCTCAAAAAGAAATCCATATATAGGTGAAAATATATTATTAAAGTACAAAATATACCTATCATCATACCATATAAGAAACTTTGATATTACTGAGTATGATCTTCCCATGATTAATGATTTTTGGACTGAACTAATTGAACCAAAAAACAAACAATGGAAAGAAGAACAAGAAATTATAAACGGTATTTCTTACAGAGTTTTTACTCTTAAAAAAGAAATAGTTTCCCCACAAAAATCTGGAAGGTTAACCATACCGGCATTTGAAGTTTCTACAATAGTAAATCGAAGCCTTTTTAATAATGGGATATCCAAAAAAATAAAAAGTAATCAACCCATTTTAGTAGTTAAAGAGCTTCCACCAAATGCACCTAACAGTTTTAAAGGACAAGTCGGCAGAGGTTACAAAATGAAGGTTAAAATTAGCAAAGAAGAATTAAAGGTAGACGAAGCCCTTGACTTTGAAGTAAGCATTTCTGGAAATGGGAATCTTAAACAAATAAAATTACCCAAACTTAATTTCCCAAAAGATTTAGAAAAATATCCTGAAGAAATTAAGTCTAAAATTCAATTATCTGAAAATGGAATTTCAGGAAGAAAAAAACTTAATCAATTATTAATACCAAGATTTCACGGAAACTATGAAATTCCACCCATTGAATTTTGCTATTTTGATGTGAATAAAAATAAATATCAAACTATTAAACACCCAGGGTTTAATGTAAAAGTAAACAAAGCAAGTAGTCAAGATATAAACAGCTCCTACTCTACTAATTCAATTATTTCCAACCAACAAGAAGATGTAGAAATTATAAGTAATAATATTCATCATATTAGAAATAAAACCAAATTATATGATTACAGCAGTCCTATTTTTGGTACAAAATTGTATTGGGTCATAATTGGGTCAATACCATCTTGTTTATTATTATTAATTTTTATATTAAATAGCAAAAACAGATTTACAGATAGAAACAAAGCAAATAGTAAAAAAATAATTAAAAAAGTAATACAGGATTTTAATAACCTAAATCAAAATATTGAAAATTTAGATGTTAAAGAATTTTACAAAGAAATTTACCAACTTTGGAATACTTACTTAGTTAATAAATTCTTTCTTGAATTATCAGATTTAAGTAGAGATAAAATCAAACAGCTATTGACAGATACTCAAATTTCATCTGAAGATGTTGAATTAATGGATAAAATACTAAATAAATGTGAAATGTCTCAGTATAGCCCCCTAACCAATCAAATTGCTAAAGAGACCTTAGATAATAGTCAAGTTTTAATTGAAAATTTAGAAAAAAATGTTGTTTAAATTCTTTAAAGCTGTATTATTTCTTTTAGTGTTTTCGATTAACGCTAATGGTCAAAATAATGATTCTATTTTTAACATAGCTAATTCATTATATGATCAAAAAAAATATGACTCTGCAAAGAACAATTATTTAATTCTTTACAACACTAAAATGATTAGCAAAGAACTGTTTTTAAATTTAGGTAACAGTTTTTTCAAATTAGACAGCTTACCCTCAGCTGTATTATTCTACGAAAAAGGTTTAAAAATTGCACCTGGCAATAAAGATTTAATGCATAATCTTCAGTTTTGTAATACTTTATTAAAGGATAAAAATAACATCAAAAAATCCATCTTTATAAATGATTTAATTCTTAGTTTTTTAGATAAATCTCCTAACTATTGGGCTATTTCTTCAATTATTCTATTAATTGTTGTATGTATCTTATTCTTTTTTTATTGGATTAGTACTGAAAACTCTTTGAAGAGATTATACTTTTACAGCCTTATAGTAACATTGTTATTATTCTTTTCCACTATTTTTCTTAGTTACATAAGTAAGGCTAAGTTAAAAGATTCAAATTATGCCATAATTTTTTCTCCTGTAGTTAAAGTAATGACTTCTCCATCTGAAAATTCATCAACTACTTATCAATTGCATGAAGGTTCTAAAGCTAAAATAACTGGCGAGTCTGAACTATGGTATGAAATTTCCTTTAATGAACGAAAAGGATGGATTCAAAAAAAATATTTAAAAAAAATCTGATGAAAAAATCAGAAAAAGTAAAATATGCTATTGAAGAATTAGAAAAACTATATCCTAAAACTCCGGTTCCTTTAATTCATAAAGATCCATATACATTACTTATTGCCGTTTTGCTATCTGCTCAGTGTACAGATGAAAGAGTAAATAAAATTACTCCAATATTATTTAAGAAAGCTGATAATCCATATGATATGATAAAGCTTCAGGTAGATGAAATTAAAGCAATAATAAGACCATGTGGATTATCTCCAAAAAAATCTAAAGCAATATATGAGCTTTCATTAATATTAATAAATAAACACAGTGGAAAAGTACCAAACGACATGCAGCTATTGGAAGAGCTTCCAGGTGTTGGCCATAAAACAGCATCGGTAGTTGTTAGCCAAATTTTTGGAGAACCTGCTTTCCCAGTAGATACTCACATTCATCGTTTAATGTATAGGTGGGGGTTTACTAGTGGGAAAAATGTTATTCAAACAGAAAAAGATGCTAAAAGATTATTTCCAATAGAACTTTGGAACAAACTACATTTACAAATTATTTTCTACGGTAGAGAGTATTCTCCAGCTCGTGGACCAAAAAAAGATAAAGATTTTATTACTATGACAATTGGCAGAAAAACTGTAATTTCAAGATTAAAATAAATTTTATGAAAAAAATCTTTTTTTATGTCTTTGTTTTACTTTCTTTTAATTCTTACTCTCAGAGTTTTAGCGTACAACAAAACAATGTTACCCTAACTGGTCTTTCAACAGATAATGATTTTTCTCAAAACACATATCTTGATGCTTTTGCAGATGATACTTTATCATGGAATATTATATCTGATTCCTTGCCTTCGTCTTGGGATTTTTCTAATTGTTTTCCAAACTGTTATCCTATTGGTGCAACTAGCGGTAATTTAGTAACCTCTAATGGCCAAAGTTATTACCTAAATTGCCACATTTACCCTAACAATACCAGCGGTGAGGGTTTTATAACAATGGAAATAACGAATAGCGCTGGGAATACTGAGCAAGTTACATGGTATGGAATTGCTGGAAATGTTGGATTAGAAGAAAAATATGTATTCAATAAAAAAGATATTAAGATTATTTTTAACTTAAATGGTCAAATTGTTAAAGAAACCGAGACAAACCAACTATATATTATTCAATTAATAAATAACTCTTTTATCAAAACATTTATAGTTGATTAGCGACAAAAGAACTGTCTGTTAAACATTTTAAAAAAGAGACTAAATTTCCTTTTTCGGATTCGCTAATATCAAATGGTTGTATAAATTCGTGTTTATTTTTATTATTCTTTCCTCCCCTTGAGTAATGCTCTATAACTGCTTCTAAAGTTGCTAAACTTCCATTATGCATATAAGGTCCTGTAATTTCAATATTCCTCAAAGTAGGCACTTTAAAACAACCATTATCCTCTTCTTTTAAAGTCACCCTCATTTTACCAATATCTTGATAATATTCATATAGCCCATTATTCACTATCTCTCCATTAGAAAAATTAAATCCACTGTGACATTTTACACAATTATGTTCTTTAAATAGTTCCATACCTTTAATTTCAGCTTTAGACAATACTTTAAAATTACTTTGGTAATAATATTGATCATATCTAGAATTACCACTAATTAAAGTTCGTTCATAAGAAGCGATAGCTTTGGTAATTAAATTAGGAGTTGGAATTGATCCATATGCTTTAAGAAATAAATCGGAGTATACAGGTTTATTTTTAAGTCTTTCTGCTACTAATAAGATATGAAAATCAAATTCATTTTTTTCATGAATTGGAACCAATACTTGGGCTTCTAATGATGGATTTACACCATCCCTTAAGAAATTTTTATTATAAACTATGTTAGTTAATGTAGGAGTATTTCTAGTCACGAGTCTATTTTTAATACCAACTGCTGTTTGAAGACCGTCAGTAAAGGCATAATCAGGTTTATGACAAGAAGCACATGAAACAGAAGAGTCTCTTGAGAGAATTTTATCAAAAAATAGCTTTTTACCTAAATATATTCTTTCATTAGTTAGCTTATTTTCTTGTGGTATTTCAGGGTTTGGAAAACCTTTAGGAATGATTAAATAAGAATGATTTTTGTTATCAAACGAAAGAAATAAAAAAGCTACACCTAAAAAAATAATATAATATTTATTGGACAACATTGAATTTTTTATAAATCATATCTTCTCCATTATCAACTGATACAATATAAATTCCAGTTGATAATTCTTTTAATGGGAAATAACTTCCTTCATTTAGTAAATTTATTTCTTTTGTGTGGATTCTACCATTGATATTAGTTATTGTGAGGTTGGTTTTTTTGTTTGAATCAAAATGATAATTAATAGTAGGTGCAAAAGGAAGTGTATAATCAATAAAAATATAGTTATTTAAATCTGATTTTTTAATAATGTTAGTAGTAATATTACCAGCCTCGAATACATTCATCAAATAAGAGTTATTACACATTAATAAGTTATTTGCACTACTACTATGATCTATACCTACAGTGCTTAAACTGAGGCCAGATAAAAACTTTTCAGCATTTACCTTTAGATTTATATATATAGTATCGTTAGAGTTTGTTGGATTAATATTAATTTGATCAATATGGCTAAGCATTTGATCTCCTAATGCATGTAGTTCAAATGGAGTTTCAGGCATGTTATCATTATTAGCATCATTTAATCCGTTTGTGACAACAAAGAAGTAACCAGAAGGCCAACCCCAATCCATAGGTGGGCTTTTAGGTCCTAATGGATGTTGAGCTGAATGATTAGTAGTATTTCCACTATTAGCAATTTGATCGACACCAACATCAAAAGAAATAGATTCAACTGATGATATATTATAGCTTCCAAGATAGTAATTGGTAATGTGTCCGCTTGCTAATACGTACGAGTTATTAAGAAAAGTTAATTGACCTGCATCATGTTCAATTTCAAATCCAGAAAGATAGTATTGAAGTCTAGTGTATATATTTTGATTACCATCAACTTCAAAATTTTCATTGTAAGAGAAAGTTGAATCGTTTAAAGTATGATTCAATCTTAGAACAATTTCTTTTTGCGCAGATAACGACAAACAAGAAAATAGTAACAGATAAAGTATAAAATTTTTCATGCTTAAAATTAATAAATTTAAATGATAAGAAAGCAGATCTACTAATTTATGGTAAGGTCTCTAAGAAAATTTTTAAAATTCTCCTATACTCGTCATACCAACTAGAAGGTTGTTTGAAACCATGTGGTTCTACTGGGTATAAGGCTAATTCCCAATTTTCTTTCTTTAATTCTATAAACCTTTGAGATAATCTTACTACGTCTTGATATTGGACGTTATCATCCATTACTCCATGAAGCATTAATAAATTATCTTCTAAATTTTCAGCAAAATATATTGGTGAACTTTTTCTAAAAGAGGTGCTATCTAGTACCGGGGTATTTAAAATATTTGAAGTGTATTCATGATTATAATGAGCCCAATCAGTAACGGATCTCAAAGCAGCTCCAGATTTAAATTTTCCTGGATGAGTTAATAAAGCCATAATGGTAATAAAACCACCATAACTGCCTCCATAAATTCCAATTTTAGTGGAGTCAACTGCTAATTGATTAATTAAAAAATCTCTCCCTGAAAGTTGGTCATTTAAATCCCAACCTCCCATATGTCTGTAAATTGCAGTTCGCCAATCTCTACCATAACCTTCAGACCCTCGATAATCAATATCTAAAACTGTGAATCCCAAATCACAGAGTAAATTATGAAACATATATTCACGATAATAACTACTCCACCAATTGTGTGCATTTTGAAGATAACCTGCGCCATGAACAAATATAATTCCTGCACCATTTGAAACCTCATTTAAAGGTTTATATAGTCTTGCAGGGACATCTACTCCATCATTGCCTTTAAAACTAACTAGTGGCGGTTTGCGCCAATTATAAGAATCAAATGAGTTAGTTGTAGAGCTAGTTATTTTTTTAATAACAGCATTGGGTTCATTTAGTGAATGAAATAATTCCCATGGTTGATTAGATGAGGAATACAAAAAAGTAATTTCTTTTTCATTTGGAGATACCTTTACCTTAAAATTACCTTCTTTAACTAGAATTGGAATTAATTCTTTTGATTGATGTCTTAAATGATAAAAGCCTCTGTTTGCTGGGTTTGATTTATTTAAAGTTAAATAAAAAGTTTCTTCATCATTAGATAATTGAACAGATCTAACTTCAAAATTACCACTAGTTAAAGTAGTTTTCTTTAGTTTTGATATTGATTTTTTATAAAGGTGAGAGTATCCTGTTTCTTCTGACTGAAACCAAATAGATTGGTCATTATCTATCCACCCCACTGCACCTTGAGCGCTATTCCAACCAGAAATACCAGGTCCCCCTATCCAAGTATCCTCGTGTTGATAGTCTATTTCTTTTATAATACCCGTAGTTAAATTTAAAATAGTTATCCAACGGTCTTTATTATCTAATGATCTAATTTCAATTATAGCTTTATCACCTATTTTATTAAAAATTGGACGATGATAGGTGAGAAGCTTTATTTCTTCAGATTTTTCTTTAAAATTCTTTTTTTCATATTCTTTTAAATAAATGGGCCTATTGAAAATACCTGTTAAATGATCAATATTGACAAAAATTGAGGAATCATTTTTAAAGTTGTAAATGAAAAGTTTTTCTGTTCTATCTAAACGACCCACTTTTGGTCTAGCTCTTTTAATAGATGACCAACCCGAAGCATCGTTATAATTTTCTACATGGGTAGACTTATTAGTTTTATTATTAACTTGAATATAAATGACAAAATTTTCATTGGGGGAAATAAATATGTCATCTACTCCATCAATAACTACAGGTTTACGTTTCCAAGAGCTAATTTTATTTTCTAAATCTTGTTCATATTCCTTTTTTAATTTAACTTTTTTATGAAAATTAAACAATTCTAACTGCTGATTTTCTAAATAAAGTTCCTGATCTGTTTTTTTCTTTTTTAAATCGATTTTAGAAAAACTAAGTACTTCTTTGTAAAAAGTATTTTTTAAATCTATTTTACATAAAGTAGCATCCTTTAAAAAATAAATTATATCAGGATTAGAAACCAACTGAGGAGTTCTAATATTATTATAGGATTCATATAAAATTTCAGGTTCCTTTTCTCCTTTTAGCCATTTTAAAAGTCTACCATTTTTAGTAAATACATAAAACTTATTAGAAATATGTTTTTGCATATTCCATGATGGTATAAACGAAACATTTTTATATTCCATTTTTATTGGTAAATCATCCTTAACTATATAAAAATCAGATTTCATCTTTTTCTCAGGGTTCCATTTAAAATAAATTTGACCATTAGGTAACCATGAGTGGTTTTCTGGCCAATAACCCGTGAAATCTTTACCAGACATTATTTCATCCAATTTAAGTGGGCTGGTCTGGCTTATAATAGAAAAATTGTGGGAGAATAAACTTATTAGAAAAACATAAAGTATAGGGTATCTCATATTGTAATTTAAGTAACTAATTTATAAGTTAATTGAATAAACGTAAATAATTACAAAAGGATTGTTAAGATTACTAATTTTGTAACATGTCTTCAAAAGTTGAGATAAAGAATAAAAAAGCAAAATTTGAATTTGAGTTTGTAGAAACCTTTACAGCTGGAATTCAACTATTTGGAACTGAAATAAAATCTATTAGAAATAATAAAGCTAGTATTACAGAAGCCTACGCTGTTATGGTAAAAAATGAACTTTTCATAAGGAATATGTACATAGCTGATTATGAAAATGGTGGTCACTTTAATCATGAAAGCAAAAGAGATAGAAAATTACTTTTAAATAAATTAGAGCTTTCAAAAATCAATAAAAAAATTAAAAACAAAGGGTTAACTATCGTTCCTACAAGACTATATATAAGTAAAAATGGATGGGCAAAAATGAATATTGCAGTAGCAAAGGGAAAAAAGATTTACGATAAAAGAGAAGATCTCAAAACAAAAGATATAAAAAGGGAAATAGACAGAAAGCTAAAAACTTATAAATGATTATTAATAAATAAGTTTTTAATTTAAAATTTTATCAATTGTGTTAAAAGAAACATAATGATAGTTATCTCTAGCTTTTTTATAAACCTCTTTGGCCCAAAGTTTATGTTTCTCACTTTTAGATAACTCTAAATAAAGAGGCTGTAAAAATTTTCTTCTTCCAATTTTTATCAGGAATTTTTCTAAGTTTTCAAATGCTGGTTGATAATCACTTTTTATACTTTGTAAAAACCAAAGTGCTAAGATTTCAGAATTTCCGCTACTAGAAAAATTAAAAACGTTATCCAAGTCACTTAGCTGAGATTCATTAATAGTATTAGGTAGATGTTTTATAAAATGTAACCATTCATGGGTTGACCAACTAGTAGTTTCCTCTTTTATTGAATTCGCACCAGAAATTACAAAATCATCTACTAAGCTTTCTGCATTTTCAAATCTAACTGATTTAACTTTAGGACAATTAACTGGAATACCAGGTTCAAATATCCACTCGTTTATATTTAAATTTTCATTATTTTCATTTAGTAGATTAGTGTTTAAATAACTTATAAATTCCTTTGTTACAATAGTTTTGAATTTATGATCATTAAAATAGCTTATTAAAAAGGTATCCATTTTTTCTCTTCCAACATAATCTTCTAGCATTCTTAAAAAGAAATAACCTTTTTCGTAAGCAACATCTGTCATGGCATCATCTGGATGTTTTCCTAGCATATTTAATCTTAATAATTGCATATCGGGTTCTAGGTCGTCCATTTCTTCTAATAAGTCTTGGTAACCTAAAAGAGCAAGCATTTCTGAATAATCCTTACCGTAAAGCGACTCCATTATCCTTCTTTCAAAGTACACTGTAAAACCTTCATTTAACCAAAAGTCATTCCATGTAGCGTTGGTAACTAAATTACCACTCCAAGAATGTGCCAATTCGTGAGCAATTAATGAAACTAAACTACGGTCTCCAGCAATTATAGTAGGAGTAGCAAATGTTAATCTAGGATTTTCCATACCTCCGAATGGAAAACTAGGTGGAAGCACAATGACATCATATCTATCCCAATCATATTTACCATATAAATTCTCCGCTACATTAACCATTTTTCCCATGTCAGCTAATTCATTAACACATTCATCAAGCATTGTGGGCTCTGCATAAACACCTGTTCTGTAATCCACTGCTTTAAATTTTAAATTACCCACGGCCAAAGCAATTAAATATGGCGGAATTGGTTGATTCATTTCAAAATTATAAGTGTTTTCAGAATGCTGTTTTTGTGGATTTGCTGCGCTCATAACCGCCATCATATTTTTGGGAGTTTTAATATTTGCAGAGTAAGTTATTCTTATACCAGGAGAATCTTGAATAGGAATCCAAGATCTTGTAAAAATAGACTGACCTTGTGTATACATAAATGGGAAGCTCTTACCTGCTGTCTGGTTAGGCATTAACCAATCTAAAGCTTCAGACTTATTAGTTGTTTCATAGAAAATAGTAACACTTTTAGAGTCTTTTCTTAGTTGAATAGAAAGTTTACTTCCTAAAAGCTCGTCAAATTTTCCAAATTCAAAATTTAAAATATTTCCTTTTTCGTCCTTAACACTATCAATTATTAAATGTTTAGAATCTAAAATTAATAAATCAGTATTTCTATTTTCATAAAACATATGGGTAACTGACCCCTTTAATATTTTATTTGCAAAATCTACATCTAAATCTAAATGAGAATGCTTTATAGGTAGTTCTTTATAATTTGATAATGTATGAGTATCCATAATTATAATATTATTTTCTTTTTTTTTATTATTTATTTCTGTTGATGAACAACTTGACAATATTAAAATTCCACAAGAAACAATTGTTAAGAGACGATATTTCATTAAATATATTTTTTCAAAAGTAACATTTCATTTCTTTAAAAATAACCCAATGAAAATTTGAAGAAATTTTCAGGTAAAAAAAATTGACTATTTTCACATGAGTTAAAAACAAAACAAATGACAACTATTGAAGCTACCGAAAAACATCCTAAGGGCTTAATGACCCTTTTCTTTTCTGAAATGTGGGAAAGATTTTGCTATTATGGAATGAGAACATTATTAACTCTTTTTCTTGTTAAATCGTTAATGATGGGTGACAGTGAAGCCTCTTTAATATACGGTGCCTATACTGGTTTGGTTTATGCCGCACCAATTTTGGGTGGGAGAATGGCAGATAAATATTTAGGATATAGGTATGCTGTTATGTTGGGTGCAGTATTAATGGCAATAGGAGAATTTTTAATATTAGGAAATAATCAAAACATGATGCTTATTGGAATGGGAGCGTTAATAATTGGAAATGGATATTTCAAGGCCAATATCTCAACTATTGTAGGGAAATTATATAAAGACAATGATCCAAGAAGAGACTCTGGATTTACCATTTTCTACATTGGTATAAACGTGGGAGCGTTATTAGCTACAACAATTGTTGCTTATGTAGGTGAAACTTATGGTTTTAAGTATGGCTTTGGATTAGCTGGGTTAGGAATGTTATTAGGTTTAGTAATTTTCTGGACTGGAAGAAAAAATTATGCGGCCGCTCCTGGGCTTGATATTCATGAAGCTGGAAAGAAAAAAGTATTAGGCCCCTTAAATATGGTTCAAGTAATTACAGTAGGCTCACTTTTTCTAATACCATTATGTTATTTATTAATTATGCAAAATGAATTAATGGATTATATATTACTAACTCTTTTTATAGGTATATCTGTAGTTTTAATTAGAGCTGGAAGCAGTGAAGATAAAAAGGAAAATGTTTCCATTTGGAAAGACAGAATGATTGCATTGATCATTTTTATGATTATAAATATTTCTTTTTGGGCTTGTTTTGAACAAGCAGGAACATCTTTAACTCTTTTTGCTGATAGAAATGTAGATAGGATGATTTTTGGATGGGAAATGCCAGCTAGTATGACTCAATTTTTTAATCCATTTTTTATTATTTTATTTGGATCTATTTTCTCTATAATGTGGGTAAAACTTTCTAAAATTGGTAAAAACCCAAGTATTCCTTTAAAGTTTTGTTTTGGAATTGTTCAACTAGCTTTAGGTTTTTTACTCACCAACCTTGGGTTTCAATTTGTTAATGAAGCGTACCAAGTCCCAATATTAACTCTTGTTTTCTTATATATGTTACATACTACTGGAGAATTATTTCTTTCTCCTATTGGCTTGTCAATGGTAACCAAATTATCGCCAAAAAATATGGCTGGAACTGCAATGGGAGCATGGTTTTTAAGTTTTGCTATTGCAAATTATGCAGGAGGTAAAATTGCATCTATTACAGGTGGTCATGGTGGCAGTGAACCGGTAAGCGCTGAAGTTGGTTTATTACAATATTTAGATGTTTTTTCAACAATAGGTTATGTATTATTGGTTATTGCAGCAATTATATTTTTGCTTAACAAGCCTATTAAGAAATTAATGCACGGAGTTGAGTAAATTAAAATACTTTACTAGGGTTCATAATATTTTTGGGATCAAAAACTTTTTTAATATCTCTCATTAAATTGAGTTCTATTTCACTAAATGCTATATCCATATAATTTTTTTGTACCCAACCTATGCCGTGTTCTCCTGAAATAGTTCCACCAAGAGAGACTGTTAATGTAAATATTTCTCTAATTGCTTTAGGCAATTCATCTTCCCACTGTAAATCAGATAATTCTCCTTTAATAATATTAACATGTAAATTACCATCACCTGCATGACCGTAACATATAGATTCGAAACCATATTTCGCTCCTATTAATTTAACCCCTTTTAATAAATTGGGTAATTCAAATCTAGGAACTACAGTATCTTCTTCTTTGTAAATACTATTAACTTTTACGGCCTCCCCTATTCTTCTACGAATAAACCAAAGCTGTTCTTTTTGTGCTTCATCTTCTGCAAAAAGTATATTTTCATCACAATTATGAGATTCAACAACATCTAATACTTTTTGTATCTCATCCATTAACTGATCTGGCTGGTTACCATCAACTTCAATTAATAATAGAGCCTTTACACTATCTGACATATCAAGATGAGCTTCTTCAATGTATTTTATAGTAAAATCTACAGCTTGTCTGTCCATAAATTCTAAAGCAGAAGGAATAACACCTGCTTTAAAAATAGATGCTACTGCACTACAAGCGTCCAAAGCAGATGAAAAGGGAACTAGTATTAGTTTATTAAACTTAGGGAGCGGAATTAATTTTAAAGTAGCTTTAGTTACAATTCCTAAAGTTCCTTCACTACCTATCAATAGTTGAGTTAAGTTATATCCTGTAGAATTTTTCAAAGTATTGGCACCAGTATTGATAATTTCTCCGTTAGGAAGTACTACTTGAAGGTTTAAAACAAAATCTTTAGTAACTCCATATTTAACTGCTCTTGGACCACCACTATTTTCAGCAATATTTCCCCCGATAAAACAACTACCTCTACTTGCAGGATCTGGAGCATAATATAAACCTTTTTTGGCTACTTCATTTTGTAAAAATTGAGTAATAACTCCTGGTTGTACCTGAACTTGCAAATTATTTTCATCAATTTCCAAAATCTTATTAAATCGTTCCATGGATATACCAATACCACCATGTATAGAAAGAGATCCTCCACTAAGTCCTGTTCTTGCACCAATTGGAGTAACTGGAATATTATTTTGATATGCCAATTTCATTATTTTAGAAACTTGTTCAACATTTGCTGGCTTAAGTAAAACTTCAGGTGGGTAATTTAGGTTTTCAGTTTCATCATGACCGTAATGAAATAAACTTTCTTTATCTGTTAAAACACTATCTTTTCCTAATAAAAGAAAAAATTCGTCAAATAAAGATTTTGATATATTATTATAGGTTATCATGGTCATATTGCTTAAAAATACGTAATGCTGAGCATTAAATGCTCTTAAAAATGAAACAAAAGCTGAACATTTAACTATTTTTTACAAAACTAATTGGAGATTTCAATAGGAGCATTATATTTGCATTCGAAAATTTGATTCGTTAGCTCAGCTGGTAGAGCACATCCCTTTTAAGGATGGGGTCCTGGGTTCGAACCCCAGACGAATCACCAAAGCCTTCTTCGGAAGGCTTTTTTATTTTAAGGCATGCTCAATTAACTGTTCAATAGTTACATATTTCAAGGCCTTGTCATGGGTAGCTTCTAAATATACTTTTGGGGCCCTACCTGCATCATAAGCTTCTTTCCATCTTAAAACACATAAACACCATTTATCACCTGGTTTCAAACCTGGAAAACTATAGTTAGAATTGGGAGTAGTTAAATCATTTCCTTTAGATTTAGAAAATTCTAAAAATTCCTGTGTCATTTCTGCACAAACTACGTGGGTTCCAAAATCTGAATTACCTGTATTACAAAAACCATCTCGGTAAAAGCCTGTTTTAGGACTGTTACAACATAAGGACAGTGATTGACCAAAAACATTGACTGATTGAGCTATGTTATCGTTCATAAACCAAAAAATTATAAGCGTAATAAATAATATATTTTTCATTTTTAAAATTAATATTTATTAATTAAGTTATTTACATTTGCTTAGGATTTATACCCAAGTGCTGGAATTGGTAGACGGGCTACGTTGAGGTCGTAGTGCACTATGTGCGTGAGGGTTCGACTCCCTCCTTGGGTACAGTTTACAGATAGGTAAGTATGAAATGTACTTACATAAGTACTTACTTGTCTGTTTAAACAAGAGGTTCAAAAATAGGTACGGAAGGTACACTTCATTTATTTTCATAAACATTTTACTGGCTATACTTTTACGAAATAATTTAATTATTAACGTAAAAAATAAACAATGAATAATAAAGTAGCACTGGTAACCGCAAAAGAAATGTGGACAGAATTTGAAAAAATGAAACAAGAATTAAAAGAAGAAATGCTTTACGAATTAAAAGCTAATAGCGAAAGAAAACTTTACACACGTAAAGAACTTGCAAAGTATTTGAAAGTATCGCAACAAACAATTATAAACTGGTCGTCACGTGACATAATAAAACCCTTATATATACAAGGTCGCGTATTTTACAAAGCTGAGGACATTGAAAAACTACTAAACTAATTTATTATGGAAATTAACGGTAATGACTTTCATTGGGTGCAGTTACATATTGACAGTTTTTTAATAAGTGACATAGGGCTTTATGGAACTAAGGAAGAATGGGGAAAATTTATGTTTTTACAAATGAAATATTTAAAAAACGAATGTGTATTAACTTATGAAAGTGGTGTGCGACTAATTAGTAAAGAAACACTTGACAAATTTATTGACGAATATAAGTGTATATACTTATGGGGAAACGAAGCTAAAAGGGAAGAAAAGTGTATAAGAATTTCTGAAGCTGACAACAACTGGAATAAGTTTATGAAACGTAGAATTAATAGCAGTAAAGGTGGTAAGACCACACAAAGAAAAAAGAAGAAAAAACAAGAAGAAAAAAACAGTTCTGAAAGAATAATGACAGACGAAGAAATACAAATTGAAGTTAATAAAAACATTACTGACGAACTACCTTTTTAAGTACACTTTAACTGCACTTTAAGTACACTTTAAGCATTAAGAAAAGTATACTATTATGTTCTTTAATTTATTCTTATTTAGTTTTTTATTATGTTCTTTAATTTACTATTCTTTCTTCTGTTAATAAGTATTAAAACTGTTAAGAAATTATATTAAAAAAATATTAAAAAATATATAACACTAATAGGTTCTTAAACGTTTATAAGTAAAGGTATTTAATTATGAAAAGTATATTATTTAAAGGTGTATTACATAAACGCTTTGAAACTAAAGAACAAAAGAAGAAACGAATACAAGAAAAGTTCTTGAATGACTACAAAAATTACCAACTTAAAAAACAAAAAAAGGTAAGTGACGACAGTAGTATTTTAAATGAAATTAAAAAGTATTTAGGGTTATGAATGCAACTACAATAGAACGAAAAGCAATAACAATAGACCAACGCGGTTTTGCTAAAGAAATAGAAGTTTACAGTAATAAAATACAAGCTAAGCAGAATATTAAAAAAGAAGTACTAAAGTTAATACCTAAGTACCGTATTAATGAAAGTTTTTACGACAATGTAATGGACAATTTTTATAAAGCTTTATTACATAAATACCAGAAAGAAAACACACTTAACTTAAAAGCTGAAAAGTTAGCTGAACTATTAGAACTTGACTTAAGTAATTTAAAGCGTTTTAATGAAGTATATAACAAATTAAAAACTGTTGTATCGCCAAGCGAAGAAACGTTTACTACGTACGCTGAAACAGAAGAAGAACTTACACGCTTAAAACAGTGTGAAAAACTAATTGAAACTATTTACGACGTTGAACTTAAGACAGGCGTTAAGGCCTACCCTTTTGACGTTATGAAGGCATTTAGACGAATATTAAATTTTAACGTTCGTACTAATAAATATGAAGCAAACACTTACTGGGTAAAAACTGGTAAAAACATTTAACTCGCGTGGTATAGTTACACTTAGGTGTAAACTTTCATAATTAGGGGCGTTTAACGGCGTCCCTTTTTATTAAGCACGTCAAAACAAAGTTTTGATCGTGCAATTATTAACAACAAAAATTAAATATTATGCCTTTTACAAAAGGACACAAATTAGCAACTGGACGACCAAAAGGGTCACTAAATAAAGAACTAAGCGAAGCAAAAAAAATACTTAATAAACTAATATTTAACCCTCAGCATATAATAGACGACTTTAACAAACTTGACGTTCGTGGTCGTATGGAGTTTCGCGTTCGTATGGCTAAGTATGTAATACCAGAACAGAAAGCTATTGAAATTGAAAATAATATTGAAACACCACGTTTAACACTTTCAGAATTAACAGACGTTTACAATGCAAAAGACGAAGAACTACCTTCATACGCCTAACATAGACGACGAACTAAAAAACTTTATAGACAGTCACTATTTAGGTTATACTGTTTGTTTTGGTGTGCCAGTTTACGATAGTGTAAAAGCGTGCATAATTGCCTCGTCTGTTGGTTATCACTGCAACCGTGCGGCTTATTTAACGGACGACAGTGTTTCATTGTATTTAATGGGCAAATTAGTACCAATTAAAATGTCTAAAAAATACGTGTTTCCAAGCTAAAGTAAGTACAAATGTAAGTACATTATACTTTTTAACATCTGTTAATAAGTACGTAATGTATGACTAATTAATAAAAAGTTGACTTAGTTAAGAAAGCAAAGGGGAGGTTGGTTATTATTCGTTTATAAACCATATTTAGCTTTTAGGGCTGCTTCTCCTTCTTAATCAGCCAACGCAATATGAAGTTGACTAAATTTCACCCCTAATTTATCTGCCGCAAGTTGATTTATTTGATAAGTTGATTTATTTGATTTTATAATAAAATTAATGATGGCCCCCGAAGAAAGCATTCCTATTTTATTTCCAATTACAATTGTCCTATCACCAATTTTTTTATGTATTGAAGCTAGCTGACTACTTTTATTTTCGGAAACATACAAGAAATGACAATCTTTAGTTATTTCGTATAACGAATTATATCTTACAACTTTTATTTTATCGTTTCCTATAAATTTTCCAGAAAACCATGATAGTTGCTGAAAAACGTCCTCGTCACCATAAAAACCAACAACCCAATCTCCAGGGACTCTGTTTGCCCACTCAATCTCTTTTAAAAAATTATAAATTCTCATTCCTTTTATTCTAGCAAAACCTATATTAGCTTGTACTTGTGCCTCTCTTTTTTCTGCTTGTACTTGTGCTTCTATATTTTGTGCATATACACTAAATTTTCTTTCTGCTTGTACTTGTGCCTCTCTTTCTGCTTGTACTTGTGCCTCTCTTTCTGCTTGTACTTGTGCCTCTCTTTCTGCTTGTACTTGTGCCTCTCTTTCTGCTTGTACTTGTGCCTCTCTTTCTGCTTGTACTTGTATTTGAGAATATATAGGATATAAATTCACTACATCAACATATGTTTTTTTAACTGGGTCTAGCCACAAACACTCTGTCATTGGACTACTATAATCAATTATATCATTATAAATTTGCCTAATATTATAATAGGAATTAACTGCTACTTTCTTTTTGTAAATAGAACCCCATGTTGTGTAAGAATCTTTAGGTGATAAACTAACTAAATCAATTTCATATTTTCTGTACGGGATATTATTTTTTTTATAAAATTCAATTTTTGATTTTTCTATATAATATGGATTACGCAAATTAGCCCGATTTTCATAATGTAAAAATTCATTTTCTTTAAACCCTAATTCTGGGTGTGCAATATATTTTATTGGATATTCTTTAGCTGATAGAGTATTTAATTGCTCAGTATTTTCCCACAATTTTATTTTGGATGTTTCGAGATATCCATACTTGTTTTTCATAATATCCCTAAAGAATCTGCTTTTTTCTGGTTGAATATTATCTAAAACGTAAATCCCATGTTTATTTAGAACATTTCTCTTTTCAAATCTATAACGTAACCCCCCCGAAGTGCCTGTTATCCGCTTAGAAGTCCTTTCTCTGGGAGAATTTGTCCAGCGATAAGGATAATTTTCAGGTCCAGCAGCTGGTTGCACTTTTGTGCTCCCAAAAAATTGAACAGCATATTGTCTATTAGGTGTATTAGCTTCTATTTTATATTCCCAAGGTTCATCAAATTCCTCTAACACCTTTAACCAAGCATATCCACAATTTTTAAAAAATCTATTATTATATTTCCAAAGTTTTGTTTCTCTGAAAATGCTATCCATAGAAATATTACTGGTTTTATTTTTTTTGGTATATCCCATTAACTTGCCATCATCATAATATAAAGTGTAATAACTGTTTAATTTTTGTTTGCCATCAAGTTGTCCATTTTCATTATAATGAAGTGTACACTTATATTTCTCTTTATAAATACCAGTACCTACAGATTGATAAAAATTCATATTGAATTTATGTGCATATGAAAGTAATTTAGATGTGTTTGCATCATACTGATGAGTGTATATTTCTTGTCTGGTATAACATTTCATATTTCCTATTATTTTTCCATTTACCACTTTATCTATAACATACATTTCGGTGTTATCATTTACAATAAAGTTTGTTGCTGATAAGACGCCCATATCATAAGAGCCCTTATTTGAAGCATCAAAAAAATCACCATTTTTAATGCCAGTTTCAGGGTCATATTGAAATTCTGCAATAACTCCACCGTCAGCTCCTTTATATTGATATTTTACTAATTTCAAATCATCATTAAGAAATCTGATTTTCATCGCTTGACCATTGTCGTAAAACTCTATAGGTTCACTAATGCTTTGGCTAAAAACTGAAAAAGTAAATAATAAATAGATTAGTGTTATAATATGGTTTTTTATGACATCATTATTTTTAAAATATTCCTCAGCAGTTTGTCCAAAACACAATACAGGCATCATCAACAAGAATAATATCTTCTTCATTTCATAAGTTTTAAACCATTAAAGTAAGAAAAAGTTGACTAAACAACGCAGTCAATAGGTTCAAAATTCTTTTTAAATACTTGGTTTTCTTCGTTCCAGTTCTTCATTGCTTTATTGAATAAAACATTACGTTGTTCAATTACTGGTTCTTTTTCAATTACACTTAATGACAATACTTTTTTAAGCGGTGTTAAGTCGTTGTAAGTTTCGTTTACATATCTAATAAATAAGGCGCTTTTACCGTAAAATATACTTTTCATACGCCAATACATATAACTAAGCGTACGTTGTTTGTATAGCGTCTTATCGTCTTTAAAATACTGCATTACATAGTTAAAAAACTCCTTATTACTTTCTATTTCAAATAAAGGGTCTTTTTCTGTATTCCAAAAAGTATCGCTTCTTAGCTCAGTTAACAATGCTTTAAAGTCGTCAAATTCTTGCGAAAGTGGGCTAAGGTTAAGTTCTTTAACAAATACATTCATTATTATTTCGTGAAAGCACTTTTTAAAATGTTCTTTAAAGCCAATTTTAAAGCAATATTCTTCAAACTTACTCCAGTATTCTTTAATACACTTTCGCATTATTTCAGCAGTGACGAAAGGTAAATTTTCTTTGTCTTTTCTTTCAAGGTATTCAATAAAGCCCCAATGTTTCATAAACTCAGTAACTTCAATACTACCAGCCATTAATTCTTCTTTTGTCATTATACCGTTCTTAAATTTCTTACTGGTGTATCTATTTCATTAATAAGTTTAAAATACTTGGTTTCACTAAACATTTTGGCATTTTCTTCTTTAGTAGTTCCAATGTAACCAAAAAACGCTTCACGGTCTTTATGACCGCTTATTTGCATTATTTTATTTTCACTTACTCCCGCTTTATAACTATTAGTACAAAAAGAACGTCTTGCAGTATGGTTACCAACAAGCTCGTATTTTTTAAACGACCTCACTGGTTCGCCTTTTATTTTTTGTGCATATACCCTACTGTTAATACTTGCCCACCTACATATTTTCTTAATTAATTTATTGCTAAGCGTAACTCCTACTTTTGGTAAATTACCGTTGTATTTTTCAAGTATTGCTTTACCTATTTTACCAATTGGTGCAACTACTTTACCGTCTGTTTTACTTTGGTAAAATGTCAAAGAAAGTATGTCTTTACCATCTTCGTTAATGTTAATAATATTGTGCCTTTTGTCAAGGTCTAAATAGTCCTCAATTCTTATACCGCACGTTAATGCAATAAATACCCATTGGTCGCGTACAATTTCGTAAACTGGTTCGCGGTCGCTTAAGTCGTAATTGTATAAGCGTTGTATTTCTCCAATGTCTAAATAAGTTAATACTTTACCCTTTTTGTCGTCTTTTAAGCGTTTTACAGTATCGCTTTTATAGTTTCTTAAACTTATTTCAAGTTGGTCAATTATATACTTGTTAAGAAAGGTTTTAAATATTGCAATGTTCTTATTAATACTATTATTTATTAATGTCTTTTGTGTACCTTTTTTTGTTGTATAGTCGCTTAAAAATATTTGTAAGTCCCTAAATAACTTCTTGTCTATTTGTGGCGGTCTTATATTACCTTTTTGTCTTACATATTCGCTTAAATGGTTTCTAAAAGTTATAAACTTCTTAATACCGTTTTCAGTGTATTTACCCTCGTCGTCTGTTAATATGTAACCGCTTTTACACTTTTCAATAAAGTCGTTTAAGTGTTCCATAATGTCAAACTTATTTACTTCGTTTTTAGCGTTTACACTGGCTTTACCAAATGCAGTTACAATACTTTTACAAAGTTCTTTTGTTATGAATGTACCCTCAGCTTCGTGTAAGTAAAGTTGGTCTTCTACAAACTTTCTTAAGTCGCTTAAGGTTTTGTTTTTTTCTTTGGGTCTTTCTTCTGTTATTAAGTTTCTAATTTTATTATCATTAAGTGCCTTAGCGTCGTTAACTTTTATACCAGTACTGAAACGGTATTGTCTATTTCTGCCTAAGCTAATTTCAATATTAATAGAATTAAAATTTTTAGTTTTTCTTATTTTATAATATACTTTCATAATGTAAGTACTTTAGTTTATGTACTTACAAATATATTGTGTACTTACTAATGTACTTACATAAATTTGTAACTATTTTATAATATTTATAAACATTTACACTGTTAAAAGCAAAAAAAAGAATATTAATGTTAAAATGAAATAAACTGTACCTAAGGTTTTTTACTCCCTCCTTGGGTACTACCTTACAGATAAGAGGTGCTTGCATAGTGCAAACATTAGTGCAAACATTAGTGCAAACATCTCTTATTTTTCATAGTTGACTTAGTTAAGAAAGCAAAGGGAGGTTAGTTGTAGCTTATCCAAGTGTCAAATGCTGAAAGCCAAAAACAAACCCTGATTAAAGAAGGTTTTTTACACTATTACACTTTGCTCTGTTAATCTTAAAACCTCATTTACACTATTACACTTCGTAAACCATTTCTTGAAACCTTGTACTAATGTTGTATGTTTTTCTATGTACTGTGTCACGCTTGTTTTTGTGTTATTTAAGCATTATTATCGTCTACTCATACTTGTCCACTCTAATCCATCATAACCATAACAATAAGCATTAACACTTAAATTCCAAAGACCATCGTTTTCGTGATCTGACATACCAACCTTTCTTCCCCTAAAAGTTGCTACATTAACATCCATAATAGCTGGCGGTTTAATAGCTTCAACAGTTTCTTCACTTAGCTTTACATCAATACTTCCATCTTCATTTAATGGTACAAGTCCATAATTTACATTAGAGTAATTAGTTTCACTTGCTTGCACTTTAGGTGGCCAAACACCTGTTTGAATAATAGTTAATAGAGTTAAGTTAATTGCTATAATCCCTAATAGTATTTTAATTGTTTTCATTTTGTAAGTTTTAAAACATTAAAGTAAGAAAAAGTTGACTTAGTTAAGAAAGCAGAGGGAGGTTAGTTACCAATAATCACTAATCTTCAGTTTCATCTTTACACTCTTTTGCCATTTTTATAATTCTTTATTTTTTTCTCACCGTTTAGTCCGTAAAAAATAAACTCACCATCTTTTTTCCCATCTACGTAAGATCCTTCCTCTTTTAACTGACCGTTTTCATAATATGAAAAGCTAATACCATCTAGTTTTCCATCTAAGTATGATATTTTACCTTTTAACTGACCGTCTTCATAATATACTAAAGCAATACCATCTAGTTTTCCATCTACGTATGATACTTTACCTTGTAACTGACCGTCTTCATAATATGTTAAGTTAATACCATCTTGTTTTCCATCTACGTATGACATTTTAACTTGTAACTGACCGTCTTCATAATATACTAACATAATACCATCTTGTTTTCCATCTACGGATGATGCTTTCAATTGTAACTGACCATTTTCATAATATACTAAAGCAATACCATCTTGTTTTCCATCTACGTATGACATTTTAACTTGTAACTGACCGTCTTCATAATATGTTAAGCTAATACCATCTTTTTTCCCATCTACGTATGACAATTTACCTTGTAACTGACCGTTTTCATAATTCTTTAAAAGATATCCGCTAAAAGGTTCCTCCTTTAGAGTTATAAGTAATTCTTGATTATCTCCACCCTTTCTAACTATACTATCCCAATGAATAGAGCCAAAGAGAGCAACATAGTCCAAAGAATTGTAAACGATGTTTAACCCTCCCTGTCTATAAAAATGACTAATAGTATCATTTAAAAGTGTAT
>Ga0115572_10000183_pt1 | contig 53744 bp, 41 predicted proteins | sample COGITO_mtgs_1206_FD_88681 | JGI IMG/M metagenome (GOLD analysis project Ga0115572, IMG submission 88681) | Pelagic marine microbial communities from North Sea - COGITO_mtgs_120607 | ecosystem: Environmental > Aquatic > Marine > Epipelagic | place: Germany:Helgoland, sampling site Kabeltonne... | reverse complement strand
TGCACTTGCAGTACTAGTTAACCGTGCAGCTAACCGCATTGCACAGCGTACACGCCGTGGCGCAGGTAACTGGGCGGTTGTATCTCCAGCAATCCTAACAGTTCTACAAAGTGCTACAACTTCAGCATTTGCACGTACAACAGAAGGTACATTTGAAGCACCAACAAACACTAAGTTTGTAGGTACTCTAAACAATGCAATGAAAGTATATGTTGATACATATGCAGGAGATGCAACATCAGTACTAGTTGGATACAAAGGTACATCAGAGTCAGACGCACCAGCGTTCTACTGCCCATATATCCCACTAATGAGTTCAGGTGTTGTCCTAGATCCAGGCACATTCGAGCCAACAGTTTCGTTCATGACACGTTATGGATATGTTGAGCTATCGAATACTGCTTCGTCACTAGGTAACGCAGCTGATTACTTAGCTAACGTTGGCATCGAAAGCGGCAACGTAAGCTTCTCATAAGATAGTTTAACGACTAAACTAAAATAGGCCCTTCGGGGCCTATTTTTTTGACTTTTTTATTATTTGATAAATACATGTGTCAGATAGTGTGCTGCAAGGCAGACTTATGCTGTACCCACAGCGTACCGGTTAGAACCCGGATAGGACTTCTAAAAAGGAGAAAACAAATGGGAAGACCATTAAGAAAAGATGTATTAGGTGTAGATGCAATTAATACATATGTAGATGCTGCAACAGGTGTGCGTATCGAACTACACGACGGATCGTTAAGAACAGACGGTGTTATTTTAAAACAACGTGGTGCAAGAACTTTCCAAGCTTGTAGAGTTGGTGATTTAGCAGACAGCACAAAATTTTTACCATATACACTAGTTTCAGGAACACCAGCATCAAACGGTGAAATGAGTTTGTTTGGATGGAATCCAACAAACGGTGGTGAGCGTGTTAATCTAGCAAAGATTACAAAGCGTGTTGCTACTGATTGGAATGACAACAGATATACATGGGCATTAGAAAACGATTCGTCTAATGACTACATTGTTTTAACACCAATTAGTTAAAGTTTAGTGGGGGCTTAGACCCCCATTATTAGGATATAAGCATGTCAAAATATTTAAGAATTCCATACGGTAACTATAAAATACAAGTTCAAGACGGTGGATTAATTACATTAGATACCGGTACAGAAACAGGGGAAGTTGTTATTACAGGCGACTTAACTGTTCTAGGAACTACGACTACTGTAAATTCTACAGAAGTTACCGTTGATGATAATATTCTTGTATTAAATGACGGCGAATCAGGCGCTGGAATTACACTAAACACATCTGGTATTGAAATTGATAGAGGTTCATTTAGTAACTCTCAATTTGTTTATAATGAAAACATGACCGATAGATTGTTCGAACTTCCTGGAATGTTTCAGCTTACTGAAGAAAATGGCGGTGGCAGGTTTAGTGTTGGATTAGTTACTAACTATATCGATTCAAAAGGTCAAAATATACATCTTTATAATAGTGGATTATATACAGTTAAAGTTGATCCTGCATACAATTATGAACAACAAGTTTTCTTTTATGACGATCCAGTTGCTAATAGTATCGATGTTACATTAGGAGCACGAGACGATGACACTATACCTAATTCAAAATCTATTATTGATTATGTTGATAGTTACTTTGCAGGTGTTTTCCAAGATAGAATCGAAGAAGGTACATTAACAAAGACATTTGTTGAAGCACAGGACAGAGAAGAAACAGGACTTCCTAGTTTAGTTAAAATTGGAGTTGATGATGTTGTAGTTGCAGAATTTCAGTCAGACAAAATTGAATTAAATAATTTAAGATTTTTTGATACAAGAATTGAAACAACTACAAGTAACGAAGATCTTATTCTAAGCGCACCAGGCACTGGTACAGTTAGTGTAAGAGATGTATTAGAAATTAGCAAACAGCCTACACTAGATGATCCAAGTTTGCAGCCAACTGTTCCGACTAACGGAGCAAGACTTTATATAGCTGACAGAGGCCAAGGCGGCACTGGAATATATTTCGTTCATGACGATACTGTTAGAGATGAAATTATAAGTAATAATAGAACACTTGTTTATAGTATGATTTTTTAAGGATAAAGAATGGCAATCAAAAGCAGCTTTATAGAAACAACCGGAACAGATTTAGTTACTGTACCTTCTAGTGAAAATTGGGCTATAACGACAATTATTATTTGCAATACCTTTGCTGTTGATCCAACTGATGATCAAGTAGGAAAAGCTTCCTTTGATTTACATTTATTGCAAGACGGCGCATCTGCTACAGACGTTAATAGAGTAATAAATGGTTTAGAATTGCAAGCAGGCGAAACTTTCACTTTCGATTCAGAAAAAATTATTTTATCTGAAGGTGAGAAGATATACGCAATAGCAACACCGCAAGATGCTTCTCCGGGTGCATTATTAGGAAATACATCTTTGTCTGTACTAGTAAGTTATTTGGAGATTACATAATGGCATTAGCAAGCAAAGCAGTAGATATTTTAGGTTCTACGTCTTTAGTAGAAGTACCAGATCCGATTGTAGGATGGGATCCAAGTAGTGATGTTCCGCCTGTTAGATATGCAATAACATCGATTATGGTTTGCAACAACTCAACACCTAATCCTGGTCACGAAGAAGACGGTGTTACTGGATTTGATTTGTTTATAATCAAAAGAGGCGAAGCTCGCGGCCCTAAAAATCAAATTATTAATGCTGTACAATTGCCTGCAGGAGAAACTTTTACTTTTGATTCAGAAAAAATTGTTTTAGAATCAGGAGATAAGATTGATGTGTTAGGAGAATCTCCTACTAACCTAAGTGCTACAGCAAGTTGGATGGTAGTGTAATGAGATTAATTAAAAGACAAACAACAAATGCAAGAAGTATAACTGGCAGAGGCGTATCATACGATGTAAATGATCAGATTATAATGTACTCAAACACAGGTGTGCAAATGCCTAGAGGTGCAGAAGCAGAACGTCCTTTCTATCCCGTAAATGGATATGTAAGATATAATACTGACGACGAACAATTAGAAGCATATCAAAACGGTGCTTGGAGAGAAATACGCTTCAAAGAACCTAATCAAGATCCTGGTATTGTAATACAAACTTTTGGTCCTGGAGACGCAATTGAAACTGACTTTGGAATTTTAAATAGTGGAGACACAGACTTTCCAATTCCGGCAGCAGAACAAAACATTTTAGTATTTGTAGAAAATGTTTTCCAATTACCTAATACAAATTACACACTTGTGCAAAATCCAGACGGAAAAGCACCTGGTTGGTATATTAGATTTGGAACAGCAGTGCCGTTTGATAAATTTATAACAGTCATACATAATTTCGACAAATAAGCAATAAATACTATACTAGGAGTATAGTTAATGGCACAAGTTGGTAGAATTGGCGGCGGGGTCTTACAAGACAATCTAAAACTTTTTCAAGATAATTCAGGTAAAGAGTTCCTTTCGATTAGAAGCGAATCAGGAGATACATCGCTTCTGCACTTTGATGCAGTTAATAATCGAATAGGTGTAGATCTTGAAAATCCTAGTAGAGATTTAACAGTAAAAACAAAAATACAATCTGTAAATAGTATTAGTGAAATTGTTGAACTTCCTATATATACTATTCGAAATAGTGAAATAGTTGCAAATAACGGCGAAATATATTTAAAAGCATCTGACATAATACAACTAAGTGCATTAAGTACTGATGATATTTTAATTGACAATGAAAAAATTACAACATATAATAGTAATGCAAACTTAGATTTAATACCTAACGGAACAGGTACAGTTGAGTTTCTTAAAAGTATAGACATTTACGGTAATTTAAGTAATACTGGAAATATTTCTCTAGGCGGCAATTTAATATTCGGAGAAGGACCAAATAATCCTGATAAAATTATATTTGATGCTCCTTTAGCTAGTGGAATTATTCCTGACATAACTAGTACATATAATCTTGGTAATAACGAAAAACGACTAAGCGAAATACACACATACTTAATGAATGGCGATCTAGTAAATGCACAGACAGCAACCCTCGACGGCGTACAGTTAGATCATCGCGCAGGAAATAGTATCTATGTTTCAGTAAATGGCGACGACGGTAATAGAGGTGACCATCCACAAGGCCCATTTAGAACAATTAAACGTGCATTAGAATTTGCAGACGGAAGTGATGCAGGCCCAGTTACAGTTTATGTTACTCCAGGAGATTATCAAGAAGAGTTGCCTCTTACAATTCCTACTAACACTAGTATTGTTGGCGAAGATTTAAGAAATGTTATAATTAAGCCAGATACATCGTCACAATCGGAAGACGTATTCTTAATGAATGGTGAAACAACTATTGAAAATATTACTATTGCCGATTTTTATTATGATAGTATAAACGACACAGGGTACGCATTTCGTTTTGCTCCAAATGCAATTATATCTACAAGATCACCGTATATACAAAACGTAACAGTAATTACAAAAGGAACAACAATTACCGACGATGATCCTAGAGGGTATGCTTCGGGCGATGCTGGTAAAGGTGCTCTCATTGACGGCGCCGCTGTTGATCCTAATAGTAGGAATGCTAGTTTGCTTTTCCATGCTGCAACATTTTTAACACCCGGTGTTGATGCAATTACAATGACTAATGGTGTAAGAGTAGAATGGTTAAATTCATTTACATATTTTGCAAATAGAGGGTTATATGCAAAACAAGGATCTACAGGTCATTTAAGTACAGACGGATCTACACTTAATTATGGTGCTGAAATTCGTAGTATTGGATCTGCTAGTGTTTATGGTAACATAGGTGCAGAAGCTGATGGTGCAAATTGTGTTATGTATCTTATTAATCATAATTTTGCATATATTGGCACTGGAAACGATACTACTAATGATGCTACTTTAGTAATAGAAGATAATCAATGGGTTGAAATTAACGGCGGCAGAGTTTATGTGCAAAACACAGACCAGTTAGGTAAATTTAAAGTTGGTAATGATTTTTTTGTAGATTTAGAAACAGGTGAAACAAGCATTGCTACTGAAGGTGTTGCACTAGACGGATTGTCTCAAATTATAATCGGAACAGGCGAAGATCAATCTATTCTTAATGATAGTTTTGTTCAAACAGGAAATATTAGATTTGCAGGAAATAGTGTCTTTAGTTTAATAAGTGATTTAAATATCGATGCAGTTTCTACAGATACTAATTTTAATAGTAATGTATTAATGGAAAAAGATGTTGATATCACAGGCAATATAACAATTGGTGGTACATTAAATACATTTGGTAATAATCCAAATGATACTGTAGATCTAAATGTCGATATAGAACAAGATTTTTATCCTGAGGTAGATAGAGTTCATAGCTTAGGCTCTAGCACTAAAGTTTGGAATGATGTTTATACAGATGAAGCTAACTTTGATGATATTAAGATATTTGATAATGTCATTACTACTACAGTCTCAAGTGCTAATCTAGAATTTAAAAGTAATCAAACAGGATTTGTTGAAACAGAAGGGCTGCTTTGGCAAAATGATACTATTAGTACTATAGATAGTGATATTGTTTTTAAGACTGACGGTAATTTATATGTTAATAGCGCACAAGGATTAATTGTTAGCAGAGGTACAAATCTTGAAAGAGTTGAAACATCGGGTTCTTTGCGATTCTCAACACAAGATAATCTGTTTGAAGGTTGGGGCGATGCCCGAATTTCTTTTGGCGGAGTATATTCTAGTGATAGAAGAACAAGTATTATTGCAAACAAAACTGACGATTCGATCGATATAACAATTGATAACTTAAAAGTCGGAGAAATTAATAATGAAGGTTTTACACTACATGGACTACAAAGTGATAGTGTTTTAATTAATAATAATCTTATTACAAGTTCTGAATCAAATGCCGATCTTTGGATAAGAAGAAAAGGAACAGGACAAGTTACTCTTAATAGTCAAGAATATTTTAGAGATAACACTTGGACTAATTCTGCAGAAGAAACTGCACTAACGATTGAATCTACTGGCCGCGGATATGTTAAAATTGATGGCACATACGGTGCTATTCTAGGTACAACAGGTAATGTTATTACTGAAAATATAAATTCTTTAAGTATAGGTACAGATGTAAGCGGCTCTAATTTATTCTTGACAGATAATGCAAGTAGAATAGATCAAGCAATTGTGTCTCCGACAGGTGACGGAGAATTCACAACAACAGGAACTAAAGTGTTTGGATCAACTTCAACAGGCGTCCAAAACTATTTCTTAGATTTTGATATATCTGATATAACAAACATTTATGAAGTAGAGATTACAGGTATAAGATTTAGAGGTGATTTTGATACAGATGCTCAATTTGTTGATATTATTTTTCCTGAACCAGGTGCAACTACATATACATCTCGAATAGGTGAATTTGAAGACTCAGGTAGTACAAGTACATATACTAATTCTTTAGTATTTAATGCTGTACCTCTATCTGACAGATTATATGTTCATACAGGATCTACAAAAACAAGTTTTGAAACACAAGTAATACAAAGTGGCGGCAGCTACGGCATAAACATTAGCATAGATGTACCAACAAGTATTACTACAGCACCCGCTGGTATGACAAACAATTGGGAAATTGAAATAAGTTATAGATATATTACTATTAATAATAAATTTGATCAATACAATGTTACTACAAATAATTATTATTATATTTTTGATCAAGACAGCACAAACTTATCCGACAAAGATAGATATATTGTAACTGAAACACAATTTGAACCTGATTTTTCGAGAGCAAGATTAAGAGGTAAAGTTATATTAGGAAGTGACACTAATGGTTCTGGATTATATTCTGGACAAGACATTCTACTACAATACTCTGATGATGGAACAAATGATACAGGTATGACAACAATAGCAACTATTGTTGATGCAAATGAATTTGCATCCTACGGTATATGGACAGAGTTTGAAATTAATTTTGAATTTGTAGATAGTACATTAGTTGATTTTAATAATCTTAAATTTAGAATTGCGCAGCCGAACGGCGGCAGGCTAGGAGAAAACTCATTTGCAATAGCAGATTTACAATTTACAATTGTGAGAGATACCGAGTCGCCTGCTCCTTTAGGTACGTTTAGATTTGATCCTGTTACTGCACAATGCGAAGTATGGAATGGAACAATTTGGATACCTGCAACCGGAATCATAGAAGATCCAGTAACTGAAGAATTTATGCAAGAATTGGTTGGATTATATAGTCTTGTACTTGGATAATCATTTAAATTGATAAATACTATTAATGTGCAGCAGAGACCGATTGTTGTTCAGGACAAACTGTGGCACAGCCCGCAATGTAAAGTGGCTGGAGGGACGGGATCCCCGTGTTGAGGAGAAGAGATGGCTGTTGGTCGCATATCAGGTCCGCTCTTAAAGCAAAACCTACTTCGTGAAGGAGTAGATCTAGCTTTTGAGACGGATCTTCTGTACTTAGATGTTAATAACCAGCGTATCGGTATTAATACTGTAAATCCTCAGTACGACTTAGACATTAACGGAACAACTAGAGCGCCTAATTTAGAAGTAACTAATATTGCTCAAATAGGCGATGTTGTAATTAGTGGAAATACTATTAGAAGTGAATCTAGTATTTTAGCACTAGGAACAATGGATAATGTTGTTTATCAAAACAAATTAAGAATTGATTCAATTGACATCGAAGGTAATAGAATTAGTAGTAATGATTCTAATGCTAATATCGAACTTTCTCCAAATGGAACAGGCAGAGTAGAAATACACTCTGATATGAATGTAACTGGTGATGTATATGTAACTGGTAATATTACTGCTGACGGAACAATTACAATTGGTGACGAAGACACTGATTTTATTGAATTTCAGTCCGAACTAGCAAGTAACATTATTCCTGATACAAATAATGCTTATACATTAGGTAGTGATCCTGATACAGGCGGCAAAGCTTGGGCAGATATCTATACAGATACACTTTTTGCAAATGCAATTGATACAAGTGCAATTATAGTAGATCAGATTGATTTAAATCTACGTCAGGGTAATATTTTTTATATTGCAGAAAATGGCGACGATGCTCATTCAGGAACACATCCACAAGATCCGTATGCTAGTTTAAAATATGCATTATCTCAAGCAAGTGACGGCGACACTATTCATGTATATCCAGGTGTTTATACAGAAGCATTTCCAATGACTGTTCCAGAAGGCGTTACTATAAAAGGTCATGCAATTAGAAGTGTGTTTATACAACCATCAGTTGCAACACAAGATAAAGATGCATTTTTACTAAACGGACAATGTACTATTGAAGAATTGTCAGTAGGAAACTTTTATTATAATAGCGACGACGATACTGGTTATGCATTTAAATTTGCACCTGGAATGACTGTTACTAGTAGGTCACCTTATATTAGAAATGTAACTGTATTAACTAAAGGTAGTACAGCAGATCCGTTAGATGCAAGTGACCCAAGAGGGTTTAATGCAGGAGATGCAGGCAAAGGTGCATATCTAGACGGTAGTGTAGTTGATCCTAGTTCAAGAGAAGCAGCTTGCTTGTTTCATGCTGTTACATTTATTACTCCAGGCGTTGATTCAGTTACATTCACTAACGGTGTTAGAATTGAATGGTTAAATTGCTTCACATATTTTGCAAATAGAGGTGTATATTGCATAGACGGCACCGCAGGTAAATCTGGTCAAGGTACTACTGCACTTAGAGTAAGTGACATCACAGGTACTTTTGTTGCCGGTGAAATTATAAGTTACTACGATACCGACGGAGTTACTTTAATAGCTAGCGGTACTATTGATAATATTGATGCTACAGGAAAAATATATGTAACTGGAAAACAAATAGGTTTTGAAACTGCTGAATCTAGAACAGGTAAAGTGGTAACTGCATTTGGTAATGCAAGTTTAGATAACGGACGTAAAAAGTTTGGTACATCTAGTTTAGCATTATATGCTACTGGTGATTATGCAAGAGTTGCACCGCAAAATGATTTTGGATTTAGTACAGGTGACTTTACTGTAGAAGCATGGGTTTATATTGGACCTGACTCAACAGGTGTAGGAACAATATTTGATTTTAGAGCTGCAACAGAACCTGACACAGCAGCACTACTTCAAATTAATGCAAGTAATCAGCCTGAACTATATGTAAATGGCTCAACAGTTATTACATCGGGCACTGCAATTACAGCAGAAACTTGGGCACACGTTGCACTAGCAAGAGACGGTGCAACTACAACACTATACTTAAACGGTACTAGTGTAGGTACTTGGGCAGACTCAACTAACTACGGACTTGCAAAACCACTTACAATAGGCGGTGATTATGCAGGTAACAATGTACTAGAAGGTAACATTGATGATGTAAGAGTTATCAAAGGTACTGCACAATACACAACAAACTTTAGTGTTCCTATTACACAACTTTATGCTACACCTGAAACTGTCCTACTACTAAGAATGAACGGTGATGATAGTTCAAACGTTATTGAAGACGAAGTAGTATATGAACAAGATATTAGATTCAGCGGCGGAGCAACTGCTACTAAAATTGATCTAGCAGACTACACAGACTTTGGCGCAGAAGTGCGTATGATTGGTAGTGCTAGTGTATATGGTAACTATGGTATTTGGGGCAATGGCCCAGGTGTTATTGTTTATGCTATTGGACAGAACCTAGCATATATCGGTAATGGTAAAGAAGTTACTAATGATGCAACAACAGTTATACAAGAAAACGAAGTTGTAGAATTAAACAATGCCAGAGTTAGATATAACTCAGTTGATCACAGAGGTGACTTCAGAGTTGGCGATTTATTTTATATAAATCAAGAAACTGGACAAGTTACATTTACAGCAGCAAATTTTAATGTTGATACTGACACAGGATTAACATTTACAGATGGTGTTAATACAACTGTAGTTGAATCAGATAGAATTGATACAGGCAATTTACGCATTAGCGGAAACACTATTGAAAGTTTATCAGGCGATGTTAATTTTACCGCAGCTAGCGACCAAATTAATCTTAATAATAATGTTAATATTGACGGTAACTTGGATGTTACAGGTAATGTAACTATCGGCGGAAACATTACAATCGGTGATGAAATTACAGATAGTATTGAGTTTGTTGCAGGAATTGCATCAGATATAAAACCATCAATAAACAGTGAATTTAATTTAGGTCTATCTAATAGACTATGGAATAATTTATGGGTTGAAAGTGCATATATCGATGATATATTAATAACTGATAACTACATACAAACAACTACTTCGAATGCAAACTTAGAATTAAGAGCAAATGGTGCAGGGTATATTGTAATTGACAATCTTAATATTGACAATTTCACAATATCATCAACTGATACAGATATGGTTGTTGCACCGGGCAGTGAGTTTTTTAAAGTTGATAGTACAGGTGCTATTAGATTACCGGTAGGTACTACATTAGAACGCCCTACTGAAGAAGCAGGTATTGTAAGATATAATTCAACTTTAACAAGATTTGAAGGTTATGACGGAAGTGACTGGATTCAGTTACACGGTGTCCAAGACTTGGACGGTGATACTAAAATAACAGCTGAATTAACACAAGGCGCAAATGACGATGTTATTAGATTTGACGTTGCCGGAACAACTGTTGCAACATTAGATGATACAAAATTTGATGTAATAAGAGTTACTGTTGATGATATTGAAATTGACACTAATGTCATTCAAACTATAAACACTGATACTGATTTAATATTTGAAGCACAAGGTACAGGTAGTGTATTACTTGAAAACTTTGGATTTAGAGAAAATACTATTACAAATACTGTAGCAGACAGTGTTACAACTTTTGTAAATACTAATAACGGTTATGTAAAAATTGCTGGATCAAACGGATTTGTACTTCCTGTAGGAACAAGTTTAAACAGACCAGACCCGGCATTTACAGAAGTCGGAATGTTAAGATTTAACACAGCAGACGGTCGCGTTGAAGCATATGACGGAGCACAATGGGGTTCAGTTGCAGGTGCAACTGGTTCAATTACAAGAGTTGATGCAGAAGAAATTGCAATTGTTACAGCGTTAATTATAGGTTAAGGAAAGATAAATGGCAACGTTTTTTAGAAACAAAGTTATTAAGAATGTAGGAAGAACTCCGGTTGAAATTGTATCAACTGACACTACAAATAGATTTACAGTAATTGGCCTTAGCCTTACTAATCTCACTACAGACTTTGTTTATGTAAATATACTAATAGAAGACAATACAAGTGTTACAGGATTTTATTTAAAAGATACACTACTTCCTGCTAATACAAGTTTGCGAGCAGTACAGCAAGGTGAAAAATTAATTATTGCGCCTGAAAATAAATTGCTTGTAAGTTCAAATTTGACTGATTCTGTCGATGTAATTATAAGTTACGTTGAGATAACATAAGGAACAAACAATGACACATTATGTAGGTAATACACCACAAGACGTTTTAGCAGGTATTATTAAAAGATATTTTGTCGGCTTGCGTAGAAATATTGACGGCGAGTTGTACCTTATTAGATCTGATCAATTAGCAGCAGGGCAAGATAATCCAGTTGTTATTAACGACATCGGTGAAGCTGAAGATAACTTTCCAGATTTTGAAGAAGGTATTGATTTCTTAGACGGTATTGATGAAGATCATAATATTGTTTATGGCAATTTAAGATATCCTCAAATTAAATGGGAAGGTAGAAGTATTACATACTTTATTGATCCTGAATCAGGTGAATTTACATTAAGAGTGTCAGAAGGTTATGATTTTCCGGAAGGTATTAGTTCTCCAGGATACGGTGAAGTGGTAGAAAATCAAGTTATAAAACAAAATGAAGGTGGAAGTGACTATTAAGTCTAGGAGCAAATAATGGCAGAATTTAAGTTAGATCGTTTTAAATATACATGGCGCGGTGAATGGACTACTGCTAGAGTCTATAATCGAGACGATGTTGTACGAGTTAAAGGTAAGACATATGTATGTTTAATTGGACACACAGCAGATGCAATATTTAGAACAGATCTAAATGCAATATTACCAGAATCAAATCCCCCGCAACCACAGCCTAGATGGAGAGTTATGACAAGTTCTCGTTCATTTAGAGGAACATGGGAAACTGGTGTTGCTTATGATCTAGGCGATATTATATTTTATGATGGTAGTCTTTATACATGTGCAACAGATCATTCAAGTACTACATTTGGAGATGATATTGCTAACTGGACATCTTTTGGTCCTCATATTGAATATAAAAAAGCATGGGCACAGAATACAGGATACGGCGCCGGCGCACTTGTAAAATATAATGGTATTGTTTATATTTGTGTAACACCTCATACATCTTCAACAATACTAGAAGACGACAGCAATAAGTGGAATATCTTTCATGAAGGCGTTGAGTACCGCGGTGCATGGCAACAATCAACAATATATAGAAAAAATGACCTAGTAAGATACGGCGGAACTGTATTTAAAGTTAAAGAAACACATACGTCTAGCGACGAACCTTCAGGCGATGACGCTGCAAAATTTGAATTGTTTATACCAGGTTTTCAATTTGAAGGTCTTTGGAATGAAGAAACATACTATAATGTAGGTGATACTGCACTATTCAGAGGTAATGTTTATTATTCTGTAACAAATAATATTGCTACTGAACCAGATGAACGAACCGGTGACTGGAAATTATTTACAGAAGCATATAACTTTTTAGGAAATTATGACGTAGCTCAAAACTATCGTCCAGGAGATATTATTCAACGTGGCGGTGATCTATATGTTGCTGTTGGTGAAGTTGATGAAGGCGACGGCAGTACTACAGATTTCTTAGATCTTTCAAAATGGGAATTACTAAAGCCGGGTGTAAAATGGGAAAATACATGGGATATTAATATACAATTTTATCCAAATGACATAGTGTATCATGCAGGTACTGCATGGAGATGTGTTGAGCAGCACACGAGTGCATTTAACAACTTTCCAGGTGATAACGGAAGTGGATATGATTTTTGGGAAGTCTTTATTCAAGCAGGTATTCCAGCTGGTATGGAAACACGAGGCGATCTATTAACTTACGGTCTAAATAGAACTAATATCGGAGACGGATCGTCATTAGGATTAACTAGTATTCCTATCGGAGAAGAAGGACAACTACTTTCAGTAAGTGCTGAATACGATTTATATTATAGAAATTTTGTACAAGATAGTGATGTTATATATGTTGCACAGCACGGTGTTGATGAAGACGGCTACGGATTAGATCCCGAAAAGCCGTTTAGAACAATAGAAGCTGCTACAGAATATGCATTTTATAATTATGATCCACTTACTCCGTTAAAAGTTAAAATTAGTACAGGTCGTTATGAAGAACATCTTCCTATAACTGTTCCGGCAGGGTGTGTTATAATGGGAGACGAACTAAGATCTACTACCATTACAGCAAGTGACCCAGATCCGGATTATGCAAACGATTGGGCATTTACTTCAGAATCTTTAAGTAGATTACGTGCTGTAATTCCTAATCTAATCGAAAATAATCCAATAGAAAGTTATCCGGCAAATACATTTATACAAGATGTGTCGTTGCCAGAATCTAGTGTAGAAGCAGTAGTAACTTGTGTTAAACCGATTGACGATGTCAAAGACTATATCAATTTTAGATTAGATTTAGCGGATGACGATGCAATTATAACAGGGTCTAACGATGCTACAACCACAACTTCATTAATTAATGCTTATAAAATTATAGAAGCTAATATTAACTTCCTTGCAGAAGATTTAACTTTATATCAACTGAGTATTAATATAAGCAGCAACGAAAGTAAAGTTAGACGCCAAATGAAAAAGTGGTTACGTGCATTAGTTTATGATATTAAATATCCAGGAAATGCAAGAAGTTTAAGAATTGCTAATGTTTATTATAGTAAGCGTGTAGGAAGTAAATTAGATCAAGATATGTTCTTACTCAGAGATACTTGCGGTTTAAGACAATGTACAGTTGATGGAATGAACGGTCGCTTAAATCCTCCAGGTGTATTTGAATTATTCCAAAGACCAACCGGCGGCGCATATTGTGCTTTAGATCCAGGTTGGGGACCTGCTGATACTAGTACATGGATTGTAAATAGATCACCTTATATTCAGGGTGTTACTACTTTGGGAAATAGAGCAATCGGACAAAAAATTGACGGTGCTCTACATAATGGCGGAAATAAATCATTTGTATCAAACGACTTTACACAAGTTATCAGTGACGGAATCGGTGCATGGGTAACTAACGGAGCAAGAGCAGAACTTGTGTCTGTCTTTACATACTATGCACAAATTGGATACTTATCTGAAGGCGGCGGCGTTATACGTGCAACAAATGGTAACTGTTCATATGGTTCTTTTGGAGCAATATCTACTGGTATTGATCCAGACGAAATTCCAAGAACTGCAATTGTTGATAACACACAAAACGAAGCGTTAGTAAGAAGTGCATTTGCTGGAGAGTTCCAAGATGAAATTTTCTTATTTGAATATACTCATTGCGGCCAAGAATATACGCAAGCGTCAGGAGGCGTAATTGGATCAGGCGCAAATGCAAGAATTGCATACGAAGAATTCTTTGATGGATCGATATTTCAGTCAAGACTATTAAATGAAGGATCTGGAAACTCAGGTGGATCAGGTTATGCACAAGTAGGAAACAATGCTCAAAGCGGCAACACTACAATTATTAGAATAGCAAATTCTGACACAGCAGGCAGCGAAGCTGTGTATAAAGATATGAGAATTATTATTACCTCAGGTGATGGTACAGGACAGTACGGTATTATTAATTCGTTTAATCCAATTAGTAAAGAAATAACTGTAGTTAAAGAGTCAGACGGAAGTCCTGGATGGGATCATATTGTTCCTGGAACTGATATTGTTGCTTCATTAAGTACTAATACTGTTTATAGAATTGAACCAAGAATAACTGTTAGCGATCCAGGTTTTACGCCTGTAGTATATGATTTGCCTAATGCAAGACCGTGGAAAGATGTCACACACGGTGATACAAGTGCTACATATGAAGATGTAGAAGGAACTGAAGGTACTGGTGCTGTAGATGAGAGTGTTACTAGAACTGCTGCTACATTTGATGTTGAAAGAGTAGGATCAGAATACAATGTAACTGTAGTAACAGGTGGCGCAGGATATAAAGTTAATGATAGAATTACAATTCTAGGTACAGAGCTCGGAGGCGCTGCACCTGCTAACAACTTAACTATTGTTGTTACTGCTACAACTGATGACTCAACAAACGCTGTTACTGGATTTGTTACAGAAGGTGTTGGCTTGTCTGGTAAATTTGTCGGCATTGCTGAGCCAAACTTTATTGGGTATAGTACTGACGGTCAAAATTGGGAAGAAACATTTTTAGTAAGTGTTGCAGATTGGTTTAAAGTTGTAAATGGTAATGGTATTTTTGTTGTAATCGCAAATCAACACGACGAGGTAGCTATCTCAAGTGACGGTGAAGAATGGACAATTGTATCACTACCAGCAAACGAATCATGGTCGGATATTACATTTGGTAATGGATACTTTGTTATGATTGCTGAAAATAGCAACACAGTTTTAAGAAGTATTGACGGAGTAACATGGGCTTCAAGTTCAGTACCTGATGACACAGTTGGAGATTCAGCAGCAAGTCAATGGCAAGCTGTTACATACGGCGCAGGAAAGTTTGTTGCAATATCAAGTGGTGATAGAGCAGTTGCAACATCAAATGCAAATGGTTCATCATGGACAAGAATTGATAATGCATTGCCAGATTTAGATTATGATTTTATTAGTTTAACATTCGGTAAAAATAGATTTATAGGTTTTGACAAAGACGGCTTAACTGTACAAAGTCTCGATAATGGTGCAACTTGGGCAGAAGGAAGAGAAATGCCTAGTCAAGATGGTTCAACATCAATGGTATGGAATTCTGTAAAATATGAAAACGGTCTATGGTTTGGCGTTTGCAATACAGGCGGCAAAGATATGGGCGATGATCCAACACCGCCGACTGGATTCACTACATACTGTGCTACGTCTAGTGACGGTTGGTACTGGGAAGATCGTGAGTTTGAATTCGAGCAAGACTATGTTGCTCTAACTCATGCAACAGTTAATAACAGACCAAGATGGTATGTTTTAGCAGACTTGAGACAAACAGGCGGCGTCACAGTTGTTACTACTGGTGCAAGAGCAAAATTGAGAGCTGTTGTAACAGGTTCTCAAATTAGTGAAATGAAAATTTGGGATCCAGGCAGCGGCTATGTAGCAGGTATAAACGATCCTATTTTAGAAATTATAGATAACACATTTACAAGTGCTGTTTTATATAAATTGAGATTAGGCAATGGTGTTATTGGACAGCCTACTTTTTTAAATAGAGGTATTGGTTACAGAACAAGTAGCACTAGAGTGGAAATTACAGGAGACGGATTTGCTGATATTATTCCAGAAGGAAGTTTCGTAACTCTTAAAGGTGTGAGTGTTCTTCCTGGACCCGGTGCTCAGTTTAGATTTGCATCAATTGGCGATCCCGAAACAGAGGATCCTGACGATAAGTTAATCTTTACAGTAAGTACAATCGACGATTTAGGAGATGACGGAACAAACGGCGGAACTAGATTGGTTAAGTTTAGAATTACTCCTAGTTTAGAAATTGAGTACGGATTGGAAACCGGAACTACTGTAGAAATACGTGAAAACTACTCACAGTGTCGTATTACTGGACACGACTTCTTAGATATTGGAACAGGAAATTTTGAAGATACAAATTATCCTCAGATTTATGCAAGTGGAAACTTTTTTACTGCTTCTCCAGAAAACGAAGTTAGAGAATTAAATGGTGGTAGAGTATTCTATGCAAGTACCGATCAAGACGGTAACTTTAGAGCAGGAGAATTGTTCAGTGTTGAACAAGCAACTGGTATTGTTACCATTAGTGCTGAATTTTTTGAATTAGATGGTCTTTCAGAACTTGCACTAGGTGGTGTTAGATTGGGCGGATCTGGTACAGTTGTTAGAGAATTTAGTACAGATATTAACTTTACTGAAGACTCGAATAATGTTGTTCCTACACAACGTGCAATTGCAACATTCTTTAATAATAGATTGAGCCAAGGTGGTTCAGAAATTGCTACTAATAATTTACAAGCAGGTGTTGTTCTAGTTGGTACAGAAACAAATAGAATTGATATTGCCGGTGACGGCGTATTAGAGTTACCAAGACGAATGAACTTTGAAGGAAATGAACCCGAGACTATGGGTATATCAGGAAGTATGCTTGCATATGACTTTTTCTTTAGGAATGCAGAGTAAATTTTTAGTTAAGATAAATAATACTAACGCGGAGTTAAAATAAAATGGCAGAATTTAAGTTAGGTAGAATTAGATTTGTTTGGAAAGGCGACTGGGCAACAGGAGATACTTACTACAAAGATGACGTTGTTGCAGTTGGCGGCAAAGTATATATTTGTGTAATTGGGCACACATCATCCCCAGATTTCTTTACAGATTTTCAAATTTCACCACCAAAATGGAACCTAGTTTCAGATGGTCAAAACTACAGAGGTATATGGGTACCTGATGTAAGATATGTTTTAGACGATATTGTAAGCTACGGTGCTAGACTTTACATTTGTACAGAAGTACATCTTTCAACTGAAGATTTAGTTGAACCAACTTTTGGAATTGAAAACGATATTAATTTTGATTCTGCAGGAAAACCAACAACAGGTTCTAAATGGGATATATATGCCGAAGGTTTAGATTGGAAGGGTAATTGGACACCTAGTACAAGATATAGAATTAATGACTTTGTTAAGTATGGCTCCGCCACATATGTTTCTAAATCATTACATACATCATCTGCTACAACAGCGTTAGGTTTAGAAGCAGATGCAGCAAACTGGGATGTTTTTAATCAAGGGTTAGACTACAAACAAAGTTGGTCATCCGATGTAAGATATAAAGTAAATGATATTGTACAATTTGGTGCAGGCCTTTATATTTGTGTCACTCCGCACACATCTACAAACAGCTTTGTTACTGACGAAGATTACTGGACAAAACTAGTTGATGGTTTTGAGTTTGAAGGCGAATGGTCTCCGTTTAAAAAATACCAGTCAGGCGACATTGTTGTTTCAGGAGGTAATCAGTATATTGCAGTTAAAACACATAGTGGTTCTGATCCGCAAACTGACGACGGAACAAATTGGACACTGTTTATACAAGGTATTAAATTCTTAGGAGAATGGAACGAAGATTCTAGTGTAGAATATAATGCTGGCGAACTAGTTACTAGGGGCGGCTTTACTTACATTGCAAAAACTAAGAATACTGATGTAGAACCTGAGTCGTCACCAGCTGATCCAGAAGCTCACGAATGGCAGCTATTAAATACAGGCTTGCGTTGGAGAGGTGTATGGCTAGATGATCAAGAATACTTAGAAGGTGATGTTATACGCTTCGGTGATAACTCATATGTATGTGTTCTAACTCACTTTTCGGAAGGCGACGACTTTTCGTCAGTACAACCAGAGCTTGGCCAAGGCGGCGGCAACGAAAATTCTCGTCCTGACTTAGATATTAATGCTACATACTGGAATGTATTAAGTATCGGTAGTGAAGAATCAGTTCTTAACACAACTGGTGATTTGGTCTATTATGCAGGCGCTGGTCCGGCAAGATTGCCAGTAGGTATTGAAGGTCAAGTATTAGAAGTAAGTCCAGAAGGAATACCTGAATGGGCATTTAGAGGTCAAACTGAAGATGTTTATTATGTAGCAGAACACGGGACTGATGGTCCTGCACCTGTGCATGGTAAAGGTCTAGACAAACCGTGGAAAAGCATTAGATATGCGTGTGAGCAAGTAGAAAACGGTACTAAGAATCCAAATGCAAAAAGATTACTAGAACTTAATAGATACTTTATACAAAGAGAAATTGTTGAATGGACAGATAATCAAGTTACGACAGGGGCTTTACCGTTTAATATTAACTTTGAGTATGATTCGGCAAAATGCGAGCGCGATATGGGTTATATTGTAGATGCACTCATTTATGATATCACACATGGCGGAAATGTTAAATCGAGAGAAGCAGCGTTGGAGTATGTTAATAATGCATCTAAATTCTACACATTAGGTCAAGAGGAAGAAACTGTTGCATCGATTACATATGGCCTAAGTGTAATAGCAAATGTTATTGCACAAACTGCACCAGATGTAAATTATCAAGTTACTAACGGTGATAATTCAACCGCAGTAGTTGAACAATATTTTGAAGATGGGTTGCAAGCCGAAAATGTATTAGCCGACATTACATCATTAGTTGGCATAATTACAGATGCAATCACAGAAGGTACAGATGAAAATATTCCAGCTAGACTAATTAGAACTGTTTTAATTAAAGTTTCAACTGGAAAATATTATGAAAATCTACCAATTATAGTTCCTGCAGAATGTTGTATTATCGGCGACGAACTACGTTCAACGAATGTACAACCTAGAAAAGATTCTAATTATACATTAGTTGATATTTTTGATAGTCAGTTTAGTTATGCTGCTACTCAAAGAATCGAAGATATTATAGGCGATGTTGTACAAGGTATAGCAGTAACTCCGAGTACAAACAACTTAGTTGCACAGAGCAGAGAGTTTCCGTTTGCAGTTGAATCAACTGCAACTGGTACAAAGCAAGCTGTACGCACAATTAGAAAAGACATTGATTTTAGATTAGGTACAAAGCATGAAAGAACAATTCCAAATCCTTCAGGATTTGATGCAGAATTTGGTTATGCGAGAGATCTAATACTTAAAAATATCGACTTTATTAGAGCAGAAGTTATTGCATATATTACTAATAACTATTCAAGCTTAAATTATAGTAGAACAAAATGTAAGCAAGACGTTGGGTACATTGTCGATGCGTTAGGTTATGATTTAACATATGGCGGCAATTGGCAAAGTATTAATGCCGGATTAGCATATTATGCCGGAACAGCATCAGATAGTCCATTCCAAATTGATTCAGAAGAAAAGACAGCAACACTTGCTGCTTATGGCTACTTGAGAGATATACTTGCACCGATATCAAGAAGTATTGCTGTTTCTCCTGTAGAACAAACTGTAAAAACTCAATTTAACGGCGAAGCTGGATCAGCAGCCGCTGCATCTCTTATTACAAACAATGTAAATGATATTATTACAATAATTAACCTAGGTCCAGATAATGCACCTGCAACAGTTTATCCTGATATCACAGGTGCAAGTGCAGGATTACAAGCAGATCATGCAGCAATTATTAATGCAGGAAATTTAACAACAGTAAAATCAAATGTAATTACATTTATTACAAATAATTTTCCGAACTTAGTATATGAACAAGCTAAATGTGAAAGAGACATTGAATTAATTGCTACAGCCGCAGCATACGATGCAGCACTTGGATCAAACTTTGCAAGTATGATTGCAGGATATGCATATAGAAGATCTTCGTCAGCAAAAGTATATGGCGACCAAGCTGAAGCAACAATTGCTGCAAACTTATATGCAGCAGAGCAAGTAAAAGCAAATGCATCAGAAGCATCAGCTGACGCAGCAATTGACTTTGCATATCAGTATGCAAACGATATGATCTTTATAGCAACTGTGAATGAAGGTTCTAACAAACAGGTTGCAGATCCAAACAACTGGCATGCAAATAGACAAATAGAACTTAACAAAGATTTTATTATTGCAGAAGTACATGCATATATTGATGATTACTTTTCAGGGGTAGTAACAGCAACAGATGGTCCAACAGAAATCCTTACTATGAGTGATACATCTTGGCTATCAATTAATATGCCAATTAAATTTACAGACACAGAAGATTCTACAAATTCAGTAGAAAACGCAGGTCTTGTAGATGATACAACATATTATGTAAGAAACATTTTAAGCGATACACAATTTCAAATATCTCTTACAGCTAACGGACCGACACAAAACATTGAAACACACGAAAGTTCAATGAATGTTCAAGCAGTGTATGATTATAGTGAATCTATTTGTGCAAGAGATGTTACAGCATATCTTGATGCAGTTAAATGGGATTTAATTTATCCAAGAGACTTTATTAGAGAATACACTGATAATATTAAAGTTGTAATGCCAAGTAACTACAAAACAAAATATGCTGCAAGATACTATGCAAACAGTGTATTAGGTTGTCAAGAAGAAGACTTCTATTACTTACGTAACGGTACTGGCTTAAGACTACAAACAATGGAAGGTCTTAACGGAGATCTTACTCCGGAAAATCAATTTGGAACAAGACGTGTTACAGCAGGCGCCTATGCAAGTCTAGATCCAGGTTGGGGACCTAAGGATAAAAGAGCTTGGATTACAGCAAGATCGCCTTATGTACAAAACTGTACAACGTTCGGAAACGCAGCAGTTGGTCAAAAAATTGACGGTGATTTACATGACGGCGGCAATGACTCAATTGTTAGTAATGACTTTACACAAGTTATCAGTGACGGAATTGGTGCATGGCTATTAAATAATGGTAGAGCTGAAATGGTGTCTGTCTTTACTTACTATGCACATATTGGTTACTTATGTGAATCAGGCGGTAGAGCTCGTGCTACGAACGGCAACAACTCGTATGGTACATTTGGATCAGTTGCAGAAGGTGTTGATGCTACTGAAATTCCAGTAAAAGCAATTGTTGATAATAGATTACAGTATAATGCTGTTATTAATAATGTTTCAACTGACCAAAATAATCTTCTTGCATTTGAATATTCACATGCTGGAAATGAATACACTGAAGCATTAGCAGAAGTATTTGGTGCAGGTGATAACGAAGAAGTTGTTTATGACGATACTGATTTTAGAGATGGTTCTGTATTTGAAGTAAGAGTTACTGAAGAAGGTGGCGATAGTACTGCTGCTACGGCTGGTGGTGAAGGATATACTGTTGCACAAAATACAGCACAGTCGGGAACTACAAGTCAAATTACACTTGCTGCCACAGATGGTAGTATTTCTACTGCATATATCGGTATGAAAATTGTTTTAACAGGCGGCACTGGAGCAGGACAATTTGGCATTATTGATACATATGATTCCGGTACTAAACAAGCAACAGTTGTTAGAGAAGTAGAAACTGTTGATGCAGGAAGCTTTAGTGGATCAAGCCAGTATCTAATTGAATATGTAGGTACTACTGATTGGGCAGCTATTGGCGCCCCTACACCTAACTTTGTAGGACAATTATTTACAGCTACAGGCGCAGGATCAGGAACAGGTAGAGCAGTACTTGTTGAAGCAGGATGGGAAACATTTGCACTAGGAAGAGATCCAGTTGCTCCGAATGCTTCAACAACATATGAAATTGAACCTAATGTATTGTTTAGTGCTCCTCCGAGATCAGCTGTTACTGCATCGTTTAATAGTGCAAATGATTGGGTAGATTCAGAATACTTTATCACAAATGCATCTTATGCTACAGTTACACAAGATAGTACATCTGGGTCAGGAAGTGGCGCACAGTTTGATATTGAAAAAGTAGGTAGTAAGTATATTGTTACAGCAACACTAGATGACGGTGGTCCTGCTACTATACAAGGCACTGGATATGCCAGACTTGACACTATTACAATTAATGGTTCAACACTAGGTGGCCAGAATGTTACAAACGATTTAATATTAACAGTAACGAGTGTTGGCGACAACGGAGAAGTTGTTGCATTTGATCAATCAGGCGATGCACAAACTGGTGTATGGATTGCACTAAGTGCTGGAACAGCAGCAAACATAAGTGCTGATGGTACAACATGGTCAAGTATGACAATGCCTCCAGCAGGCGGCAATGGCTGGTATAAAATTGCAAGCGGCTCAATTGACGACGGTTCTACACTAATAGAACAAAAATATATTGTTGCTGTTGCTGATGCAAATACAAGTTATGTGTATTCACAAAACGGTATTAATTGGACAAGTGGAACAATGCCAGGAGGAACCGGAACACCAAGTATTGCATTTGGTGCAAACAACTTCTTGAAAATTGACGCAGCAGGTAACGAAGCAGTTCGAAGTTCAGACGGCGGACAAAACTGGTCTAGTATCGGAACTTTACCATCAATTGGATATAATGCTCTAACATTTGGAGCAGGAAAGTTTGTTGCTATACGCAGCGGCACTAATGATGTTGCATATTCTATTGATAACGGTAATAACTGGACTACAGCTACACTACCTGGATCTAATGAGACTTGGGTAGATATTACTTACGGTGCAAATATGTTTATAGCAATTGCTAGTACAAATAATGTAGGCGCAGTATCGTCAGATGGTATTACATGGACACAGACTACCCTGCCATTAACTGCAAGACATATTACTTTTGGTAATGGTATATTTGTAATGACATCAACTACAGCTGAAACTGTTGCTTATACACAAGACGGATATAACTGGCAAACTTATGCTGCAACCGATTTAACTGGAACACCTTCGTTAGATTTAATTAGTTTTGGTAATCCAAATAAAACTGGAACATTCTTAACTATTCCAACAGGCTCAACTACTGGCGCTCATAAGATATATGTAGGTGCTAGAGCAAAAGGTAGAGCAGGTGTTGCAAGTTCAAGAGTGTTCGAAGTAAGACTAACTGAACCAGGTGCTAATTATCCTAGCAGTCCTGCAAGTGCATACTACCCGAGATGTGGTATAGTTGATCCGGGTAACATTTATGATGTTACATTTGTTGTAAGAACTGGTAAAGGCGCATTAGCACAACCTAGCTTCTATAGTAGAGGAACACAGTTTGAGCTAGCAAATGCATCTATTAATGCAGCAGGAAGTAATGGCTTTGCAGACTTCTTACAATCAGGAGATTTTATTGCTGTAAGAAGACTTACAACAAGACCAGTAAGTGGTTCTAACGTTATATTTGATAGCTTGCCGGATCAGATCTTCAAACTAGTTAATACTATATCATTTATTGGTGAAGATGACGGTTCATATACAGCATTCTTGCAAGTATCTCCAGAAATGCCAATACCAGATAGTCCAGCAGATGCCGAAGATGTAACAATACGTATTAGATTCTCACAAGTAAGACTTACTGGACACGATTTCCTAGATATCGGCACAGGTGGATTTACAACTACTAACTATCCAGGAATACCATTAATTGCACCAAATCAAGCAAATGAAACTGTTGATAATGACGGCGGACGAGTATTCTTTACTGCTACTGACCAAGATGGTAACTTTAGAGTTGGTCCGGTCTTTAGTGTGGAACAATCAACTGGTGTTGCAACATTGAACGCAGAAGCATTTAATATTGCAGGTTTGCAAGAACTTTCACTAGGTGAAGTTACACTAGGCGGCAACTCAGCAAGTATTGCAGAATTTAGTACAGACCCGTTCTTTACTGCAAATTCAGATACTGTTGTTCCTACACAACGTGCAATTAAAGCTTATATTGAAGCACAAATTGGCGGCGGCGGTGCATCGCTTAACGTTAATAGTATTACAGCAGGTGATGTTTTCATAAGTAGTAACGTTATTACTACTGTTGAAGGACAAGTGATAAATATAAACAGTAGAGTAAATTTCACCGGCGGTATTACAGGACTGCCACTAGCAATTAACTATATGTTAAGATAATAGGAGTAATATAGAATGGCAAATGGAAGACTAGGGGCAAGCACATTAGGTGCAGCATCAAATACAACTGTATATACATGCCCAGCTGACACATTCGCAGTAGTAACAGTCAATTTAGTGAATAGAGCGACTACATCTAGAGATGTTAGAGTTGCAGTGGCTACCTCAGGTAGCCCTTCAACTGCTGAATACATTGAATACGATGTTGAATTACTAGCAAATGGTGTTTTAGAAAGAACAGGTATTGTATTATCAGCAGGACAAAGGATTGTTTGCTATGCTAATAGTACAGATACAAATGCTGTAGTATATGGTATAGAAACATCTACAGCGGCGTAAAAAGGAAGAAAAATGGCAAGAAAGTTTAACCCTGGTAGAATTGGTGAAATTAGTCGATTACAAATTATTGACAATACCTTTAACTCTATCATACCAAACGAAGATATAATGATCATGCCTAATGGTACAGGCAATGTGAATTTAGGTACGGATACATTACGAATAGGTGACCAAAACGGAAACGCTATACTTACTACTTGGGGTACAGGCGATCTTACCATTCATACTAACGCAGGTTCAAATAGTGGTACAATTACTATTCCAGATGGTAACAACCAAAGTATTACTATAACACCTAGCGGTACAGGCGATGTACGTTTAAACGCAGATACAACTAGAATAGGTGACCAAAACGCAAACACTACACTTACTACTTGGGGTACGGGCGATTTAACATTAAGCACAAATGCCGGATCAAACAGTGGTACAATTACTATTTTAGATGGTTCTGGACAAGATATTAGAATTTATCCAAACGGTGGCGGAAACATCAGATTAGGACAAAATACTAATAGTGAAGTAATACTAACTGCAACAACTGACACTTCTGGCACCGGAAATGGTGCTTTAGTTGTACCAGGTGGTATTGGAGTAGCAAAGCAAATAAGAACCGGCGGCACAGTAACAATCGGAAACGGTAGTCTTGTATTAAGCGGAACTGGTAGAATTCAAGGTGTTGATACTGTATCGAGTGATACCGATGCTGCAAATAAAAATTATGCAGATTTAGTAGGCGGTCTAGATTGGACACTAGTTACAACTAATACTACAATGACCCCGCAATATGGATACTTTGTAAATACAGGATCTGCTGCAATTACAATGACACTACCGTCTTCCCCAGCAGCCGGAACAAGAATTAGAATAGTTGATTATGCTAGAAACTTTGGAACTAATGCTTGTACAGTTTCTAGAAATGGTCAAAACATCATGGGTGTAGCAGATAATTTAACTCTGGATGTAAATGAAATTAATTTAGAATTAGTATATATAACTGGCACCGGCTGGTGGATAACTAACATACTATAATAGGAAATAGGAAACAGACATGGCATCAATTAAAGATTTTTTCGAGAGATCCTTTGGATCATCCGCAGAACCTGAAAGAATTACACACGGCTCAACATACCAAAAATGGACATTTAGTTGTTGTTCAAGCTGCTGCCAGTGTATTCCAACCAGCACTGACTATTACGCATATGAAATGTGGGGTCAAGGTGGCGGTGGTGCCCCAGCATTTTGCTGCCAAGGCGGCGTAGATGGAGGTGCAGCATCAGGTTATTCAGGTGTAAGAATCAGTTACTTAGCATGTAGCTCAAACAGACAACTATGTTTCTGTGCATGTTACTGTTACTGTTGCGGCGACACAGATGGTTGCTGCGGACACTGCGGTCAGTTTAGTAGAATGTGCATATGTGGTCTAGGACACTGTTCAATACAAGGCGGTGGCTGCCTTCCAGGCGGCACAGAGTGTTGGTATGTTATTACAGATAACACCTGTAACGATTGTTGGATTAGTACAGCAAGTATTGAAGAAGGGCAAACCAGTGGTGGCTCAAGTGGTATTAGTCAAAACTGTAATCACAGCGACAGTGTATGTCAGTTCGATCCAGGTGGAACAATAGGAGGTAGCGGCGGTGGTAGTGGTGTTGCTATATTAGATAAATTCTGTCTAACACCTTGTACATGCGGTCCATGGAATGGAATCGGTCATTGTGCATACTTAGTTGAAAATAGTGTAGGTGGAGGCACCAACGGCTGGAGCTGCGGTTCAAGACAAAACTGTTGTCACGGTGTAGGCGGTGCATCTTACGCAGGCGGCGGCCATGGCAAATGCTGGGGTACAAGTTCATATGCAAGACATGGATGTGTTGGTTTTGTTCCAGGCGGAGGCGGCTCAAACGGTGGTGCCTGTGGCGGCCCTTGCTGCTATGGCGGACGTGGATCAGCTGGTCTTATTATCACCTCGATCGACACATAAAGGATAAAAAATGATAACAAAAACTTATACATATAAAAAACCTTCGGAACTGTTAGATGTAACAAGTGCAGAAGAAACTGTAACTTGTACATATACTGGTCCGCAAAAGTTATTAGTTGTAATATCACACGATGAACGTGTCAGTATAGAGCATTTGCCTCTTGAAGATGATGATTGGGAGGATATTGAAGAAGGTCCTATCGACGATGATCCGGAAACTACTGATAGATACATGGTACTTAATGCAAGCAATGATGATCATATTGTTATTATGCAAGTCCTTGCAGGAGAAACAGTAGAAGAGAATATCAATCCTATAACTGAAACTATTGCAACTTATACATTTAGCGACGATTCAACTTTTGAATTAAAGCATGAAGAAGACAATCCTATTGACCCTCAGCAGATAATCGATGCCGATAGTATTAGAATAAATCCTGAAAATGTAATAAGTTATAACTTTAGAGAGCAAGACAATAACACTGACGAAGAGTTAATACATGCATTAACACGAGCAGCTCAAAGATCTTGGGATCACGGCGACAATGCAAATACTGTTGCAGAAACTAAGTTATGGAAAAGACATTCGGAAATATGTAATTGGATTAAAGACGATTTGCTTACAACTGTTCCGAGGCATAAGCTTACTATTCCTAATATTGTAGATATAGAATTAGGTGGTTCATTTAGAGAACGTGACGTAAGCTAACCGCTTTTAAATTTCCTTTTAAACCAACAATATAAGTATTGTTATAATTGTTATAAAGGAAAATCATGAGAAGCTCAGCATTTTTTATCAACGGAGGCGCTGGAAGAGTAATAAGCTCTATTCCAGCGCTCGAACTTTTTGCTAAAGAAAATCCAGATGACGATTTTATCATTATTTGCGAAGGCGGAATGGATATGTTCAAAAATCATTCCGTGTTACATTCTCGCTGCTATGATGTAAATCACAAAGGGCTTTTCGAAGAAAAAATAAAACAAAGAAATTGTGTATCAACAGAACCATACAGGGTATGGGAATATTATAATCAAGAGTGCAGCCTTGCTCAAGCATTTGATATACAAATTAATAATAAAGGCATACGAGAATTACCAAAATCTACACTTGAGTTAAACACTGACGAAGATGTAAAAGGGTTTCTTGCTGTTAAAGAAGTTAGAGAAAAAACTAAAAAAGACAAAGTAATTGTATTTCAGCCATTTGGCAGAAGTAGTAACAATGTTAATGGGTTTGTTTATGATTCAGGCGGCAGAAGTTTTGATGTTATGGAAGCTGCCGAAATAGCTTCTAAGCTACAAGAAAAAGGTTATGCTATTATGCTAATGAGCGAGTTTAGTGTTCCCTTTAGCGATCTAGGATGCAAAGAACCTGTAAGTCATCCTCAAAATATAGGACTTAGAGAGTGGTCCGGTATTATAAAAAATTCAGATCATTTTTTAGGTTGTGATAGTGTAGGGCAACATCTTGCTCATTCATTAGATACACCTACTACTGTTGTTTTAGGATCTACATTTGCTATTAATACATCGTATGTTAATAGTAGTAACGTAGATATAATTGACATAGACGAAGGCAATAAACGTTATTCACCTATACGAATTGCAATGGATGAAGAAATTGAACGTAATAATGATAGATGTATGAAAATCGGCGATAGAAAAGATGTGTATAGTAAAATTTATAAATCAATAGAAAAAAGAACACCGACAACAGTAAAAACACAATCAAATGTAAAATCATTACCAAATCTTTCTGGACTAGGAACAAAAAATGGAAAAAAATAAAGATATTTGGATTGCTGGAATAACTAGAGGTCACAACGGCGGCGTCTGTTTATTAAAAAATGGCAAAATAGTTTTTAGCATAGAAGAAGAACGTTTTACTAGATACAAGTACGACGGCGCACCTTTTGCTGCGATACAACGTATTTTAGATTATACTGATAAACTAGACTATGTAGCCTTTGCTCATACACAAACATTAGACGGAAGAAACGGTCCTACAAACAATCTCGAATGGTGTGGTGATAACACATATATGGGAATTTTGCGAAAGTTAGGGCTAATTAAACACGAACCAGAAAATAGTCGTGTTCCGCAAAATCATAGTCAAGTATTTGATTTTGCAATGGAGCATCATAAATTACATGCATGGTGCGGACTATTAAGGAGTGGCTGGGAAGATGCTACAATTTTAGTAGTAGATGGTGCAGGAACATTTATACCTCTTACAATGGGCGGTGAACAATTTGTGGGTTACGAAGTTGAGTCTGTATATAGAGGTGATATTAAGTCAGATGGTGTTATACATACTGTATTCAAGCATATTGGAACACGAGAATCTATTACAGGAATATTAGATACTGTAGATGCAACTGTTCTCGGACATATGTTAGAATTTGAACCAAATGCAAAATTTACTTCGTTACTTACAAATCGAGCCGGAACTGTAAAAGCATATGAAGCTTCTACATTGTATTGTGGCTGGCAAAGTATTGAAGCAGGAAAGACCATGGGATTATTTCCCTACGGTAAAGAAAACAAAGATATTCCTAGCTTTTATGATAAAGACTTTACCCATTGGCCGTTAGTTAATAACAATTGGGTTATTCCAAAATATCCAAATGGAGCATCTCTAAACGAAGAGCTTTATATAGATAAAAATATAAACCATGAAGAGTATGCAGAAGGAAAGAAAACCTACGATTATTCAATATCAAAAGATATTGCATATGCTTGTCAAACACAATCACAAGATGCTGTTTTAGATATGATTAGAAAATCAGTAGAAATGACTGGAAATAAAAAAGTTGTAATTACTGGTGGCTATGGATTAAATTGTGTTGCTAACTATCATTATTTAGAAGAACTAAAAGATGAAGGCATAGAACTGTATATCGAACCTATATCAAATGATGCGGGCACAGCATTAGGCGCTGCATATTGGGCGTATTATTTAAGTACTGGAAATGTTGAAAATCTAGATTCTACATTATACTTGGGACCAGAGTATAATTATTTAGACTCTGATTTCGATATCTTAGGTTCGAAATATAACGCAACAGTTACTAATGACATTACAGATTCGGAAATTGTAGATTTAATAACTGACAAGAATATTGTAACTATATTCCAAGGAAGATGTGAAAATGGTCCGAGAGCTTTAGGTAATAGAAGTATTATGTATGATCCAACAGATCCAAATGGGAAAGATTTTGTTAATACAGTTAAGAAGAGAGAATACTTTAGGCCTTTTGCAGGATCAATTCTTAAAGAACATGTACATGAATGGTTCGATCTAAGAGGTATAGACGAGACTCCTCATATGATGTATGCTGTAAATTGCCAACCTGGAATACAAGAAAAAATTCCTAGTATCATTCATGTTGATGGAACTTGCCGGATTCAAACTGTTACAGAAGATGAAAATCCAAACTATTATAAGTTGATAAAGGCATTTTATGAAAAAACAGGATGCCCTATTATTTTTAATACTAGTTTTAATCTCGGAGGAGATCCTTTAGTGGAAACACTTGAAGACGCCTTTCATACACTAGATAAGAGTGATATTGAATACTTGTATCTTCCTGAATATAAAAAACTAATTTATATAAAAAATCAGGAAAAGTAAATGAGAATACTTGCATTTTCTGTTGCACACGATTCGTCAGTATGTTGTATTGACAACGGAAAGATAGAGTTCTTTTGTAAGGAAGAACGCCTTACTGGTGTAAAAAGAGATCAAGTACCTTTTAAATCTTTAGAGTTGTTTCGGTCTCTTAACACAAAACACATAGATCATGTCCTTTATTGCACTCCTTCAAATTCTCAACATGATGTTGAAGGTATTTTATCAATGTATATTAATAAAATTTTTGATAAAAGAATGGAAAATTATTCTGATTTAAAACATCATGATTGTCATATGGCTTTAGCATATTCAAATAGTAACTTTGATGAAGCATTAGTGTTTGTTGTTGATAGAAACGGCTCGTCTTTTTATATAGATGGTCACGATGTTGCAAGAGAATGTGAAAGCGTGTATAGAGTTAATAAAGATAGTATTAATCATTTACAAAAAAACTTTTTTATAACAGGTCCAACAAATCAAAAACATATTATTAAGAATAATATACAGGAATATTATGACTGCAAAGTAGTTTGTGATAGTGAGTATTCGGTTGTTAAAGTATATGAAGCTGCAACTACACTAATAGGACAACATCCTTTAGAAAATGGTAAAACTATGGGATTATCTTCGTATAGCACAAAAGATAATTTTGAAAACTTATTTGTTGATAATATGCCTATTAGTGAAAAATTTACTGGCTATATTGGAAATGAGTTAGGAGTAACTTTTTCCGATAGTATAAATTACATCACTGATGATGTTAATGAAAATAACTACATGTACTATGCTGATAAAGCTAAACAAGTACAAGTAGAAACTCAAAATGAAATGTTATCGTTGATAAAAAAATATGTTAATGAGACTGGTGTAAAAAATGTATGTATAGTAGGAGGATACGGGTTAAATGTAGTAGCTAATAATTTCTATATTAAAAATTTACCTGATGTAAATTTCTATTTTGAACCTAATGCTGACGATACAGGAATAAGTTTAGGTGCTACTATATTAAAACAATATGAAAACACTAATACTTGGGTAGAAGGTGTTGATAACAATTTTTATCATTACTACAATGACACTGTAGTAAATAAGGGAAGTACAACAAATATAAAAGAGCTATGTGATATACTAATTAATAAAAAATCTTTAGCTGTTTTTAACGGTAGTCCAGAAGCAGGTCCAAGGGCTTTAGGACATAGATCGATATTGTTTGATCCTAGAAATGCTGACACTAAAGAAATAGTTAATAGAATTAAAAATAGAGAATGGTATAGGCCATTTGCAGGCGTAATATTAGAAGAATATTTTGAAGAATATTTTGATACATTGGGATATCAGAAATCAGAATACATGACTATAAATTTCAATGCTAAACCTCATACTTTAAATATGGTTCCTGGTATAGTACATGTAGATTCAACATGCAGAATACAAACAGTAAATAATGGATTTTTATATGATTTATTACAAGAATTTTATAAATTAACAGGCTGTCCGATGTTACTTAATACTAGTTTTAATCTAGCAGGACAGCCGTTGGTGCAAACAAAATTACAAGCATTAGAAGTATTAAATAACAGTGAGTTAAATCACTTATATTTTGTAGATGAAAATAAATTATTGTAGGAAAACAAATGAAATATAGTAATGAAGAAGAAGAAGTTGATCTATACACAAGAAGACTAAACGAGTTAGAACAAGATCCTATCTCAAAACAAATGGACGAAGATTTAAAAGTAATGAGCGATGCTGAGTGGGCAGCAAAGTATCCAGAATCGGCAGAAGAATATCTTACCGATGAAGAAGTAAAAATGATGAAACCGCATTTTTTATACCTTCTAGAAAACAATATATGCTACATAGAAACTGGAGGACACATCCCTCAAAGAAAAGGCGGAGGACAAGTTCCTAGTGATCTACGTGTAAATCATCCAGCCGACACTGTAAAGTCTTATGTTATGACTTTACGTCCTGACATAGTTCCATGCGGCGGCAACGCACCATCTAATGATCCTGATAGTTCTGAAGCTACAATTACAGTATGGGATGCTGATGACGAAGAATGGGAACCAGTTAATATACGGAGAATACATCATATGTTTAACATGAACTTAAAAAAATGGTATGCCAATCAGCATTGGCTGTTGTATAAATTTTCAAAATATTATGCAGAAGTAGATTATTTTGTTGATGAAGAAGACATGCCTGAAAGATTTCCTGCTAGAGAAAGTGTTCAAATGGCAAATCATAAGGTAAAGTACAAAGTCAATATGACATTAAAGTCTGATGTTGTACCAGAACCCCCTGTACAAGATATGGCTCCAGAAGAACCACAGTCGGCTAGAAATGATCCTGAATCACTTATTACATTATGGAATGATGATGACAAAGAATGGGTTACAATAAAGTTAAAACAAATCTATCATATTTCGTGGGAAAAAGCTGAATCAGAATTGCCTGATCCTAGAGACAACCCTGATTTTAAACCTGAAGATCTATATCTCCGTCCGGAAAAAGGAAGGCCGTCAAATTGGGAAGATTTAAGAGACGGTCTAGCATCTAAACCAGTATGGGATGATGATCCAGATTACGATCCTTATAAATCTAATAAATGAGTTCTATCGACTGTTTCGAATTCATTATAGTTTTGTAAATTAATAAAGTTTTTTTCAAATCCAGAATCTAAATCCAGCGGCACATTTTTTGTAAATGTGTCGTAGATTTTTTTGCACATAATATCATGATTTACAACTGACATATGTCCGGCTCTCATATCAAATCTTTTCCATTTTTTTAAAAAAATTTCTTCTCCAATTTCTTCAGTTTTGTATTCGTCAAATCCTATGTCAAATAGAGTCCCTTTTACTTCGAAATTATTATCATAATGAAATTCGTTATTAAATGCAGGAATAATCATTAAGTTTGGAAATATTGTTTCTAAATACTGAAGATAACCGTAATACCACTGTAATTTTATATTTGCAAGCCGTTCGCTTTCTAAATATTGTTCAAAATACTTTACTGCTTTTTTAGCCTCTCGGCCGTATTTTTTATTAACTATAGCGTCTGAATTTACCATATTTAAGTTAGACATTTCGGGATGATCTTCAAAGAACCAATTTCTTCCTTTCCAGGTAACTATAAAAATAATGTAGTCATCTTTTTGTATGTTACGGGAGTGTAAATTAAATCCGGATGAAATATATTCGTTTGATACACCATATTGACTCCAATTATTAAAATTTTTAACATCTAACTTTTTTGCTAATTTAGAAGGCCATAACAGATCTTTATTTTTATCACTATGTACAGTATAACTGTCACCGAATACCCATAAATTACTCATCTTTGACTGTCACCTTTTCCTACTCTGTAATTGTCCTCTACACTGTCCGGTGTGCTTACTTCAATAATTGTACCTGCTTCAATACACATAATTTGATGAGGCAGCATTGGTTCGTTGCGCCACGTTTCGCCTTGATTAAATGTAAATTCTTTTTGACTAGCATCTTTAGTATTAATAATAGTAATTAAATACTTTCCACTAAGTGCGTACCAAGTTTCATCTTTTTCTTTATGGAGGTGCATACTAAATTTTGCGCCTTTGTTAAAGTTTAGTAGCTTACCGCAATATAGATCATTAGTAGCGAAAATAGTTTCACTGCCCCAACCTTTTTTTACTTCGCCTTCTAGTCTTGTCATTGTGATGCCTCTATAATGCTTGTTGTTGAATAACCTTCTACAGTTTGTACTAGATGTACATCAGCTAAATCGTGCCCAACAACTGTTTCTATTGTGTAGTCGCCGCCTTTTACAATTACATGCGGCTTTAATTCTTTAATTAATTCGTAAGGTGTATCTTCGTTGAATACAACTACTTGATCTACCCATGGTAAAATTTCTAGCTGACTGATACGTTTCATTTGATTATTAATAGGGCGTGTTTCACCTTTTAATCTTTTTACACTAGCATCGCTGTTAATACCTACAATTAGTTTATCGCCTAAACTGCGAGCTTCGTTAAGCAATTTAAAATGCCCCTTGTGTAATATATCAAATACACCGTTAGTAAAAATTACACGTTCTTCTAGGTCATTTGTGTTTAGAATATAAGTGCCGCTGTGTTTTACACTTTGTGTAGAACCTTTGACTGCTACTTCTAATGATTTTTTATAGTCATATCCTCTAGTTAATCCATACACAAATGCTGCCAAGAAACAATCGCCTGCTCCTGTAACATCTGCTACTTCTAGATTATCTACAGGAATGTCATACACTTTGCTGTCTATAAGTGCAACAACATTATCGCCAGCATTAGTAGTGATGATATTTCCGCCCCAGTTAGTAAATCCAAAGTCTCCAAACTCTTTGTAGTTAGGTTTTACAAGCCAAGCACCTTTATAATGATTTGCGTGTTCTTTAGGATCTACAATTACCTTACAACCAAATGTGTTTAGATGTTCGATAATTTTTAAAGATTCGTCTAATGTGCCTTTGTTGTAGTCACTTAGGATAACATACTCGTAATCACTAAAATCTCGTGATAGAATATAATCAAGTAATTGTTTGCTGTCTGCGTGATAATCTTCGTCAATGCGTGTAATATAATGTCCGTCACAAATTACTCTAGTCTTAACACTTACTTTGTCGAAGATATCAACTAGTTCAACATCAACACCTAAACTTTTAAGATTCTCATATACAAGTCCTGCACCGCCAAGTGTTTCAACTTCACGCTTATATGTAATTACAGGAACAGGAGCTTCGGGACTTATCCGAGTACTTGTACCGTAAATATATTTGTCAATGATTATATCGCCTATTACTAGAACTTTAGTCATATTTGTTAAACCATTCCTCAGGTGTTTTGAACTTATAGTCTATAAGGGTATTTAAAGTAGAATTGTTGCTACAAGTGTAATACTGATAGCCTTTCTTTAGATCATTAGGAAATTCAGTGAGTTCAATTTTAGCGTTATATTTAGAAGCAATTAATCCTGCCCAGTTACTAAAACTAGAAGGTTTTCCTGTGCCCAAATTACTAACAAATGTATCATTGTCAGAATGCTTACGATAGATAACTTCTACTACATCATCTACACTAATAAAGTCACGCAATATTTTATCACTACCTTCGAATATTTTTATTACGCCCTTTTCTAATGCTTGTTGCTTAAATGTTGTGTATGGACTACTACTGTTTGATTCTAACTTGCTTGTTTCTCTACTTCCATACACATTAAAAAATCTCCAACTTTGATACTGACATCCTTGATGTCTTAACCAATTATCGCAGATCAACTTACTAGCAGCATAAAGATTTTTAGGTGCTTCATTAGTTGATGTTTCTAGTGTATTCTTACTGTCTCCATATACACTAGCACTACTAGCAAAAACAAAGTTTCTATGACGTGTCATATCAAAAAGTTGCTTTGTAAAAACAATATTGTTTTGATATATTTCATCCCAGTTAGATGCTCTTGTATTTGAAACAGCGCCTAAGTGAAATACAGTATCAAATTCTTTATGAAATATTCTTTCTATGTCTTCTTTTGAAACAAAGTCTGAATATGATAGCCCTTGTATGTTTTGAATATTATTTTGCGAAAGATCATCAACACAAACAATGTCTGTGTGTCCTTCTGTGTTTAGTTTTTTAACTAAATTGCTGCCGATGAATCCAGCAGCGCCTGTAACCAAATATTTCATATCTTATTATATAACATTTTTTCACAACAGTCAAGCATAAATAGTATATAATGGAGAGATAAGTAATGGCTGGTACAAACGCACCTATTGTTGATCGCATAAGGATCATTCCAAGAGCTAAAGAATTCTTAGATAGAGCTAGTGGGTCTAGTGGCGAAGTATTCTTTTCAAAAGAAACCAACACACTAAGACTTTTTAGCGGAAGAACAATTAATCGTGGCGGATTTGAAGTTGTTACAGACAGTAGTTTTGTAAGAAATTCAAGTTCTGCTAACATTGCTGCTATAACATATCCTGTAACTGTTGGGGCAGCACAAGGCGACGATACCGGTAATAAATTTTATATAAATTCTGAGTATAAGCCAGATTTAAATTTTGTAAAGGGCTACACATATGTGTTTGATCAATCTGATCCTACTAATGTGTTTTATCCTAACGAAACAGGCGGCGCAAACAATCAACATCCTTTATTCTTTAGTGCAGATGATCCTAACGGAGATACTGGATCGGGCACAGAATACACCTTAGGTGTAAGGTATATACTAGATGATATTGAAGTATCGCGAGTTGAATATGAAAGTGGATTTCAAAGAGCAACAGTGCGAAAAGTATTAATTAATATTGATATTGCAACTTCTGAAACATTATATTATTATTGCTCAAATCATACAGGAATGGGAGCTGAAATTACAACTGCCCTACCTGGCACTGGGTCGGGAAGTGCTAGTGTTACAGCAAGTGCAACACCGCCAGAAGAACCGGAAAACGGAAGTGTTTGGTTTAATGCTAGTTCCGGTGCATTATATGTATATTTGGTAGATGTTGATAGCGGTCAATGGGTACAACCTTCGATTCCGATTGCAGATAGTTTATTAGACTTAGGCATTACTGATGGGGTTGCCGGGCAAGTACTTTCAACCAATGCCGATGGAACATTTGAATTTATAAATCAAAGCGGCGGAGGCGGCGACACTGGAAATGTTACATTTACAGACAGCATTATAAACACATCAGATGCTAGTGACATTACTATAACTCCAAATCTTTTATTAAGTGGCGATTTGACTCTTGCAACAGGTGATATTATAACATCGGGCTCTGGAACTCCAGAACTTGTATCTGATAATGAAATATTATTGACAGGTACTACTCGAGTAAGTATTACAACTACTCCTTTTAAATTAGCAAGTTTCGATGACACAGGTCGTGACGCATTAATTGCTGAAAATGGAGACATGATTTATAACACTACTAATAATAGATTAGAAGCATATGTAAATGGCGCATGGGCAAGTATAGACACAACTCCAATAGTTTAAGGTAAAAAATGTCCGAAGAAAAATACTATCAATTAGGAACACATACAGCTGAACAGTTTGTAGAAGTACATGACTTGTTATGTGCTAAAACTAGTGAAGATTATATTCCGGATAGAGAATGTACATGTTATGATGATAAACTGCACAGTCCTACTAGAGGAACTTTTTTATTAACAGACACTGAAGCTAATCTACTAAAGAGTGACAGCAGAATTAAATTTATTAATATAGATTATTCTATGTATGATGAATATAAGCCACCACAAGATGAACTTCAAAGTATTAGACCTATCTTAGTTCAAAGATATACCGGCACAATAAAAAATTATCGAGAGTTTGAAACTAGCAATACACTTCCGGTTAATACTGATTCGACAGATGCTAACAGATCTGGATATCAATTATATAGACACCAACAGTTTTTAGATCCATGGGTAGATAATAGTTTAGCAGATAATGCTGTTCCTGAAGCTACAATTTCTCAATACGGTAGTGGAAAAAATATCGATGTAATAGTTGCCGACGAAGGCTGTTGGATAGGGCATCCAGAATTCCAAAATAATGTAAGACTAGAGCAAGACGGATCTGCAATTGAATCACCTGCAGACTATGTAGGCGGCAATCTTCTACCAGGAAATGGTACTTGTGATATTTTAGATGTATATTTAGACGGACCGTATTATATAGACCCTGACTGGTTTAATGAAGATCCTGGCACCCGGCTAACTACACGATTTGATGGCACTATTGTGCCCACTGAAGCAGAAGCAAGACAATGGTGGCTAAATCCAGGAAACAGAAGTCCGCAGTTTATTCCTATCGGTTCTATATCTGTATCGCCGCTTTATACTAGAAATAATACACAAGGTGATAACACTTTACAGCCTAATCCAAATAGTGAAGGACAGCACGGAACACCATGTTGTGCTTTAACATACGGAAGAACACAAGGCTGGGCGTATAATGCTAATAAATGGATGCTAGATTTATACGGCTCTTACGGCGCAGGTATCGAAACAGGTTTCGATATACAAAAAGCTTTTCATTTATATAAGCCTATTAATCCACAATTTGGAAATAGAAATCCTACAATAAGTTCAAATAGTTGGGGTTATCGTTCAAGCAAAGGTGATAACCCAGGATGGTATCATTTTAGAAACGATCTAGCAGTTACATACAACGGTATTGAAAATGAACCAAATTTTATTTCTAATATGGGCGTAACAGGTGACGGTGGGCGCTGGAAAAGTGAAATGAAAACTAACTCACTTACAACTGCACTAGACGAACTTATTGATAGCGGTGTATTATTTGTTGTTGCTTCAGGAAATAGTAATCAAAAGCAAGTTAATTGGGGCCATCCAGATTTTGATAATTATATTAGTGCCAATAGTGACGATACATTAGAAGAAAGTAATTATAGTGAATTTGGTGTTGCAGTAACCGGCACAACCAATAGACGTGGATTTCCACAACAAGGTGGCAAAGCTATTGACGGGGGGACCGGAGAAGTCACATACAAAACTATAAACATCGGTGCATTAGATGATGACTATGCAGTTGGAAATTTAGAACGTAAAGTGAATTATAGTGACAGAGGAAATGGAATTGATGTGTATGCTGCTGCCGATGGAACACTAGCAGCTAACAAAAATTATCTAAACGAAGGAATACGTGCAGATACTTATGACACATTAGAAATTCCTGCATACGACTGTGCATTTAGCGGCACTAGTGCAGCATGTCCTATAGTAGCAGGATTTTTAGCTACAATACTAGAACATAATAGAGATTGGACTTATCAAGAAGTACAAAATTGGATAGCATCTCTTGATGTGCAAGATCCTACAGATTTTTATTACGGAGTTGAAAGCACAACAGCTAACGATGCAAACTGGTTAGACTATAATAGTTTAGAAGGCGGCCCAGCAAGGGTACTGTATCCAGGGCCTTTTGATGCTAGATTTATACCAGGACCGAGACAAGCTGTTACTGCATCTATAGCACTTACAAATGGTTTAACATTAAGATTTAATAAATGAATAAATATGAGTAGAGGTAAGCAAATATGGCACTAAATTTTCCAATAAATCCAGCACCGGATGATGTATATACAAGTAGTGGCAATACTTGGAAGTGGAATGGCACAACTTGGAATATAATATCTGCGGCGTTTGATACAGGCGCAGGCGAAATACCAAGTGACATAAGTGATCTTACAGATACTACTGGTATAATTCCTAATGATTTATTAGACCTAGGAATCGAAGACGGGACAGATGGTCAAGTTTTAACAACCAACGGCGCAGGTTCGTTTAGCTTTACATCAGTCGCTGGAGGCGGAGGCGGTGCTGGGTCACTTGCTGACTTAGATGATGTTACAATTGATGCAATACAAACAGGACAAGTTTTAAAATGGGACGGAATCCAGTGGGCAAATGCAGCAGATGCTACAGGTGCCGGAGGCAGTAGTGCCTTTACTGAGCTTACTGATATACCAACTGGACTTACTGTAGATAAAATATATGAACCGGCAATAGCAATGTATCAATTTGACAATGATGGCACTATCGCTTATACAATTCCTAGTCACTATGCTGGAAATAATCCAAGTATAGTAGTAATAGCAGGAACTACAATTGCATTTAATCTTGCAGGAATATCTGGGCATCCTTTAGAAATCCAAAATGCAGTAGGAAATGCTTATAACGTTGGATTAGTACATGTAGATATAGACGGCACAGTTAGTGAAGGAGCACTTGCTCAAGGTAAAGATCAAGGAACATTATACTGGAGAGTTCAAGAAAGTATTTCTGGCACATATAGATACCAATGCCAAGTACATTCAGGAATGGTTGGTCAAATAACTGTAAAGCGTTTATCAGTCCTGTAATTTTTTAAAAATTTCATACCTTGCTTGATTTAATTCAAGTCTTGAATCTCCTATGAGACTCGGGCTTACAAATCCATTTAATCTTACATCGTGTGCATTATCTATATTATTTGATAATTCTTTTATTCTAATAATTCTTTTTTTAATGTATTTTTGATCATCTTCGGATAATGATTTACTTTTTGCTTCAAAGAATTTTAATTCACTAACTAGTTTTTCTGAATTTGATAACTTAGGTAACATTTAATCTAGCCTTTCCTTTGGACAAACAATATATACATCGTCAGTTCTTATACCATTATTTACTTCTGATATAGTAGAACCTTCAACAACTGCTTCGATAGAAACTGGCGACAGTCTTGGAACATTATAAACTCCGCCTTCGGCTAAATCTTTAGAAAAAGTTTGCCCTGTTTCGGTATCAACATATCTTATTATAAATTGACCACAGCTAACAAAAAATGATTTATCAGTTTTGTCTTGAAATTGCATATCTGTTCTATTTCCTGCTTTTGTAAATAAAAGCATTTTTGCACCGAATGTTTCAAAGTCTGCCCATGCAACTTCTATACCCCAGTCATGACGAATTACGTTTTCTTCAGCCATCTATATCTCCAATTGCATTAATTACTTGAAATACTGTTTCTAATTTTTTTAGATTGATCTTACTTTGCAAAGTGTTTCTCAGGCCTTCGTGCAAGGGTTTTGGCCATTTACTAAAACTAACCCATGCATAACCGTCATGCTCTTCGTTTAGTTGAGGTATAAACTCTTCTTTAATAACACATAGGTATGTATGAAAATGAAAATGTTCGTCGTAAGAAATAAAAGTTTCTAAAGGAATAGTTTTTTTAATATCTGGTAAAAAACCTATTTCTTCGTTTATTTCTCGTATTAATCCTTCCCACGGCGTTTCGCTACCTTCAGTTGTTCCGCCGACTAATCCCCATAGATTTTTCTTCTTAATTGCTCTATGCAAAAATAAGAATCGATTAGTATCTAGGGTATAAAAGAGAGCACCACTGCAAATTATCTTGTTCATAAAAATAATTAGCCGTAGAGGTCGAGTCTCCATGTGCCAACTGGATATTCACCTTCAACACTTAGTAACCACTCACTATTGCTAAACTTATATTGTTTTCCGGTAGTAAGATTTGTTATATATGTTGTAGATGTGGTATTTTGAGAGTCAAAAATTACAACCCATTTTGTACCATCCCATTCAACAATATCATTTGCATTAGCAATCAATCCACTACCGTCGTTGTTTTTCCACGCTTCTGGATATTGTGTTGCTTCGTCACTGCTTACATCTTCTAACAATAATATTCTAGCACCTACAGTTTTAATATTTGTAGGATTATTTTTTGTAGGATCAATGATAAAATCTATACTTGTTCTATCGCCACTCGGTCCGGATATGATATCGTCATCAGGAAAACTATCAGTGTCCCAGTCAATTAACATAACAGTTTCATTTAATTCATTTATTGTAAATGTACCAGTAACTGTTGCATCATTATCTAGATCTGTTAGATATATTCTGCTAATACCTGCTTGATATGTACCTGGATATTTGTAAAAATTATCTCTCCAATTTACAGTACCTATCGCACCTCTGCCGTATATCTGTGCTGTATTGCCTTCGATATATACACCGTACATTCCGTCATTAACATTTGCTTGCTGATCATTGCTAGTAGTTGCTGCTTTTTCTGGGCTCCTTGTACGTCCAGGAACTGCATAATCGTCCCATCTTTCTAATTCTGGTCTTGCTAGGCCTAGATCGATATCTCCAGTATCTTCATTGAAAATACTTGTAATGATATTTGTTATTGCACCCAAGCGTTTAACTTTAACTGGAGGACTTAGATATATTGGAGTGCTAAATGTAAGCGTGGCAATATCGATTTCTGAATCAACACCTATTGGAACACTTCTATTACTCCAATTTACATTTTCTAAATTAACAACAGTTAAACTTGCCCAATCGATATAGTTATCAGTAGTTTGTATTTCTAAACTAGGATCAAAGTAAATTAATATTTGTTCTAAAATTTGTAACTTTTGATCTGTATTAGAACTCCATATATCAGCATTAACTGTTAGCTTATAAGGAGTAGGCATCATTTTTTCTACAGTGTAATTTCGACCTTGAGTATTCAAATATTCATTACCGTCTTCGTCATATGCACGTTCAATAACATTTTGTTTTCGGACAAAACTAGGATCTTGTATTCTGTCTCTGTCCATTTCTAGTCCAGTAACATATAAACTAATTCTAGGAGCACTTGGTAACTTATTTTCTGAATTTTCTCTAATAATATTTGCAACTTGCCTTGTTAGATCGCCATACAATACAGGAACTTGTTTTAAACTTCCACTGCTATCTTTTACAGGAAAGTTACTCATCATTCTAATCATCTGAGTTATATATCTGCGTATTTGTCCATCGTAAAAATGTTGCATTAGTTATCTGCCTTAGGTCTAAGTGCGTTAGAAAGACTTTGACGTTCTTCAACAACTTCGCCGTCGATTGTACTAGAGTTTGTGTTATTAACAAAAGAAGTTTTTTGTGTATTTCTTGTATTTGTATTTGTAAGTGTTTCTCTTACATCGTCTTGTACTTTTACCCAACGTGTTCCGTCATATCTAAATAATCTATTTGGTAAGAAGTCTGTTCTTAAAAAATAATCACCTTCCATATTATCTCGCGGAAATTGGATTCCGCTACCAAAAGGAGCACCGTTCGGAGTATCTGCAATTCCTACAAGGTATCCTTTATACCCTGGTCTATTAGGTGCATTATCAATTTCGTCAGCATACTGAGATATAGCACTTGCATCTATATCAGTATCGTCTGCTGTATGAAGTGCAACTGTGCCATCTTCATTATATGCCATAGTATATAAATGACTTACATCGTATCCACTTTTTGCTGCATCTACTTCGGCTTGCTGCACTACTGCATTGTTTATTTGCATTTCGGTTTCGTAAGAAGATAGTAAGTCTCTTAGTGTATTTCCGCCCGGCTCTTCTTCATTTGCTGGTAAGTCTAGAATATCTTTATATTCCTGCCCGTCGTATATTTGTTTTAATTTTAATCTATATAAGTGAGGATACCAAGTTTGACTAAATCCTTCAGCTGCTCTATTAATATCTTCAATAACATAAAATCTTTTTAATGCAATATCATAATCATTTAGTGCGTATTCGTCTTTTAAATGTGGAAGTTCTATAACATCACCGGCCAACGGTTTTCTTCCTATTGTTTTTACAATACTTCTAATATGCACAGTCATAAACAGAGTATCATTACTTAAGAACAATCCAAATTGACTTAAATCAAAATCTATATCTTGAACATTATATATTGCTCTATGTGTATAAACATCTTGATCATACTTTCTATCTCTATTTTCAAGAAACAGCAAGTCTTGTATGTTAGTTTCTTTTACAGCATCATACGTAGGTTGATCAGCAGTGCCTTCTCCCTCGGCAGGGTTATCTGCACCGAGGTACTTGTGAATATTAATATCAGTGCCGCCGACAATAAACATTTCCTCGATTTGTCTGTCAAGAAATTCGTAGTCATTGCCGCGTTCTGGTTTATATAATGATAAGCGAGGAATAAGTCTTCTCCTGTAATATAGCTATACATATTTATCGCAACCGATAAATACTATTGGAGAACCAATATGGCAGATTTAAAAACACAAAAGCAAGAAATATTTGACTATGTGCATACATTCCTTGGTGGAGGAATGGTAGATGTAGAACTTGATCCTGTTCATTATGAAACAGCACTTACAAAGGCTTTAACTAGATATAGACAGAGATCAGACTATAGTGTTGAAGAATCATATTTGTTTATGCCTACTATAATAGATCAGAACGAATACATACTTCCTAATGAAGTAATGGAAGTTAGACAGCTCTTCCGCAGATCAATTGGCTCACGTTCTGGCGGCGGCGATGGCGGAACACTATTTGAACCCTTTAATCTTGCCTATACAAATACTTATTTGCTGTCAAGTTCTAATATGGGCGGACTTGCAACCTATGATATGTTTTCTCAATATCAAGAACTAGTAGGTAGAATGTTTGGCAGCTTTATTGAATTTAAGTGGAACTCAAATAGCAAGAAACTTACTCTATTACAACGTCCTAGAGCTGAAGAGACTCTTTTATTATATTGCTATAATTACAGACCTGATACAGAGTTAATGAGCGATTACTTATCAAAGCAATGGATTAAAGATTATACATTAGCAGCATGTAAGTATATGTTAGGCGAAGCACGTTCAAAGTTTGCTACTATTGCTGGACCACAAGGCGGATCAACACTCAACGGCGATACATTAAAAGCAGAAGCCCAGACCGAAATGGAAAAACTTGAGACTGAAGTGAGTATGGCAGTACCGGGCGGCACAGGCTATGGATTTACTATAGGTTAATACTTGACAAATATAGTATTAGATGCTATATTTAAAATATGAAATTAAAGTTATTGATCATAGGTCACGGCCGCCACGGTAAAGATACTGTCTCTGAAATGCTTCGAGACAGATATGGCTACACTTTTGAAAGTAGTAGTAAGTTTTGTTCAAAGTTGTTTATTTACAATCAGTTAAAAGACAAATACAGCTACGCTAGTGAAGAAGAGTGTTATGCAGATAGGCACAATCACAGACAAGAATGGTACGAAGCTATCTGTAATTATAATGTTCCTGATGCAGGTACATTGGGTAGAGAAATATTCAAAGAACACGACATCTATTGCGGACTACGCAACAAGCGTGAATTTCATGCTATGAAGAATACTGGTGTATTTGATAAAGCTATTTGGGTAGATCGTAGCAAATACTTAATGCCCGAATCAGCAAAGTCAATGAGTCTCGAGCAATGGATGGCAGACTATACTATTGACAACAATGGCACACTTGAAGAATTAGAATTTAACCTAGCTCAACTTATTGAGTATATTGATCCTTATAGTGCATCAGAAGTCAGGTCGTAGGTCACCTTGTTTCCACTTTACTCCATCTCGTTGTAACGTTCTTTGACAGTTAGCACAAATTGTTTTTAAGTTACTAGGTCGACAGTTTTCTAAATTACCATCCGTATGAAACACATTAAATTGTTCAGAGTGCTTAGATTTATATCCACATTTTTCACAATAGTCTTTTTTTTCGTATCCTGCTTGCTTCCACTTAGGAATGCCGTGACCAACGCCCCCGTGCTTTAAACATATTTCACACTTCTTTCTATAGTAAGTTTTATTGTCTTTTTTGTAATTTATAGCTGCCGGACGGTGCCCGCATATGCATAATGGTCTCATATTGTATTTACCATACCTTTTTCGCCCCTTTTTTATAGGTATTAACTAGCCCTTTTTCTTTTTTATTAATAAATACTAATGAATAAGCAATTTCATAGGAGATAAACAATGGCATTATTTTCACCAGGTGTAGAAGTCAATGTAATCGACGAGAGTTTTTATACTCCGGCGGCTGCTGGTACTGTACCAATGGTCTTTGTGGCATCGAAAGAAAACAAAACGAATTCCGCAGGATCAGGTCTAGCCGAAGGGACACTAAAAGCAAACGCAGAGAAGCCTTACTTATTAACTTCACAAAGAGAACTAGGAGAACTATTTGGTGATCCTCTGTTTATGAATGATGGTAATGGCAATATGATTCACGGCGGTGAATTAAACGAATACGGATTACAAACAGCATACTCACTATTAGGTGTAACTAATAGAGTATATGTTGCAAGAGCAGATATTGACCTTGCAAAATTAGAAGCAAGTGCTACTCCTCCAGGCGGAGAACCTGCAGATAATACATATTGGTTTGATGTAGAATCAACAGATTTTGGTATTACAGAGTGGAACGGTGCATCTGTAAGAGTTGTAGGCGGACAATCATTTACAACAAAAACTCCTATTGTATTAACTCCTAGCGATGTAGCAAGAACTACAGGCGAAAGCTTAACTGCACCAGGCGCTCCTAAAAAGTCAGTAGGACAAGTTGGCGATTATGCTGTTGTTGCAATTACAACATTAAACAGACTTTATTACAAGTCGCCAGGATACGGTGCAAGTATTGCAGCAAAAGAGTCAAATACTGGTACTTGGGTAGAAGTAGGATCTAATAATTGGAAAGGTAGTTGGCCGACACTAAGAAGTGAAATTGCTAGCACGACAACCTTTGATCCAACAAACACATTTATTATCGACGGAACAACTGTTACTAGAATAGGTACAAACGTTCTTACACTAGCACAAGAAATTAACGGAGAGGAAATTTCCGGAGTAAGTGCAAATGTAGTTGATGGCGAATTAGAAATTTATACAACAAATGATTCTATGACAATCAGTGGATCAGCAATGAGCGAGTTTGGTATTACAGCAGGAACATATTATTCACCTGCACTACAAGTATCGCCACATACTGATGTTCCTGAATTTAAGTCAGGAGATACTGCTCCAAAACCGACTGGTTCAATTTGGTACAAGACTACAGAACCAAACGGCGGAATGGACTATAGAATTAAGCAGTATAATGAAGATACACAGCTTTGGGGAACAATTTCGACACCGGTATATCAAACAAGTGCAGAAGCATTATACGAGTTAGACAGAACAGGTGGCGGCGAAAACTTAAGAATTGGCGAACTTTATGTAAAGACAAATGTTGAAGAAGTTACAGAACCAAACATTGCTAACTTTAAATTCTTTAAAAGAAACCTTAATGGTGCAACAATTGCTTCAAGCGAAAAAATCACAGGAACAACATTAGGTGCAGGCAGCTTTAAAATTGCGTTTGCAGAAACTAAAGTTAATAGTAGTGAATTTGCAGCACCAAAAGTTGCTACTGTAACAATTACTAATCCAGCAACATCAGGAGTAGCTGATGACGTTGCAGGCGCAATTAATAGTGCAGGATTAACAAATGTTACAGCAGAAATTAACGCACAAAACAGAATTTTACTAAAACATGCAACAGGCGGAGATGTTATTGTTTATGATATCGACGGATTACTTGCAGACTTAGGATATGCAGTATATGATGCCGATGATGCTACAACAACTGCAAACTTCTATGCAGCACCAGCACAAGTTACAGCTGATGCTGTAACTACAGTGTCAGCTGTAGATGGAGATGTATCAGCAATAGATGGTACATACTTACTGTCAAATTGGAAAGTACTAGATTATACACCATCACCTGATGCACCAACTTCATTGACTGCTGACGGAGAACTATGGTATAGTTCAATCATCGACGAAGTAGATATCATGGTACATGATGGACCTACTAATGGCTGGCAAGGTTATCTAAATGTATATCCAGATACATCGCCAGCTGGCCCAATTGTTAGTGCTACACAGCCTATACAACAGTCAGACGGTAGTGCTTTAGTTGATAACGATCTATGGATTGATACATCAGATTTAGACAACTATCCAACAATTTATCGTTATAGTGTTACACTTGCTACATGGGTACTACTTGATACAACAGACCAAACTTCTGAAAACGGTGTTCTATTTGACGAAGCTCGTTGGGGAACAGCAGGAAGTGATATTGATGCAGCAGACATTGAAGATCTATTAGTAAGTAACTATTTGGATCCAGATGCTCCAGATCCAGCACTATATCCGAGAGGCATGTTGTTATGGAATCTACGTAGAAGCGGATTTAATGTTAAGCGTTTTGAGCGTAACTGGATCGATACAACAGACGACAACATTCGTAATAACGATGAATCAATGGACGGTTATTATCCACATCGTTGGGTTACTGAATCAGGTAACAATGAAGATGGTTCAGGTACATTTGGACGTTTTGCACAACGTAAGGCAGTTGTACAAAAACTACAAGCTATGGTTAATAGTAACTTAGATATTCGAGACGAAGAACTAATTAGATTTAACTTAATGGCAACACCTGGATATCCTGAGCTAATTGGCGAAATGATTGATCTTAACTACACACGCAGACTAACAGGGTTTGTTGTAGGAGATACACCATTTAGATTAACACCAGATGCAACTACATTACAAGAATGGGCATCAAATGCTAATCTTGCTGTAGAAGATAACGAAAATGGTGCTCCAAGTAGAGATGAATATATGGCAATGTATTATCCATCAGGATTTACAAGCGATAATTTAGGCAACAACATTGTTGTTCCTCCGAGTCACATGGCACTTAGAACAATCATACTAAGTGATCAAGTTAGCTATCCATGGTTTGCACCTGCAGGTACAAGACGCGGCGGAGTTACTAATTCAACAGCAACAGGTTACGTTACAGCAGAAGGCGAATTTAGAAGTATTTCGCTTAACACTGGACAGCGTGACACGATGTATTTGAATAATATTAACCCTATATCGTTTATTGCAGGATCTGGTATTACAGTATTTGGACAGAAGACTCGTGCAAGAAATGCAAGTGCGCTAGACAGAATTAATGTTGTAAGACTTGTAATTTACATGAGAACACAGCTGGAACAACTTGCAAGACCATACTTGTTTGAGCCAAATGATAAGATCACAAGAGATCAAATCAAACAGGCAGCAGAAGGCTTCTTGTTAGAGTTAGCAAGTTTAAGAGCACTTTATGACTATGTTGTAGTGTGCGACGAATCAAACAATACGCCTACAAGAATTGATAGAAATGAACTTTGGATTGATATTGCTATTGAGCCAGTTAAAGCTATTGAATTCATTTATATTCCATTGAGAATTAAAAACACAGGCGAGATAGCTGAGTTAGGAGCTTAATCATCAAAAATATGGGGGGTAGAAAAATACCCCCCAATGATGATAAATACTATTAGAGAGGATATCAAATGCCAATTAATTCACTAAAAAATATTTCGGTTCCTGTTAATGACGGACAGAAAAACGCTACGCTGTTGATGCCAAAACTACAATATCGTTTTAGAACGGTATTATCAAACTTTGGTAATTCAACAGACTTAACAGAACTGACAAAACAAACAGTTGATGTAACAAGACCAAATTTAACATTTGAACAAATTACAATCGACGCTTACAACTCAAGAAGTTATCTTGCTGGTAAGCACACATGGGAACCTGTTACACTAACATTACGTGAAGATGTTAATAACAGAGTACAACGTCTAGTTGGCGAACAGTTGCAGAAACAATATGATTTTTACGAACAAGCATCGGCAGCATCAGGCGGCAGCTACAAGTTCCAGATGTCTATCGAAGTACTCGATGGCGGCAATGGTCAGTTTGACACTAATGTGTTAGATAGAATTAACTTAGTAGGGTGCTATATTGAATCAGCAAACTATAATTCGCTATCATATTCAACAAATGATCCAGTAACAATTACATTATCAATTCGTTACGATAACGCAATTCAAACTGAAGAGGATGGCGTAACTAGAACAGCCGGACTAGGTACTAGTGTAGGTAGAAGTACTGCAAGTACTACAATTAATACTTCAGAAGGTCCAACTCCTGAATAATAATTAGTTTGGCGTTTGAACAAAAAATAGGGGTTTGTCCCCTATTTTTTTGTGGCCGATTTTTACTGATAAATAATATATAGGAGAGTACCATGGCAGATACAACAATGCGAGATTATCAACACGCTCATAGATTATATACGCAACAGCGTATGAATTTTTCGCCAAAAGTAAAATGGTTATACCATTGTGTATTTGAACTTACAACAGCAGCAAGAGAACATGCTAAAATTTCCGTACAAGAAGAACCGTTAGTGAATGTGCTTGTAAAAAGTGTAGATTTGCCTAGTTATTCTGCTAGTATTGAAACTAGACAACAGTATAATAGGAAGAAAAATATTCAAACAAGAATAGATTACGATCCTATAACTATTAAGTGGCACGACGATAATGCTGGTGTTACAATGAGCCTGTTACAAGAATATTATACATACTATTTTAAAGACGGTAATTATAATAATGGTTCGGGCAGTGCGTTAGGACAAACATATGGTCCTAGAGACAAATATAAAGACACAGTTCCTAGCTATGGATTAGACAACGGAACACTTATACCATTTTTTAAAGAAATTAAAATCTTTCAAATGAGTAGAAATAAATGGAACAGTTTTACACTTATTAATCCTATTGTTGAAAGATTCCAACACGATACAATGGATTCTTCTGACGGAACTGGCATAGCTGAAAATACTATGACAATAATGTACGAAGGTGTAATATACGATCATGGAGAAATTGAACTAGGAGAAAACGGAGATCCTAAAACATTTGGATCATCTCGCACAGGTTACGATGTTACACCGAGCCCACTAGGAACTCAAGATCTTTATCCTAATCAGCAATCTAATTATGTATTAGAAAACCAAGCAACTCCTGGTTTTGTACCATCTGTTTCTATGTCACAAAATCCATTTAGTATTCCTGGTCAAGGCCAAATACAAAATAATAATATTTTTAGTCCTGGTGGCCTTGCTGGATTATTGTTTCCGGGATTATCTCAAGGACAAGAAGCAACATCACAGCAAACATCTTCAAGGATACGTGACGGCAGTGATGTAGTAGGAATATTATTGAATAACAAAAGTTTAACAAATAGTGTTGTTAGACAAATTGTAGGAACAGGAAATGCAACAAATCTAGGAGTTAATTCAATAACAGAATATAACTCGTTAGAAGATGTTGCTAAAGACGCAATTACAAGCTCGTTATTGGATTCTATTGGTCTAGGAAATAATAGACAACTAGTAAATCTTGCTAGTTTAGTATTAGACTCAGTTGCTGAACCTAGAAAAATAACTAAAACTGCTTCGGAACCTAATCTTACCGGACTTAGAGTACAGAGTGCAGCACAAGCACAAGACCTTGTAAATAGATTACAAGACTTGGGAACAACAACTGATCAATCTAAAGCATTTTTAGCTGCTGAAACAGCTAATGTTCCCGGACTAGGTGTAGCAACTGAACAAGATATATTAGACTCTAACTTGTCTCCAACACAAAAAAGAAACGCTGTGCTTAAAATACAAGCACAACGAAAACAATATAATCAAAATTATACATAAGGATTTATTATGTCAAATCTCCCAAAAAATACTCCTTCAGACAGTGCAGATAGAGTTAGAAAATTTTTTAATACATACAATCAAGCATCGTTATCGTATAAGTCAAATGAAGTAGATGCAGTTATCGGGTATTTCTTAAAAAGAGGCTTCAGCGAAGTTAGTGCAATTAATACTGCCGGTGTTTTATTAGAACAAGCTAAAAGAGATAATATTAATGTACAAAAACTTATTGATACATTGGACGGTTTAACCGATGTAAAGTTGAACAACGCAGTGGGTACTATTTTAAATATTAATAGACCTAAAATAAGTCAATTAGGATACAAAACTGAATTTAGCGGATTACAACTAGAGCAACGCAATATAATGTCATGAGTCGAAAATATGCATCAGGTAAATTTACTTTAAAAAATCCAGAAAAATATGTAGGTAAAAAACATCCTACATATAGGTCAGGATGGGAATTTACTTTTATGAAATTCTGCGACGAACATCCTGCAATAGCACAGTGGGCAAGCGAAGCAATACGTATTCCGTATCGTAATCCGTTAAGCGGCAAACAAACTATATATGTGCCTGATTTCTTTATTGTATATAACGATCAAAAAGGCAGTCAGCGTGTAGAACTTATAGAAGTAAAACCTAAAAATCAAGCTGTAAAAGAAAAGTTGGGCAAATCAAAACATAATCAAGCCCATTATATTATAAATCAAGCCAAGTGGGAAGCTGCTAGGGCATGGTGTAAGCAAAATAAAATAACATTTAGAATTGTTACAGAAGATGATATTTTCCATAATGGTACAAGACGATAAATAATAGTAGCATATAATGGAAAGTTAAAATGACTAGAAAATTAGAAGACTTGTTAAATTTGCCTGAGTCTAAAGAACTAATAGATAATGCAGAACAACAAGAAGAAGAACAAAAACAATACGAAATTGAACAAGCAGAAACACTGCGAGATATGGCAGAGTTTGACAAAATAACCGCTGCACTACCTCAAGTCAAAGGCCTAGGCGAAATGGCCGATAAAGAGTTAAATGAAGTTGCAGACAAAGCTATGAGTGCATACGAAGATTTAATGGACTTAGGTATGAATGTCGAAAGTCGCTATAGCGGTAGAGTTTTTGAAGTTGCAGGCGGAATGCTTAAAACTAGTTTAGATGCTAAAGTTGCTAAACTAGATAAAAAGCTTAAAATGGTTGAACTACAACTTAAAAAAGAAAAACAAGACAAAGACTTAAAGCCCCAAGGCGATGGTATGATCGAAGGCGAAGGGTATGTTGTCACAGACCGGAATAGCCTACTAGAGCGCCTTAAAGGTCTCGATAAAGATAAATAATATATAAGATATAAGGTCATTGCGCAATGAGATCATTTAAAGATATACTAACAGAATCTAAAAAAGTCTATCCTTTTAAAATAGGAGTAGCTGGTGATTTACCAGAAGGCTGCGAAGAAAGTATTAAGACTTGCTTGAAAAAATTTGAAGTCGGTAATATTACATCAGGAAAGAAAACACCAATACAAGAACGTCCATTAGATTTTCCACAGTTGCAAAACATGGAAGTTACTTATTGGGAAGTAGATTTACAGTATCCTACAACTAGTCAAATACTACAAGAATATATCGGTAAATGTTGCAGTATTGATCAAAGTCATATTATTGTGCGTGGCGCAAACGATCCAAGAGAAGAATATCAAGAAACAAAAGACGATACCCCATACGAAACAATGTTAGATAAAGAAGACATGGGCGGAGAGTCAGCACAAGAAGATGTTGCCGGTGCAAGAGTAATGAGTCTTTTAAAAGAGCTTGAAACTGCTCGTAAAGAAAGAGATAACGATCCTATGGATGGCGCACCTGTAGGCGAATCAAAAGACATTGACGATAGTGAAAATGCAAAATCACCGATAGGGAGTTAATCATGAATATGAAAGATATGATCCAGCGTATGACGGATCTAGAAAACGAAGCAAAACAGCAACTAAATGAATCAGAGC
>Ga0115572_10000179_pt1 | contig 54775 bp, 59 predicted proteins | sample COGITO_mtgs_1206_FD_88681 | JGI IMG/M metagenome (GOLD analysis project Ga0115572, IMG submission 88681) | Pelagic marine microbial communities from North Sea - COGITO_mtgs_120607 | ecosystem: Environmental > Aquatic > Marine > Epipelagic | place: Germany:Helgoland, sampling site Kabeltonne... | reverse complement strand
ATACAAGACTCGTAAATCGATTTGATTACGATGGAATTTATGGAACGGTATTAAATCGATTTATTTCTCAAGCAGCAACGAATAATGATATTACGGTATATGGAACTGGTGGCCAGAAAAGAGCATTCATTCATATCCAAGATACTGCTCGCTGCGTTCAACTGGCCTGTGAAAATCCACCGGAAACCGAAAGAGTTAGAATCTTCAACCAAGTAACAGAAGTTATGTCTGTAAAAGATTTAGCCGAGCTATGTGCTAAATCATATGACGGTGTTATCAAATACATTGATAATCCTCGAAAAGAATTGGCCGAAAATGATTTAGCAGTAAGCAATGAAGGACTTAGGTCTTTAGGGTTTGAACCAATTAAACTCAACGTTGGTTTAGTTAATGATGTACACTTTATTGCTAATATGTATTCCCACAATTTAAAATCTGAGAATATATTAACTTCTCCGAAGTGGTAAAATAATGAAACTTCCTTCGCATAACCAATATCGTAAAGAATGGGCCGAGAGTAAAGGTGTAAAAGAGCTAAAAATAATAACACCGCATTTGACAGATACTCGAGTATGTTTAGATATTGGAGCTCATATAGGAGCAACAGCAATTAAATATTCTAAAATATTTGATACAGTATACTCCTTTGAACCAATTTCATACCTATATGATCTATTAGAAGAAAACACAAAGGATTTTAAAAATATTATTCCATTGAATGTAGCAGTATCAAATACAGATGGTAAAGTAAAAATATACGAAAATAGTAAAAATTCAGAATCTAATGTAGTTGTTCATGATGATACATTGTCTTTAATCAAAAGTAGGTGGGGCGAAGGTAAGAGATTTGGAGTAGTAGAACCTAAAGAAGTTATTAGCAAAGCTATAGATAGCTATAAATTTAGTAATGTAGATTTTATTAAAATTGATGTTGAAAGATACACTGCTCCAGTTTTAGAAGGTATGATAGAAACATTAAAGAATAATTCTCCGATATTGCAAATTGAAGCAGATAATGTAATAGATTCGAAAATAACAAATATCTTATCTCGGCTGGGCTTTAAGAAATTTGAAAAAACAGATATGGATTGGTTTTATAAAAAATGAAAAATTTAATTTATCAGTGCTGGGATGGCGACGAAAGATCTGGTAATCTAGCCGGTATCGAAGCTATGGAAAAGTACGCAGATAAGATTGGCGCTGAATATGTATACGAGCATAATCCAAAATGGAGAACTGATCTAGGTTCTTATACAGCTAACTACGGAAAGTTTAAGCCTGTATATGCATACGAAGATTATGATAATGTCATGTATGCCGACTGTGATCTAGTTCCTCGAGATGATTGCGGAGAAAATATATTTGAAAGCATTAAGGATTATGAAGTTGGTATTTGCGAAGAAGTAAACGCACCACTAGCTCGAAGAAGATACACTATCGGTGGTGGTATCAATAATGCAAATGGTGAGAAGTGGGTTGGTCTTGTTGAGAAAAAGTGGCCAGTTACAATGCCTCGCACAACATCTGGACTACCAAAGGTATACAATTCTGGCATGATTCTATGGTCAAAGGATGGTATGAAAAAAGCAAGAGAAAAATTCTATCCCTTTGAAAAATATGTCAAATTTACAAAAGCATTCAATTTGCCGTCATTTTATACATGTGATCAACCATATATTCATGCAATGCTCGAAGTTTGCGAGTTTAATTGGAAAACTATGCCATACAAATGGAATAGTTCTGTTCACTATGATCCGGGCGTAAAATCTCAACCCCGGCCAGTCATTGATTTAAGAAAAGAAAATTGCAACTTTGTCCATATCCAACTGAATGGTGCTGACAATTTTGATAAAGAAAAAATTAATCGAATTGTAAATCTTCCAGTTAATGAGTGGAATTTATGAGCAGGAAAGTTTACGTAAGTCTAGGTTCCAACAAAGGTTCTGAGTTTCTTGCTCTTCAGAAATCCAAAATTTATTCTGAAGATTTTGTTATATACGCCTTTGAACCGGAAGAAAGATGCTTTAAACATATCGAAAAAGTTCAAGAACAAGTTCCAAACATTACTCATATTAAAGCATGTGCAGGAACATATGATGGTATTGTTTCTTTTAATGTTGGAAAAAATACTTTATCTGGTAGCGTAAGAAAAGATAAAAAAAGAGGCCTCACAAATGATACGATAGACATGGAATCCATTGATATTTGTAAGTGGCTCAATGATAATATCAATGAAGATGATTACGTTATCCTAACAATGGATATCGAAGGGAGTGAATATGACATTCTTCCTATTATGCTTAAAAACAAGTGTAGTGACTTAATCAATAAAATATATATTGAATTTCATGGCAAGAAAATGAAAGAAGATGTGAGTGAACTTGAAAAGAGCTTAAAAGAAAATTTACATGAAAAGTGGGGTACTAATTTTTTCGATAGATATGTTGAAGGAAATATGGGATTGTTCGGTAAAGTATACGAAGATTTAGATCCAAACATGTTTAATAATATTGGCGATTTAAACTAATGAAAAATATTATCTTACAACATTGGAATGGTCGACTTCAACCATGGGCTAAAACATGCAAATATAGCATTGAAGAATATGCTCGAAGAGTTGGAGCAGATTATGAATTGCTTCAAGGATTTCCTATGGGTGATTGGTTTCCTAATACTAACAGCAAACCCTGGCTTGTAATTCAAAAAATGTTTGTATTGAATGAAAAATATGATGAATATGATACAGTCTTAATATTAGATATGGACATGCTTTTTACTGAAAATTTTGATAATATCTTTAATTATGAAGGTGTTGGTAGATTACATAAAGTAGGAATGAAAGAAGTATCTGGAAGTAAGAATGGTCGTAAATGGCCTAAGCTCTATACTCAAGGTGAGCCAATGTTCTTTGGTAATTGTCTTAAGTTTACTCGAGACGAGCGTATAGCACTGCGTTCTGCCCTTGATAGCACAGTAATACATAATAGTATGTCAAGTGATGGTTTACCACCAAATGATGAGATCATTATGCACTATTGTATTGTAAAAAGTAAAGCTCTAGAAAACAAAAATAAATTACAAATTCCTCACGATAGATTTTGCGATTTACCAGAGGAAGCGCACCCCGAAGCAACGCTTATTCATTATTGTGGCCGAAGAAAGAATCAAATAAAATGAAAAATATTATATTGCAGCACTTTCATCCATTTAGACCAACAGTCATTCAAGAAATGAAAGAGCGTAATGGTTTACCTTTTATCGTAGAAAAAAGTGTAAAGAATATTAGTCGATATGCAGAATCTCTTGGTGCCGAATATAAACTTTTAGACGGTGAACCGTTCCAAAGAGGTCTACGTGGTCAATGCCAAAAGTGCGCTGGCATTAACGAAGAGTATGATGAATATGATACTGTTGTTGTTCTTGACACAGATAAATTTATTACAACTTCTTGCACTGAAAATGTATTTGAAGCAGAAGGAATTGCATCATTTGATGATGTACATCGTTTAACTCAGTTGCCGGCTTTTATTCGTGAATTCCCGAGACTAGGAAATAAAGATTACCCATTGTGGTCCGGTGCAATTTATGTAATGCCTCGAGAGTTTAGGCAACTAATGCGTAAACAAATCAATCCAGCTATGCGTAAAGTCTTTGAGCAGATTAGTCCTAGACCATACGTAGATGAAGGAATGTTTCATGTTATGTGCGTTAAAGCAAAGTTTAAATTAGATACATATCTAGACGAAAAATGGGATTACAGTAGTTATCTACCGAATCTCGAAAGCGCTAATATGATTCACATTAGGCATAAACCCAAGTCAAGAGAAGAAACATATGTTGATTTGGTAGATGCAGGAATTATAGAAGACGTATAATGGCTGAAAACATGGATCGCAAGCTTGATGTTGTCCTCAAGCAACTGAATAAAAATAATTATGAAATAACAAATGTATACGATATCGGTGCTAATGATGGCCGTTGGAAATTCGCGCATTCCAATTTGTTTCCACCTCATTCGCATTTTTACATGTTTGAAGCAAATCCTCAAATTCAGTTACTAAATACAGAAAATCAAACATTTTTTAACGCAGTTCTTTCGTATGAAGATGACAAAACAGTTACTTACTATACCGCTAATCCCGGAAAAGAAAATACTGGAAATGGATATTATAAAGAATTAACACCAAACTATAGTCAAGGCAATTCAATTGAACTAAAAACAAAAACACTTGACAGTTTAGTAAAAGAGAATAATTTACCACTACCACAATTCATCAAGATGGACACGCAAGGATCAGAATTAGATATTCTGCGCGGCGGTGAAGAAACATTTAAAAATGCTTATGGTGTAATATGTGAAGTTGGGATTATGCAATACAATGAAGGTGCACCGTTATTCAGTGACTATATTAGCACATTTTATGAATACGGGTTTGTGCCTACTGGAATTCACCATATCGCAATGAGAAAGAATATCGTCAACCAAATGGATGTTGTTTTTATGCGGAAAGATATTAGTATGGAAATAAATAAACACCATGAACGGTACTTAGGATTTTAAATGATTAACGCTTATGTTATAAGAATAAAAGATAACGAACAATCTAGCCGTGCTGCTGATCGATTGATTCTTTCTATGCCACCGATTATTAAGCCTACAATATTTGACGCAGTCGTGCCTGATCAAGTAGATCGGTTAATGAAGAAGTATAAATTAAAATGGACTTGGCCTTGGGAAGGACAACAATTTGATTTTAAATCTGGCTTAATCATGACTGCATATCCCACAGCAGAGCCCAAAAAAAGAATAGGTTGTTTTCTTTCTCACTATATGCTATGGGAAAGATGTGTAAAGCACGATGAACACATGATCATTAATGAGCATGATGCACTTTATTTTTCAAATGAGACTTTACCTATCGAGAAATTTGAAGAATCTCGCTACAATATTATAGGCCTAAATACTCCTATACGTGCTACTCGTTTAGCGAGTGGCTATGATAGAGTAGTTCAAGAATCAACAAATGATATAGTGAGAGCACCAGAAATTGATAATCATAATATCCCACAAGGTATTGCTGGTAATTCTAGCTATTATATTAAACCAGAAGGTGCACAACATATGATTAATTTAACAAAAGAACATGGTTGTTGGCCAAATGATGCCTTAATGTGTAGGCAGTTAGTTCCTAAATTAGGACAAACAAAACATTATTACACCGGAATCCAAGGAATAGAAAGTACTACAACGAGATGAATTCAGAAGCTTTTGTAATTACAATTATGGATAATGATAAGTCAGTACAAGCGGCAATGCGCTGTATGAAGTCTGCTGAAAGATACGGATTAAATGTAGAACATCACGCTGCCACAACTCCAAAGGATAATCCTCATTTAATTTTACATACAAAGGGTATTCAACCTTCTTTCTTTCATGAAAAGTATTCTCGTCCAGAAAATTGTATGTCAGCATTTTTATCACATCATGCTTTATGGGAAAGATCTGTAAAACTCAATAAAAATATTGTTATCTTTGAACATGATGCTATTGTGACTGGTGAAGTTCCAGTGAATTCACCGTTTAAGGGTGTCATGACATTTTCTAAACCTTCATATGGAAAATTTAACACTCCAATGAAACTCGGAGTTGATGGACTAATCCAAAAGAAATATTTTGGAGGTGCTCATGGATATATTGTCAATCCATACGGAGCAAAAGAATTAATCAAAAAGGCAAAAACTCACGGTGGTCCTACTGATATCTTTATGTGCCTCGACAATTTTCCATGGCTTCAGGAATACTATCCATGGGCATGCGAAGCAAACGATAGTTTTACAACCATTCAAAATGAAACGGGATGCTTAGCAAAGCATAATTATAATGAGCAATACAAAATTATTTAATAGAGCATTTCTTACTGGTTGCGATCATACTCAAGAGTGGATGCTCCCTTGGTTTTTCGAAAACTATAAGAAATATAACACCGCGCCTCTTATCTTTGCAGACTTCGGAGTCAATGATCTTGCTAGTGTTAAACCACATGTACATGCAATTATTACTATGACAAAAGTAAAAGAAAAAGGCTGGTTCAAAAAGCCAAAGTCAATGATGCACTGCCCTGCAAAGAAAACTGTTTGGCTTGACACTGATTGCGAAGTTAAAGGCAATATAGAAGATATATTTGATAAGCTTGTCGAAGGTAGATTAGGCATGGTTGAAGATAGACCGTGGACTCAGAGAAGAGGCGGTGGAGATATATGGTATAATTCAGGAGTAGTTGGCTTTATTGGCAAGCCTCACATCCTTTACAAATGGGTAAAAGAAATTGAGTCTAATCCAGATGTCGGAGATCAGGAAACGCTGCAGAGCATGCTCGATCCTCTCGGAAGATTGACATATATAGAACCATTACCAAATGAGTATAATTGGCTAAGACTTCAAATTGAGAATGATGATCAGCCAGCAACAAATGCAAAAATTATTCATTGGACAGGAAAAAAAGGAAAAGATCGTATACGGAGCATGATGAATGGCTAGAGTAACGCATGTTATTGGGAACGGTGATTGGGCCGGTTTGTTTCAAAGAGAATCCCGCAAAGGATTAAAGATTGCTTGTAATCAAACACCGTTTGACATTCCAGATAAATGGTGTACAGCAATTGTTGACTTTAAATTTATGGCTGCAATGACAAGGAGAGAAATTAGTGTTCCGGGTCAGTGGCTTCTTGGTTTTCGGCCAAAGAAATGGATGGAAGATCATCCAATGTTTTATATGTCACATGCCCAGCAAGTAAAAGAATTCTATACAGCATTACCGAAATATGCTGTTCCGCCAGATGGAAATATAGGTTTGGGATACACTAATTTTAATTGCGGCCATATGGCTGTGCATTATTGCGCGAATAAATTAAAAGCCGATGAAGTCCATATGTATGGATTTGACTCTATTTTTGATTTTAACTTACGTAGTTTTTCAGATCTTGTTCTTACTTCGGATAGAGGAAACACCAACACAAATAGGTTAGCTCATTTCTGGAGACCAATATGGACAGAAATGTGGAAAGAATTTCCAAACACTAAGTTTATTTTACACCATATCCATGACGCGTTTAAAGTTGAACACGGTGATAATGTTGAAGCTCGAGTGTATGAAAAAAAACCAGTAATCAAGCCGAAGCCAATTTTAACACCTGACGGTCGACCGAATATGAATGTCTCGGAAGCATAACTAATATATCATTTTTTTTGTTTACTTTCCGTTAAAACTGTTATATAATATTATATAATGAAAATTCAATAGAAAGTGCTTATCTTATGATTTTCGTAGAAGGTGGAAGCAAAAGACAAAGAGAAGTAGCATTTGATTGTGCTACATTTGCATGGAAATCCTTAATGCCTAGGATTAGAAAATGCGAAGTAAATATTAGTCTGAAGAAATTAACTGGTTATCACGGTACTTGTTTAGATGTGGGGATCAGAGAATTTCAAATTGACGTTGATAAAAAATTAGGTCTTGGCGATGATTTTACGACCACTATATTCCATGAAATGGTACATGTAAAGCAATTAGTCTATAAGGAATTCTTTACTGAGTGTAATTTCTACAGCAGTCATGAAGAATACGTGAATTTACCGTGGGAAAAAGAAGCGTATGAACTACAAGAGGTGTTATTAAAACAATGGCAAAATTCCAAGATCATCAGCAATCAGAAACTGAACTTTATCGGCGTGAACTTTTAAACAAAGAAGGCTACATAGAAATACTAGAGAATAACATAAAAGAATTACAGGGACAGTTACAAGAATCATACAAGCGCATTGATCAGTTAAATGAAGAGTTAGAAAAAGCTCCTCGTGTTATTAGTGGAATCGATGGTCTTGGTAATCCCTATTAAATAAAAAAACGTAAGTTATTGAAAATGCACTATTTTTTAGTGCATTTTTTTGTTTACATTTGCTGAAAACTATGGTAGAATAGATCTATAAAATGGAAGAGGAGCCAAATTATGTTTACTAAAGATCAGATTGCCCTTAAGAATCACATCGAAGCAAAGAATGCTGAAGGTAAGAAGTGGATGGACGAAAATCCCGGATCTTATTACGGCATGACCGTATCTGACCCTGCACATTGGGCAGAACAAGGTATTACTACTATCGAGCAGTACGAGTATCAGATGGAGTATTACGGTCTGTTTGACTATATTGCTAACTTGACATCAAAGGGCAATGCTCGGTATTTGCTAAGTCTTTGCACAACTATCGATGATCTTAATGTGGCTTATGTCGAATTTAACTGCAATCATGAGGTGGCATAATGGCTATTGAAACTATTAACCTTCCTAAACATGGTGCACCTCAAGATCGCGGTTCAGCTGATCGTTATTATGGTCGCTCATTTTGTCCTCATTGGTATCCAAATGGGACTGGTGAAGGTATTAAAATTACCGAAGAATTAATGTCTGACGAGCAGATCGCTGAATACAAATACGGTTATGACAACGAAGAAGATCGTAAAGATTGGGGTTAAAGAAAAAAAAACGTAAGTAGTTGTTTTGAAAGGAAAATATATTGCACTTTTTCCTTTACAATGCAGTGTTTCTGTGGTAGAATATACTAGTAAAATGAAAAAAGCTGAGGAGCTACAAATGTCAAATATTGTTATTACAAAAAATTCTACTCAAGAAGAGCGTATGATTGCTATTCGCGAAGCTTCCGAAAGGTTTGCTAAGATCAAAGCAAGGCGCGATCGGTTAGCTGCTAGTGCAGCTCGTGTTCGTAAATATGTTGATGAGGTAGATAAGCCTGAGCGTAAAAAGTTCGATGATATGATAGATAAGATGGATGAAAATCATAATCAGTATACCGATGGCGAAAAGTATCTTGCCGAGCATTACGGTGAGCGTTTAGCTGATCAAACTTCTTATGAGTCTGAAGAAGGCTGGAACTAATGGTTGAGTTCTGCAGTGAAACTCGTAATAGGATCAAACTCTCGGTTGCAGCATATGCATACGAGATCAAAGATAATCCTATTATGAGTGATGCTGATTTTGATGAGTTGGCTTTACGAATAGATACGTCTTTTAAGACGACTAATCGTAAAATGAACAACTTCTTTAAAAAGCATTTTCAGCCTGACACCGGCTTGTGGATTCATAAGCATCCCGAATTACCTAAAATCGAGTATCTTTATGAAAGGTATTACAAATGACAATGCATCTCGTAAGAGGTCTTTCTTCTATAAATAATAGAAAGCGTAAGCAAAGGCGTAAAGCTGGCTGGCAGGAAGTTCAAGCTAAACATGATGCATGGCTTATGAAAAACGGTGTGCATCCATCTCAACTTAAAAACCAGAAAAAATCAAATGGCAAGAGTATTCCGAACTATTCAAGCAGCTGTCCGTCAATCTCGACGTCGGACCGCATTGTACCCATCCAAGGAAAAGCAAATGCAAATGAGTATTCGGGAGAATACATCATTGGTCTTGCCACACTCCACAAGTCAAACACAGTACCGGTCGGTAGAGGAGATAACCCAGAAATATACGCAAAAATGAGGAGAGGCTAATGATTGCCGAAGCTATTGTTTGTTTAGCATTGAATGCATACCACGAAGCAAGAGATCAAGATATTCGTGGTATGATAGCAGTGTCTCAAGTTGTAATGAATAGAGTTGAATCTCGTCACTTCCCAGATAAAGTGTGCGATGTTGTTTATCAAGGACACCACCGAAAGTCTTGGGCAGATCCAAATAAACGCATTCCGATAAAAAATCGATGCCAATTTAGTTGGTATTGTGATGGAAAGTCTGATGAGCCTATCGATAAAATGGCATGGGAAACTTCATTGCTTATAGCTAGTGGTGTATTAAATAATAGCGTTGATAATTTAGTCGGAGATTCTCTTTGGTATCATGCAGACTATGTTGAACCAGATTGGGCATCAGAAAAAAGAGAATATGTTGTAATTGGTAATCATATATTCTATGAGAAAAAGGATTCGTAAATGAAAAAACTTATATTTTGGGCTCCTAGTGTAATTGGAATTGCTAATCTTATTTTAGCTAATGGTAATTTCTGGATGGTGATCACTGGTCTCCTTTTAATTGGAATGCAAATTTGGGATGTCTACGAAAGTTTATAATTGTTAAAATATCTTATAATTATATTCTCATTATTTTCATCAACTGCATATGCCGAAGGTCGTATGTATACTGGTAGTGAAGATAAAACTCATTGTACTTTGTGGAATACAAACCCACTGCGATGGCCACAAACAATATTAGGCCTAGATCCTATGGAGTGTAGACGTAAGGCAGTCCCACCAACTACTACTAATACAATTAACTGTAGGTTAAAACGACAGTATGTTGATCCTGAAACAGATGAACGTATGTGTATATATGAAAGAGGAGCAACAGGACAAGGTGATCTTACTGTATCTATGGATAAGTATTTCCATTGTCCTAGAACTCAAATGTGTACACAAAGTCCTGGGTCTGATACTACATTAGATTAAATTGAGAGATAAACTATACATCACTTATCTATGAATGCACACCAGAAGGTGTTAATGAAAAAAAAAATGTAAAAAGTGCATTTTATGGTGTACATTTGCTGAAAACTATGGTAGAATAGATCTAACAATTGAGGAACGAGTATAAACGTGGTTAAGCCTGTAACCTCATAAAAATTAAGACGCAGGTGGGAAGAGAGCGCCCTCAAAGAAAGACTCACTATATTATTTTGATTGATGAGGAGAGACATCATGGCTATACCTAAAAGTACTAAAAAGAAAACAGCACGTGCTACTCGCCGAGTTGGTGTAAATGCCGCACCAATTGAAAAAGGCTTTGATGAAGTACAATACTATTTTCAAAATCAAGTGGAAAAGAAACAAGCGCTTGATCAAATCAAAACTTATGTAAAAAATAATTTTAACAAGAAAGATATTCAATTCATTCTTGTTAATCCAGATTGGAAACTTCTAATAAGCTATGCTACTGCAGCTACATGCTTTTGGTATAATAGTGGACTAGAAGAATCCGATAAATCAGCGTACTGGAAAAGTGCTGCTGATAAGAGGCTGGCTAATCTCGTTGAATCGGGAAAAGCTTTACATTATGAAAAACTGCAAGCGAAGCATGACAGCGATAAAGTTGTCCTCCTCTCTCCTCAGCAACGCTTGCAAAATAAAATCAGTAACACTATCATGCAAGATCTTTTAGATCTTGAAGATCAGTGGATTGATGGTGAAAAAGCCTCTATTGATGTTTATGGTTTATTCCGTAAACATGGGTTGAGTGGTTCTGCCACTCTTCCTGTTCGTCAGGTGGTTGAGGGATGGTTGCTAGATTATGAAGATGCTTACCATAAGCGTTGTGAACAAGCCGTCGAGGGTTATTCTCATTTGAAACGACCTGAACTCAACCGCCGGATTAAAGAATGTCAAACTATGCTTGATGATCTTGATCGTATTAAGTCTGCAGCAAAAGCTCAACGGAAAGTAAAAGTCTCAAAAGTTCAGTCTATTGATAAACAAGTTGCAAAGATTAAATACAAGAAAGAAGATACAGACTTTAAAATTGTATCGATTCAACCTGCACAAATTATTAGTAAGACTCGACTCTATGTTTTCAATACAAAGTATCGTAGACTTACAGAATATGTAACGTTTGATCCAAAAGGGTTTATTATTAGTGGCACAACCATTAAGAACTTTGATAAAGAAACATCTCGTACAATCACGTTACGGAAACCATTAGATATACTACCAGAAGTTGTTCGATGCACACCGCGACAGCTAACTAAGCTTCTAGATGGCATTAAAACAAAACCGGCTACGCCAAACGGACGAATCAATGAAGACACAATATTATTGAGGACACTGGACAAATGACAATTGAAAGTCAATTTCTAACTAAAAGTAAATTCGCCAAATTGATTGAAACCACAGTAAGCGAATTAAGAATTTCATATATGGATGCAATATTGCATGTATGTGATAAAAATGACATTGAACCAGAAGACGTGAAGAAGTTTATATCTCCAGTCATTAAGGACAAGGTCGAGGCAGAGGCAATGGCCTTAAACTTTTTGCCACAGGGTAATACTTTAGACAGCGCTTTTGCGGATTAAAAAAGTAATATATAATATTACCTATTTACAAAGCAGTAAAAATATGGTATAATAATTCAGTTAATATTTCAGTACATACAAAGGATACAAAATATATGTCATTCGAAAATCTAAAACGCAATCGAGATCAAATCTCTAAACTCATTCAGGCTGCCGAAGCTACTGGTGGAGGAGGCGAAAAAAAGTCTTACACCGATGAGCGCATTTGGAAGCCAACAGTAGATAAGGCAGGAAATGGATATGCAGTACTCAGATTCTTGCCAGCTGGAGAAGGTTCAGACTTACCATGGGTCAGATATTGGGATCATGGATTCAAAGGCCCAACCGGTCTTTGGTATATCGAAAATAGCCTTACTTCTATTGGTCAAAATGATCCAGTTGGAGAACTCAACTCACGGCTGTGGAATTCTGGCATCGAGTCAGACAAAGAAAGAGCTCGAACTCAAAAACGCCGGTTGCACTACGTAACGAATATTCTTGTTCTTCAGGATCCATCTGCTCCTCACAATGAAGGAAAAGTATTCCTCTATAAGTTTGGTAAGAAAATCTTTGATAAAATTATGGATGTAATGCAACCATCATTCGCTGATGAAAAAGCAATCAATCCATTTGATTTTTGGGAAGGTGCAGATTTCAAACTGAAAATTCGTCAAGTAGAAGGTTATCGTAACTATGATAAATCTGAGTTTGACGGTCAATCACCACTGTATGAACAAGACGAATCAAAGCTCGAGAGTGTATATAATCAAGTACATGATCTCAGTGAGTTTACTGACCCAAAGAACTACAAGACCTATGATGAACTCAAAGCAAAGCTAGGTCGTGTTCTTGGTGAAGAAGCAAGTATGGGTGCTCCGACTATGAAGCAAGAAGTTCAAATGAATGAACCCGCAGCTCCAACACCTATGCCAACTGCAGAAACGATTCCTCAAACAGAGGATGATGATACGATGTCTTATTTTGCACGACTAGCAAACGAAGACTAAACAGCTTCCAGTGACGTGATGTAATCGTAGCTCCTCTCTCAACTACTCCGTCACTGGTAACCACCTTGGTTCCGTAGCTCAGTGGATAGAGCAACAGCCTTCTAAGCTGTGGGTCGAGGGTTCGAATCCTTCCGGAATCGCCAATATTGTGGAGAAAAATATGTTACCAGATAAAGAAGAACCTTTAATTGAAAAGGACTCTAAAGAAGAAAGAATTCACAGAGATCAAATTGCTCGAGCACGGAGGCGTGCTAAAAAAGATATTCTTAACGGTGTAACAGAACGCAGATATGCTAAAAATAGAAAAGCTAGAAAGAATAAATAACGGCATGGGTTGGTCCCCTAATAGACCCGATAGTCCTTACTGTTAGGGACGAAAACAATAAAGGAGAATGCATCCTAGATCTATAACTAGGCTCTGCTTAATAAGAAAAGAGATCTGTTATGCAGGTCTCTTTTCGTTTATGAACCGGATAGCCAAGGATCACTATAGTCCAAAGCAGAAGGTGTAGCCGAAAGAATAGGTTGTGTGTTTGAAGAACTAGTACTTACGCTCGAAGGAGCGCTGACAATAACGTTTGGTGCATTTCTAGATTGAGATATAGCTGCGGTATCTTCTTCAATCATCGCAGCACGATTTGCAGATTCTTGGCTCTTTGTCATATCGGTCTTCAATTGACCTTCTTCAAGCTTGAATGATCTGAGGCCCTGTGCTAACTTTCCACTTCCAGGGATAATGCTGTCATCAAGGAATGATGCAATACCTTCGATCAGTGCATTCACTGCTCTCTTCAAGATCTCGATAGGTGCATAAATAATATTTGTAATAATATCACTGAAGCTAAATGACTGAAGAGCTTCGGCCGACTCATCAAACCCTAGCTTTTTTATTACCCATGCTGCAGCATCTTTTAATAAGTCAAGAGGTGCACCAATAATAGAATTAAAGAATCCTTCGACACCTCCTTTTAAACCACCAATAATACCTTCTTTTTCGAATCCAGCAATAGTACCTTTCACTGTATCATATGCTGTCATAATAAGAGTAAGAGGAAAGAATAGTCTACCAATTACTTTTCCGATTCCGCCAAGAACAGTCATAAATCTACTGCCTTCATCAAAGATTGAAAAGGCGCTTTTAATCATATCTCCAGCTTTGCCCGCAAGTTCCATCACTGCAGTAAACGGTTTAGTGATTGCACCGATGATTCTCGACATAACACTAGGACCTTCGGTTGCTTGGAAAATTCCTTTGAATGGTTTTACGATATCATCGATGACACCCTCAAATGGAAACATAAACGGTTTTACTATTGCCGAAAAGAATTTACCAATTCTTGATTCTGGTCCAGCTTGAAACAAATTTTTGATAGGCTGAATCATATCATCGATTATTTTAATCGAGTCTTCGATTGCAGCTGCAGTCTTTGATCTCAATAATCGAAACACATCGATAATCGGATCGATAACACGTTTAACGATGTTAGTAGCATTTGTAATTAGTCTACCAACTGCACCTTTAATAAGATCAAACAGAGCATCAAGTTTTAAAAGATTGGCAATCTTCTTAATCGAGTCGAGAATACCACCAATAAAACCACCAGCAAATGCAGCTAATCCTGCTAGCAATAATGCTAAATTACCAGTACCGGCTTTTGTATTGCCTGCTGCAGTAGGTGCTGTAGGAGGAGCTGTGTCTTTCTTTTCACGCATCATCTCGAGCAGGTCGAGCCTTTGCATCATAAGAGCATTAGTTAGATCTCCTAACATATTATTCATATTCAGAACAGATGAATTAAGCGAAGTCAACTGTGCAGTGTTCTTTTGCCCATTACTCTTTAACTGTTCTACTACGATTTCTAAACTTGCCATTAGTGTTGCCTTTGTTCTTGACGTGCTCTTTCTTCTTTTAAGTGGTTAATCAATAAAGAGATATAGATCTCTCTTTCCCATGGAATCATTTCCTCTATCTCAGTCAGTCCCCAATGCCAGTGGGTCATTAAATTGAAGTTTGTTTGGTAATAAGCTTCAAGACTCTCGTGAGATAGAGCTACGATAAAAAATTTGCCACTCCTTCGATTGTTATATCATTCTTATGCCCACAACTCGTACAATCAAATTTAACATTATGTGAAAGCTTAGGAATCTTTTCAACAAATTCTCTAATCTTTTGAAACTGAGCTGTACTCATCGAATCGATAAACTCTTGTATTTCTTCTTTTGACGTTTCCTTTAGTACAATTCTTTCGTCTTCGGTATTGACTGCTTTTAAACAACTTCGAATCAATGAAAATGCTTGTTCTGCGTTTGGTTCATCACCACTATGTGTACCAGCATCGATGATATCATAGAATGTTGGCCAATCGAGGTCAAGCGAAATTGTGTCGGTTAATTCAACGTTCTTTTTTACTTTTGGTACATCAATTGCAATCTGATCGAGATTGATTGAGATCTCATTTGCGGCTGAACATTTATTACACTTTAATCCGACCTGAGCAGATTCACCTACGCTTTTTGATCTCAATTGCAAAAACATATATTCAATGTCAAATGATGTTAGGTTATTGACCGATATATCGCCTTCAATGCATGCTTTAATTGTTTCAACTAAAGTTCTTAAAACATTTTGTTGATCTCCACTCTCTGCCGCAATCATCAAAGATTTTTCTTCTTTTACTAAAAACGGTCGATACATTACTTTTTTCTGAGATGATGGAATTGTCAGTTCATATTTGGGAGCATTATTTAGTTTAGGTAATGCCATAATTTAATTCACTCCTATAATTGGATACTAATTTGTGTTTGTCCAGATGGTACTTTTTTCCAGTTTGTATAAGACATCTGAACAGTCATTTCAATAAGTCCGTCTTGATCATTGTTAAAATCAATTTGTCCTATTGTTGTTGGGAAAGCGTTAATTAATTCTACAGAATATACTGGTGTTGTTATATTTAAATTTCCACCGAATGGTAATCCAATGCCGGCCGAGAAACCGGCAGAAATTGGACCTACCGCGATTGATGCCGAACCAAAAATAGATGGAATGCTATTTGCAAGTTGGTGGATTATAACTCTTTTTTCGTATTGATTTTTATAAGCAACTGTGTGGCTATCTTCACCAAGAATCACTGATCTCCAAGCATCAAAGTATTCTCTCGCAGAATAATCATTTGTCATTAAAAATGATAAAGATACATCATCAACAGCGTAACCGTATGCAACTTTTTCAAATTCCATACCTATTCTACGATCATGAGTTAATATTTGTTTACCCGGAAGAGTAGCATTACGGCATAAAATATTCATGTCTCTCGATGAAATGCCAGCTATTGATGGTAATTCAACAAGAAAGTTATTCGGTCGTGCTAATCCACCTCTTTGTACAATTGTGCTCTTAAGCTTATCTAGTGATGCTGTCATCTTGCTCTCAATTTCTTCCTAGAATCTCTGTAAACTGTATTTGCACTTGCTTTGTTCCAATCTGCAGACGGAAGAAATGTTGCGATTTCCCATTCTGGTTTATCGACTTCGGCAAATCTACTTCTTACGTGTTTAAACAAATAACGTTTCATAGCCGGTGCAACAAATCTTTGAGGAATCTTACCACCCGTTCCTAAAACAGAATCCAATACTCGAGCTCGTACAGCTGGCGGAAGATAGTGCAAATTAAGTCCATAGAATCCACCTGCAGCTGGGCCCATCATGATGATAAGAGGAAAGCCATCGTAATATGGAAGTTCTTTTTTATATTTTGGATCATAAAAGAACATATACATACCGCCGACTGGGCCTTTAGTTTGAGGCCTTCTTTTCAGCGTTAAAAGATCATCTTCTAAAATGTCTTTCCGATTTGATACAACTCTTCCACGGAACATATCACGTGCTTTTTTCCGGAACCAGTCAATAGATTGCTGAGTCCGTGGAGTAATACCTGCACGAAATGCTTCAATTTCGAGTTGTCTAAATAAACTTTCACCTGCCATAGGTCTATTTATAATTATTTTTTAGCTTTTCTACGATAGGGTTTTAGTGGTTTTAGCTTTCCGGGCACTTTCTTCATTGGTTTAGTCATAATTCCCATCGAATAAAGCGTTTCTTCGGTCCAGATTTGGAACTCCCATTTACGATCTTTGCAGTATGAAGATGCAGCTTCCCACTTATTCATATTTTTTACATATGTTAATGCTTCGTTAATATATCTTTTAGTTCTTTTTTGTCCTGTCGGAGGCTTTGTTTCTTTATTTGGTTTGATCTCTACAAGGAGAATTCTATCTTCAAGGATTATTTTAAGGTCTGGATAGTATCGGTGATAACGTTTATCAGCCTCGTAAAAATACGGTATTACAATTTCTTCGGAAGACCATCCTTTGACCTTTGGATTCATGTCGCACCACTTAAACACATCTCTCTCCCATAGCGATCGATAGATGACATTAGTATGATCACCTTTGTATTTCTTGGAATTGAGTACCTGATATCTTCCTGAATATGCCATAATTTGATTATAAATAGTTTAAATTATCTTTATTATCTATAGGAAAAAAAATGGCTGGTCCAGATAAAAGTTCATCATATGGTCCGTACAAATATCCGATCGATGTTGGTCAACAGCACAGTTCAAAAATATCTTTTCAGGCTATTCGGATTATTCCACCAGAAGTTACGGTTAGATTTAACACAAGCAACACTTCAGATGAAGGTGGAATTGCTCAAAGATTACCAACGGCATCCGCTGGCGCAAGAAAAATGAAAACAGACGAAGTTACTGGCGAAAAGTGCGATCTGTATTTGCCTGTTGCGTTTCAAGTCAATGACGGATTTGATTATCAGTCAGCTTCACTCGGTGCTTTAGGTGCTGGAGTGATGGCAGGATTAAATCAAGGGCAAGATATTGTTTCATCTGCATTGCAAGGGATTAAAGAAGGCGCACAATCAGTTTTTGATCTTTTTGGTACTGGAACAGTAAGTCGAGTCGCAGCGGTTCGTGGTTCACAAGCTATGCCAATGATTCCAGATGCAGTAAGAAATGCAATCGGAATCGCAGCTCGCGTTTCAATGAATCCAAATATTCGTACAATGTTTAATGGTGTAGCTGTTCGTGAATTTAACTTTGTTTTTAAATTCATTCCAAGATCATATGAAGAGTCAGTAATGGTAAAGAATATTATTAAATTCTTTCGATTCCATGCGTATCCAGTCGAAATACCATATGGAAAATCGATATCATTAGCATATGATTATCCAAACATGTTTAAAATTCGCTTATTAAGTAAAAGCGGAGACGAATTCTTTAAGAATATTGGTACTCCAATTAAGTTGAGCTATTTAAAAACAGTATCGACTACTTACAATCCTACTAGTTCGGTATTACATACTGACGGATCTCCTACCGAAGTTGATTTAACTTTAACGTTTACCGAATACAAGCCATTGAGCAGATACGATGTTGTAAACGAAGATAACGATACATTCTATCATTATGAGAATGCGCCGTCAGAAGGTACACAAAGGACACAAAATAGGTCAGCCGGTACTTCACCAGAAGAGGTATCACTACCATGACGTATTTTAGAAATTTTCCGAGAATCAACTACACTTTTGGAGATGAATCTACTACCGAAGTGATCGAAAATATATCACTATATTCTGATGTTATAGATCAAGTTAGAGATGTAACATCGATGTACGAAGATTACTATATTTTGCCAAATGAGAGGCCCGATCAGCTTTCTTATAAGTTGTATGGTACCGCAAATTATCATTGGACATTTTTCTTAATGAATACATCATTAAGAGATTCGGGTTGGCCATTATCGCAAAATAAAGTTTTTGAGAGGGCTGTAGAAATTTACGATGGTAATATTATGACTACTCGATCTACACTAACTGATCGCTGTAAAGTAGGAGAAACAATACAGGGTTTATCATCTGGAACAACCGCAAAAATTACTCACCGAGAATTAGATCTCGGCCAGCTGTGGTTTAAAGATGCTACCGGTTCATTTACAAATGGTGAAACTTGCACTTCGGTTAGTCTTGTAGATGGAATAACAAGAAGTATAGTCGTAACAAGTACTTCGATTCAATATAACGCAGCACATCACTATGAAGATGCGAGTGGAAATTATGTCGATATTGATCCAACCGTAGGTCCGGGTGCGCAATTGACAGAAATTACTTGGGCTGAAAGATTAGTTGCTCAAAACGAAGAATTAAAATCAATTAAAGTTATCCGCGCAAATATTATTGATTCTATCGTTGATTCTTTTAGAGAGGCTGTTGCGAGTTAATGCCACGGACAAACGAAACTTCTCAAGTATCTGATTATATTTTTGAATCGATTCTGTTACAATCCGAGAGATTGAATGCTGATGTAGAATTGCGTGAAGTGACAACTGACTTAGATATTTTTGAGCATTTAGATAAACCATATCTAACTGCAAAAATCTTGTTACTCGATAACGAGAATCTTTTTGAAAATGCAGATCTTCTTGGAGCTGAAAAAATATCAATAAAAATTCGCTCTATGAGAAAAGACACGAAACCAATATCAAAAACATTTTATATCACACATGTTGTAAGTACAGAAAAAACTGGAGACAATATACAAACAATGGCTTTGCAATTAATCGAAGACATTGGTTATATTTCCAATTTGATTAATGTCAATCGATTTTATAAAGGAAAAGTCTCTAAAATTATTACAGATATATCCGAAGAGTTTTTAAACAAACAAATTTTCTCAGCGTCAATAGCTAAACAAGATTTAAATCTTATAGTTCCAAATTTGAATCCAATTGAAACTTTAAAATGGATTACTTCTAGAGTTACATCGAAAAGAGGATATCCTTTTTATATCTATTCTTCTCTAGTAAAAGATAAGCTGTTGTTCAATGATCTTGGAACTATGTTACAAGAAAATGTAATTAATCCAGATATATCATATCAAGTTTCATCGATGGCAGCGCAATCATCGGATCCGGATATAAAAAGAAGAATTATTAGATCTCATACATTTGGAAATAATATAGAAAATCTGTATAAGATTATTAGAAAAGGATTAATCGGTTCAAAGTACGAGTATATCGATACAATTAATGATAAACAGAAGTCTTTTGATTTTGACATAAAGAAAGATCTGTATGATATTTTAGCTTCGGACAGTGTGCTACAACAAAATCAAGCGAATCCTGCGTTTTCGGAAGAATATAAAATAAACAATAAGTCGTTTAATAAATTACAAAATCGAAAAATAGTACAAGTCGGTGGATCTGGTTCGTATAAACTTGAAGATGGTGAATCATACAAAAATTCTTATCGTGAAGAAAAGCTAGCTAGTGAGTATAAGCTAGAAATTATTTCTCGTGCTATGGACAACGTATTAAAGAAAAATCCATTGACAATGGTTATTGATGGAGTAGACTTCATTGATGGCGATAAACACTCAACGATAGGAAATAATTTAAGAGCTGAATTTTTATCATCAGATCCTGAACTCGGAGCTGGAGAAAGAAAAATAGATGCAAAGAAGTCTGGCGATTATTTAATATATGCAGCAAGACATATGTTTAAAAAAGAACAATATGATCTATCACTGACATGTGTGAAGATAGGTAACTATAAGAGATGATTCCTACAAGATATCAAGATTACTATGGTGACGAGACTCGTTGGTTTATCGGACGTGTTGTGGATATTAATGATCCACTTCAGCTTGGTCGATTAAGACTACGAATTATGGGCATCCATTCCGAAAATATAATTGATATTCCAGACGAAGGCTTGCCGTGGGCTCAGACAATTATACCGGTATCTGAAGGAGGAACAAATGGACTTGGAATCAATACGGGAATACAAGTTAATGCTCGAGTCTTTGGAGTGTTCCTTGATGGAACTAACTCACAGCTTCCACTCGTTCTCGGAAGCATGCCAAAACTCGAAGATGACTCGGCAGGTGGAAGATCAACAAGTCAACTCGCTCGCGGTACAAACACTCTTACTAAAACACCAGATAGTGTCACTGGAGAACCAGCTTCACCATATGCTGCGGTCTACCCAAACAACGCAGTTCATGCAACTCCATCGGGACATGTAATTGAAATTGATGATACCGAAGATGCAGAGCGCATACACATTTATCATAAATCTGGTACCTTTATTGAAATGCATCCGAATGGCGATGTTGTAACTCATCATAAGAATGGTTTTAAAACAGTAACAGGTAACGAAAAAATTCATGTTACAGGTGACATGGAAATAGTATGTGATGGTAATTTTAAAGTAACAGCAGCAAGGATTGATCTAAACTAATGACTCATGAATTCGTTATATTAAAAGACGGTGAATTGAAAACATATAATGACTTTGATAAAATTCCAAAAGCTTTTGATAACTTAATTAGCTTCAAACCAATAATACCAGAAGGTCCACACACCGAAGAACAACATAATGAAATTGATGAGTGGCAAAAAAGATTTAAAGATTTAATGAAGAGAGAGTTAAAATAATGCCTGCTGCTACTAGAATAGGTGATGCTGATGTACCTCACTGCTCAGGAATGACAAGAGCACAAGGAAGCTCAAACGTTTTTGTTAATAGCATTGGTTGGAGTCGTCAAGGAGATAATAACACTGGGCATTTACTTCCCGGAGCTCCATGTCCCAGTCATGCTGCACCTATTTCATCTGGGTCATCAACAGTGTATGTAAATGGTAAACAAGCCGGAAGAGTTGGTGATCCAACTTGCACATCAGTTGCTGCAGGTTCGGCAAATGTCTTTGCCGGAGGTTGATAAATTTAGTATAAATAGATCAAAGGATTTTTAAATGGCACGTGCATTTGCAGTCGAAGACGGAAATTTAAATACTAAATCAATCATAACTTCACGAACAGTAGTGAATTCTGATATTGATTTGACGTTTGCGAAAAAAGCATCCGGTGATGTGTTTAAAAAGTCTGATGCAGCGGCAGTAAAGCAAGCTGTTAAAAATTTACTATTAACAAATTATAATGAAAAACCATTTAGACCACTTTTTGGAGGAGATTTAAATCGATTCCTCTTTGAACTAAGTGATGAATTCGATGAATTGGAGATTCAAGATAGAGTATCTGCGGCAATATCTAACTACGAACCAAGAGCAATAGTTAGAAAAGTCATAGCTAGAATTGACCCAGATAATTATAATGTTAATATTACAGTTAGATTTCAAGTAGTAAACACACTTGAAGAAGTAGAATTAAATGTATCACTCACGAGGCTGAGATAATGGCAACTATTCAATCCACAGATTTAGATTTTGATGCGATTAAATCAAGTTTAAAAACATATTTACAGAGAAGCACAGAATTTCAAGACTATGATTTTGAAGCAAGTGGATTGTCAAATATTCTTGATGTTTTAGCATACAACACTCATATCAACGGGCTCATTGCTAATGTCGGTATTAACGAATCATTTCTTAATTCTGCGCAATTAAGAGCATCTGTGGTAGCTCACGCCGAAACATTGGGTTATCGTCCTCGTTCTAGAACTGCTTCTGTTGTTAATCTCAATTTAAGTTTAGCAACTGCAAACGCAGCTTTACCTTTAGCAACTCTTCCTAAAAATTCAACTTTTACTACTAGCATAGATGGCCAGTCATACACGTTCCAAACACTTGAAGAATATACTGCTTCGAATGATGGAGCTGGAAACTTTTCATTTGTAACTTCTGCCGGCAGCACCAGTATTCCAGCTTATGAAGGTACAGTGAAAACAAAAACTTTTATAATTGGTGATACTGCAGACGATCAAGTATACGTAATACCAGATGTCACTATTGACACTTCTACCGTAAATGTAAAAGTCTATGAAACAGTGACATCTTCTTCTTTTGTATCCTACGTTGATATTGAAGATACCGTTAGGATTAACGCTGAATCTAAAGTGTACATTATTAGAGAGACACCAAACGGATTTTATGAAATTTCATTTGGTGAAGGCAATGTTTTAGGCCTAGCTCCACAAGCTGGAAATAAAATAGTGATTGAGTATATTTCTTCTATCGGAGCGGCCGCAAATGGTGGTACTACTTTTGTAGCTGATCAAGACGTTACAGTGAGCGGTACTGATTACCCATTGACAATTACTACAGTTTCAAATTCGGCGAGCGGAGCTGAAAAAGAATCAATTAATTCAATTAAAGCAAATGCTCCGATATCCTTTGCAACTCAACAAAGATTAGTTACTGCAGAGGATTATAAAGCACTTATACTTTCTCGATATTCATCTACTGTACAAGATGCAACAGCTTGGGGTGGAAATGATAATGTGCCTCCTGTATATGGACGCGTATATGTTTCCTTAAAGTTTATAGAAGGATTGACCAGCGATAATCAGACTGTTATCAAAAATTCGATTCAATCACAACTCTCAGCTAATCTTGGAATTATGTCGATCGACACGGTTTTCGAAGATCCCATCGATACGTTTTTAGAATTAACAACAAGATTTAATTTTGATCCTGATTTGAGTGGAATAACAGTAGAAGCTCAACAAGTAAATATTCAAAATACTATTAATAATTATTTTTCTGCTAATTTAAGTACATTTGATGCAGTATTTAGAAGATCTACTCTCCTCGCCACTATCGATGCTTTATCGCCGGCGATATTAAACTCTACTATGACTGTTAAGATTCAACAAAGATTTACTCCGACGCTTAATTCGGCACTGAATTACAATATCAACTTTCCGGTAGTGTTATCTTCTCCAAGTTCTACCGAATATATTATAACTACTTCGGTATTTACTTTAGCGACTGGCGAAACTGTTTTTGGTAGAAATAGATTAAACAGCACAATATTAGAATTAGTAGACACGACGAGCGGAAGTGTTATTGTTGATAATGCTGGATCTTATGCACAAAGTACTGGTGTTGTAAGTTTTGTCGGTGTTAATATATCTTCACATGTCGGCGACAGCGTTAAAGTAACAAGCACTCCAGGGAATCAAAGTACGATTCGTCCTTTGAGAAATTATATTATAACCATTGATTCAAATCGGTCGACTTCAATTGGTGTTCTCGACTATCAAAATACTGCTACAACGTTATAAAAATGACTCATGTAATAAATGATAGAAATCGACGTAATATTACGCTCTTTACTTCTAAAACCGGTGAAGTGCTTCCTAGTTACTATGAGCAAGATAATCCTAAACTTATACAGCTACTTGATGAATACTATAATTTTTTAGATAGTTCTGGTAGACAAAGTTTTTCAAATATTATTTCAGAAATACATCATGCTCGAGATATCTCGGAAACTGATTTAGACTATCTTGATGAATTAATTGGTGAAATAGGTAATGGTTTAACTGCATCATCATTCTTTGCTCAACCAAGATTGATGGCAAAACTTCTTTCTCGTTTTTATCAAGTAAAGGGTACAGTAGTTTCAGCAGAAGGATTTTTCAGAGGATTCTTTAATCAAGAAGCTTCTATAGAATATCCTAAAAACAACATATTCATTGTAAATGAATCTCTAATAGGATACGAATCTCAAAAATTTATTCAAGACAATCGCCGGTATCAGATTTTCTCTATACTACTCAAAGTTGGCCTAGCGACAGCCGAATACGAGACACTTTATAAGAAGTTTGTGCATCCAGCTGGATGGTTTTTTGCCGGTGAAGTTGTCTCTGAAACTGAAGCGCTTATACCAATATCTGCAGTTGGAGATGAAGCTGCTGATGATCTATTTAGAACTTTGGTTTCGAGTACATCTATTCCAATTGAACCAGTTGAAGATACTGTAAGTAATCGTGAAGCTATGACTTTCTTAGTTGATTCATCCGATGGAACTACTTTAAGAGTTACTGATTTTGTTACAGTCAATGATTTCGCGGGCGATTCTGTTGGAGTTATCGATAGATTCTATCCAACTATTATAGATCTTATAACACCGAATTCATTCACTTTCGATGATAGTTCGAACACAGCTGGACCTGACATGTCAATGACATACGAAACAACAGAAAATGACATGTTTACTAGATATCTTGCGGATATTACTGATTCGTCGATATAAATAAAGTAAAATAAACAAGAGTGAAACATGACTAGACAAAACATTGCAACAGGCGCGGTAGCGAACGACGGAACTGGCGATACGCTTAGGGCTGCTGCAACAAAAATTAATGACAATTTTGTAGAACTTTATCAACATCTTGGTAATGATAGTAATGTCTTATCAAGTTACATAGTAATTGATTCAGACGCAATTGTTTTTGAAGGATACACACCAGATGCAAATGAAACATTTTTAAAAGCATCGAATGTCTCTACAGATAGAACAATTACTCTTCCAGATTTGACTGGTACTATTGTTTTAGATCAAGGATCTCAGACTCTTACTAGTAAGACACTTAACAGTCCTCAAATTAATTCGCCGAAAATTGGTACTGGTCTTTTTGATTCAAACGGAAATGAAGTAATTACGCTAGTCGGAGTTGCGGGAGCTACAGAACAGGTTCAATTTACAAATGCTACTAACAGTTCTGCAGACCATCCATCAATTACAGTAACAGGACCTTCCTCAAACATTAACTTAGAAATAACCGGAAAAGGAACTGGTTCAGTTAATATTTCGAAAGCTGCCTATACTTCGGTTGAAGTTACTACATCTACTACTGCTTCAGCTGCTGCGTCATATATTATATTAAATGGAACGGGCATAATAAATGTAGGTTTAGCGAATGGAACAACTGTCGGTGAATATAAAGTTTTTACTAATAAGTCGACTTCATTAGCAAACGTTTTTCCTACAAGTTTTGCAGTTAATGGTAAGACATATGTTCAGCTTGAAGCTAACCACGGATCCGTACAACTTATATGGGATGGCAGCGACTGGTTTATTGCTGGTGCTAGCAGAAGTCCGGTTACTTTCTAATGGCAACTAGCGTAAGAAACGAAATGAAAAAAACAACGGAAATTGATAGTATAAGAGATAAAACATGGTAGCAATAGCAACAGATCCTCTCAAAAGACAATTTACTAATTTACTGTTAAGTGAAGTAGAATCTATTACTGATAGTAACGAGTACTACATCGGAATTGGTAAGTCTGACGTATGGGATAGTTCAGATACTGTCGTTACGCCTTTGCGCACTCTGAAAGAAGAAAGAGAAGCGCGGAATAATCTCCAAGCAGTGAAAAAAGTAACAGCAAGTTCATTCGTAATTCCACGGTATAATTGGTCATCGGGAACAATATACTCATCGTGGAGCGATGCTTCTGTTGGAATTCCTACAAATTCTTACTATGTATTAACAGAAGATAATGAAGTTTATATTTGTTTACAGCAAGGTAAAAATGCTGCCGGAGTAGTAAATGCTTCGACCGTTAAACCTAGTTATACTGCTGCAGGAGTATCAGAGGTCAGAGCCTTTACTACAGCAGACGGGTATATTTGGAAGTTTTTATATCCTATTGCAACATCTAACGCAACTAACTTTCTTTCTTCAAATTTTGTACCGGTCGAAGACATTACAATCGATTCTGCTTCGGCAAATTTGTTTCAGCTACAACAATTAAATATTCAAAACACAGCAGTCGGTGGTCAAATCCTAGGTGTTGAAATTGTTTCGGGTGGATCTGGCTATTCATCTGCTCCGACTATTACCTTTAATGGTGATGGAACTGGAGCCGCTGCAACAGCAACAATTAGTGGTGGCGTAGTCGTAAAAGTTGAAATGAATAATGATTCAGCTGCGTTTGGAAAAGGATATAATTTTGCTGGAGCAAAAGTTTCAAGTGGAACAGCACAATTAAGACCAATTATTGGTCCATCTATAGGAATAGGTAAAAGCGCAACTCGCGATCTTAAATCTTCTTCTGTAATGTTTAATATGAAACCGGATGGTGCCGAAGGCGGCAACTTCCAAATTACGAATGATTTTAGACAAATTGTTCTTATGAAAAATCTAGATTATACAGATAGCGCATCGAGTGGTGGAAGGTTTACTGGAGCATCATCAAAAGTTGGCCGCTTCATGACACTTACTGGCACAATCGCTGCATCCGGGCTTGTTGTCGACGAATTAATCACCGGCGGAACTTCTGGAACAACTGCATATGTTACTGAGCTCGATAGCTCAAGCGGAAATATAGTATATTTCCATCAGAATTTAAATAACGTAGCTGGAAAATTTACTGATGGCGAATCAATCACTGGTAACGGTGTCGGTTCAGCCACTATCGATTCCGGTGATAAATATAATGCAGTAGATCAATTTAGTGGAGATGTTCTGTATATCGAAAACAGAGCGAGCGTGGTAAGATCTGCCTCACAAACAGAAGATATTAAAGTTATTATTACGGTGTAAAGAATGGCAACAAATTTAACTGGTACAACATTTGCGTCAATATATAAAGACGATTTTTCTGATAGTGCTAACTATCATAGGATTCTCTTTAATGCTGGTCGAGCTCTACAAGCAAGAGAGCTCAATCAAATGCAATCTATCATACAAAAAGAAATTGAACATTTTGGTTCGAACGTATTTGTTGAAGGTGGAGTCGTAGTACCGGGTGGTATTACATGTAATAATAGACTCGAGTTTATCAAGCTAGCTACAGGTCAATTGCCTTCCGACTATCTTACAACTGTTGTTGGGCAAACGTTTACAGTTCAAGCACCAGATGCTGCTCTTCAAGTAAAAGTTATTAGAGTAGTTCCAGCTACTGGAAGTGATCCTGATACATTATATGTAGAATATATTTCGACGACTGCTGGAACTTCTGGAGCTTCAACAATTCGAGTTGGAGCTTCGCAAATTCTTTCTGATGGTTCTGTGTCAATGACAACTGCTTCTTCAGATGTTTCAGGTCGTGGTACAGAAATAAATGTAGGAAGCGGAGTTTACTTTGTACAAGGACACTTTGTTTTTACAGAAAAGCAAAGTTTAATCATTAGCAAATACACTAGCAATCCAACTTTGCAGGTTGGATTTAAGATTAGTGAACAAGTTATCACTGCAACCGATAATTCGGCTCTCTATGATAACCAGGGTGCTACACCAAATGTTGCTTCACCGGGTGCCGATAGATATCGCATTACTTTAACTCTAAGTAAGAAATCTGATATATTAGCTGCCGAAAACTTTGTTTATCTTTGCAAAGTGACATCTGGTGGGATATCCGATGAAGTTAGAGTAGATAATTCGTATAACGAAATTAACAATGTTCTTGCGCTACGTACAAAAGAAGAATCAGGAAATTATATCGTTAAACCATTTAACGCTAATTTTGATACTTATGATTCTGCAAATCTTCTTTTAAAGGTTACAGACGGCATAGTATATGTTGATGGCTATAGATTAGAAGTTGGTGCTTCAGAAATTGTAGTACCGAAAGCTCAAGATACTATTTCTCTCGATAACGAAATTGTTATTGCAAGCTTTGGAAACTTCATCAAAGGCGATATTGATGATAATAAAGGCCTTCCGAATATTAACACATTCGAAAAATTAAATTTGAGAAGTGCTGTTAATCACGGTGGTAGTACAATCGGTACTGCTCGTGTTAGACATGTTGAAGAAGATAACGGAACAAGTTATAAGTTCTATCTCTTTGATATTCGAATGAATACGGGCCAATCATTCTCGTTAACTCGCTCAATTGGAACAAGCGGCAGTAATTATTTCAATGTTACACTCGAGGGTGGTGCAGCTATTCTGAAGAATACTTCAAACAATAGTCTTCTTTTCCCTTTACCTAATACTAAGCCAACACAAACTGGAGTGACTATAGACGCAGTCACTGTACAGAAAAGAGTAACCTTTTCAACAAACGTGTCCGGAGTTGCTACCGCAGTTGCTATACCATCGGGATATGCAAGTTTTGCAAATACTAATCAGTGGATTTTTTCAGAAGTTGATAGTTCTGTCGACACTAGTATCGCAGTTGATGCATCGGCTGGAACATCATTTGATGTGTCTGGAGGCAGAGCTTCAGCCAACTACGAAGTATTAACTTTTGCAACAAAATCTTCTCCTTCTGCTCGAGCAAAAACTCTTACGAATACAACTATCACAAAAACTTGGCCCGCAGATGCTGAATCAGATGGTGCTGGCACACAATTTATCTCGCTAGATGAAGCAGATATTTTTGAATTTACGTCGATTAAGACTAATGATTCAAATGGTTCTGATATTTCTACAAACTTTTATAAAGATAACGGCCAAAGAGATAATTATTATGGCATCGGCCGACTAATTATTAAACCCGGAGTTACAATTTCTGCGGGAACAAATATATTTGCTCGATTTAAATATTTTGAGCATAATACTAACGGTGATTTCTTCGATATTACTTCATACTCAGCTGCTTCAGTTTCTTATGATAAAATACCAAGTCACACGCTTAATGATGGAACAACTGTTTCATTGAGAGATGTTATCGACTTTAGACCAAAAGCTGTAAAATCTTCAAATGCTGGTGTAGCAAATATTAACTTTGACTCCGATGGTGCACTGATTGGTTCTGATCCGATTATTAATGCCCTACCAGCTAATACTGGAACGTTTAGCGCTGATGTGGTATATTACATGCCTCGAAGCGATAGATTGATAGCGTATGGATACACTACTCCGGGACAAAAATTCCCACCAGCCGGTGCTGCAAAAGTTATAACCGGTGTATCATCTATCAATCCAATTCTTCCTACTATTCCTGAAGGATCAATATCGCTATACGATATTCATCTAAATGCTTTTACTCTTAATGATTCCGATCTTACGACTACTTTGATTCCTGCAAAAAGATTTACAATGGCTGACATTGCTGATCTCGAGAATCGAGTAAATAATTTACAAGAATTGACAGCATTAAGTCTTCTCGAAGCGAATACATCAACATTAACTGTAATTGATTCGGCTGGGCTTGAAAGAACAAAAGCAGGATTTCTTGCAGATGGATTCAAAGATTATGCGTTTTCTGCTACAGGGAATCCTGAGTATAGAGCATCAATTGATGAAATTAATAATCTTCTAAGTCCAATTGCATTTCCTCGTAACACTAGAATATTCTTTGATTCAGATAACAGCACAACTATTCGTAAAGGTGATTTAGTTTTACTATCAATTGATAGTAATGAATCACACCTTAATCAAAATCTTGCAACAGAAGTAGAAAATATTAATCCGTTCGCGGTTATAACAAATCTTGGCCATATAGAGCTTTCTCCAGCATCGGATGAATGGATTGAAACAGTCTACGCGCCAGATAATATTATTACAGGAAACAACGAATCAAATCGCATAAATCCATCTCCGGATATTGCTACAATTTGGCCGTGGTCAGAATCTGATCTAATCAACAACTGGACTGGAAATACGAACTTAGGAGTAGTTACAACTGGTGGATCAAGATTTAGAAGAGAGCTGATTGGTGATCGAGTTGTCGATGTAAGACTGATTCCTTTCATGAGATCTCGTATCATATTCTTTAAAGCGAACGGATTGCGTGCAAACACAAAACACTTCATGTTTTTGGGAACGTCAAACATATCTGATTACGCTAGAGAAGAGTCTACTTTTGAAAGATTTTCTACAAGATCAGAAAATGTTGGTGGAAATGTGTTCTCGAGCAACACAAGCCATCCAAATGGATCCACTGATCTAATTGCAGACAGTAATGGGGAAATTGTTGGTTCTTTCCTCATTCCCGGAAGCCCATCGCTTCAATTTAGAACTGGAAGACATGACGTTACACTAACAGATGTCTCTAATGTGAATAATGACGCTCTTTCAAAAGCGGTAACTATCTTTACATCGACCGGAGTCCTTGTTACTCGTCAAAGAGATATCAGCTCTACTCGAATTCCACCGCCACCACCGCCGCCGCCACCGGTCGGTGGTGATCGCGACGGGATGGACGATCCATTGGCACAATCATTCTTTGTCTCACAAGCAGAAAATCCTAATGGCATTTTCCTGACTAAAGTCGATGTTTTCTTTAATTCTAAAGAAGCTGATGGCGGACCACCGGTTCAACTTCAAGTTAGAGAACTTATTAATGGTACACCAACCGGTGCGGCATTACCGGGTGCAGTAAAGTTCTTAAATGCAAGTCAAGTAAATATTCCGTCTAACCTGACAGATATATCTACAGTGAGAGCAACTCCTACTACCTTTGAGTTTGAAGAGCCAGTATACCTTACGCCACAAAGAAGTTATGCGATTGTTCTTTTAGCTAATTCCGTAGCATATAAAGTTTACGTAGCAAAAACATATGACTTTGTAATTGGATCTACTGAGCAAAGAGTCACAAAACAACCTACTCTTGGAAGTCTATTCTTATCGCAGAATAGTATTACATGGACACCTGATCAAGCACGTGATCTAATGTTTAATCTCTATAGAGCAAAATTCTCATCGTCTGGAGTTGCAGATTTTGATAACCTAGATACAGAGCTTCAACTCTTACCGAGTAATCCTATTCTAACTGATAGTGGAAGTACAACTTTAAGAGTCTATCACCAAGGTCATGGATTTATTAAAAATGATTATGTGTCGATTAGAGGTTTAGACTCGGCAACTTCTTATGCTGGTATCTTAGGATCTTCGATTATGGGATCTAGGCAAATTGCAAATGTCGACTGGACCGGTTACACTATTACTGCAGATTCTTCTGCAACTGGGTCATTAAGTGTAGGTGGAAATGGTGTGATTGCTTCTCAAAATGCTATGTATGATGCGTTTATTCCACAAGTTCAAACACTAGTAATAGATGATACTTCAATATCTGCTTCAATCAAGAAGACTACTGGATCATCATTTGCTAATGGAAGAAATACTGGAACAAGTGGAGCTTACTCGAAAGATGCTAGTTATTCAACAATTACATTGAATGATATTAACTTCAATAGTGCACCAAAAGTTATTGCAACAAAAACAAATCAAAATTTATCTTCTCTAAGCGGTAATAAATCTTTAGACTTAAGGATAAATTTAACAACAACTGACACAAAAGTATCACCTATTGTTGATATGCAAAGAGGATCAATCTCGACATTTGAAAATATAATTGATAATCAAGATTCATCTTCTACGACTTTGGCCAATGTTCCACTATCGATTGTTTTAGAAACAAGTAGTACTGGTGGCACAAGCGCTGCAAAGCATGTCACAAAGCCAGTGACTCTTGAAGAACCCGCTGTCGGATTAAAAATTGTATTTGCTGCGAACAGGCCTTCTGTTTCTAATTTCGAAGTATATTACAAAACAGCAACTTCGGATGAAAACTTAAATGATATTGGATATATCCAAGTTTCTGAGACATCAAACAATCCGGCCGATGAAAATACTGCGGTATTCCGGCAGTATGAATATTTAGCCGGTGGTCAAGGCGGTAACTTGAATTCATTTACACAATTCCAAGTGAAGATTGTAATGACTTCTTCAAATACTTCGAAGCCACCGAAAATCAAAGATTTAAGAACAATAGCGTTGGTAACATAATGAGTAAACATGTTAAAGTGAAAGGCAATCCGAATTTTGTCCGTGATAAAAATTCAGGAGCTATCTTAAATATAAATAGCAATGAAATGTCACAGGCGAGATCCAGAAAAAACATTTGGCGGCAACAGCAAGAAGAATTGATAACTCTTAAAAGCGATGTTGCGTATATGAAAGACATGATGGAAAAGTTATTAGAGGAAAGAAAATAAATGGCAATACCACCAATTAATTTAACAGATCCATTTACTACTCTAGTAACTAGAACAAATGAGGTGATAACAGCAACAAATAATTCTGATTCATCTGTAGGTAGTGGCGGGGTTGCTAGTTTAACAACAGATGACAAGTCGAGCTTAGTCGCAGCTATTAACGAAATAGTAGCTTTTACATATGATTCTGATTTTGCTCGTGGTAGCAGTACACTGCGCACTGCCATCTTTAGTTTAGTAGATTCTTCATATCTTAAAGAAGATCAAATCAACACTACATATCTTCAAAGCGAAATCGACGAAACGTATCTTCAATCACAAATTGATTCTACTTATCTTAAAGGTCAAATTGATTCCAATTATCTTAAGTCGCAAATTGATACCGAGTACCTTCAAAGCGAAATCGATTCTTCTTATCTTAAAGGTCAGATTGACTCTAGTTACTTAAGAACATCGTTTGATTCTGCATTTATTGCAACGATTCCGGGCTTACCAACACTCGGTAATTTTTCACTAGTAGAAGACACTGGGGTTCTCTATATCAAGTATAACGGCGTTAATGTAGTATCAATACAATCCGACGGCGAAATCAAAACTGCTGATAACATCACAGCATTCACAACTCCATAATTATAACTCACAAAATTGTTACATAACATAAGAGAGCTCAATGCTCTCTTATGCGTATACGCAATAGTGTGTTTTCTTTGATTACTTCGAATCGAAAACCGTATAAATAGTATTGAAAGCTTTATCATATAAATAAAGAAAAATATATTTCAAGGTTATTCTATGGCACAGTACGAAGAAATTACAATCGATCAAGGTGCAGATGCAACAATCGAATTGCACATGGTTGAACAAGATGGCTCGGTAAAAGATCTATCAAATCACACTCTCACCGCTAAATTAAAGAAAACATATAATAGTGATAGTTCTGATACATTATCATTCGCGACGAGCTTTACCGATGTTCGTAACGGCATTGCTAGTATATCATTAACCAACTCTCAAACAGATTCTTTAAAAGCTGGTCGTTATGTTTACGATGTTGAACTTTCTTTTGTTGATAGTGATGGTGCAACAATTATTGAAAGAGTACTTGAAGGTAAGATTACGCTAACTCCTTCGGTGACAAGGTAGATATTTAATGGCTATTAGAGTTTCAACTGGACAAACAACAATGATATCTGCGTTGTTTGCTAGAGGACAAACCACACAGATTAAAAAAATTGTTGTAGGTCGGCCTATATCCTCGGCCGCTGTTGCCGCAGTATCAATTGATACTCTAGTAGGAGTTAACACTTCAGGAAAAACTCAAGGCGCATTACTGGTTTATAATGCCACTACCAACAATTTTGAAACTTCTACTACTTTGAATGATATAAATCAAGTAGTAGACGGAGGAACTTACTAGTGGCTGCAATAATAAAAATTAAAAGATCGACTGGTATCAGCGCTCCAAGTTCATTAAAAGCCGGCGAACTTGCATATTCTTACGGAACTGGTACTGACGCTGACGGTGGAGATCGTTTATATTATGGTCAAGGTGACAGTGATGGAGCTATTGATGCTACTAGCATAGTAGTAATCGGTGGCAAATATTTTGCAGATCTATTAGATCATACTCCCGGCACACTTACAGCTTCTTCTGCAGTTATCGTTGGATCAGATGAAAAAATAGATCGATTAAAGATTAGCGATGTCACAATTGATTCGAACGGAATTGATTTAAACGGTGATAAGATCACTAATCTGGCCGCTCCATCTGCAGCTGCAGATGCAACTACAAAAAATTATGTCGACACTCAAATAGGTGCTAATAGTGTAATCACAGTTAAAGCCGACAGTGGTTCCGACTTAGCTATTTCATTACTCGACTCAAGCTTATCAATTCTAGGTGGTACAAACATTGGATCAATTCTGGGTGATTCAAATACTGTTACTATTAATTTAGACTCGAGTGTTCATGGTCTTGCTGCTTTAACTGCAGACTCGTCTTCTATTACTAATATATCTGGTACTTCATTAAATTATTCTACAATCAATGCAACAACAGGTACTGTTAGCCAGCTATCATCCGATTCAGCTCATATCGACGTTATTGATAACAATACGCTTAGAACGAATGCACTTGCTGCAGACTCTGGAACAATTACGACTTTAAATAGTACAGATTTTGTTAGTACTAATATTACAAGAACTAATACTACCGTAGCTGCAGGTACTTATGGATCTGCATCACTCGTACCGAGTCTTACTATTAATGCATCTGGATTTGTTGATAGTATTGGCACGGTGGCTGTAGCTGGAGTAACTTCAACCTCATATGATTCTGCAACCGGTGTATTTACAATTAATACAGCCGACGGTGGGGTATTTACAACAACTATCCATGACTCTGACGATAGAATTTCTGAGATAAGAACTGCTATCAGCGCTGCAGGAGATTTATCATATAATTCATCTACCGGTGTATTTAGTTTTGATGTAGAGCAGGTTTACACAAAAGCAAACTTCGACTCAGACTTTAATACCGCAATTGATGAAGCACTTCTTGGTGGAGTAGGACTTGCGTATGATACTGCAACAAATACTTTATCAATTGATAGTGCAGAATTAGAAAATTACTTTAAATCAGATATACGTGGATATCTTGCTTCTAGCACAGGACTCACTTATGATTCCACCACGGGTTCATATTCAATAACAAACACTGGAGTAACTGCTGGGACTTATGGGTCTGCATCTCTAGTACCGATATTAACGATAAATTCCCAAGGGCAAATAGATTCAGCAGGCACTTTATCAGTTGCTGGAGTTACAGGATTTGCTTGGGATTCCTCAACTTCTCAAGCAACTATTACAACTGCAGACGGTGGTTCATTCCCTGCAACTATTAATGGTTTCGGTGATAACCAAAGATTGTATTTTGGCGATGGTAGTGAAGCATCGATAAGACATACTGCTGATGGTAAAACCATCCTTGAAATGGGTCCTTCTGAAATTGATATTGATGGTGGTGGTCATCTATTAATAAAAAATAATGCTGGTGGTGCTAAAATTGCAGAATTTACTCCATTTGCTGGAGTTGATTTATATCACGCTAGTACGAAAAAATTCGCAACAACTGATTCTGGTATTGCTGTAGGAGGAAATATACTACCTCTAGCAGATTCTACGTATGATCTTGGTTCTCCAACTCGACGCTTTAAAGATCTCTACCTAAGCGGAAACTCTTTAGTTTTTGGTGGAATCGTGATGACAGACAGCAATGGGCAAGTAGCATTTAGATCTTCTACTACTAACAACGCTGTAGGAATTTCAACTCTTGACGATTCTTTCCAGCGCTCATCACTCGTGTCAGACACTTCGACAACTAATCAATTAATTTTACAACAAAGATTAGCGGGAACAGTTACTCGCACGAATGGAACACTTTATAACGATTCCGATGTTCTCAAGGGATTGCAGTATATTCCAACAACAACCGAAGGTAGCACAGAAACTACAATTTCGCTTGGTAGACAGAATGTTATATATGCTCATAACCAAACCGGCGGTGTTATTTATCGCGGTGACCTTGTTTTTGTCGATGGCACTGCTCACGGATCTCACCCTCGAGTTTCTTTAGCTCGAGCTAATTCTGCTAAAGAAAATGTAATTGGAATGGCGACAACAGACATTGTTGATAACGCTCACGGTTTTATTACAAGATTTGGCATAGTTGACAGCGTCAATACTGGTGGTCTAGCTGAAGGATCATCTGTGTTCTTATCTAAAGACTCTGATGGTAAATACACATCAGTTGATGTAGATATAACCGATGGCTACCCATTTAAAATTGGTACTGTAATTAAAGTTGATTCGAGTGCCGGTTCTATTTTAGTAGATCCTTATCATGAACACTTTGATCGTTTACGCATTGAAAATAATTTAAGGGTTGATGGCCACACAACTGTCGATTCTGCCGATGTGACATTGATGAGTTTCAATACTACTCGCTGGACTGATATTGATATTCCAAATAATATCCCTTGGCCTCTCAAAGAAGGAAATCTCTTTTACTTCCAAGGGCCAGATGCGTTAACATATACAAACGCAAGTATGAATGTGAAAATTGCTCAGGATGATGTAACTCGAGTTTATAATAACTCTGGCACCACAATTGCTAAAGGTAAAGCAGTATATATTACTGGAGCTGCAAATGATTTTCCAACAATTGCGCTTGCGAAAGCAGATAACTTTAATACTCTTTATAATACAGTTGGTTTAACATCTCACGCAATAGAAAATGGCGCTTTTGGATTTGTTACAACGCGTGGTCTTTATGGTGGTCTAAATACTGCAGGATTTACTGTAGGAGATCGTGTACATGTTTCACCTGATTCTGCCGGTGAACTTGTTGACGTTAATCCAACATTCCCTAACTATGCATACGAATTAGGTATTGTTCTTATCGCAGACTCTGCCACTGGTGGAAATGTTGGTGGTTGTATTCAAGTTATTCCAAGAGCTGAAGTATTTGAAACATTCCGTGTACAAAATGATGGACGAGTAGATGGTAATCTAACAGTCACTGGTAACTTGAATATTCTCGGAACAGAAACTAAAACATCTGTTGCAACACTTGCGGTTGGTGATCAGTACATATCAGTTCAAGAAGGTGACACAATCACTACAGTTCACTCAACTGGAACTGGTTTGAATGATATAACATACAAAGATCATTATCAAGGCAATGTTACTCAATCATATTTTGTTGAAATCTTTGATGCTGATTCGGCTGATATCGGTGATACTATTAGATGGGGTTTGGATTCTGCAAATGGCGGCCCAGGAATTGGATCATTTTCTTACCTAGGATTTGATTCAGCGGCTGGTAGTCTTGACTGGAATCTTCTAACCGATGGCAAAGAAGATATTCCATTAAGATTTAATATCACGGTTGATGCAATAGCAGCCAGTGGTCATGATTCTGGAGATGTTTGGTCTGGTGTAGCTGCTATTGCAGATGAAGATTTTGGTTTTTATGGTAACTATAATGCTGGTTCTCAATATACTTTAGCTGGATTTTTCAGAGACGCGACTGATAATAAATTCAAGTTCTTTAATAGATATGATTCATCAGAGATTATCGGTGACATTGATACAGCAGCAAATAACTTTACTCTTGCAACAATTAATGCTAATATCGAAGGTAATCTAACCGGCGATGTTACTGGTAATGCTGATACTGCCACACTTCTTGAAACAACAAGAAATATTGGAATGAATGGCGATGTTACTTCCGACTCTGTTGGATTTAATGGTGGTTCAAATATCACGATAACAACTACAATTAATGATGGTGCTATCACAAATGCTAAAGTTGCGGCCGCAGCTGGGATTATCGATACAAAACTTGCAACGATTAGTACTCCCGGAAAAGTTCAGAACGCAGCTACAACAGCAACAAGCATTAATACTGGATCGGCTATCGTAGCAAGAGATGCATCTGGTAACTTTACTGCAGGGTCAATTACAGCTAATTTGGTCGGAAGAGCTGATAGCGCTACCAATGCTTCTCAGTTGCAAAATCAGGGTGGTTCATATTATCTTGATTATACAAATTTCACAAATACTCCGACAACTGTTTCAACATTTACAAATGATGCGAATTATCTAGATTCTACAACAGCACAAAATCTTATTGATGCGGCATATATTCAAGCAAATCAAACGACTTATGATTTCTTAGATTCAGCCGAAGCAATTAATCTTATTGATTCTGATTATGTTCAACTAAGACAAGATTACGCTTATGCTTCATTAACTGGCGCTCCGACTAATGTAAGTGACTTTACAAATGATGCGGGATATATTACTTCGGCCGATGCTACTCTCGATTCAGCCGAAGCGATTAATCTCATTGATTCTGATTATATTGAATTAAGAAGACCTCCAGAGAGCATATTCACAATTGTAAATAACGGCGCATCTGCTTACACATTTAATGGCGATGGTTTCTCATCGAGTCGTGATAATCCTACTTTATATCTCACACGTGGTAAAACATATAAGTTTTCGATGGCAGCATCTGGCCATCCATTCCAAATTAGAGTTTCGGATGGTGGTTCAGCATATAATACTGGAGTAACAAATAACGGTGCTGAAACTGGAGATATTTTCTTTACTCCAGATATGAATGCACCTACAAGTCTAGTATATCAATGTACTGTCCATAGTGGTATGATTGGCGATATCTTTATTGTAGATGAAGCGTATATAACTGGACTTGTTGATTCTGCTTATGTTCAAGCAAGACAATCCGGTGTTGATTCTTCGGCTATTATCGCATTAATTGATTCCAATTATGTTTCGGCGAGACAATCGATTGATAGCATTGGTTCACTGAGTAATGTAACTTATGGTGTGCCTACAGCCGGCCAAATTTTAAAGTATGATGCTGGAACTTCGAAGTTTGTATTATCTCCAGATGCGGGTGGACTAGATTCATCATTAACTTCTCAGCTAATTGATTCTGATTATATTCAGGATAGAGTTAGTGCATTCAAAAGAATTATCGTACCGGGTCAAACAGGAGATATTATCGCAGATAGCGCGAATGATGTACTTACATTCGTAGCCGGCGCTGGGATTAGCCTTGTTACTGACTCCGCTTCTGATACTATTACTGTTATTTCAACAGTATCACTAGCTGATGGTGTGAATGTTGCTAAGTTTCACTATACCGCAATTGCGGCTCAAACAGTATTCGAAGATTCGGATGATAACGGAGAAGTTCTACTATATAATCCTAACAGCAGTGAAATCAATGTATATTTAAATGGCTTGTTACTGGTAGATTCTGATGACTACACCGAGTCGACTAGTTCTAGAATAACTTTAACATCTGCTGCTGCAGCTGATGATAGACTCACTGTTATTAAATACACACCACCCCAAGCTGCAACAATTGATAGCGCTGCAGTACAAGGAATTATTGATTCTGATTGGGTTCAAGCAAGACAAACTGTATATGCTCGCGGCGAATTAGAAGTCAACAAATTTTTCTATACTGCAACTGCTGCCCAAACCGTATTTACTGGCGCCGATGATTTTGCTAAAGTATTAAGCGTAGTTCCAAATAATACTCAAGTGTATGTAAGTGGTGCACTTCTTAGAGATTCTGATGAGTATAATCTTACAAGCAATACTTTGACTTTGGTCACGGGCCCAGATAGTGGTACCTTTGTAGATATCATTGAAACAATTGGTAAAGTAATGCAGCCTCGAGGATTCACCGAGACTGTATATAATTACACTGCGACCGCAGCTCAAACAGTATTTACCGGTGCAGATATCAATAATCAGACTTTAGATCTATTACTTGGTTCAACAACAGTATTCCGTAATGGATTACTTCTAAGAGATTCTGCAGATTATTCTACTACTTCTACTAGTGTTACAATGGATTCGGCTTCAACCGTCGGTGATCTTATTTCTATTATCAACCGTAAAGGTACTGTTGTTAGTCCAACATTAAAATCATTTGAATTTACTGCTGACTCGGGACAATCAACGATCACTGGATCAGATGATAATGGGTTAACTCTTTCTTATGTAAATGGCCAAGTAGAACTATTCCTCAATGGTGTGCGCCTTCGTAGCAATATTGATTACACTACCAGCAAAGGTGGTACATCGATAGCAATGATAAACCCTCTGGATTCCGGAGATGATATCGTAGTTAATACATTTGCGGCTCCGGGAGTTTATCTAAATAAATTTAAATTTGACGCCGAATCTGGACAAACTGTATTTACTGGAGTTGATAAACAGAATGAGTATCTGGCATACGAAGCATCAAATGTAAATGTATACAAAAATGGCCTTTTACTCGACGATAGTGATGATTATAGCGCAACAAGTGGTAACTCAATTACTTTAACTGCTGCTGCTGCATTGAATGATGCAATTAGCATAGTTTCTTATGATACTGGTTTATCTACACGAAGAGTTAATTCATGGGTAGCACCTGCATCTACTCCATATGCAGCAAGTCCCGGTGATAAACTCTTTATTGATACATCATCTCCTAAAACAGTAACTCTTCCATCGACTGCTATTCTAGGTGATGAGATTAGAATAATTGACGCAACTGGTAGTGCTTCATCAAATAACATCACTGTCTCACGAAATGGGCATAATATACAAGGAGCGGCTTCTGATCTAACCATAAATATTGATAGAGCAGGTATAGGACTTGTTTATTATAATGTAACTCAAGGCTGGGTACTTATAGAAAACTAATATGACAACATTGACAGACCTCAGACAATTGGCATTAACAAACAGTGGTTACAACCCTAGTTTAGATTCGGCAACAGTAAGCACACTTGCTACTGCCGTTGTCGGAACGTCTGTATACGCTACAGTTAATGATTTACCCAATTCTAATAATGATAGCGGTGATCAGGCTCTTGTACAATCTAATGATAGGTATTATATTTGGACAGACAGCAGTTGGCGGCCGGCCGGGTTAATTAACAGATCTCCAGTTATTTCTCTTTCTCCTGCTTCTTCTATTCCACGGTATAATATTGATTCAACTGGCGCTGCTTTTACGATTACGCTCAGTGCAGTTGATTCTGAAGGTTTTCCAGTTACAATTTTGTCAGCACTTACAGATTCAAATTTTGACGCGGTGGCCACTGTATCTCAAGATTCAAGTGTTTTCACATTTGATGCTCAAGATTCTGCTATATCGAATTCACTTACTGGTTCAGGTATTGCTACGTTCAGAGCTACTGATGGAGTCAATATCTCGTCCGTATCGCCAAAGTTTTATTTAACATATAAACCTTTCGATTCAGAAATTATAGAACATAAAATTTACGGTCAAAGCAGCCGCGGTTTTGGTGAAAGCGTTGGTATAAGTGGTGATGGTAATTACCTCATGACGAATGCACGATATTACGATCTAAACTACACTGATGACGGTGCGTTCTGGATTTATAGAAAAGATGGAGAATTTTGGGTTGATGTCACTGGACCATTGGGTGTAACACCATCAGGTAGTAATAAACAGCTTGGTTATACTAACTTTGGTGGTCCTTCATTGGCATTAAATTATGATGGTACTTACGCTGTTATTGGTTCTTATGTAGCTCAGATCGGCGGAGCGGCGTATATCTTTACTCGATCAGGATCTACTTGGACACAACAGGCTCAGATAACACCATCTGATGGACAAGGAAGTGATAGATTTGGCCAAGCAACAGATATAAGTGCTGACGGGCTTTATGTTATTGTTGGTGCATATCTCGAAGATACAGGCCTTGGGAGTGACGGCTCTGCTTACATCTTTAAGAGAACAGGTACTAGCTGGGCTCAAGAAGCAATAATAAGAAATCCGGGCCCAACTGCGATTAGTGAGTATTTCGGCAATGCTGTGTCGATTAGCGACGATGGTACTCGTGCTATAATTGGCGCGAGCGATGATAATGACGCGGCAACCGATGCTGGAACTGCTTACATCTTTAAGAGAACAGGTACTAGCTGGGCTCAAGAAGACCAATTATTAGCATCAGATGCACAAGCAAGTGATATATTTGGTCATGGAGTATCAATTTCTGGTGATGGTAATTACGCTGTTGTTGGTGCTCGTGCTGAAGATGGAGGTGCTGGTGATCCAATATCTAATGCTGGTGCTGCATATGTCTTTGTAAGATCTGGCTCTACTTGGACTCAACAAGCTAGATTAAACAAAACGGACTCAGTGAGTGGTAATAATTTTGGTTATTCGGTTTCAATAAATAAAGATGGTAGTACTATAGTAGTAGGAGAACCATTTAGAACAGTAAACGGAGTTGCTAATTCCGGCAGACAAACAATTTTTAATAGATCCGGATCAAGTTGGACTGAAACTGCTGAAATAGTTTCGAGCACACCAATTGCAAGTTCGGGCCATGGGCGGAAAGTTAGTATAAGCGATGATGGTAGAACATATGCTGCAGGTGGCTATGCTATTTATGGGCCGGGGTACTTCTTGGTCTATGAAGCACCTGCCGGTGATTAACTAATAATTTTATAACGAGGAATAAAAAATGTCATTCAGTAATTTTAGTAATGGATTTAGCAAATCTCGTAGGCTTGCGACATTTTTAAACCGCGGGATTGAAGAAAATAATATCACATTTGACGGAAAGTTTATAGTTGATTCTGCAGATGTGACCACGCTAGTTGATTCTGATTATGTGAGGTTACATACTCGCATTGGCGATAGTGATATCGATTTTGGGCTAAGCAATAAGGCGTTATTTGGTGGTACTGGTGGTGATTTAGAAATTTATCACAACGGCACTAACGCTTATATCGATAACAATGATGGGTATCTATATATTCGCAATAACGTGGATGGAGATGATGGCGGCGATATTTATATTCAAGCCAAATCTGGTGAAAATAGTATTATTATTCAGGACGATGGTAATGTGATTCTTTACTATGATAATTCTTCACCCGGGAAGCTATTTACACAAAGCACTGGCGTGGGAATCACTGGAGTTGCAGATATTTCCGGTCATGTAGAGGCTATAGGTGTTGAAGAAACCGTATACGATCTCGGAACTACTGGCGGTACAATCACACCTAATTTTACTAATGGTGCTATTCAAAAAATTACATTAAATAATAACTTAACATTTAGCGCATTTACTAGTCCTGTGGCTGGTCAATCAATCACTTTGATCATTGACACAAATGGAACTGGCAGGACGCTTACTTCAACTATGCTGTTTGCTGGTGGTAATAAAACTATGTCAACAACTGATACAACAGATGTAATGACTGTGTTATATGATGGTACAAACTATCTGGCCAATTACGTTACTGATTTCAGCTAAGGATTTCTGATGCCATTTGGATTTACAAGATCTATCTTAGGTACACCTTTACCGGTGGCCGCATCGGCGGTATCATTAGGATTGTCCCCAGTACTTGACACTCGCAGCGGTCAATATTCTACTAGTGCGTATGAACAAGTAAATTTAAGTTCAGCTTTTGCACCTTATGTTGGCAGCACTGGACGATTAGTTTTTCAATACACATCTGGTTCAAGTTTTACTGGTGATATACAAGTAGATGATATCAATATAGGATCTTCTAATAACTATTCTTTTGAAGCAACCGGCCAAGGTTTTGAAACTACTACTAACGGTAGTACGGATGCAACATACACTGATACGTTTTACCAAGCCTTATCATTTACTTCTGTTTTGACGTCTGGAATAGCTTCCGGTCGGTGGAATAGAGATCTTGGTGGCACATCTTCGGGGAGCACCGGGTTAGCCTTTGCTGATGCCGGGAGTTACTATCTTTATGTAGAAGTCACTGGCAGCACCCTCGGATTCCCAAATAAAGTAACATGGCTGAAAAGCCCAGAAGTAACGCTAGATACAGCGACACTCAACTTTGCTTTAGGTAGGTATGGAGCTACAATAGGTACACTAAGAGTATTTTGGGAAGTGACCTCATTACCACCGCTGTATTCGTTTAGCTCATTCACGTTTACTGACGGCGGTCAAACTGGTTATACAGGGCCAAGTTTAAGTACTCTTTTAGCTTCTTCAGATTATGATACAGGAACTTATACATGGCTAAGTAATACTGATTATTTCGATGTTGATAGTACTGTTCAAGGAATGCAGTTATGGACAGTCCCAGAAACCGGCAGTTATCGAATAACGGCCAAAGGAGCTCCCGGCGGAAGCGTTGGAACTACTGCCTTTACTGGTGGTATAGGTGCAGAGATATCTGGAGAGTTTACTTTAACTAAAGGCGATATATTAGAAATAGTAGTAGGTCAAGCTGGTAGTGACCGCAACAGCGGTACCAATGCATACGGTGGCGCTTGTGGCGGCGGTGGATCTTTTGTTGTTGCTCGAAACGGTAGCACTAGTAGTGATATATACGTAATTGCCGGCGGTGGCGGTGGAGCAGAAGCGGATAATCGTTTTAGTAGAGGCACCTCAACTCATGGTGGTAGTGGTCGAAGTACTGTGACTGGCGGAAACTCGTCTAACAGTGGTGGTACTTACGGTCAGCCTGCTCCTAATTATACAGCCGGTTCTTTTGGTGATAGGACTAAAGGTGGCGGAAGCGGCTATGGCGGCGGTGGCGGTGTCGGTGGTGGAGGTGGTGGATTCTTTGACCGCGGGGGAACTGGAAATAACGGAACAACAACAAATCCTCCGGGTACTAGTACTCAGTGCGGGTATGGATATTTAACAGGAACTGGTTATGTTGCCGCAAATCGAGCTCGGGGTGGTAGATCTAACACATCACTTGAATCCGGTGGTTTCGGTGGCGGAGCCGGAAGTGCAATTGCAACTGGATATGGCGGCGGTGGTGGTGGATATTCTGGTGGAGGAGCTGGTACCTTCGTTAGCAGCACGCAAGGTAACGGTGGCGGCGGAGGATCGTATAATAGCGGTACAAATCAAACATCGACAACTTATACTGAAGCCACACATCCCGGTTCACTTTCAGGGCATGACGCATTTGTAACAATAGAAGCTATATAACTAAAAATTTGGTTGAATTTAACATATAAATAAGACAAACAGTATAGAGATAAAAGAATGGCAAATCCAACTTCAAGAGCAACATTAGTCGATTATTGCAAAAGACGACTGGGTGAACCAGTAATCGAAGTCAATGTTGACGAAGATCAAGTCGAAGATCGTATCGATGAAGCAATTCAGTATTATCAGGAGTTTCATTCTGATGCTTTAAAACGCGGGTATTTAAAGCATGAGTTAACTGCTAGTGATATCACTAACAAATATATTACTTTGTCGACAGATATACAATACGTATCAAGAATGTTTAAAATCGATTCGACATTTGCACAAACTGGCAATATGTTCGATATTAAATATCAAATGGCGTTAAATGATATTTGGGATCTAACTTCTTGGGCAGGAGACCTTGCGTACTACGAGCAATTGCAACAGTATTTGTCAATGCTCGATATGAAATTAAATGGTTCACCAATCGTAGATTTTGTACGTAGACAAAATCGTCTTTATATTCATGGTAATATTGAAGACGGAGATATAAAAGCTGGAATGTATCTTGTAGCTGAAGTTTATGAAATTATTAATCCGGATACTCATACTTCAATTTATAATGACATGTGGTTAAAACAATACGCTACTTCTTTAATTAAATTACAATGGGGTATGAATCTCATTAAGTTCGAAGGAATGCAACTTCCCGGCGGAGTCGTTATCAACGGAAGACAAATTTATGATGATGCACAAGCAGAAATTCAAGAATTACAAGAAAAAATTAGACTTGAGCACGAAATGCCCGCTGACTTTTTTGTAGGATGATATGGCTAGAAATATTTACTTTTCAGATAAAGTTAAATCCGAACACGATTTGTATGAAAACATTGTTATAGAATCATTAAAGATTTATGGACAAGATGTTTATTATATTCCGCGTGATTTAGTTAACGAAGATACTATTTTCGGTGATGACGCCGAATCATCTTTTAATTCTGCATATAAAGTCGAAATGTATATTGACAACATCGAAGGATTTGATGGAGAAGGCGATCTTTTCACTCGATTCGGAGTTGAAATTAGAGATGAAGCCACTTTTGTTGTGGCTCGGCGCAGATGGTCACAGACAGTCGCAAGATATGATAATGAAATTGACGGATCGCGCCCCTTCGAAGGAGATTTAGTTTATCTTCCTCTTTCTAAGTCGCTATTTCAAATAACTCATGTAGAACATGAGATGCCTTTCTACCAGATTGGTAATCTCAATGTTTATAAACTTCGTGCACAGCTATTTGAATATACGGGTGAAGATATGGATACTGGAATTGCTGGTATCGATTCTGTCGAAGATGGTGCCTATCAGTACAAAGTTACAGTCAAAGGCGTTAGAGCAGCGACCGCTACTGCGAGTATATCATAATGAGTAGAATTACTAATATATCACTTACTGATTCTGGTTTCGGCTACGCTACTGCTCCAACAATAACAATATCTTTGCCGGGTGGGGATTCAGCATCGGCAACTGCAGTTGCATCGCTTAATCTTGAGGGTACTCAAGTATTATCGATATCTCTAACCGACAGCGGTTATTATTACACTAATACGCCAACAGTAACAATAGATTTACCAACTACCGCAATTCAGAGTGCAGCAGCAACAGTAAATTTAGATTCTGCTACTGCACCACTTCCATTAAGCATTTCTAGTTTGTCTTTATCTAATGCCGGATCATATTATCAGATTGAACCAGAGGTTATATTAAACTTCACTCAGTCACCTCCAACAACTTGGGAAAATAGCGAAGCAAAATATGGAACGTATTCATATAAATTAAATCAAAATTATAATGATTCTGACTATACTAATTTTTCAAATAAAGATTCTGCGGGTGCTGATGTAAAATATGATCACATCTTAGAATTTTGGGTTAAAACACCATCTGACACGTTAGTCGGAGATATCCTAAAGTTTCCGCAAGTAAATGATACTAGTGGAGAGAAAAATCAGATTGAGATAAACGGACAAAATCTAGTTTATAAGTGGTCAGAAGCTTCTGGCGTTAGTGGATCAAACATTCAATCAAGTGGAAATGAATTAACTCCAGAAGATTGGCATTTTGTCCAGATCATTAGAGATTTTGATGGCGCAGCAGTTGATGTTAAAATGTATATTGATGGAGCTGTTGCAGACTATGTTGATAACCGCCCAACCAATATTGATAATTTAATTCAATCAACAGTAAGATTTATAAATGATTCTTCTGTAAACGGTGTAATGTTTGACGCAATTAGATTGAATCAAAACGATTCACCGATTTTTGGTCCGGATAATATACCGGATTCAGATAGAAATCCATATAATCCTATACTTTCAGATAGCAATGAAAATTATCTTGGATTTGAATTATTAACTCCGGCTGTGCTTGCAACCATTGCAAACAATGTTGTTTCTAATTTTACAATAACAAATAAAGGAAATTATCTTAGTGGAGTAACTGCTACATTTGATTCACCAACAGGTGGCCCTTCTGATTTTAGAGCAACTGCTCTGGCAACTGTTGACAGCGGTAATGGTGGAAGAATATCATCAATTACAATTGTTGATAGCGGTGATTTTTATCTTACAACGCCAAATGTAACTATAGATTCTGCGACAGGTACAGCTGCTGACTATAGAGCGACAGCGATCGCGACTCTTACTGATTCCGGTGCAATCAGCAGTATAACTATTACTGATTCGGGAGGTGGCTATGTTACTGCACCGACTGTGACTATATCAAAGCCGGCTGGAACAAATGTTAAGAAAGGTGATACCGCTACACAAACACTTTCAAGTGGAGTAACGATTAATAGTGAAATCGTTAAATATTCAGATTCTGACGGTATACTGTATTTAGCCCATGTAGGAGCTTCTGATGGAAAATACCATACGTATGTGTCAGGTAGAGATATTACATTCGGTAGATTTAGTGATCTAGATCCAATTACATATACACGGAAAGTGTTATCCGTAACTGAAGATAATACTCTTTCAAACAATGAACAAAATGATGAGTTTGGTAGTATAGCCGACGATTTCCTTGACTTTACAGAAGATAATCCATTCGGAGAACCAAGTTAATGTCAGACGATATTTTTGATTTTGGCTTTACCGCAGTTGATGAGCATGAGCTCGAAGCTGTTCAAAAAGCTACAACTCAGGCTGCGACTGTAGAACAAACTGCATCTGCAACTCAAGATAAAATAGATAGATTATATAATGCAATTATTCCTCTTTTAAATAATTTAAAGAAGAATCCTGAAAAAGATTATATTCTTTGGCCTAATCGATTAGACAAAGTAGAACAATTTGAAGATCACTTACAGGAAATTTATAAAAGCTAATGTTTGGTACTCACTTTTATCACGAAAAGACAAGAAAATGTGTTGCAACTTTCGGTAGATTGTTCAACAATATCTATGTCTTGCGCAAAAATAGTAGTGGTGCTGGTATTAGTCAAATCAAAGTGCCTTTATCATATGCTCCTAAGTCAAAGTATCTCGAAAGAATTCGTGAGAATCCTAATCTAGACACAGATACTAAAGTGGCGCTTAAGCTTCCTCGCATGTCTTTTGAAATTACAAGTATGGCATACGATACGACTCGTCAACTATCAAAATTAAATAATATCCAAGGCGGTCAATCATCAACTTCTAGGCAAAAGCTTTTTACTGGAGTCCCGTATATCTTAGCGTTCCAGTTAAATATATACGCAAAGTCGCAAGACGATGCGTTGCAAATGGTAGAGCAAATTCTTCCTACCTTTAATCCTCAGTACACAGTAACAATGATTCCGCTGAAAGACGAGTATCCAAATTATAGAGAAGATATTCCTATCAGTATTGCAGGTGTAGGGTTTACCGATGATTTCGAAGGAGAAGTTGGAGCTCGAAGAACAATTATCTACACTCTCGATTTTGAAATGAGAGTTCAATATTATGGATCAATTGGTACGTCAAATGTTGTTCGTCAAGCGAATGCTCGCATATTCGAAATTGGGTCAGGAACAGCAGATTCAGACGTAAGAATCGAAACAATTCAAATCGATCCCAATCCATTATCAACTATAGGATTAGCAGACAGTGACTTCGGATTTACAGAAACATTCTACGACGCAGACTCAGACTACAGATAATCAAAAGACAGATTACGAATATTCTCGAGATACATATTATGAACTTATAGAAAAAGGCAAAGATGCTCTCGAAGATATGGTAAATGTTGCTCGAGAATCTGAGCATCCACGAGCATTTGAAGTTCTTTCGGGTATGATTAAAAATATATCAGACGTTAATGACAGACTAATGGACTTAAACAAAAAGAAAAAAGATTTAGACCAAAAAGAAATAGTGAAACAAGTCGAAAACCAGCAGAATAACTTTTTTCTAACTACCGCAGAATTACAAAAAATGATGACAAAGGGCGAAGTAATTGATGTTGAACCAGATGATGAATCAAAGCTACTTAGGGAATCCTAATGTCAAGCGTGATGGTGTTCAACAAAACTGGACTCCGGACTTACTACTAGAATATAAAAAGTGCATGGATGATCCAGTGTACTTTTCAGAAAAATATATAAAGGTAATATCACTTGATAAAGGGTTAGTTCCATTTAAGCTATATCCATATCAAAAACAAATGTTTGAGCATTTCAATGAGCATCGGTATAATATTGTTCTCGCTTGTCGGCAATCCGGAAAATCAATCTCGGCATGTGCGTACCTCCTCTGGTATGCACTCTTCCACTCGGAAAAAACAGTTGCGATTCTTGCGAATAAAGGGGCGACTGCTCGGGAAATGTTATCTCGTATCACGCTCATGCTGGAAAACATTCCGTTCTTTTTACAACCGGGTTCGAAAGCTCTTAATAAAGGTTCATTGGAGTTTAGCAATAACTCACGCGTTATCGCTGCTGCTACTTCTGGCAGCTCTATACGGGGTATGTCAGTCAACCTCCTCTATTTAGATGAGTTTGCATTTGTAGAAAGAGCTGCAGAATTCTATACATCTACATATCCTGTGGTATCTGCTGGTACTGATACAAAGATTATCGTTACTTCGACTGCTAACGGTATCGGAAATATGTTTTATAAGCTATGGGAAGGTGCAATACAGAACGTAAATGAATTTAAATCATTTCGTGTTGATTGGTGGAATGTACCGGGACGAGACGAAGAATGGAAAAAGCAGACTATTTCAAATACTAGTCAACTTCAATTTGATCAAGAGTTTGGGAATACGTTCTTTGGAACAGGCGATACACTCATTAATGCCGAAACTCTCATGTCAATGCGAGCGCAGAATCCTATTAGGAATTTAGAAGGTGGTGATCTCTTAATTTACAAAGAACCGACGAAAGGTCATGAATATGTTATGGCTGTTGATGTAAGCAAGGGAAGAGGACAGGACTATTCTACATTTAATTTGATCGATATTAGCGTGTCCCCATTTGCACAGGTTGCTGTATATCGCAATAACACTATCTCGCCTATTCTCTTCCCTAACATTATATATAAGTATGCGAAAGTCTACAATAACGCTTATGTTGTTATTGAATCAAATGATCAGGGTTCTGTGGTTTGCAATGGATTATACCACGATTTAGAATATGAAAATGTGCACGTTGAATCTTCGGTAAAATCAAATTCAATCGGCATTTTGATGACACGAAAAGTTAAAAGACTCGGTTGCTCTGCAGTTAAAGATTTACTCGAAAATAGTAAGATTAATATTGTTGACGAAAACACGATTCTCGAAGTATCTACGTTCGTTGCAAAGGGGCAATCTTATGAAGCCTCAGATGGGAACCACGATGATTTAATGATGAATCTAGTAATGTTTGGTTATTTTGCATCTACTCAGTATTTTGGAGACATGACAGATATCGATTTGAAACAAATGATATTTGAACAAAAAATGAAACAAATTGAAGATGATATAGTACCTTTTGGGTTTGTCGATGATGGATCACAATATATCGATAACGAGATTGAAAGACCCGGCTGGGTCATAGAATTTGATGTAAATTAAAAATATTATAAATACTATCGATAGTTGATAAATCTTCGTATAATGTTTCATATCAGTATAAACCGAGAAGGATAAAAAAAATGGCACTTTTTACACCATCAGAATCTCCTGCGGTTGTCGTTAAAGAAATTGATACCACTGGCGGAGTGCCAAACGTACAAACTTCTACTGGCGCAATTGTAGGCAATTTTAGATGGGGTCCTGTCGAGCAAAGAGTACTCGTAGCCAATGAACAAGGCTTAGTAGACACATTTGCCACACCAAACACAACAAACACTGTTGATTTCCATAATGCTGCATATTTTTTGCGTTATTCGAATTCTCTTCAAGTTGTTCGTATGGCGGACTCCAACGGAGCAAATGCTTCATCTACAACAGGTCAAACTGCTTCTTACAATAAAGGCGCTTTGACAAATCCAGTTGTAAAAAATAAATCAAATTTCGATACTCAGCAATCATCGCTTGATTCAGACAAATACACATTTGTCGCACGATACCCAGGTGCACTGGGTAATTCACTCAGAGTTTCAATCTGTCCACCATCTATAAGTGATTCAGCATTCGATGGATGGACTTATAAATCATCTTTTGATGCTGCTCCGGGTACTTCATCATATGCATCGAATCGCAATGGTTCAAATGATGAAATCCACGTCGCAGTTATAGACGTTAACGGTTCATTCACTGGAACAGCTGGATCAGTTCTCGAAACTTTCCCATATGTTTCTGTTGCATCCGATGCAAAAGGTGATTTTGGACAAAATAACTATGCAGTTAATGTAATCAACGAAAGATCAAATTACATCCACATGATTGGATTTGATTCTGACTTTACTGTTTCTGGTAATGCTGGAACTGCAACAACTGCGGGTACTGCAAAAACATTCTTAGGAACAGGCAATGAAGCAACAGTTAACTTTGCTTTTGATTCAGGTGTAGATACATCTGCTCTTAATACTGCAAAATTTGCTTCAGGCTTTGATCTTTTCGAAGATAAAGAAACAGTAGAAGTCGACTTTTTGATTGCACCGGGTATGACAACTCGTGTAGATCAAACCACTGTTGTGAACGATCTAGTTTCAATTGCTGGTACAACTCGTAAAGATTGTGTTGTTACTGCATCTCCTGCACGTAATGATATTGTAAATCTTACGAATGAAGCAACTATTACTACAAACCTCACAACCACAATCGGTACTTTCACAAATTCTTCACACTTGGTAGTTGATGGTAATTACTTGAAAGTTTACGATAAGTACAACGATCAATACATTCAGATTCCTGCTTCATCTTCTACTGCCGGTTTAATGGCAGAAACAGATAGAGTGTCCGCCCCTTGGTTCTCACCAGCTGGCAATAGACGTGGTAATTATCTCGGTGTAACGTCAATTGACTATAACCCAAGTAAAACTAATAGAGACTCTTTGTATAAAGCCGGCGTTAACCCAATCGTTAATGTCGCTGGAACGGGTCTTCAGTTGTTTGGTGACAAGACAAGATTAAGCCGGCCATCTGCATTTGATCGTATCAATGTACGTCGGTTATTCCTTGTTCTTGAAAGAGCAATTTCACGTGCAGCTCAAAACGTACTATTCGAGTTTAACGATGAATTCACAAGAGCTGAGTTTGTCAACGTTATCGAGCCAGTGCTGAGAGATGTTAAAGGTCGGCGTGGTATTACAGACTATCGTATTGTTGCTGATGAAACAGTCAATACTGCGGCAGTTATCGATCGCAATGAATTCATCGCTAACATCTTCATCAAACCTGCACGCTCAATCAACTACGTCACATTGAACTTCGTAGCTGTTAGAACCGGTGTCGACTTTGAAGAAGTCGTTGGCTCAAGCGGCGTATAGGAGGTAAGTTATGGCACTTGGTAGCGTAGACGAATTTAAGGCAAGACTCGCTGGTGGCGGTGCTCGCGGTAACCTCTTTCAGGTGACGCTAGCAAATCCACGTGGTGGTCTTGGAGTGAATCTAGATATTGATTTTGCTTCATTCATGTGTGAAGCAGCTCAACTTCCGGGATCAACAATTGGTGTTATTCCAATTCAATTCCGGGGTCGTACATTGAAAATGGCTGGAGACCGAACATTCGATGTTTGGACAACCACTATTATCAATGATACGGATTTCAAGATTCGTAATGAACTGGAAAAATGGATGAATGCAATTGCAAATCATGCAGATGCAGGTGGTATCCAAAATCCAGAACTTTACTTTGCAGATCTGAAAGTAGATCAGTTTGATAGAGATGAAAGCGTAATTAAGACTTACACTTTCCGTGACGCTTTCCCAACGGAAATCTCACCTATCGATCTGAGTTACACAGATACTGATACAATCGAAAGATTTACATGCACATGGCAGTATCAGTACTGGGTATCAGACACTACTGACGGGTAGTATAGATAATAGAGAGCGGAGGATAGATTTCTCCGCTCTCATTATACAAAAGGAATTTTAAATGGCTGAAGAAAAAGGAATTCGCCTCTTTGGGTTTGAGATAAAGAGGCAAAAGGAAGAAGATCCTAAAAAATTGTCTTCTATCGTTCCTGCAAGAGATGATGACGGTGCTGGATATGTAACAGCATCGGGTAGTCACTATGGCCAATATATCAATATTGACGGTGATGACTCGAAAGACAATTATCAACTCATTATGAAATACCGAGGCGTTTCAATGCATCCTGAAGTTGATGCTGCCATCGAAGACATTACAAATGAGTCGATTTCTTCTAACGAAGAAGGTCAAAGCATCCATATCTATATGGACAATCTAAAAGTAAGCGATGGCATTAAAAAACAAATTAAAGATGAGTTTGATAACATAATTTCTATGCTTGGGTTTAATGAACTCGGGCATGATATCTTTAGGAGATGGTATGTTGATGGAAGACTATACCATCATCTAGTAGTAAATGAATCAAATTTGAAAGCGGGTATTCAAGAAATACGTCCAATTGACTCTGCAAAAATTAGAAAAGTGAAGCAAGTCAAAAAGAAAAAAGATCCATTAACAAATGCTCAAGTCATTGAGAAGGTTGATGAGTATTACATTTATCAAGATAAACCACAAGCTGGTGCATCGATCCAACAAACTGGAAGCGGTGTTAAATTAAGTCTAGATTCAGTTTCGTATGTAACATCGGGTTTGCTCGATGAGGGCCGTAAAAAAGTCTTATCTTATTTACATAAAGCACTTAAGCCCCTCAATCAATTGAGAATGATGGAAGACTCTTTAGTCATCTATCGCTTAGCACGTGCTCCCGAAAGACGTATCTTTTATATCGATGTAGGTAATTTACCACGTGGT
>Ga0115572_10000178_pt1 | contig 55013 bp, 49 predicted proteins | sample COGITO_mtgs_1206_FD_88681 | JGI IMG/M metagenome (GOLD analysis project Ga0115572, IMG submission 88681) | Pelagic marine microbial communities from North Sea - COGITO_mtgs_120607 | ecosystem: Environmental > Aquatic > Marine > Epipelagic | place: Germany:Helgoland, sampling site Kabeltonne... | reverse complement strand
ACACTTACCAATGGGGTGTTGCAGCAGGCGGACAGATTGGAGATACGGCAACGAATTTATTAGCTGGGACTTATACGGTAACGATTACAGATCAGAAGGGATGTTTCAAGGATACAACGGTAATGGTATTAGAGCCAAATACTCTTACTATTGATACTACTTACCAAGACACAGTAACGTGTAACGGTCTTAATGATGGATCAGCTACCGTTACAGTCATTGGCGGTAATGGATCTTATACCTATCAATGGGATTTAGCAGCAGGTGGCCAAACAACAAGCACAGCAACCAATTTATCAGCCGGAATATTTTCAGTTACTGTTACGGACCAATATGGATGTAACATTGATACAACAGTAAGTGTCTTTCAAAAAGATTCGTTAATAATTGGTTTGGTGAATCAAGACAGTGTTAGTTGTAATGGATTGGCAAATGGATCTGCAAGTGTCGGAAATATTAGTGGAGCAGGTGGTATTTATACATATTTGTGGGATCTGTCTACAGGTGGTCAAACTGGTGATACAGCAACAAATTTATTAGCGGGATCATACACGGTAACAGTTTCAGACCAGAATGGTTGTAATTTAGATACTTCTATTGTTGTTCTTGAGCCTTTAACATTAACAGCTGACACTACTGCACAAGATAGTACAAGTTGTAATGGGTTAGCAGATGGATCAGCAAGTGTTTTGGGTATTGGCGGTAACGGTATTTACACTTATCAGTGGGATTTAGCAGCAGGTGGTCAAATTGGAGATACAGCAACAAATTTATTAGGAGGAATTTATACTGTTACTATAACAGATCAGAAAGGATGTAATATAGACACTACTATTGAGGTATTACAACCAAATCAAATTTCTTTAACGAGCAGAGTTGATAGCTCAACTTGTGGTAACAGCGATGGAAGTGCTTATGTTGATGCATCTGGAGGTTCAGTAATAACAGACTATTTTTATCAATGGAAGGACAATACTGGTTTAGATTTAAATAATAATGATGACAGTCTAAATAACGTAGCCTCTAGTGCCTACTTTGTTTTTGTTACTGATGACAATTTATGTACAGATTCTATTCAAATTATAGTACCGGAAATTGGTGGCCCTATAGTTAGCGACAGTGTAGTAAATATCCTTTGCTATGGGGACTCTACAGGTGAAATACATATTACAGCAACCGGAATCAGTCCTTTTAGTTATTCATGGATTGGACCAGCAGGCTTTAATGCCCCTGGAGATACCTCAATTGTTTATAATTTAGATACTGGTCTATACACTGTAATAGTAACGGACGACATTAATTGTAATACAACTCTTGATAGTATTAGAATTTCTGAACCAAACTTTCCATTATCTATAGATACAACTATTAAAACTTTAACTTGTAATAGCGATTTATCTGGTGCAATTAACATTAATGTTAATAATGGTACTTCTCCATTCGATTATTCATGGGCAGGAGACAATGGATTTACTTCAACCACTCAAAACATCTCTGGGTTAGCGGCTGGTGTTTACGTTCTTAATGTTATAGATGATAATTCTTGTAAAATAATTAACGATTCTATTACAATTACTGAACCTGACACAATTATCATTAACGAAACTTTAATTGCACCAACATGTAATAATACTGATGGTAGCATAGTTGTTAATGTTACTGGAGGTTCAACAGCAATAGATTATACTTATAATTGGGAAGAGTCACCTTCGGGTAATCCATTAGTAGGAAATGCAACTCTGACGAATATAGGTCCTGGAGCATATCAAGTAACTGTTCAAGATGATAGTTCATGTAGTGAGACAAAAGTGATCACTATAAGTACCGTTAATGGACCAATATTAGCAGATTCAATAATTAATATCACATGTAATGGTGATGCAGACGGAGAAATTTATTTAGCAGTTAGTAATTTAAGTGGTGTTGCATATGGCGTAGATTGGGACTTAGATAATTTAATTGGAAGCGGTGATGTAGATGGTCCAGATTCAGATACTTTATTAAACTTACCAGCTGGAACATATACAGTTTATGTTACTGATTCAACAAATGGTTGTGTGACAATTTCTCCTTATATTGTTGTTGATCCAGGAGTAATCCTTCTTACTACATCTGTTGATAGTGTTTCGTGTACTGGTGGAGCAGATGGTTCACTATCAGTAGGTGCAACAGGAGGGAATTTAGGATATACTTATCAGTGGGATTTAGCAGCAGGTGGTCAAGTTACAGATACTGCAACTAACTTGATAGCTGGCACTTACACCGTAACAGTTACTGATATAAAAGGTTGCGATAGTGATACCTCTATTCTTTTGGAAGAACCTAATGAATTATTGATAACTTCTACATGGTCTGACAGTATTAGTTGTAACGGATTAGCAAATGGTTCAGCTAGTGCGATACCTTCTGGTGGAAACGCTGGATATACTTATCAGTGGGATTTATTTGCAGGTGGTCAAACATCAGATACTGCTACAAATTTAAGTCCTGGAACTTATTCAGTTACTATTACGGATTCTAAAGGCTGTTTTAAGGACACCACAATTACAATCTCTGAACCTGATGTTTTAGTTATAGACTCAGTTTTTCAGGACAGTGTAAGTTGTAATGGATTAGCTAATGGTAGAGCTGTAATAGATAGCATAAGTGGCGGAAATGGAATTTATTCTTATACTTGGGATATAGCAGCAGGTGGTCAAACGACAGACACTGCAAGTAATTTAATAGCTGGAATTTATACTGTGAGAGTTTCTGACCAAAAGGGGTGTTTTGAAGATACTTCTATAACAGTTTTTGAGCCTAGTGCAATTTCAGCTGATACTATAGCACAAGATAGTGTAAGTTGTAATGGATTAGCAAATGGTTCTGCAAGTGTACTAGGACAAGGTGGAAATGGAATTTATTCTTATGCCTGGGATATTGCAGCGGGTAATCAATTAAACGATACAGCTATAAATTTAGCAGCAGGTAATTATATTGTAACAATCACAGATCAAAAGGGTTGTTCCAAAGATACTTCTGTAACTGTATTGGAGCCTATAATTTTAACGTTTGATACCGCATACCAAGACAGTGTAACCTGTAATGGATTAGCAGATGGATTAGCTACAGTGTCTGTTTCTGGAGCAAATGGAGGATTTACTTATTTATGGGATGCTACTGCAGCTAGTCAGACAACAGCAATTGCAAGTAATTTGACTGCTGGGACTTTTAGAGTGGTAGTTTCAGATCAAAATAACTGTTTAGATAGCGTAGATATTACGGTGTTTGAACCTAATAGTATTAGTATTTACACTTCTAACGACTCAGTAAGTTGTTATGGATTAGCAGATGGATCTGCGTGGGTAGATAGTATTACTGGTGGAAACGGATCTTTTACTTATCAGTGGGATGCCAATGCTAATAATCAACAAACCGATACCGCAAGTAATTTGACTGCTGGTACGTTCACTGTTACGGTAGCAGACCAAAACAATTGCTCTTTAGATAGTAATGTGGTTATTTTACAACCAGATTCTTTAACTGTAGATACGATTAGTACCACAGACCCATATTGCCCTTCTGCGAATGATGGAAGTATTAACCTAGCTATCAACGGTGGATCTCTTCCAATAACTACTAGTTGGACAAATGTTGCAAACACTTTTACTTCAACTGACCAAGACATTAGTAATTTATTTATAGGAACTTATATTGTTACTGTAACTGATAATAATGGATGTAATTCTAAAGATACTACAACCTTGTCTCCAATTGTTGAGATAGTGGTTAATGCAGGTAGCGATACTCTTGTTTGCTTTAGCGATAGTCTAGTTCTAACGGGATCCAGCACTGGAACAATAACCCCTACTTTGGATTGGTTATTCTACAATCCAACTGCAGGTACAGATTCTTCTATTGCTACAGGATCAAACCAAGTAGATATTTCTTCCTTCACTCAGGATTCTGCACAAGTTTATAGCTTTATCTATACAGTGACTGAGCAGTCTTGCACAGTAAATGACACAATTCAAGTAAATGTTGCTGCTCTACCGATTGCAAGTGCAGGAAATGATACAACTCTTGGTTTAAACGACCCTTACATACTAGGTGGCAATCCAACAGGGCCTGTCGGATCTAGCTACATATGGAATAATACGGTTAATTTTGTTTTTGAGTCAGATTCTTTAGAACCGAATCCATCTATTGATGTTTTAACTAGTCAACTTTATGTTGTAATTGTTACAGATAGCAATGGATGTATTAATTCAGATGACGTTGATATTAAATTAATACCTGATATCATTGTTCCGTCTGGATTTTCACCGAACGGAGATGGAATTAATGATACTTGGATAATCCAAAACCTTGACCAATTCACCAACACAAAAGTGAGTGTATATAACAGATGGGGATCTAGATTATTCTTCACTGATAATACAAATGAAAACTGGGATGGTGGAGGAAACGATAAAATGACTCCAGTAGGAACTTATTATTATATCATCGAATACGATGGATATGATGGAAAGCCAGATAATTTAACAGGACCAATAACAATAATTAGATAATGAAAGTAGCATCTAAACATATCATTATTTTAATTGGAATTATAGCATGTATCAATGCTTACAATGCACAACAAATTCCAGTTTATAGTCAATTCTTTATGAATAAATACACCCAAAACCCAGCTTTTGCAGGAATGGATCATGTATACGATGTTACCTCTAATCATAGGTATCAGTGGGTTGGAATTCGAGATTATCCAAGAACATATACTCTTAGCATTAACGGACCCACAAAAGATTTGAAAAATGGGTTAGGAGCATTTATATACACAGATAATGTGGGGCCTACACGAAGAACAGGTGCCCAAGCGTCTTATGCATATCACATGAATGTTACTGAAGATATCGAAGTTTCTTTATCTCTAAGTGCAGGGTTAATAGAATGGAAAGTAGATGGTAATCAATTAACTTTTACTGAACCAAATGATCCAGCTTCTTCAGGTAATGTTATGAGATCTGTAATGCCAGACGCTAAGTTTGGGTTTTTATTTTATAACGATAAATGGCATTTTGGTGGAGCGGCGCCTAATTTACTTCAAAATAGAATCAACTTTTTTGAAGATAAAAATCCAATATCAAAAGGCAATAAGTTAGAAGACCATTATTTTATTCATGGTGGATATGACTTCATATTACCTTACGATTTGGTTGCAGATCCTTACCTCTTAATGAGATATGTTGCTAACGTACCACTTCAACTAGAATTTGGGTCTACAGTTACATGGAAAAGCACTGCTTGGGCAGGGTTTTCTTATAGAACAGGAGATGCACTTTCGATGCTCTTAGGATATACTTATCAAGATTATATATCCTTTGGTTATTCTTATGATTTTACCACTTCCAATTTGAGTAACTATTCTGGAGGATCTCATGAGCTACTTTTTAGAATTCTTTTTAAAAGATCCAAAAATCAAAATGAGAAAAATAAACCAGAAAAAGTACTCTAACTAAATCAATTTTTGCTCTCAATTTTAGCACCAATTCTTCTTATTTTATCAACAAGTACTTAAGGATAATAAAAAAGCCTATTTATTCAAAATTTTAGTTAATATTGCATTTTTTATAAAATAAATGAACATAGTTTTTCTTTTTTGGTTTTTTTTGACACTCAGCATTTTTGGTTATTTCTTTAACCCAAAGAAATCCAACAGCTTAAAAAAAGTAAATAAGCAAACTAAATAAGCAGAATTAGTCTTCGACCTTTAACAACATTTTATAATCGCCACGAAGATATTTTTTTGAGTCAAGTGGAACTTCCTTGAAATTAAAAATATCATACAAATTTCTGGCAGCTTTCAATTTACTATTGGAGATTAAAAAAATTTCTTTCATTTTTTCATTTTTTGCATAAGAAATACATTGAGATAAGAGGATTTTAGACAACCCCAACCCTCTATAATTAACGTGAATTGTCATTTTTGCAAGTTCCATAATTCTATTGTCTAAAGGAATCATAGCAGCTGTTCCAATTATTACTTCTTTGTGAAGGATAAAAAAAATTTCACCACCTTTTTCTATTACTGATTTTATAGGGTTTAGTAAGTCATTTAAATCAGATTGCTCTAATTCCCAATATTCTTCTATCCAGTTCTTATTTAGCTCATAAAATGCTTTAGCATATTGAGGTTGGAAAGTTTTTACCTGAAATTCTTCCATTATTTCTTTTTTTTGAAAGGATACCTTTGAATCCATTTTTTTGGAGATATTTTTTTAATAAAGGGATAAGTTAAAAATCTTAAAAATGCATTCTTTGAGTAAATACTACTCTTAGATTCAACAGGTATTGCGCCAATTGTACTTTTAAATTCTGAAGCAGTTCGTCCATAAACAATCTTGCTTACTTTTTTTTCTATTCCATGAATAATGGAATCGTATAATATTCTATTGTAAATGCTATATTCTTTATTGTAAGAATAATCTATACCTATGAAGTAAGAGTATAATGTATTATTACAATGAAACTCAGAAGAAAACCCAATAATTTCTTCATTTAAAGAGTATGTGAATAAAGAAAATTCTATTTTCGAATAGGTAGAAAAATCTATAAGTGTATGTAAATCTAAAGGTGGACCTGAAAACAAAGACTTTCTATAAACATTTAGATATAATTCTTGTAGTTCTGGAATTAGTGATTCTATTTTATTAGAAGAGATTTTTTTTATTTGTAAAGAATTACTTTGTTTGAAAACTTTTCGAATTCTTTTTTTATACTTAGAAACAACGGCATCGGTATAATCACCAAAGGATTTCCATTTAGAGTCTAAATACAAGACCATATCAGGATCAATATTAAATTCAGAAGATAGTAGTAAGTTTTGTTGTTTAGTAATTGAATTTAAAAAATCACTTGGAAGCAAAAAGAAATTGATTTTATAATTAGTACTAATAAAATCGATTAAATTTTTTAAATCTTCTTCTTTAAGTTTAGAATTTGGAAATGAATTTGAAGAGATATTTGATAAGTGAGTATTCCCAAAACAAAAAAATTTCAAGTTTAATTTCCTTATAAATAGTTTTGTTAAACTGTACTTTTTGTTACTGATATAGTTAGCTACTTTTTCTCCTTCAATGGTAATTAAATGTCCATAAACAACACCGTTTTCAAAATTTATGTAAAAAGGTTGAATCTCTTTTTCATTTAAATTTTTCTCAAAATTTTTTAAAAATTCTGATTCAAGGAAAATATGGTTCAAGTCTAAATTAGAATTCCATAATTTTTGATCTAATTCGTTTGCTGAATGGAATATTTCAAAAGATGTATTCAATTAAAGAATGCATTACTGAAATTAATAAGATATAATTTTTTTGATGCTCTTGTAATGGCTGTATATAACCACCTTAAATAACTTAAATCTAACATGTCGTTTTTAAAATAACCTAAATCTACAAGTACATTTTCCCATTGACCTCCTTGAGATTTATGACATGTAATAGAGTAAGAAAATTTGACCTGCAAGGCATTTAAAAATTTATTTTCTTTAATTTTCTTTTTTGCGTTCTCCCCTTTATACTCCAAGCTGATTTTTTGATATAGCTTTTGATATTCTTCATAAGGTAATGAGGGGGTTTCTAATTTAATGGTATCGAGCATTACAATAACATCTAATTCCTTTTCTTCCAAAAAGTCAATCATTTTTATGGTGACATTGGCAAATTTAAAATCATATTTACTTATGATTTTATTAACGCTTAATACTTCAATAATATCACCATTAGCTATTAGTTCTGATTTGGTATTATCTCCTAGCCAGAAGTAATTATTCTTAACAACCATTAGCAAATCTCCAGTAGAAACCTCTTCTTCAAAATATCTGATTCTAGAACGTATTTGTTGGTTATAAATATTTGCTCTTTTGTTAGAACGACAAAGCACAATGGTATTGGTAATGCCAGTTTTATTGTAATTATCTTCTAAACATTCTTGCAGTTCATCACCAGACTGTATTCTTGTAACATCTTCACTTTCTAGAAATTTAGGGAGATTGAAATCATGGTTAGAAATTTGCATCCTTAGGTTGGTAGCATTATGAAGAATAGTTGAAGACTTAGCTTGCCTAACCACTTCTTTGAGGCTGTGTGAAATGATATCTTTTGAATAATTTTGTCTTAAAGAATCTTCACTTAAAGCAGGACTAATTTCTAAATGCACCGGTGGCAATTGAGCAGTATCTCCAATTAAAATTAATTTGCAACCGATACCATCATAGACATACTGAATTAAGTCATCTAATAGCGACCTGTTTCCAAAACCTTTATCAGAGGCTTCTGGAATCATGGAAGCCTCATCTACAATGAAAATTGTATTTGAATGTGTATTCTCTTTTAGCTTTATGTAGGTATTACCATGTTTATTTGAATTTATCCAATATATTTTTCTGTGGATGGTAGAGGCACTTTTTTTAGAATACTTGGACAATACTTTAGCTGCTCTACCAGTTGGGGCGAGTAGTGATGATTTTTTATTTACAGATGATAGACTGTTAACCAAAGCAGAAATTAAGCTGGTTTTACCAGTTCCTGCATAACCTTTTAGTAGGAAAATACTTCCCGTACTAATTGAAAGAATGTAATCGGATAATTCCAAAGTAATCTCTTGCTGTTCTTTGGTAAAAGAAAAAGGAAAATTGGAAGTTATTTTATCTTTTAAAATTTTAGTGTTCAAATTGCATCTAATTTAAAGTTCAATAACTATATGTTTTTAATATAGTTTCCATAAGGATCTTGAATTTGAATTCCATTACCGTACGCTACTTTAGTCAATTTTTTAAACTGAACCAACCCCCATAGAGTAAATTCTTTTAAGAACGGGAGATCTTTTTTCAAGGTATTAGGGTGATATTTTTTAACTAGATTATTCAGAGACAAAATAGACATCAATTTTTCTTGATATTCTTCATTAGTTATATCATTTAAAATTTCGAAACCTGTTTCGTTAAAAAACCAAGAAATAAGTTCGTCATAAGGGCTCTCACTGTTCTCTTTTTCTAATTTTTCTATTTTAGGAAATAATTTTACAAACAATGTTTTTATGGCATTTTCAATTAGTTGATTTGCTACAAATTCTGCTCCTTCTTGCTCTCCTTCATAAACTAATTCAACTTTACCAGTTATTGCAGGTATAATACTGGTGAAATCTGCTAATCTTAAACATGTTTTTTCCTCGTTATTTTTAAGCAATCTTAATTCAGCTTTACTTAATAGATTTTCTAAAGCGGATATACTAAGTCTTGCACTAACTCCACTTTTTTCATCAACATATTCACTTACTCTAGCTTCAAAACTAATTTGTTCTAATAAATCTCTTGCAAGTTCTGGGATATGAATATTTGTTTTTTGAGATTCAGTAGATTTAATTTCTTGTGAGGTTATTTTTTTTGCTATTTCTATATCTTTTGGATAATGCGTTAGGATTTGAGAACCAATTCGATCTTTAAGTGGTGTTACAATACTTCCTCTATTGGTATAATCTTCGGGGTTGGCAGTAAAAATAAACTGAATATCTAAAGCTAGTCTTAACTTGAAACCACGGATTTGAATGTCCCCTTCCTGTAGAATATTAAACAACGAAACTTGGATCCTTGCTTGTAAATCAGGAAGTTCATTAATCACAAAAATACAACGATTTGCTCTTGGAATCATTCCGTAATGTATAACTCTATCATCCGCATAACTTAGTTTTAAATTGGCCGCTTTAATAGGATCTATATCTCCGATTAAATCTGCAACGGTTACGTCAGGAGTCGCTAATTTTTCTGCAAATCTATCAGATCGATGAAGCCAACTGATAGAAGTTTTGTCTCCTAGTTCTTTTATTTTCTCTTTTGCAAACTCTGAAATGGGAGCTAAAGGGTCGTCATAAATCTCAGAGCCTTCAACATATGGAATATATTCATCTAACAGTTTTATGAGTAACCTAGCAATTTTTGTCTTTGCTTGACCTCTCAATCCTAGTAAATTAATATTATGTCTTGATAGAATGGCTTGTTCCAGTTCTGGAATAACAGATTCTTCATAACCGTGAATGTTGTCAAAAACATTTATTTTATTTTTGATATTATGAATTAAGTTGTCTCTAAGTTCATCTTTAATACTTTTTTGTATGTATGAAGTTTTTCTAAGTTCTCCAAGTGTTTTACTTTTAAGATAATTCATTTTATTCTTTTTTTTCTATTGGTTTCGTAATCTTCAAAAATCATTTCTCCAAGGTTTTGAAGCCCGGTGTAAAAAGCTTTTCCCTTATTAGCTTCAGTAAATTGTTTTACAAATTGCATTAAATATGGATCTTGAGCTATCATAAATGTTGTAATAGGGATATGCAACCTTCTTGCTTGTTGAGCCATTGCATAACATTGATTGGTTATGTAAGGGTCTAAACCGTTACTATTTTTATAATATCTCCCATCTTTTTCTCTTACGCAACTTGGTTTACCGTCAGTAATCATAAAGATTTGTTTATTGGTATTTCTTTTTCTTCGAAGCATATCCATCGCAAGACTAAGACCTGCAACAGTATTGGTGTGGTAGGGACCAACTTTAAGATAGGGAAGATCTTTAACTCCTATGGGCCAAGCATCATTTCCAAATACTAATATTTCGACACTGTCCTTAGGATATCTGGTTTTTATAAACTCGGAAAGAGCCATAGCTACTTTTTTTGCAGGTGTTATCCTATCTTCTCCATAAAGTATCATGCTATGGCTAATATCAATCATAAGCACTGTACTCATTTGACTTTTATGATAAGACTCTTCAACAACTAAATCGTTTTCGCTTAAAGTGAAGTCACCAATACCGTGATTTACATGAGCATTTTTTAGAGACTCAGTAATGGATATTTTTTCAATGGAATCTCCAAACTGAAAAGCCCTAAAATCTCCTGTTTGCTCGTCACCAATTCCTTGTTTATTGCTTTTATGATTTCCTAAACCATTTCTTTTTATTTTACCAAATATTTGGGTTAAGGCTTGTTTTCTTATCGCTTGCTCAGTTTTAGCTGTTAAGGAAATACCACCATTCCCTTCTGCATCTATTTCTTCGCGGATATATCCTTTTTCTTTAAGTTCTTCAACAAAGTCATCAATTGTATAATCTTCATTTGTTAACTTATATTCTTTATCAAGTTGTTTTAGCCAATCTATAGCTTCGTCAAAATCTCCAGACGTGTGAGTGATAAGTTCTTTGAAGATATCTAACAGCCTATCAAATGGACTTTGGATTTTCGATTCATAATTTTTAAATATGAACCCTGATTTGTTATTAGATTTTGACATTTTTTATAAATCTAGAACATATTAAATCCATAACCTCAATTTTATGATTTTTTAAGGAAAATGTTTAAATAATTTTAATTTTCAAAAAACATATAAAATTCAATAAAATCGATATTTATTCAAAAAAGATCAAAAAACTTGAAATATTGTAAAAAAAAAGCTGATTTAATAAAAAAAAGTTAGATAATTAGTTTTGTAAAACTTCAACTATATTGCTTAGATATATAGGTTTAATTAATTATTCTTTATATTCATAAATATGAAAAAGCTGATTCTATTGTTTTCACTTTTGGTTGGATTTTCAACTGTTAAGTTAAATGCACAGGAGATTCAAAAAAAAATGGATTCTTTAATTGATTTTTGGCACAATAAATCTAACCCAGATACTGCAAGGTTTACAGCGATTAACGATTTCATTTGGAGTTATAGAAATATTAATGCAGATTCTTGTTTTTATTTTATAGATCTTATGTTTAATGAGGCCAGTCTTAAAAATAATCAAAAATATACAGCCCGTTCGTGGAGTTTAAGAGGGACTTTATCAAGAGTAATAGGGAACGAGAAAAAAGCATTAATCTATTATAAAAAAGCCTCAGAAATTTACAATAGTTATAACGATATTGATGGTGAGGCGACGTCAAATAATAATATTGCCCTCTTATATAGAACCAATGGAATGGGTAATGAGGCCTTAAAAATGTTTTTGGAGAATAAAAAAACAGCTATAAAAATTGGTGACAGAGGCCTATTAGAGGTATCACTTCTTAATATAGGCCAAACATTTTTTGAAAATAATAATTATGATTCTGCACTAACTTATTTTAAAAAAAGTATTGATTTATGTAATGAATTAAAAAAAGAAAAATATGTAAAACATAAGTTTTGGGCCTTTCTTTTTCAAGGGCATATTTACAGAAATCAAAGTAAAATGGAATTAGCAATTGATAAGTATAATAATTGCATAAAACTTGCGATGTCTTTAAACGATTTAGACGGTCTTAGCTCTGCTTATTCTTCTGTTGGTTACCTCTTTTTTTTAAAAGATAATTATCAAAAAGCATTACTAAATTATTTAAATGCAGAAAAATATCAAAAAGCACTTTCAGGTCATACTAAACAGGGTACTTTATATATGATATATAAAAATTACATTGCTCTTAAGAAAGATAAATTAGCACTACTCACAATTGATAAATATTTGAAAGTTAGAGATTCTACAGAATCTCTAAAGTCAAATAATGAACTCATAAAGCTTAAGCTGGATAAAGAGTTTAATTTATTAAAAGAAATAGACAGTATTAAATATCTGAATGAAATTAATCTTAATCAAGCTGAAGTTGCTTCTGAAAAGCAAAGAAGAAATGGTCTTATAATAATAGTTTTATTGGTGCTTTTATCACTAGTTTTTTTGTATAGACAGTTTAACCAAACCAGAAAACAAAAAATACTAATTGAAAGTAAACAGAAAGAAATAAAAGATAGTATTTCATATGCTAAGAAAATTCAAGATGCTATTATGACTTCAACCGTTTATATTGAAGATGTGTTACCAAAAAGTTTTATTTTTTTTCAACCTAAGGATGTGGTCTCAGGTGACTTTTATTGGGTATATAAGTCTTCTAAAAGTGATATTTATATTGCAGTCGCGGATTGTACTGGCCATGGTGTCCCTGGAGCATTTATGAGTATGATTGGGAATTCTCTTTTAAATGAAATTATTGTTGAGAAGAAAATAGAGAACACAGCTGAGATTTTAGATCTCTTAAGAGAGCAGATTATAAAATCCTTACATCAGGGAGAAGAAAACGTCGAATCTAAAGACGGAATGGATATGTCGTTATGTAAAATTAATATGGTTGACAAGAAAATTGAATTTTCTGGGGCTTACAACTCTTTAATCCGTGTCTCCAAGGGAGAATTAACAACAATAAAAGGGGACAATCAGCCTGTTTCATTGCATTACGCAGAAAGTAAACCCTTCACAAAAAAAATTATTAAAGTGGAGAAAGGAGATATGATTTATTTATATTCAGATGGTTACCAAGATCAGTTTGGGGGATTAAAAGATAAAAAGTTCATGTCTCTAAAGTTTAAGAATTTATTAAAAAAAATCAGTAACAATACTTCACATGAACAATATTCGATACTTCAAAAAGAATTCAATAAATGGAAAGGTTCAAAAGAGCAAATCGATGATGTCTGCGTAATGGGGGTTAGAATAGTCTGATGATTTTAAATTACAGATACAACCAAATATGTACGTTTGAAATAACAGGATTGTTATTTTTAGAAGTCAACGTATGATCATTAGGTGCTTCTTTCTTTCCACATATATGTGGAAAAAAATCATTCTTTTTATTTGCAACTAATTTCATCGACCGCAACGTATTGATAATAACTAGCCCTTGTTGGTTTTGTCTATCTAAGTTGCTGTATTTTAGTAATTTGCATGAACTAATGAGTAACCTTTGTTAGCAAGGATGAAACAAAACTCAAAAAAAGACTTCTAAAATTTTTATTGTTCTATTGAATTTGCCTCAAAAAATGCAATTTCGTTCTCTGCAGTGGTATAATTGATTTGGATAGGATTACAACAAGTTTCACAATCCTCTACATAATTTTGTCCTGTAACAGAAGTGTCTATAAGCATGGAGATTTGCTCCCAACAGTAGGGGCAGGTAAAAAAGTTCTCAATCATGAATAATTTTTTTTATTCTTAGAAGTTGTTTAGTAAGTCGCTTTTTATATCTGCGTTGCCTTTGACTTGCTTTTGCTGCATTAGCTCTCCAGTTTTCACGTTTATCAATCACAATCTCATCAAGATCATTTGCTACTTCAATTTTAGTAGCATTCTTTTCATAGGTTCTAAGTGCCAAATTCTTAATTTGAAATAAACATATTGATTTGTTTATTTTTCAACTAAAATGTTTAAGATTTTATATAATTTAAATGGAGATAATGAGAATAATAAATCTTGAAAATAGAGAAGCTATTTTTTAAATATTTTAAATTCTTTTGTGCTATTTCCATAAGTGACTTTAAGTAAATATATTCCTGTTTTATAATTTTCAAGATTTATTGTACTAGATTGCGTAGTTTGTAATAAATCTCCAGATATATTATAAAGTCTGAGTACACATACATCAACAATACTATTCGACTCTATTTGTATTTTATGGGACGTTGGGTTAGGAAAAACTTTTAATTTTAATGAAGATTCTTCCAAAATATTTGTTGAATTATCATAGTTAAGGAATAGTCCGTCTAACTTCAGACTATTTCCAGCTACAGGAAAATCGCTGTTGCCAGCAGTAATATAAATTTCTAAATAGTCTCCACCAACGGAATCAAAATACAAAATAGGGATGTTAAACAAAGTGTAATTGGGAATATTATTATCAAACTCGATTGCTCCTACTCCAGTCATGTCTCCGGATTCAGAATAAACTAAAACGGAGATTGATGTAGAATTCGTAGAAGAATTAACAATATCTTGCTTAACGTACCCAGATAAAGAAAGTAAATTACTATCAATACTCATATTTGCAGAATCTAAATTTTCATTTTTTAAATTGAGCATTGCAACAGGAATTATAGTGTCAGATATTAATGTAGAAGCAGGTATTTTTGATCTTAGTTCCATCGCATATGCTCCAGAGTAAGCATCAGATGACTTAACAATGGTACTATCTAAAATCCCTAAAAAGAGCGAATTGTAGAGTTGTAAACTTAATTCACCCCAATTAGCAGGTTCTTCTCCGTAAGTTTCTTGAATCCAGTTCTCAAAATTCCCATTTGGAATTTGTTGTCCTTTTACTGAAATGCTTAGCAAGATAATTAGTGATAGTATTATTTTTTTCATGTTCTTAAGTATATTTTAAAATTTTCTTTTGAAACAACCTTGTAAGGGTTTTATCTTATTGTATTTCCAGGATTAATTTCTTTAGTTGGAGCAACAAATGACAACTCCCCATCTTCGGTTTCTGCCATTAATATCATTCCTTGAGATTCAACACCTCTAATTTTTCTAGGTGCTAAATTTAATAGAACACTTACTTTTTTTCCTACAACATCATCAGCCGAAAAGTGTTCTGCTATACCAGAAACAACTGTTCTTACATCAATTCCTGTATCAACAGTTAATTTAAGTAATTTATCTGCTTTTTCAACTTTTTCTGCGGCTTTAATAATACCGACTCTAATATCCATTTTAGAGAACTCATCAAAGGTTATTTCGTCTTTCATAGGTGAAAATTTGGTTTGGTTTTTATTAGAGAATTTTAGTTTATTGATTTGGTATTCAATTATTTCATCTTCAATTTTCTCAAATAATATATTGGGTTTATTAATTTGATGTCCCTCTAAAATAAGGTTTTGATTACCACAATAAGACCATTTAGGGATCTCAATATTTAATAAATTAGCTAATTCAAGAGATTTTTTTGGCATAAAAGGTTCAAAAACAATTACAAGGTTTGCAGAAATTTGTAACGATATATTCATAATAGTCTTAACTCTCTCTGGATTGGTTTTTACTAATTTCCAAGGTTCAGTTTCAGCTAAATATTTATTTCCAACTCTTGCTAATTTCATAGCGTTTGACAAACCGTCTCTAAATTTAAAAGCTCTTATGTCTTTTTCTATTAGTAAATGGATTTCTTCAAGATTTAATAATACTTCTTGATCTATTTCTTTCAGTTCTCCAAGAGCTGGTACTACTCCAGCATAATATTTTTGAGTAAGTACTAAAGCGCGATTGATAAAATTTCCAAATATTGAACAAAGTTCGTTGTTGTTTCTCGCTTGAAAATCTTTCCATGAAAAATCACTGTCTTTGTTTTCTGGTGCTATCGAACAAAGAACATATCTCAAAACATCTTCCTGATTTGGGAAATCATTTAGAAAATCCTCTGCCCATACCGCCCAATTTTTTGAGGTACTTAATTTTTGCCCCTCTAAATTTAAAAATTCATTAGCAGGAATATTTTTCGGAAGTATGTAACCATCTAATTCTGAAAGAATAGCCGGAAAAATTATAGTATGAAAAACAATATTATCTTTTGCTAAAAAATGGACAAGGTTAGTATCTTCACTTTTCCAATAATCCTCCCAATTTTTATTTTTTTCTTCAGCCCACTTCTTTGTTGCAGATATATATCCGATTGGAGCATCAAACCAAACGTACAATACTTTTCCCTCACCATCTTTTAGAGGAACTTTTACTCCCCAATCTAAATCTCTTGTAATTGCTCTGGGTTGTAATCCAGCATTAATCCAGCTCAAACACTGACCCACTACTTGATTTTTCCATTTTGAAACATCATGTGATTGTTTTCCTCTAAACACTCCTGTGTTAATCCAGTTTTTTAACCATTCTTCATGCTTATTTAGTGGTAAATACCAATGAGTAGTTTTTCTAAGTTCTGGTATTTTACCACTTAACGTAGATTTTGGATTAATAAGCTCAGTTGGACTAAGAGCACTTCCACACTTTTCGCATTGGTCTCCGTAAGCATTTGCTGCATTGCATTTTGGACATTCTCCAGTTATATATCGATCGGCTAAAAACTGATTAAAATCTTTATCAAAATATTGCTCAGATTCTTTTTTAATAAAAGCATTTTTTCTCTCTAATTCTAGGAATAATTCTTGAGCAGTTTTATGGTGGTACTTTGAAGAAGTTCTATCATATATATCAAAACTAATTCCTAGTTTTTTAAATACTTCTTTATTATTGGTATGATAAAGATCTACTATTTCTTTGGGAGATTTATCTTCCTTTTTAGCTCTTAAAGTAATTGCTGCACCGTGTTCATCGGATCCACAAATAAAGGCCACGTCTTCTTGATTAGATCTTAAAAATCTTGCATAAATATCGGCGGCTATATAAACACCTGCCAAATGACCTAAATGAAGTGGACCATTGGCATAGGGAAGTGCTGCAGTAATAGTATGTCTTTTAGGTTCCTTCAAAGGATTGAATTTTTAGTGGCCAAATATAAGTTAATATGCTATTTTTAGCATTAAGAAACTAAATGAAATGCAAATCCCTCCAAAATTAAAAACAAAAGACGAGGTAATTATATTAGCTCCAGCTAGAAAAGTGGATCCAAAAGCTTTAAATACAGCTGAAGAATTACTTAAAAGCTGGGGATTAAGAACATTACTATCAAAAAATATCAAAAAAGAAAATGGGATTTTTGCAGGAACTAAAATCTTAAGAAAACAAGATCTTCAATGGGCTTTAGACCACCCTACAGCCAAAGCAATTTGGTGTTTTAGAGGAGGTTATGGCTCTACTCAAATCTTAGAAGGGTTAAACCCTTCAGTTTTTTTGAAAGATCCAAAATGGATAATTGGTTATTCAGATATTACCAACCTGCACTGTTTTGCCAATATTATATTAAATGCAGCTACAATACATGCAACCATGCCTATTAATATTTCTAACAATACTAAGACAACCTTATTATCTCTAAAAGATTTTCTTTTTAAAAATCAATCTAAGTATCAAATTAAATCTAATAAGTTTAATGTTTTGGGGAATATTAACGGAAGACTAATTGGTGGAAACCTTTCTATATTATGTGCTTGTCTTGGAACTAACTATCAACCAGATTTTGAAAATAAAATTTTATTTATTGAAGATATTGATGAATATTACTACAAGATTGATAGAATGTTATGGCAACTAAAATATGCTGGAGTTTTTCATCAAATTAGAGGATTAATTGTTGGAAAATTTACAAATATTAAAGACAACGCAACCATCTTTGGGATGTCATTGGAAGCTATTGTTTTAGAGAAGGTAAAGGAATATAAATTCCCAGTAGTATTTAATTTCCCCTCTGGTCACGTGAACGAAAACCTCACATTGCCTTTTGGTATAGAAATGAAACTTCAAGTAAATGAAGAATATGTTGAATTAGAATGTTAAATAAATTTTATGAAGTTTTATATTATTTTTTTTGGAACATTATGTTTGTATAGTGGTTCTCTTACCAGTCAGTTGGAAAAAGCGTATTTTGAAGTAGAAAAAACTACTTTAAAGTACAGTTTAAACACTGGGGTTTATAAATCCAGGCTTTCAGGTGCTAATGAAAGAGAAAATAGTTTTAAAAACTTTTCAATTTTTGCTCAAGTATATTTTCCTTTTAAAAGAGCATTAGATACCCCTGATAATTTTCAAAAGTCTGAAGGGGATTCTAGTTATTTTGAACGCTTATTTTCTGTATGTCCTGTAGCTGTTCTTCATGTTACCGAAAAAGGGGGTAATGCTGTAGGAATGGGACAAGAATTATCATTTAAAATAACAAATAAATTTTTTATAAGATCTCAGATCGCAGTAGTTTGGGTTGAATCAAACTCTCAAAAAAACGACGGTTTACAAAGCGGTTTAAATTTCCATCATTTTTGGCAATTGTCTCACTATTTAAGCGCTAACACTTATTTATCTGTTGGGTATAACCACATTTCAAATGGAAAAATATTTTCAAAAGAAGTAGGGGCTTTATTTGATATGATGGTAATAGGATTCAGCCACAGACTAGTTAAGAAATAAGTTTATCGTAAGTGTCTAAAAGTTAAATGTCTTTCTTACTTTATAAATTGCATTCTGTTATTATGGACTCCTTTAAAATCAACTAAATAGACTCCGCTTGGTAATTTAGAAACATCAACATTTACTTGTTCACTTTTCACTAAAACATTCTTTACAATTTGTCCTACTGAGTTGTATATGGTAATGGTTTCAACAAGTTTAATATTTGAAATCGTCAATTCATTACGAGCTGGATTAGGAAAAATTTTTATATTTTTTATATTTTCTATTTTTTTTATATTAGTATTAACTCCTCCATTAATATATAGTCTAGACAAAGGTGAGTTAGAGGAATTACCAGCAATTAAAACATCTACATCTCCATCTCCATCAACATCTGCAAATGCAATTGAGGAATTGGAAACATCTTCAAATGGTGCCGTTGTATCTTCTGTGAAAACACCTGTTCCATCATTAGTGTATAACCTAGAAAGTGATAGATTAAAAGTATCTCCAATTATTAAGACATCCATGTCGGTATCATTATCTATATCAGCGAATGCAACTGAAGGAGATGAGGCCCCTCGAAAGAGGGAACTAGTTTGTTCTGTGAATAATCCATTTCCGTCATTGTTATATAATTTAGATATAGGTCTGTAAGACGAATCACTTCCTGCAATTAACAGATCCATGTCAGTATCCCCATCCACATCTGCAAATGCAACTGAAGGGCCACGGACACCTTGAAAAGGCGTAGTAGTTAATTCTGTAAATAAACCATTTCCATCATTGGAATATAGTCTTGGAACATACGCAGGACTTGCGGGAGAAATGGATAATGTATTACCTGAAATTAATAGATCCATGTCTGAGTCCCCGTCTATATCTGCAAAGGCAATTGAAGAATAAGAAACTCCCTGAAAAGGCGTACTTGTTACTTCTGAATAGTTACCGTTACCATCATTAGTGTATAATTTCGTTATATTTTGGCTGGGCCAAGAAGAAGAAGAATTTCCTGAAATTAATACATCCAGATCAGTATCACCGTCGATATCAGCAAATTTAATTGAAGAAAAAGAAACACCTTGAAATGGTGTTCCTGTTAATTCTGTAAAAACACCGGTTCCATCATTAGTGTATAATTTAGCTATAGGAGGACTTTGACTGGAGGGGGCTCCTGTTATCAAGACATCCATATCTCCATCTCCGTCAACATCAGCAAAAGCTACAGAAGACCAAGATACCCCCTCGAAAGGTGTTCCAAATACTTCTGTAAATACACCACTTCCATTATTGGTATATAATTTCGAAATAGCTTGACCTTGATTTGTTGTATCTCCAGTTATTAAGACATCTAAATCAGTATCCCCATCTATATCAGCAAAAGCAATTGAGGAATTAGCAACTCCATCGAAAGGCGTACCAATTTGCTCTGTGAATATTTGACCTTCATAATAAGAATAGAGTAAAAAACTTAAGAAGAATAAAATAGTTTTTTTCATTTTTTGTAGTGTTTTAAGTATTTAATATTTCAAGTTTCAATAATTATTTAATTCCAATAGTTTTAAAAAAACTATTTCTTTGATTTGATACTTGTTATTAAATCTTTACTTTTTCTAATATAACCATAGTCTTCTTTTTTTCCAGAAGCTATGTCAATAACTGCGTTAGCAGTATTAATTGCCTCTTTTTTCTTGCCCATTATCTTCAAAATTCTAGCTTTATGGTAAAGCATCCAAAACGCTTCAGGTTTTTTTTCAATGGCAATATTGATCCAATCCAGTGCTAATTCTGGTTCGTTAGAATTATCAGCGTAAAACTTTGCCCCGTTATAAAAATCATTTGCAGATGGGCCCTTGGTTAAAAGTTCTAAATATTGATTCACAATTTTTTTAGAGGACATTGTTTTTATTTTTATTTCAACTACAGTGTTAGCCCATTTTAGAGACATAACAGCACTGAAATCTTTAAATGTCCCAAAATCAATTGTAAATGATTCTACAAAACCTGAAGATTCTCTTAATTCAATAGTTTGATTATAAACTTCTTTGCCTTCATCGTAATCACCAGCGCCCCAAAGTTCTGTTTCAGAATTTAGTAAAACCTTCCAAGCCTTACCATTTGGAATAGTAAACAAAGAATAACTTCCTTTTTTAACTCTTTGGCCGCCAAAAATCACATCTTCCTCAAAGGTTATTTTAGTTGCTTTATTGGCTCCTGTTCTCCAAATTTTACCATAAGGCACTAATTCTCCAAAAATCTCTCTTTCTTTTACTCCTGGCCTAGAGTACTCAACAGAAATGTTAGAAATCCCTACTTTTTGGGTAATAGTTGCTGTAGGACTAGCTTGAGGTGTTTTAATTTGAGCTATTAAGAAACTGTTGCAAAATATTGCTGTTAGAAGTGTGAATTTTCTCATTATTTTTTATTTAGTCCTCAAATTTAAAATAAAAAAATTACCAGGAATATATATTATATTTATATAATTGAAGAGTAACAAATTGGATCTGGGTATTGTAGGCGAATTATTGGCGTCAGAATTTTTAATTAAAAAAAAATATAAAATTCTCGAAAAGAATTGGCGCTACAAAAAGTACGAAATTGACCTTATTGCTACCAAAAAAAACTTTCTCATATTTATTGAAGTTAAAACGAGAACGAACCCTTACAATTCTGTTGAAGATACCATAAGTAGTCCTCAGGAAAAAAGAATTATTTCAGCAGCGGATAGCTACATAAAAATAAATAAAATTGATTTAGAGATAAGATTTGATATGATATTCATAGAAAGAATTGTAAAATCATATAAATTCACACATTACAAAGAAATATTTTATCCAACTTTTGATTAGACTTAACAAATATATTTCAAATTCAGGTGTTTGCTCAAGAAGAGAAGCAGATTTACTCATCTCGGATGGTAAAATAAAAGTAAACAATAAAGTGGAGACAGCATTAGGAATAAAAGTGGATGTTAACGATGTCGTTACTTACAATGGTAAAATACTAAAAGCTGAAAAGCACCAATATATACTGATCAATAAACCAAAGAATTGCATAACTACAGTTAAAGATACTCACGACAGAAAAACAGTAATGGATATTATTGAGGGGGCATGTAGTGAAAGACTTTACCCTGTTGGAAGATTGGATAGAGACACCACCGGATTATTATTAATGACTAACGATGGTGAATTAACTAAAAGGTTAACACATCCAAGCTTTGGAATAAAAAAGAAATATGTCATTCAGCTAGCAAGTAGTATTCATCCAGATTGCCTAAAAGAGATGATGAATGGTGTAATTTTAGAGGATGGAAAAGTAGCATACGATGATGTAAAATACGGCCGTCAACAAACAGATAGAACACAACTAATTGTAACGTTACATTCAGGCAAAAATAGAGTTATCAGAAGAACAATGGAACACTTCAATAAAGAGCTATTACATTTGGATAGAATTGAATTTGCTGGTATTCAAAAAGATGATTTGGTTAGAAATAAATGGCGATTTCTTTCCTTAAAAGAGGTAGGATATTTAAAAATGATTAAATCTCGGAAATCTTAAGAGCATCTCTACTTGCATTTTGTTCAGCTATTTTTTTGGAACTCCCTTTACCTTTACCGATGATTTTAGTTTCATTTAAAACACTAGAAACGAATTGAATTTCCTTAGATGTTTGGATATCTTCTACCGTTTTAAATTTAATTTCAGAATCATTTTTTTGGTGAAGGATTAATAATTCACTTTTATAATCTCTGTTTTCAACTATTAGTTGGTCGATGTTTAAATAAGGTTTTAGAATGTATTCTTCTATACTTTTTTGTGCAGTTTCATATCCTAAGTCAAAAAAAATAGCACCATAAATCGCTTCAAAGGCATTTCCAATTAAAGATTTAAAATTATTGGATCCTTTTTGATAAAATATAAATTCTTCCAGCCCAATTTTGGACCCCATTTTATTTAAATTTTCTCTGCTGACAATTTTAGATCTCAACTGTGTTAGATATCCTTCTTGCTTTTCAGGATACAGTTTATATAAATAATTGGCAACACTTAACGAGATAAATGCATCTCCTAAAAACTCCAATCTTTCATTATCTAAGTTTTTATTTTGGATGTTCTTATAGGAGCTGTGAGTTAAAGCTTCTAAATATATTTTTTGTTCAATTGGAGTAACCCCAAGTTTGTTTTTTAGAAAAAAAATAAATGAATCTGATAATAAGGGTGTTTTCTTTTTTTTAAAAAGAAAATTAAGCATCGAATTTTTTTACGATTACTGTTGTATTGTGTCCACCAAAGCCGAAAGTATTACTTAAAGCTGCATTTACAGTTCTTTTCTCAGCTTTGTTGAGAGTTAGGTTAAGTTTATAATCTATATTCTCGTCTTCCGTTTCGAAGTTTATGGTAGGTGGTACTATATTATTTTCTATAGCTTTTACACAGGCAATAGCTTCGATTGCTCCCGCTGCACCAAGTAAGTGACCAGTCATAGATTTTGTGCTACTTATGTTTAAATCATATGCAGACTTACCAAAAACTTCTTTTATGGCTTTTGTTTCTGCAATATCTCCAAGAGGAGTAGAAGTTCCATGTACGTTCACATAATCAATATCTTTAGGTGACATATTCGCATCTTCTAGGGCTAGCTTCATAGCATTTATAGCGCCTAATCCTTCAGGATGAGGTGCTGTAATATGATGAGCATCTGCAGTCAGACCTCCACCAACAACCTCTGCATATATTTTAGCATTTCTAGATTTCGCATGCTCCAATTCTTCGAGTATTAAACATCCAGAACCTTCTCCAAGGACAAATCCGTCTCTATTAGCATCAAATGGCCTAGAAGCTACAGCTGGATTATCGTTTCTTGTAGAAAGCGCTTTTAGGGCATTAAAACCACCAATTCCTGTAATGTTGACTCCTGCTTCAGAACCACCAGTTACAATAATATCAGACTTTCCTAATTGAATTAACATTAGCGCATCTATAATGGCATTATTTGAAGACGCACAAGCTGAAACAGTAGCGTAATTAGGGCCACGTAACCCATATTTCATGGAAATATGACCCGGGGCAATATCAATTATCATTTTAGGAACAAAAAAAGGATTGAATCTTGGCGAACCGTCTCCATCCTTGAAATTAAAACTTTCATCTTGAAAGGTTTTCATTCCGCCAATTCCAGATCCCCAGACAACACCAGCTCTGTTTAAATTTATTTTTTCTAGATTAATACCAGAATCTAATATAGCTTCATGGGTTGTTGCTAGAGCATAGGTTGAAAAAAGATCTAGTTTTCTAGCTTCTTTCCTATCCATGATCTCTAATGGATCAAAATTTTTGACTTCGCACGCAAATTGAGTTTTGAATAAATTGGCGTCAAACTTTGTTATAGGCGCAGCCCCACTTTTACCAGCTATCAAGTTTTCCCAGTAATCTTCTACGGTGTTACCAATAGGAGTCAAGGCTCCCATTCCAGTTATGACAACTCTTTTTTTACTCATAAATACAATTTGAGACCTGTATTAAAAAGAATTATTTATTCTCTTCAATATATTTTATTGCTTCACCAACAGTTTGAATGTTTTCAGCTTGTTCGTCTGGTATAGCAATATTGAATTCTTTTTCAAATTCCATAATTAGTTCTACTGTATCTAGGGAATCTGCTCCTAAATCATTAGTGAAGCTAGATTCAGAGGCAACTTCCCCTTCATCAACGCCTAACTTATCAACTATGATAGATATAACTTTAGATTTTACGTCTGACATATCGTGTTTTTTAATTGTTTGCAGTGCAAATAAATAACTTTTCCTTTACCCGACAAAATACTTTACTTTAAACTTATTCAACAATTATAGTTGAATAACAATTAATCTATCTTTATATTTCCAAAAAATAAGGGATGAACATAGCTTTATTTGCTTCAGGAAAGGGTACTAATGTTGAAAATATATTAAAGTATTTTGCAGTTAATAAAAAAGTGAATATTGTTCTAATTGGAACAAATAATATTAAATCACCGGTAATTCAGCACGCTAAAACCTTTAAAACACCCTGTTTAATTTTTCAAAAACAAGATCTTTCCCATCCTCAAAACTTAATTGATCGTTTAAATGGCGATAACATCGAATTACTAATTTTAGCTGGATTTTTATTAAAAATACCTGGATTATTAATCAATAAATTTAATGGTAAAATAATAAATATTCATCCTTCACTATTGCCTAAGTATGGTGGAAAAGGCATGTATGGGGATCACATTCATAAACAAATTCTAAAAAATAAAGAAAAAGAGACAGGAATTACTTTTCATTATGTAAATGAAAACTACGATCAAGGAAAAATAATATCTCAACATAAAATATTAATTGAAAAATCTGAAACTTTATTAACGCTGAAACAAAAAATAAGTAGATTAGAATTGTTAAATTATCCAATAATTATAAGCTCTTTTATAAATGAATAGATTCAGACTTAAAGTTCACGAAATTATATTTGAAGCTGACACTCTATTAGGTAAGATATTCGACATATTACTTTTGGTAATGATACTCTTAAGTGTAGGTGTAGTAATGTTGGAGAGTGTTGAGGGGTATCGTTTAGAATGGTTTTGGATATTTGATATTTTTGAGTGGGTATTTACTATTTTATTTTCTATTGAGTATTTGCTTAGAATATATTCAGTTAAGAATCCCTTAAAATACATATTCAGTTTTTATGGGTTAATCGATCTAATTTCATTAATACCTTCTTTTTTGGGTATAGGCTTAGGGACAAACAACATTGCCTCAATTAAAACAATTAGAACTATCCGTTTAATAAGAATATTTAGAATTTTAAAATTAATTAGATATGTAAAAGAAGCAGCAGCACTAAAAAAAGCTTTTTTAGCAAGTAGACAAAGAATAATTGTATTTCTATTTGTAGTTTTTTCAATAGCTGTTCTCATGGGTTCTATAATATATATGCTAGAAGACCCTAAAGATGGATTCACCTCAATTCCTAGAAGTATTTACTGGGCAATTGTCACTTTAACTACGGTTGGATACGGAGATATTGCCCCTCAAACACCTATTGGGCAGTTCTTTGCCTCGATTATAATGATTCTAGGGTACTCCATAATTGCTGTCCCTACTGGTTTAATTTCGGTAGAACTTTCAAGAACTCCCTTAAACACTCAATCATGTCGCTCTTGTTCATTAGATGAGCATGAAGACGATGCTAAATATTGTAAAATTTGTGGAGACGAGCTAAATCCAATTGGTTAATGAAAATAAATCTATACACTGACGGTTCTGCCAAAGGAAATCCTGGAAAAGGTGGATTTGGAATTGTATTAATAGCGGGTAAACACTATAAGGAAATCTCTCAAGGGTTCAGACATACCACTAATAATAGAATGGAATTGCTTGCAGTAATAGTAGGCTTAGAAAAATTAAGCAAAGAAAATAGTATTGTTCAAGTTTATTCAGATTCTAAATATGTAGTAGATGCAGTAGAAAAAAAGTGGGTTTTCAATTGGGAAAAAAAGAATTTTAAGGGTAAGAAAAATTCAGACCTTTGGAAAAGGTTTTTAATCATATTTCGAAAACACAAAGTTTCTTTTACCTGGATAAAGGGTCATGCTGGTCATATAGAAAATGAAAAATGTGATTTATTAGCAGTTGAAGCATCAGAAAATAAAAATTTATTGGTTGATCAAGGCTATGAAAATACTATTAATCCTAAATCTTTATTTTAATAATGAGGGCCATTCAATTAGTTAAGTACGGAATTGCTGAAACAGCTTTTCAAACCAATATTGTTGCTGACCCTCAGCTTCAAAATACGGATGATATATTGATCAAAGTTCATTCTTTTGGTATTAATTTTGCCGACGTCATGGCTAGAAATGGTCTTTACAGAGCAGCTCCTGACTTGCCTGCTACATTGGGATATGAAGTAGTTGGAATTGTTGAAAAAGTAAACAATCCTCTAAATAATAATTTATTAGGTAAAAGAGTTTTGGGTTTAACTCGATTCGGAGGGTATGCAGAATATGCAATTTCATCCAGTAATGGGGTAATTGAAATCCAAGATAATTTATCAAACGGCCAAGCATTAGCGTTAGCAACTCAATATTGTACAGCTTTCTTAGCTTTGGAAAAAACATCAGCTTCAAAAAATGATTTTGTTCTAATACATTCTGCCTCAGGAGGAGTAGGAATAGCATTAACTCAACTTTCCAAACTCAAAAAATGTAAAATTATTGGACTTACGAGAACTGCAAGTAAATTATCTTTTCTAAAGCAGAATGGTGTTGATTACCCTTTAGAAACAAAAGCGGGCAATTATCATGAAAAGATTTTAAATGTTTTGGAAAATAAAAGAATTTCAGCAATTTTCAATTCTGTTGGAGGAACAACTTTCAAGAAAGATTTGAAAATATTAGAAGCTACAGGACATTTAGTTTTTTTCGGGATTTCAGATAGAATTAATAATAAGAAAGGGATTCTTAACACCATTTATCAAATGTTGAAAATTGGTAAAATACACCCAGCCAAACTTATTTTAAATTCACAATCGATTAACGGTTTAAACCTTTTAGAAATAGCAGATAAAAAGCCTGAACAAATCCAAAATGCTTTGAAAGAGTTAATTTATTTGTTTAATAATAAAAAAATTAATCCAAAAGCATCTAATGAGTTTAGTTGGGAGCAACTCTCAATTGCACACGAGGGATTGGAAAATGCAAAATTCATTGGGAAAGTTTTTGTTAATGTCAACAAGTAATGAAAAGAGTTTTTGTAGTATTTATTGTTTTTCTCCTTGGAGCGGGATCTATTATTTATTTAAATTTAGATTGGCAAAAAAAAAGAAAGTTACCTGTCTTTCAACCAAAAGATATAAATCCTGAATTAGTAGATTCTTCTTTGCATGGAAGAGGTAGAGGAATTAACGGTGGGGATCATGAAATTTCAGAATTCAAACTTACAGACCAACTGAACCAAGCGGTCAGTAAAAAACTATTAAAGAATAAAATTGTAGTTGCTAATTTTTTCTTTGTCTCTTGCCCTTCAATATGCCCAAAAATGACTTCAAATTTAAATACTATTCACCAACAATATAGTGGAGATAGTTCATTTTTGATTTTATCTCATACTGTTTGGCCAGAAGTTGATAATGCAACTTTATTATTTAGTTATGCAGAAAAGTACAAGGTGAACCATAATAGTTGGCGGTTTTTAACAGGAAATAAAGAAGAATTGTATCGGCTCGCTCGCCAAGATTATTTAGTAGTTCCAGATGTTAACGATCCAAATTTTCAGCACGGTAGTAATGCAGATTTTATTCATACAGAGAATGTCGTTTTGCTAGATCCAAAACAGAGAATAAGAGGATTCTATGATGGAACCAATCCAAATGAAATGTCTAGATTAAAAGAGGATATTGAAATTCTAAAACAAATTTTTTGGAATTAGTAAAAATGGTCAAGACCCATTTTAAAAATATTTTTTTAGTTTTTTGGTTAGATAATAAAAGGGCAGCGTATCTAAAAGAGCGATAATTAATTTAAAAAAATAACCGGAAATTATAAAGTAGAATAATGAATGAGTCAATTCACCATCTACGCTTTTTGGTAGACCATCTACTAAATAATGTGTGATAAGAATAACAGCAATACTGTCTATCAATTGACTAACGATAGTAGAAACATTATTTCGAAGCCATAGTTTTTTATCTCCATTTTTTTTCTTTAAATAATGAAAAATTTGAACATCTATGAATTGTGCACTTAAGTAAGCAACCATAGAAGCTAATGTAGCACCCATAGTAAGGTTTCTTATGTGGTAAAATGCGAATTGAGGATGTATGTAAATACTTCCATTTCTAATTTCATGTAGAGGTAATCCTTTGGCAATCTCTTCGGGTTGGTCGAGCGTACCTGACAGCCATATAAAAAAAAGAACCCACAGGTTAATCCCAAACCCCATCCAGACCACCCAGTTGGCCTTGGTTTTTCCAAAAAGTTCACTTATTAAATCGGTACATAAAAAGGTAATGGGATAAGGAAGAACACCTATTGCTATTACGAACGGGATTTTAAAATTAAATATTTCGAAAGAATAATCGATAAACTTTGATGTCCCAAGAATATTGAGTAGCGTTATAGAACCTAAAAAAAATCCTGACAAGATTAAAAATATCAAGGATTTAATACTTTCATTTTTTACTGAAATTGGATTCATATTTAGTTTAATGAAAATAAAGTTTTAATAAATATAAAACTAATATGTATTTTTAAAATAAGTATTTAATAATTTTATAATGAAAATAGCTTCTATTCAAACGGATATTATATGGGAAAACTCAGTAGCTAATAAAGTTCATTACGATCATTTATTAAAAAATATTCAACAAGTAGATCTTATTGTTTTTCCTGAAATGTTTACTACAGGGTTCTCTACAAACAATCATGAAATTGCAGAACTGGCTGTGGGAGATACATTAAAATGGATGCAAGAGCACGCAAGAAATTTAAAAACTTGTATTATTGGAAGTATAGCAGTCAACCAAGGGAATAACTTATATAATAGACTCTATGTGGTAAAGGCTAATGAAGTAAAGTTTTACGACAAAAGATATCTTTTTTCAATGGCTGGAGAAGGTAAAAGATTTACAAAAGGGAAAAAAAAGCTAATTTTTGATGTTAACGGTTGGAAAATTAAGCCATTAATATGTTACGATTTACGTTTTCCAGTTTGGAGTAAAAATAAGGTTATTGGAAAAAATCACCAATATGATATTTTAATTTATATCGCTAACTGGCCTCAAAAACGTTCAACAGCTTGGACTTCTTTACTAAGGGCTAGAGCTATTGAAAACTCGGTATTTGTTGTGGGTGTTAATCGAATTGGAATAGATGGCAATAATATTAAATACGACGGATCTTCAAGAGTATTTGATTTTAAGGGAAAAAGATTGGATAGTTTTAAAAAAAACAAATCCAAAATAGCAATCAGTTCTTTTTCCAAAACTTCACTAAATGCCTATCGAAAAAAATTTCCTGTATTAAGCGATGCAGATAATTTCACTTTTCATTTTGAAAGTCCCAAATAATATTGGTAGTCCAATTCTTTTTTAATTCAACTTCTCCCTTGTAGTCAAAAATAGGTTCAGGATTTTTTCTAATTTTTATATCTCCCTTTGTCCAATAATTATTTCCATCTAGATCCGCAATAAGTTTTAATTTATACTTCCCAACAAAACACTTTGGAATAATTGTATCTAATTGGCTACCTGAAAATGAAATTTGTTTTAAAATTTGATCATTTTTTAAAATTTGAAGAATAGATTTTTTAAAAGGTAAATTCTTAATATTCAATCCGAAACTAGAAAGTTTCCGCTCTTGAAGAAAAGTAAAATTAATACTACTGGTATCTTTTTTAATGTTTTTGACACCTTCTATACTTTCAGGAAATAATATCATTTTAAATGGGCCATCGCTATTTTCTGGTATTATAGTAAGTAAGTTGTTTTGGTACTGAAAATCGGCTTTAATTATGGTAGTATCTAAAAGCAATTTAATTTTTGAGGTATCTATTTTTTTTATGTATTGATTAAAATCCAAAATAAATTTATTATTTGATTCAAGCTGATTGGCTACAAGCTGCTTGTAAATAATTTTATTTTTTATTCTTTTATTTTCAGAGGCTATTCTTACGGTGTCATTTAAAAAATATTTTGATTGAACCACAATAACATGTTTTTCAATAGTGTCAGTAAAATAAAATTCGTGGTTTTTACTAAGGATATTCGAAAAGTATGTTGTTCCCGTAGTTAAGTCTGAAACAATACATGAATCGATACTAACATTAAAGGAAAGCGATAAATTTCCTTGGAGATTATATTTTATTTTTTCAATCGAGATTTTTTTATCGGACTCATACACAATAATACTCAAGATACTATCATTTAACTCCACAGTATCTTTTATAAATCCATGAACTTCAGTGTTAGTATCTAACTTAAAGTTATTATTTTCATCCTCAAAAGTGTGCAATAAATATTCACCTTTTTTTAAATTGCTAAAAGTGAATTTCCCTTTTGAATTGGTATAGGATTTATAATAATTGGTAGACTTTCCTAAAGCTTTAGCAATAATAAGAGCTTCTTTTAGTGGTTTTTTTTCAGGATATTTATATACATATCCAGATATACTACCACTATCTATATTGTCCCCTGTAGCTATTACGTAATTTAATTCCTTTATTTTATTATTTTCTGTTATATCTGCAATAGAATTCCTAAAAACAAATGAATAGGTTGTTTCATTCTTTAAGGTGTCTTCCCATTTTATTTCCAGAGTATTTTTATCATCTGTATATTCTATGTTATTTATTGCAGGATTAATAATCACCCCTCTTTTATCTTTTAAGAATTGAATATTCTCATCAAATTCTAATAGGAAACTTTGTTCTCTAAAATTGGTATTTTTCAGGTTGCTGTCAATTAATAATTCTGGAGATGCAACATCTTTATCTCCACCTGTTAATACAGTTTGTTGCGCGCAGCTAGCGAATAGAATTATGGTGCTTAAATAAAGATACTTCAAAGTATTGGTACTATTAATTTATTAATCGTCTTTAAATTAATCTCGTCTATTTTATTAAAAGCATTTTTTTGATCGTGGTCAATGTCTAAAACATAAACAATTTCATCATTACTGTTTTTAAAAGGTATAACTATTTCCGATTTCGATGCAGGATTACAAGATATATGACCTTCAAATAGATCAACATCTTCCACAATTATGGATTTGTTTTCTGACCATGCTTTACCACAAACCCCTTTTCCCTTTGGTATTCTAACGCAGGCAGCAGGTCCTTGGAATGCATTCAATATTAATTCTGTTCTTTCTACTTTGTAAAACCCTACCCAAAACCAATTAAAACGACTTTTAATTAAAGCAGACACATTACCTAAATTGGTATATGTCGGTATTGAAGTGTCTATAATATTACCTATATCTTGTATTAAATTTTTATATGTTGAAGAGTCAGAATCCATTGTTTAAAAAACAAAAATAGTCTCATATAGTAGAAATACAATTTTTATTTAATTTTATAATTTAATTTTACAAAATGGCAGGACATAGTAAGTGGGCTAATATAAAACACCGAAAAGCAGCTCAAGATAAAAAGAGAGCAAAGGTTTTTACAAGGGCAATTAAAGAAATCACCATCGCAGCACGAGATGCAGGTGGAGATGTAGAAACGAATCCTTCTCTAAGATTGGCTGTTCAAAATGCTAAAGGTGCTAATATGCCTAAAGACACTATTGAAAGAGCAATTAAAAAAGGATTAGGTGGTGAAGGAGCTAGTTTAGCAGAAATCACTTTTGAAGGGTATGCTTCTAAAGGAATTGCTGTTTTTGTCGAAGCTACAACAGATAATAATAATAGAACGGTTGCTTCCGTTAGATCAATATTTAATAAATATGCTGGAAATTTAGGAACCAACGGATCTTTAGGTTTTTTATTTGACAGAAAAGGAGTTTTCACCATTAAAAGAGAAAGTATAAATATTGAAGATTTAGAAGAAGTAGAGATGGAGCTAATTGACTTTGGACTTGAGGAGTTGTCTGCTATTGAAGATGAAGTTATCATTCAAACAAGTTTCGATGAATATGGGAAAATGCAAGCTGCACTAGAGGAAAAAAAATGGCTTGTTAGCAACACAGAAATTCAGAGAATACCCATGGAAACCACTTCTTTATCTATAGAAGATGCACAAACTGTAATGAAGCTAATTGATAAGATGGAAGATGACGACGATGTTAATGCAGTTTATCATAATTTAGAAATTACAGAAGAGTTAATAAAGTCTCTATAGTTTATCAGCTCTCTTTTTTCTTGGCTTCCATCCATAATTCAAACCCTTTTCTTGCAGAAACAGATTTTTTAGTTTTTTCTAGTGTTTTTACATCAAACTTTCTTGAAAATAATTCATAGTAATTTTTATGAGATCCACCAAAGGGAGGCCCCTCAGTATTAAAGATTTTTTCAAACAATAAGCCAAATATTTTACCATTACTATTCAGAATTTGATAGGCTTTATCCACATACTTTTTTCTTAATATTGGATTTATTGCACAAAAAAAAGTTTGCTCTAGAATAACATCAAAAAAGCCTATTTTACTAAGGTCAAAAAAATCAATCATTAGGATTTGTTCATTAGGAAAATACGGACAATTTTTTTTAAAACCTTTTACTGCATTATCAGAAAGGTCTAAATAGAAAATATTTATAAACCCATTTTCAAATCCATATTTTGCTTCGTAACCAATACCTGCTCCAGGAATTAGAATATTTAAACTCTTATTTTTTTCATTATCGAACCAGAATTTGATAGCAGGGGAAATAACCCCTAAATCCCATCCAATTTGGTTTTGAAAGTATCTATTTTCCCAATAAGTCTTATTTAGATTATTCTTTTTCACTAATATCACCTTTTTCTGAAAGTAATATTGCTAAAGGTCTAGTACCTTCAATTTCTGATAGAATTATGATTATTACAACAGTAAATGGTACACTCACAATCATTCCAGTGGTTCCCCATATAAGGCCCCAAAACATAAGCGATAAAATACTTACAAGCGGGCTTATATTCATTGAATTTCCCATCCATCTAGGTTCTATTAAGTTTCCAATTATTATTTGAATAGCACCAACTACTACTAATATAACAGAAGCTGTTGTAAATTCTCCAAATTGGAGCATTGAAAAAGCTACGGGAAAAAGGGTAGCTAATAGCGATCCAATGGTAGGTATATAGTTAAGAAGGAAAATTAAAAATGCCCAAAAAACTGCAAAATTTAGATCACATATATAGAATACTATTAAACTTAAGAACCCAGTTAGTAGACTTGATAAGGTTTTTATACCTAGATACTTAGCTACAGACCACTCTATTTTTTCTAATGTATTGGAAAGACTTTTATATTCCGTCTTCGATTCAGATAAAAATTGGTTTAGTTTTTTACTAAAATATTTTTCTTCAATAAATATGAAAATGGTGAAAATTATAATTAGAAGCGTGCTACTGACAATATTTGAAATTGCATCAAAGAGCATCTCAGCAAATCCAGCAATGCTTATTTCCGCACTTTGATTTTTAATATATGACTTTAAATCTATTTGAAATTCATTATTTATTAATGAAATTAAATTACTTAGATTTTCATTGTAATCGTGGTGAGACTGAATTATAGAATTAAAACTTGAGAAAATTATTTGCGTAAAAAAATAAAGTATGTAAAACACAAATACCGCAGAAAGAACTTTTTTCGCTTTATTAGGAACAAGTTTACCATAACCTGGAATTTTTTCAGAAATAGAACTGAATACACGTATTGTAAACCACAGTAATAGTGCAAAAATAAATGGGATCAATATGGACTGTCCATATATTAATACAACAATTACTCCTGTAAAACCAATAACATATTTAGAGAAAGTATTCACTTAGTTTGCATTTCAGTTTTAAAAATATAAAATTTCCTAGTCCCTTTAACAAAAAAAAGGCCTGATACATGTATCAGGCCTTTTGTATAAATTAAAATCTAAATTTCTTATTTGAGAATTTGTAGCTTTTTAGTATTAGTAGATTCACCTACTTTAAACATTAAGTTGTAAATACCGTTATTAACATTACTTACATCTAAGTTGTAAAAGTCTGAACTAGATTTTGAAGTATAACTTTCAGATATAATTAATTCTCCTAATAGATTATACAATTCAATAGTTACATTCTCTCCCTCAATTCCACTGAATGCAACTGTTGCAGTATTTTCAGTAGGGTTAGGAAATACCATAAGTTCAGTTACTTGGTTTTCGTTAATACCTGTAGAACTTTCAACAGACACAGTAGACTGAAGAATTTCTTTACTGTTATCATCTTGAATCCAAGTTACAACACCTAAATTACTAAAGTCTTCAACAGAGTGCTCGCTATTATGGTCTATTGGACTGTTTGCATCAGAAGGTAATCTGTAAGAACCTGCAAATGTATGAGAGAAATTTTCTACTACAGTTTGTCCGTCTGTTAAACTACCTAATGAAAATCCAGTTGAACTAGGAACCATTTTCTTCATTACTTTAGAAAATTGTGTTTCTCCATTACTACCAACATTGTTGTAGGTCATATATTCAAATACTGCAGAATATAAAGTAAGAGGTCCAGTAAAGTCTCCTAATGGATTAATTGTCACTGTAAAATCTACAGTTTGACCATTAGCCACATGGTAAGAAGATAAACTAACAAATGCGGGATTTACCATTATAGCATCTATTTGACTAGCAGTTACACTACTAGAGTTTCCTTGCCAAACATTTCCATCTAGAATAAAATCTGGAACAGCGTTTACATTATAGTAAGCTCTTCTATCACCACCTTCAGCAGTGTAATAAGGATCACCAGATCCTGGCCAAGACATTTGATACTTTACCATTGAATACTGGTCGTCTCCATAACCAGCAAGTACAGCTGATGTATTTTGATTACCAGCTACACATGGGCCACAAGTAGAACTTGTAAACGACTCCAACATAGGTCTCTTAATATCTCCGTTAGCGAAAACAGTAACAGAACCAGAAGCCATGTCGTTGCTAGTGTCCATGTCTGTAGCACCGTTGATGTTAGTCGCCCATACATCAATATTATAAGTTCCTGCAGCTGGAGACCATGGGGTTCCATGAATAAAGCTGTAGTAATCGCCAGTAGCTAATGTTAGACCAGAAACACTTTCAGTTACAGTAGCTCCACCGTCAATAGAATAATTAACATCCATAGAGGTTACAGTACTACTTCCCATATTTTGGAGATCACCAGAAATAAGAAAAGGGCCATTCGCTAAAATTAGAGACGTAGCTGTAGTCATTGCTCTTCCTGCTATATCGAGTGCAGAAGGAGTTGAACAACTAATTGTTAATTCTAATGGCACATAAGGGCCACCTACACCATCAACACAATTCCAAATAGCATCACCATTTATAAACATGGTAATAGTTCCTGAAGTTGATAGTACAGAAACACCGGTATGATCGCCGTCAGCACTGTATAATAAGTTACCAGAATTTCCAACACCATCGTAAAATTCAAGATTATCGTAACCAACTTCTGTTTCACCAGCTATAATATCAACAGTAATAAAATCTCCTGGAGTTGCAGTTGCTGTAAATACAGTATAAGCATTAGCATCATAACAATAAGGGCCAAAAGAATCTCCACAACCTGGTTGTACAAAAGTTGTTGATATAGATAACGGTCCTATCCAGTAACTTGCGTCTGTAGCACTACAAACAGCTTGTACATATACATCATAATCTGTAGAAGGTGTTAATCCAGTCATAGCGTAAGTAGTAGCTGTAACGTTGTTATTAGTTCCTGTTCCAAGTGTGAAACCTGGAGCACCATATTCAACATTCCATGAAGTTTCAGTACCACCAGCTGTCCAAGAAATATCAGCTGTTGAAGAACCCACAGTTGAAGCAGTTAATGCGCTGGGCTGAGGACAAGTAGAAGCTTGTCTAATTTGAAAATGATCGATAGCTACATCACTCCAGTACGAAATGGTACCACCAGCATCAACACCAACAGTTGCGGTGAATTTAACTGTTGCACTAGATCCTGTAAGAGGAATAATTTCTTCAACCCATTGATCGCCTTGATCACCAGATTTAGTCCAAACCGTATTAAAGGTAGTTCCACCATCAGACGAAACAGCAACACTAAGACTTCCCATAGATGCACCATACATGTGAGATCTGAAAGAAATTTCAGCTGCAGTTAAAGTACTTAAGTCAAAGTCAGGAGAAATTAATATAGCACTGTCACCAACAGTTCTAGGAACTGATGTTTCAATATACATATAATTACCACCACCAGTTATGTCATCAGAAGGACCCGTTGTCGCCGAAACTGTGGTACCTGAATTAGCTAGCCAATCAAAAACATCGTTGGTAGACTGTGTCCAGCAAGCTGCTGTAGCATTTGTCAAAATTTGAGAAACAGGTATCGCATCAAAATCTTCTAAGAAAGGCACTCCGTTAGGACATGTGCTTAAGGAGACTGGCCCTGCAAATGAACTCATCCCATTTGTTCCACAATCTGCTTGCACATAAAAATCGTATACTGTGTAAGAAATTAATCCAGTTACAGTAGTAGAATTTGTTGAAGAAGCAACAGTTGTTCCTGTACCTTGTGTAAATCCACTAAGACCGTATTCTACAGTATAAGTAGTTGCATTAGGTCCGCCTGTCCAAGAAACATCTACACTTGAAGAAGTACCATTACCAGCTGTTAATCCGTAAGGATCTAAGCAAGCGGGTGGTGCACACGTAGAATTGGAAACTCCTGTCCAAATACTTTGGTCGTTTCCTGAGTTAGTTGCAAATGGGCCATAATTTCCAACAGAAGATCCGTCAGGAGCATATATTTGAAAAGTGATTTCTGTATCCCATGTACCAGAAATAAAATAAAATTCAACATTATCACCAGTGTATGTAGAATAATATGCTGAATCAGCTGTAGCAGCAGCGCCAGAAACAGTGAAACTGGTCATCACCACCCCATTTATTGACATGTCTAGTTGAGCACCATTCCATCCGTCTCCGTAAGCATCTTGCATCACCACATAGTAATCACATTGTGCTTTGGTAATAAAAATCGTTAATAAAAACGACATTAGTAAAGTAATTTTTTTCATGTTTTAAGATTATAATTTGTTACAATGTAAATAAAAATTATCCGAATTATCTTTTAGTTACACCTTTTCAAATAAATCTTAAACAAAACCTTCAGTTGGATAAATAACATTCCTTGAACTGTTTTAGATTTAAAATTTCAAAACCGTGGGATGTAAAGTTAAAGACTTATTGAGACTGCCTCAGTTATAAAATAAAAAAACCCCACTTGAAAAAAATGAGGTTTTGTGCGGTGACCCCGGAAGGATTCGAACCCTCAACCCTCAGAGCCGAAATCTGATATTCTATCCAGTTGAACTACGGAGCCAATTTTAAAACAAAAGTAGTTTATTTGCAATAATTATTCTCAATTATTAGTTAGTTTGTGTAGTATGAAATGGATTACTTTTTTTTTGGTTTTAATATTCAATCAATTTTTTTTGATTAACGCTCAAGATTTTGGTGTTGGCAACTGGAGAGATCATCTCCCTTATTCGTCTGTTAAGCAAATCGCCCAAGTTGGTAATACTTACTACGCTGCAACAGCCCACTCGTTAATTGAATTTGATAATTCTACAAATGAAGTTAGAAAGTTAAGTACTGTAAATGGATTAAGCGAGGTGGGCATATCTTGTATTGTAAGTAATTTAAGTCATCAGGCTTTGGTGGTTGCTTATAATTCTAGCAATTTAGATATTATTAAAAATGACAAAATAATTAACCTTTCATCCATTTTAAATAGCACGATTACAGGAGATAAAACCATTAATAATCTATACAGTAATAATAAATATGTTTATGTAGCTACTGGATTTGGTATCGTTGTTATTGATATAGAAAGAGAAGAGATAAAAGACACATACATAATAGGAAATAGCAACTCTCAAGAAGCAGTTTTAGGAATTCATATTTCTGATGATTTCATATACGCTTTAACTAATAACGGAATCAAATACGCCAATATTAACAGTCCTTTTTTATCTGACGCAAGTATTTGGAACAATCTTGACATGCCTTTAGGAGCTAACATTACCAAAATAAGATCTTACAACAATGATTTTTTTGCCTTTAATTCTACAAATTTCATTCTAAAATATTCTAATAATAATTGGGATACCTTATTCAATTATACCAATGAAACGTTGAGAAATTTCCGAGTACAAGACGATAATTACATCACTTGTACCAATAATCGAATCACTGTTTATAATCAAAATTTAGATACAATCTCATTGTTTTTTGCTTACAGTTCTGTTCCTGGTATTACACCAAACGATGTTCAATTTAGTAACGGATATTATTGGATTGCAGACGAATCAAGAGGATTTAGGAGAATAAAAAAAAATTATGACAGCCGAAAATCTTTAATTGGTTATGGTGGTCCTTTTACTAATGAATGTTTTCATTTGTCCTCTAGTAATAATCAATTACTCGTTGCCGCTGGCACAACGTATGGTACCAATTGGAATAAGACTTTTAACTGGAGGGGCATTTATAAATTCCAAAATTCTTGGTCTTTTTTTAATAGAAAGAATGTACCTGAAATGCTGGAAGAAATAGATTCAATAACTGACTTGGTTTGGGTTACACCGAATCCTAAAAATGAGAACGAGTTTGTTGCTTCTTCTTTTAATGGAGGATTATTAGTATTCAATAACGATCAATTAACTGAAAGGTATTCTTTTCACAATTCTTCACTTCAAACTAGAATAGGTCAAAATTTAGATTATGTATTTGTTGCTGGTACATCCTACGACGATTTAGGTAATTTATGGATGGCGAACCCATTTACCACCTCTCCATTATCTGTGAGAACAAGTGATAATCAGTGGCAATCTTTTTATTGTGGTCCTTTAGCGGTTAATCAATTATGTACGGATTTAATTGTAGATAAACAGTATGGATATGTTTGGATGGTAGTCAAAGATGTTGGATTGGTAGTTTACGATTATAACAATACTCCTTTAGACAGCTCTGACGACCAATATAAAATACTGACTACCAGTTCAGGATCTGGAGCTTTACCAACAAGTAATGTCAACACTTTAGCTATTGATAACGATGGAGAAATTTGGGTAGGTACAGATCAAGGACCTTGTGTTTTTTACAGCTCTTATTCCATCTTTAATGATGCAAATATAGACGCACAAAATATATTAATAGAATTGGATGGTACCTTACAATATTTGTTGCAAAATGAGATAATTACAGATATTGTTATCGATGGAGCTAATCGTAAATGGTTTGCAACTGACGGTGGTGGACTTTTTTTAATGTCTGAAGATGGGACACAAACTATTTACTCTTTTTCTAAAGAAAACAGCCCTTTATTTAGCAATAAAATTAAAGCTTTGGCCCTGAACTCTAATACAGGAGAATTATATATCGGTTCAGAAAAAGGTATTATGGGATATAAATCAAATGCTACATTATCTAATACACAGTTTGTGGATCTAGAAGTTTATCCAAATCCAGTTAGACCTGATTATGATGGTAAAATAGCTATTAAAGGAATGATGAAAAATTCAGAAGTTAAAATAGTTGATGCAAGTGGTTTTCTTATTAAAAATATAATTTCAGAAGGAGGTCAAGCTGTGTGGGACGGAAGAGATCGAAACAATCTCAAAGTTGGTAGTGGAGTATATTACTTTTTTGCTACTTCGCAAGACGGCTATTCGAAGGCAAAATCTAAAATATTAATCGTTAGATAGCTGCTAATTTAATTACGAAAATATTTATTGTGTGCATAAAAAAAAATAGTATTTATTTTCTCACTAAATTTATTAGATGGTTTGGTTAGATATAGTTTTGTTAGCACCAATAATGTGGGGAGTTTATTCTGGATTTAAAAAAGGTTTAATTGCTCAGGTAATAGGCTTAATAAGCTTAGTCTGTGGTGTTTGGATTGGAACACATTTCCAACATGTAGTTCAACCCTTTTTAGTAGATAAAGTACAAGAGAAATACCTTTCTATACTTTGTTTTGTAGTTTTATTTTTCTCTATTCTTATCATAGGCGCATTAATTTCTAAGATATTGGAGAAATTTATAAACTTCATACAACTAAAATTATTAAATAAAGTAGGAGGGATTCTTTTAGGAGTTTTTAAAGTAATTTCATTTTTAGTAATTATTGTTTTTATTATTGAAAGTTTTGATCGTCAAAGCATGCTTATAGCAAGAGATACCAAAAACAATTCTTATTGCTATCCTGTATTAAAAAACATTGGAGATTTAGTGGTTCCAAACTTGAATCATGAGAAATTATTGGACAATTTACCCAATGAAAATAAAGTAACTATCTAAGTCAAACTTTAATTACATTTGTTAAGTGTATTTCTCAGAATTTAACTGTCAAGATTCCTCAAAAAATCAATTATTAAATTTATTTAATTCTAGTAGAGTCCCTCATGCTTTACTATTAAGTGGCCCAGAAGGTTGTGGTCATTTACAATTAGCACTTTCTTTTTCAACGCTTATCTTATGTCAGTCACCAAAGAATAACGATGCATGTAAAGAATGCTCTTCTTGTAAGATGAATGAAAAATACCAACACCCGGATTTGCATTTTTCTTTCCCCATACACTTACTTAAATCTGAGCATTCAGAGGTTTCCGACGATAGAAGGAAACTTTTCATTTCTACTCTACAAGAAGAAAAATGTTTAGGCAAAAAAAGTTGGTATTCACTAATGGGGAACGAGAATAAGCAGGGAATAATTGGGGTTAAAGAAAGTCAAGCTATAACTCAAAAAATGATTTTAAAATCATTTATGGGAGGTCCAAAAGTTTTGATACTATGGTTGCCAGAACTTATGAATTTACAAGCTGCAAACAAGCTTCTTAAACTAATAGAGGAACCACCAGAAAAAACTTATTTCATCTTTATTACCGATCAGAAAAATAAAATCTTGCCTACAATTTATTCTAGATTACAGAACATCTCTATCCCAAAAATGTCTTCATCTGAAATATCTAGTTTTCTTGAAAACAACTTCCATCTTTCTTCATCCGAAGCTACTGATCTAGCCTCTCTTTCTAATGGGAATTTAAATAAAGCAATAACAAAACATTTCAACACTCACTCTTCCGAATTGAATATTTCACTTTTTGTAAAGTGGATGCGATTGTGTTACTCAAGAAATATTGCTGACACAATTGACTGGGTCAATGAATTGTCTAAAATGGGCAGAGAGCAAGTAAAAGATTTAGTTATTTATTCATTAGAAATGTCTAGAAAATGTATACTTGGAAACTTCTCAGTATCTACAGAAAAAATCAATGATAAGGAAGAAAAATTCTTATCTAAATTCCAACCTTTTATAAACCATAAAAACATTTCAGATATTAATGGATTATTAAACGATGCTCATTTCCATTTGGAAAGAAATGCTAATCCAAAAATTTTGATGCTTGATGTGTCTTTACAATTGTATAAATTACTAAGAAAGTAAATAAATGAGTTTCCTAAAAAACATAATTAAGTCTGCTAGTTTTTTATTAATAATAAATTTTACAAGTTGCACTCATGAAAATGTGGTAATTAGTGAATATGTAGATATTATCAATTCAAATTTCTCTTATTTAGACACTATTTCTTTCGAGGTTGCAATAGATGACACAGTTAGTAATCACAATGTGTTTTTACAACTCAGAACATCGACTAATTACAAGTGGTCCAATATGTTTGTATTTTCTGATATTGATTTTCCAAATGGAAAAATAAGAACAGATACTTTTCAAGTTTTTATAACCGATAAGACGGGTCACTGGATGGGTAATAAATCAGGATTGATTGTTAACTTTAATCATTCATTATACAGTAATATAAAGTTTCCAGTAGCTGGGGATTATAAGTTTAGTTTTAATCAAGCAATGAGAGACACTGTTCTTAAGGATGTAATGAGCTTAGGGTTAAAAATTACCAAAAATAGTAAGGAGAATTAAAAATAATTTTGAAGATATTACCGGACTCCAAACTTCCTAATATAGGCACTAATATTTTCACTAAAATGTCTTCTTTAGCTACGTCTTGTAAGGCTATAAATTTATCACAAGGTTATCCAGATTTTGGAGTCGATGAAAAGCTAATAAAGTTGGTAAAAAAATATTTAGATTTAGGATTTGATCAGTATGCACCTATGCAAGGTGTTTTAAAATTAAGAGAGGCTGTTTCCGAAAAGTATTATAATTTATATGGTAGATATTATCATGAAAATGATGAAATCACCATAACAGCAGGAGCAACTCAAGCAATATTTACTGCTCTTACAGCTTTTATTAATCAAGGAGATGAAGTTCTTATTTTTTCTCCTACTTATGATTGCTATGAGCCTGCAATTCAACTCAACGGTGGAAAGCCAGTTTTCATTGAACTAGATTCTCCAAATTTTAAAATTGATTGGCAAAAAGTAGAAAATAAGATTTCCAATAAAACGAGAATGATTATTGTAAATAGTCCACAAAATCCGCTAGGTACTATTTTGACCAATCATGACTTTTTAACATTAGAAGAAATTTCCGAAAAGTATGATTTACTAGTATTAAGTGATGAAGTATACGAGCATTTGGTATACGATGGTAAAAAGCATTTTTCAGTTGGGCAGTATCCCAATTTATTTAAAAGATCCATTGCTACGTTTTCTTTTGGAAAAACATTCCATGTAACTGGATGGAAATTAGGTTATGTTTTAGCGCCTAATAATTTAATGACAGAAATACGAAAAGTACATCAGTTTAATGTTTTTTCTTGCAATCATCCTTTTCAATTAGCCATTGCAGAATATTTAGAAAATAACGAAACCTATCTAAAACTCAACGAGTTTTATCAAAGAAAAAGAGATTTATTTTTAGACATAATTTCAGCTTCAAGATTTACTGCTAATCCATGCAATGGTACGTATTTTCAATTACTCAACTATTCTAAAATTTCAAACTTGCCTGATGTGGAAATGGCTGAAAATTTAACTACAAAGAATGGTGTTGCTAGTATCCCTATTTCAGTTTTTTCAGCTAAAAAAAATGATGAAAAAAACTTAAGATTTTGTTTTGCAAAAACTGATGAAACTCTAAAAAAAGCAGGTGATATTCTCATTAAAATTTAATTATTCACAATTACTTCTTAAGATTTGGTTTGTTTTTGTTAAATCTAATTTTTATTTTCTTTTACATTTACTTTCATGAAGAAATACATCAGTTTATTATTTATTATCATCGCGACTAATTTTTATTCTCAAAATATAATTGATGTTTATTGCTCAGATGATACTTGCAGTCACTCAGTCATAGATACAGAGATGTTGGTAATAGAAAGATGGGATACTTTGCCACAGTCTAAGTTTTGGAAAACAGTAATTAATACTACCAAAGATTCTTGTATTATAAATATTGCTAGCTCAAGAACGATACTAACAACGATAAATCAGGAATTGTGGTTTAGTCAAACAGAGGACGAAAAAAAACAATTTAAAGATTCTATTAACGAATATTTTTGTTTGGACTCTACTACAAAGTTGTACGTCACAACAGGTAAAAAAGAATTTTATCAGATTCAAGAGGTCATCCCTTCGATTGAAAGTGCAATTGAAATTTTTCAAGACAACGATGTAGATCCCTGGTTCGCTCAGTCTATATTACTAATAGAAAGTCCTGCGCAACTAAAATATTCTAGTGTCGGTGCGTATGGACCTTTTCAAATTATGAAAAGAGTTGCTAGAACAATGGGATTAACGGTTAACAGATACGTGGATGAAAGAAAAGATTTTAAAAAGTCAGCTTTTGCAGCCAGCCAATTATTAAAAACCGTATGTATCCCGCAAGCGAGAAAAATATTATGTGATGTTGACGATATCGATCCAGTAGGAAACGAGCTTTGGTTCAAATTTTTAGTGCTACACGTATACCACGCTGGTGCTAGAAATGTAGGCTCTTTATTAAGTCAATTAGAGGAGCCTTTAGAAGGAATGGAGCTTATTCAATGGATGTGGAAAAATGAATATGGAAATTTTAAAAACGCTTCCCAAAATTATTCTCAAATTGCGATTGCAGCAATGCTTACCTTGAATGAAATAGTTCTTTCAGATTGTGATTACATATTAGAAAATCATAATTTTAATTCTATTGAGAATTAATGAATAGTATTTTAAATTGGATTAATAATACACTCATATTAATATTTGTCGTGGTTTCTTTCTTTCATCATAATTATGATTATGGATGGAATATCTATTTTTATAAAGAATTCACCTTATTTCTACCATTTTTTATTTTTTTAATTTGCCTTTTTAAAACCTACTCCAGATGGAGAAAACTAAAATTGCTAACAGCAGAAAAAGGATATAAAATATCTAGTGGGGGGTTTAAGAAATCTCTTTTTAAAGAAACCTTACCCTTTTATTGCTATTTAGTCTTAATCATTATTTTATTGCTATATATCTCTCAAACAGTTTTATTTTCGATAGTGTTAGTCATTGTTATTTTAGAAGGACTGTTGTTTTTAAGATGGGGTAGAAAATCTTTCAAAATGATAATAACTCCAAAAACCATTATAATTTTACATCATCTTCAATATTTTATTTTTTGGGATAAAGTAAAAAGTATCTCTTTTCAGTATAAAGGAGTTCTGATTTCTTTAAGTAGTAATAAGCAAATTTATATTGCTGAAAATGATTTTGTTGATTTTAAGGAATGGAAAAAAGACATTGAAAAGCAAGCAGTTCTCAAAGAAATATATATTCATAACTAGCTTATATTCCGCTAATAATTATAGCTTCTAATTCTCTTAAATAATTTTGCTTTTCAAAGTTTGGTGCATACACATAACCTTCGGCAGTAATTATAGTGTCTTTAAGACCGTTTAACCACAAATAACTTATGAAGGGGCCTCCCATTTTGTCATTTTTCATTCTCCAACAGCCTTTAACGAGTTTTACATATTTACCCTTTACATAAAATGAAGAATCGGTTACCTGGCTAATATTATTTTTGGAAGTAGTCATAAATGATTTTTTCTTTTCACCTTTTAAAAAGCGCTTCCCAATAGAATCTTTTAATCTGATATAGGATTCTTTACTAAACTGATGTTGATTTTTGTAGGGTTTTTGATAAATAACTATTCCTCTTTGAATCTCATGAGGACCATTTTGATCTTTTTTAATTTCCAAGTTACTCCACCACCAAAAATCTTTGGTTTTTTTATTTAGTTTATAGCCGTTTGGAGCTCTGAATTGTAAGTTACTACCACCATCTAAGTTAGAAGAAATAGAGTTTTTAAAGGACCAGTTTTCAGATATTTTATTGAGATTAAATTCATGAATAATTGATTTTAACTCATTTGATCTTTTTAAGAAATAATTAATGGCGTTTTGAAATGATTTAAACTTTAATTCAATAATTATTTGATTTCTTGACCATAAGTTCTTCTTAATTGTTGGCACGCTTTGCTCCGGATGATATTTAGCAATATCTATGAAGACAAAGCAATTGTTATTTTTTATGTTTTTTAAAATTTTATTAGGAACTACAAAATCTATCTGAAATTGTTTTTCAAATGGTAGTGGCGTTGTTTTTACTAGTACTTCAAATGATTTTCTTATCTGATCTCCCAAATCAGATTTCCAGTGCTTTTTATCTATTGCAAATAAAATTTCCTGGTAATTTTTTTTTGTTTTTGGCTTTAGTAAGTGTGGACTGTACTTGTCGTTATCACAATTTTGCAATAAAAATAATGTCGTTAAAATGAAAAATATTCTTATAAACATATTGTTAAGCCGAATGAATAGTTTGATAATTCTGGAAAAATAGTGTTGTATTTAGTTAAATTCGATTGCATAAAAACACCTATTTTTCTATAGATTATTTTGAAAGATCCAGATAAGTAATATCGAGAATTGAAAAAATTATTTCTAATATTTTCAGAATATTTAATGTCATTTTCAACATATTTAAAATTTGACTTTCCGTACCACAAAATTTGGTTAGAAAATTCTAACTGAAGCAAAAGATTTTTTTTTCTTTTTGAAAATGGAACCCAACTTATATTAAATGGTAAGGTGAGGTAGTGAAGATTGAGATTATTTTTATTAACTGATGCAATATTTACCTTACTAAACACTAGACTATCATCCAAAATATTTACTGTATTTCCAACTAAATTGAGTTTATTTTTTTGAACGCCAATTCCTATAAAAATTTTAAGTAGCTCAGCTTTTATTTTAATAGACTTTAAGTATATTTTGAAATTAGTCATGGTAGAATTTACATTGTTGTAAGGAAGCCTATTGGAACTGTTGAAACCATTAAATAAATAGTTGTCATTTAATTTAAGGGTTCCGAAAGATGAATTTACTCTAAAGGAATGGTTACTTTTTTCTACTTCAATTTGATCATCTTCAAAACTCCATTCATCAATCTCATTACTTTTTGAAATAATAAGAATTTTAGAATCTTTGTATTTCAAAGATAAAGTATCATTAAATTGTCCAAAACCTGTCAAATGGGTATATAAAAAAATGAATAAGCTAATGGAAAATCTCAAGCGGTTCTGGAAAAAATATAAAATATATTTTGTTGATGTTTGGCAATACCTAGTTATCATCATTATATTTCTGATAGCATTAATTTTTATCTTATAATCATCTTAAAGCAAAGGAAGATTCTCCGATAATATAGCCATCGTTGTATACTTCCACTTTGAATTTCCCAACAGTAACTCCTCCAATAATTTCGTGGTATATACAAATATCCATATTTTCATTCTGGTAGTTCACCACTCTTTTGGAGCTGACCTCAATTTTAGTGCCTTCAGCATTTTGAATTAAAATAGGATCTGCTGATGACAGTATTTTATTATCCTGATCTATTACTCTTATGTATATAGTTTTATCTCCAGAAAGAGCCAACTTATTTTCTAATAAAGTAAAGCAACCTTTTACCATATTTGTTTTAGAGGCTCTTGTAGTTTCGCTTTGAGAACCTGAGCTTCTAATTCTAATTGCTGAAACTGTAACATTAGCAGATTGGAGAACAGCTCCTAACGCTACTTTCTTTGCTAGATCATTATTTTCCTTTTTAATTTCCTTATTTTGTTTAGATACTTTTGATAAATTATTGGATTTCTCTGTGAGGGAATTGGACAAATTAATGTTTAATGTATTTAAGGAATCAATAGTATGTATATAACCCTTCATGATTCCTCTTAATGTCTCAGCTTCTTTTTTTAAGGAAAATATTTTTCGCCAATCTCTATTAGACTTACTATTCAATTTATCAACTTTTTTCATTAAAGACATAATTTTCAGCTTTTGTTTATTAATACTGTCTAGAGAAATGGTGTTGTTTTTTTCAAGACTATCATAAGAAAATAACATCAGCTTTAAATTATCTTTTAAGCTCTCTGTTTTAGATGCGTTTAAAGCGTCTTCATTAATTAAGATTTGATTCATTTCATTATTCTCAAACAACAAGCTCGATAGTTCTTTATTAATTTGATGATTTTCTTTATTTAAAGTGCTAATCAAGTAACCAGTATATCCAAGAGCAATTATAAGTGCTAGGATTATTATAGTAGAATAATTTTTTTTAAAGGAATTGGATTCGGACATTTTAATTTTATTGTAATATTAAATTTAAGGAATTTATAATTATGCCTATAAGTCAAATCAAATTTAATATATATTGATTAAAGAATTCATTCAACTTATTTACCCTGAATTTTGCGCTGGTTGTGGTGATCAACTCCAGTTTTCCGAAAAAGCAGTTTGTAGCTCTTGTTTAGTAGAATTAAGAAATTATTCTTTTACATCAGCTAAATCTTTTTTTGGACGACATATTGCTGAAGATGAAATTTATCTTTTTAATAATTTTAAAAATAAAATTCTCCAGAAAATCGTTTATGAATTAAAGTATAACAGAAATAAATCTTCTGGGTATATACTAGGAATGGAGTTGGGTTATTTAATTCAAAAATCAATCCATGATTGTAGTTATGATTTTATAGTACCAGTACCCATTAGTAAAGTCAAAAGAAATAAAAGAGGATATAATCAATGTGAATTGATTGCAGAAGGGGTTTCACAGATCTTAAAAGTTCCGATAGCTTTCAATTATTTAAATCGGAATAACAATTTAAACTCTCAAATAAACAGTAACCGATATCAAAGGTGGTTAAATGTAGAGGAACAGTACAGTTTAATAAAAGAGTTTAAAAACTATTCTAAATTGTTGATTGTCGATGACATAGTTACAACTGGAGCAACAATTAATAGTTGTATTAAAGCAATAAAGAAAAACAACAGTAAGATTACGATTTCTGTTGCTGCGTTAGCTGGTAGTAAAGTTATTTAGAATCTTTTTCTGGGCTTTCAACAGATGCTTCAATCTCCACACTTTCCAATTGACCATCTTTAAACATTCCTTCGTAAGTAGCAGATTCTTTAGACCAACGATATTTACCAATACCATTGGTAAGACCTTCTTTCCAATGTCCATCGTATGTATTGCCATTTTTCCAAGTATATTTCCCAATACCGCTTCTTTTTCCAGCAATAAAATTCCCCTTATACTTGTCCCCATTTTCATACATGAAATCTCCAAAACCGTGTGGTTTCCCATCCACCCAATATCCATCATATGCACTACCGTTTTCCCACTTAAAAGTACCATGTCCTCTGTGACAATTCCCTTTAACACACTGAGAATAAGAAATTGAAGATGTTAAGGAGATTAAAATAATGATAAATATATTTTTCATAATATCTAAATTAGTTTTACAAAGTTAATAAATTAAAAATTACAAATAACATGCCAACTTTTGAAGCCAAAATAAAATTATCAATTCTCAAATATTTTTTTGACACTTTGGATGGTTTGAGAATTTACTTTTTTTATAAATCTTTTGATGTCAACTAAGTTGTCAAGTTGCTTATTCTCAAAAATAGACTCCAGCAGCTCATTTATCAAAAGTGGAGCCATTAGCACAGCTTTACTCCCCATTCCATTGATAACAAATAAATTTTTTACTAAAGGATGCTCACCTAATAAAGGTTTACGATCTGAAGTTGTGGGTCTAAAACCAAATTTTTGATGTATTATTTGTAAGTCATTTACTTTGACAATTTTTCCAATTTTTGTCATTAGTTCTTCTTTTGCTTCTAATGTGTTTTTATCAGTCCTATCTTGATGATTATAAGTTGCCCCTACAGTAAATAAATTATTATCCACAGGTAATGAAAAAACTCCAGAGTTAAGTATTAATTTCGGTAAATTTTCTGTTTTAATTTCTAATAATTCTCCTTTGTTTGGTATTATAGGTAGATAACTAAATAAATCATTAGTATTTGCTCCAACGCCCTGGCATAAAACAATATTTTGATAAGATATTCCCTTATAGTAAAAGACTTTTTCTTTTATTTTTAAATTTTCTGTTTTAAAATTTTCATTAATTACATTCTTTCGGTATTTATTTTTTACAAATAGTAAAAAATCTTTAACGTTCAGTCTATGAGCTTTTTTTAGAAGTCCGTTGCCAAATGGGGTTTTAATTTTTTTAATGGGTAGATTATTAAAAGCAATTAAATCTTCATAATTGGAATCTGCGGTTTTACCTATCCAGTTATTTTGTTCTTCGAAAGAGCTGAAAATTCTTTTAAGTTTATGATCTTCAAAATAATTGGTTTCATTTAATTCATCAAATGAGTAATAAAAATCTTTGCTAAAATTATAGAACTCTTTCCCTCTCCATGAAATTGTTCCTCTCTTTAGTGCTAGAGGATGCATAATTCCTGCAGCTACTTTTGAACTAGAGTTATTTTTGTAGGAGTTAATAATTTTAAAACTTTTTGATAATTTCTCAAGCTGAATAGCTAAAATAGATCCACTAAGCCCTTGTCCAACAATTAAGAAGTCATATTTCATTTATATTGAATCTTTGAAAAATATTGCTAGACCAAAAAACATTAATAAGCAACCAATTAAAATTCCTATAATCGATAAAGTATTGTTAGTTAATTTTTCCTTGAGTTTACTTGAAAAGTAGATTTTTAAAACGTCTACAGAAAACATAGTTAGTAAAGTGATACCAAAAAAAGTGAATAACTTAACATCTGTTAGTTTCAGCTCATTAGTTGCATACGTACAGGCGGCAATCCAAAACATCAGAACCCCTGGGTTAATAGCGTTAAGTCCTAATCCTTTAACAATTAATTGTATGGGATAAATTATTTTAGTTTCATCACTTTCAACCTCCTTAACTCCTTGAGCATCTAAATTTTTATTTCTTCTTTTCAAATAGTTTTTTCTAATGGAAAAAAACCCAAGTATAATAAAAACCAAACCAGCTACATATTGAACGTATTCGTTAGCAGATAACCAAACATTAATTTTTTCTGCCACAAAAAATGCAGCTAATAAATATATCGCATCACTAAGTAATATACCAAGGTCAAGGAAAAGAGCAGATTTAAATCCCTTTTTTATACTGGTTTCAATTAAAATAAAGAAAGCAGGTCCTAGCATAAAGCTTATGACAATACCGAATAATACTCCTTTCTGAATTAAAATCATTTTTTTATTTGTAAAAAAAAACCGCCTATTGGCGGTTTTAAAATCTTAGATATAGTAATAAAGATTCTACCCTCTTAATAGAGGAAGACCAGTCTTATCACTTTCAACAACTGTTTTCCCAGATGGGACGTCGCATACAGAACATTTGTTTCCTTTCGGAGTTACTGTTCTTTCGTCTTTACAGAAGTAATATATAGTTTGATTTTGCCCACCTTTTAAAGTAACATGTTGTTCGTGTAAAAAGTAGGTATTTCCTTTGCTATTTGTGTGTGAATAACCCATTTTGATAAATTTATAATTAATAACTAAGTGAATATATTAAAAATAATATAAAAATTCTCAATAAATATATCTTTTTTGAATAATTTTTACAGAGGTAGTTATTGTTCTAAGATTTATTACGTCAATATGACACAATAATTTATCAAATATATTTAGTAAGGAACCTATAAATAGGTGATAAAAAATATTTTACTTATGGCTTTGGCTCCAATCCATATTTTTCACAATACTTTTCGTAATTTTTAATTTGATCATTAGATAGATCTATTTCTCTTCCATCAATAAATGCATGAGTTATTTTATTTTTCATTATTTCTAGTGCATCACCTTTAGATATAAATAAAGTAGCAGATTTACCATTCTCTAGTACACCGTATTTTTCTAATCCTAGTATTTGAGCACAATTGTAACTGAGCGCTTTTATTGCTTCTTCATAGGGCAACCCGTAGGCAACCGCTGTACCAGCTAAAAAGGGAAGATTTCTAGTTTGCATTTGCTCCATATCTCCTTGATTTTCAAAACAAAACAAAATTCCCGCTTCAAATAGTTTTGCTGCTAATTTGTAACTGTCGTCTAATTGACTTTGTCGGTAATGCGGTAAAGAGTGAACTCTATTAATTAAAACTGAAATTTTATTTTCTGCAATTAATTCAAGAATGTAATGTACATCTTGACCACCTACTAAAGTGAGTTTTTCAAATTTAAATTTATTTTTAAAGCTGATTATTTCTTTAATTTGTTGAACTTCATCAGCATGTACATACAACCTTTGGTCTCCACTAAAAACAGATTTTATGGCTTCCATTTTTAAGTCTATTATATTGTTATTTGTTTTACTGTATGCTTGTGCTTTTAAGAAGAATTCTTCTAGTAAGCTTTTTTGCTTCAGATTATTTTTTTGACTTTTTTTGATTTCTATTTGACTCAAATTCTGATTTACTCTGCTTCTTGGCCAATTTAAGTGGATACCCTCATCAGCTTTAATTACCGCATCTTCCCAATTCCAAGCGTCAAACCTCATTACTGAAGAAGTTCCAGAAATCATACCACCTCTTGGAGATATTTGCCCAATAAGGACTCCATTTGACCGAACAGTAGGCGTTATTCTGGAGTCTGTATTATAAGATGTAAGAGTTCTTGCATTGGGATTGAACCTTCCAGATTCTCTATAATCTTTCGTTGCTCTAACTGCCCCAATTTCCATTAAACCTAAAGTAGAATTCATAGCGATAAAACCTGGGTAAATTTCTCTGCCTTTAATATTAATTATTGTATCATAGCTCAGGCTATCAATCTTATTTTTTTCTAAATCAGCAACCTGGTTAATAATACCATTTTTGAAACCTATGACTGATTTTTGAATTACAGATCCATTTCCTAGGTGTGCAGTTCCTCCAACTAGTAAAATACTTTTACTCTGTTTTTCAGCAGGTGTTACTTGTGGAATGCCATTAATACATAGGGACATCATAATAACTATTGTATGTAGTAATTTTTTATTCATCTATTTCAAAATCATTACACTTGTGAAGCTTATTAACTTGTTTTTTTATACTTTGGGTAGGTGCTCCATTCTTTTTTGCAGCTATCATTTCAGTAATTAGATTTGAACGTTTTGCTTCATTTTCTTTAAACAAATCTTCTTGTTTTTCAGAATCGAAAAGAAGCCTTCCGTCAACATATGTTTGCTCTACTTTTGAATAAATGGATAACGGCGAACGGGTCCAAATTACAATATCTGCATCTTTACCCACTTTTATTGAACCAGTAAGTTGGTCGATATGTAATAGCTTTGCAGGGTTAAGGGTAACTAGTTTAAGAGCTTCATTTTCTGAGCATCCCCCGTATTTTATGGCCTTACTAGCTTCTTGATTAAGGCGTCGACCCATTTCAGCGTCATCAGAATTAACTGCTGTTACTATACCCATTTTACTCAGCATACACGCATTGTAGGGAATGGCATCTCTAACCTCGTATTTATAAGCCCACCAATCAGAAAAAGTAGATGCTCCAACGCCATGTTTTTTCATTTTATCTGCTACCTTATAGCCTTCCAAAATGTGGGTAAACGTATTGATCTGAAATCCCATGGAATCGGCCATTTTCATTAACATATTTATTTCTGACTGTATGTAAGAATGACAAGTAATGAATCGTTTTTCATCTATGATTTCACTTAACGCTTCTAATTGCAAATTTCTTTTAGGTGAAGTTTTAATATTTTTTTCTTTATTACTTAACGAATTGTAATTATTTATTGAATTCTGATAGTTTTTAGCATCTGAAAAGGCGTCATAATAAATTTGCTCAACACCCATTCTTGTCTGTGGATATCTTACACTGTACCTCCAACCCCAATTAGATTGCTTTACATTTTCACCCAAAGCAAACTTAATAAACCCTGGGGCAGTATGGATTTTCATATTTTCAGCAGTTTGCCCCCATCGCATTTTAATAATAGCGCTTTGCCCTCCAACAGGATTTGCTGATCCATGTAATAATTGAGCTGCAGTAACACCACCAGAAAGTTGCCTGTAAATGTTTATATCTTCTGGATTGATAACGTCGCCTATTCTCACTTCAGAAGTAATGGCATTAGAACCTTCATTAACACCGTTTTGAATAGCAATATGAGAATGTTCATCAATAATTCCTGGAGATATGTGCTTGCCATCTAGGTCAATAATTTTTAAATTATCGCTTCCCTTAGTATTAATGTTTTTACCAACAGCTATAATTTTACCATTTTTAATCCAAAGATCTCCTTTAAAAGTTCCTAATTCATCTGAGGTCCAAATGGTGGCATTTTTAAATATAATATTTTCTTGAGAAGGATATTTTTCTTGACAAAAATCAAGATGTTGTTTGGAATTAAATGATTTTATTGGATCAGCTGTAGAATTAGAATCTCTCGATACTTTATTGAGATTTTTGTTTTTAACCACCGACCAGTTTAGCCAATCCCCATTTTTATTTTGACCTTCACCACTCCATTTATTTCCTCCATCTTCAATTAATCCATTAAGTCTAATGTAATTATTGCCTTCAGGATAGTTAAGGTTTACAGTGTTAGAGTTTCTAAAAAAAGTTGTTTTAATTTTTTTTTCTTTTTTAGTTTTAATTTTTTCGCCCTCGTTATTAAATACAAGATCTCCGTTTACAGTACTATCTGCTAAAAAAGGGTAGGAAATAATTGCTTTTGGAGAATTAACAGTCCCTGAGACAGTTAGTTTTTTTTGTTTTGTACCACAAATTAGTTGGTAAGTTCCTCTAATATCAATTTCTTCTGTGGTCTTTTCAAATTGCTTGCTTCCTAACACCCAGTTTTCAATAACATTAGAATTTTTAGAAAATATTTTTGAATCTGTAATTATGAAATTCGCCAGTTTACCCTTTTTTAAATTTCCACAAATGGAATCAATCCCTAACCATCGAGCTGGAAGCTCTGTTAAAGAATATATAATTTTTTCTACTGAAGCTTTGTTTTTAATACTAGAACGTATAGCATTAAAAAAATCTTTGCTTTTCAAAGTAGAAGAGGTGATGCAATATGAAAGATTTTCTTTTTCAAGTCTCCCTAAGTT